>ERZ761609.6-NODE-6-length-339855-cov-15.688423_pt1 | contig 339855 bp, 377 predicted proteins | sample MGYA00511163_ERZ761609 | MGnify/ENA primary metagenome ERZ761609 (study PRJEB28899, sample SAMN02445070) | bioreactor sludge metagenome | biome: EBPR sludge | place: Australia: Brisbane, Thorneside Wastewater Treatment Plant | collected 2011-12-16 ... | reverse complement strand
CAGTGTAAAGGCCTCGGTTCGCGTAGTGCGAACCGAGGCCGTGACGTTCAGACGAGTTGTGGGACGTTCGGCAGATGCCGCTCTTCCTCCGTCACCCAGCGGTGGAGCTGTCGACCGAACTCCGACGAGCGGTCGAAGTCTGGGTGGTGCAGCAGCTGATGAGTCAGGTTCCTCGCGAACTGGCGCGCCGACACGTAGGTCTCGATCTCGGTGATCTCGAACGAGTGCTTGCGCGGCATGACGCGAACACAGAAGTCCAGGACGGCCATCGCCCGCTCGTGTAGCTTGGTGATGTCGTCAAGCGTCAGGTGCTCGGTCTTCTCGGGTTGATCACCACGGATGAAGGCCTCACTGACCTCGCAGAGGTCCTTGATCTGTGCACCAGCGCTGAACCAGTTGTGAACGGTGGGTACTGTCATCACGCTTCCTTTCGGTCGTGGTCGTGAACGAATAAATATATTATACAAAAAATATCCGCATCAGTCAAATAAAAGAAGCCCTGACCAGGGCGGTGGAGCTGGTCAGGGCATGCACGTTGTTCTCAGGTGCCGCGAGGTGTCGGCTGCTACGGTGACGACGGGTGTCGTCGACGAGACAGTTCTCGGTGTAGCGCGTTGAACCGGAGCCCATCCGGGTCGGTCACGACGAACTCCTCGGTCTTGTTCATGAGAAAGTCGGCGTGTTTGAGCTTGCGAGTCGCGATGAGCTGACTGATGAGCATCATCAGTATCTCAGCTGCCGCTGGGTAGTGCCGTTCCTTGAGTCGTGAGACTGCCTGGTCCCACATCTCAATATGGAAACGAAGCTCAGGGTCGTGGCGATCGTCGATAGCTCGTGCCATCGGCAGAACGGCCACGCTCAGATAGAGCTGTTCGATGGGTGAGAGCAAGAAGCTTCGGTCGGCGCAGGCGTGTGCGTGCGCACGCGCCTTCAGGATATCTGGGAATGCCAAGCCCTCATCTCGTTCCAATCTTGTGAGGGCAGCCGTGATGGCCACCATGAAATCGTCTTTGCTCATCGAAGCATAGGGACGATTCCGATATGAAATGCTGGCTTCTTCCCAGCGTTGTAACGGGGAATCATCCACCATGCCTCGGTACCTTCTTTCAATGTGCGAACGTGTCATACCATTTCACCATTTTTTGGTGAATAAATCAATTGTTCAGCGAATAAAAAATAAGCCCTGACCAGGGCTATATAGCTGGTCAGGGCGAACGCGTCCGTGCGTAATTCCTCAGGATCCGTAACCGAGCTCTCGCTTCGCCTCCTCGAGTGCGATGCGGAGCGTACCGTCATCATCGTTTGCGTCGATGAGCGGCTCAGCCAGAACGATGGCTTCGATGGCACGCTGTGTATCGTTCTGCTCACGGAACAGGTTGACGAGGTACAGGGCCAACATGGCCAATGTTGCGCTTTCGCTGCGAGGCGATTTCCTGACGGCTTCACACCAGAGTTGATCGGCCAACCGCTTGCATGCGATGTCGTTGCCTGGTCTGCGGTCGGAACCTACCTTGAGGGCGATGCTCACGACGATGAGATCACCTCCCGACAAATCGGGAAATGATTCGTAGACGAAAGTGGCGTAGAGCCGTGCCACGTAGTAGTTCTTGGTGCAGTCGAGTGCCTCGTCAATCCTAGCCAGTGCTTCTTCCTTGCTGATGGTGGGAATGACGATAGGTTCATCGCGACTCATGAGGACTCCCGGATTGTCAGGTGCGAACACGTATCTTTCTATCATAGCATATTTTAGAACTAAAATCAATAGTTTACAGAGGTGAAATGTGGTACAATGAGCGACATATGAGCAAAAATGTGAAGTTAGAAGATATCGTCAGTCTGTCAAAGCGACGGGGGTTCATCTTTCCAGGTAGCGATGTTTACGGTGGTCTGAGCGGTACATGGGACTACGGCCCACTCGGTGTGCAGCTGAAGCGAAACGTCATGAAACTGTGGTGGAAGATGTTCGTTGACGAACGTGATGATATGTACGGCGTCGACGCAGCAATCTTGATGAACAAAAAGGTATGGCAGGCGAGCGGTCACGTTGATACGTTTACTGACCCGCTCGTTGAATGCTCAAACTGTCATGCACGTCACCGCGCTGACAAGCTTGAGGATGCGAACAAATGTCCAACGTGCGGTCAGACCGGAACGTTTGGCGAACCAAAGCAGTTCAACATGATGTTCAGGACGAGCGTCGGACCAGTCGCTGATGCTGAATCAATCAGCTACCTCCGTCCAGAAACCGCGCAAGGTATCTTCACGAACTACAAGGGTGTGGTTGATACGTTCTATCCTGACCTACCTTTCGGTATCGCGCAGCAGGGTAAGGCGTTTCGTAACGAGATCAGCCCGCGTGACTTTGTATTTCGCTCACGAGAGTTCGAGCAAATGGAGATCGAGTATTTTGTTCACCCGGACAAGTGGCAAGAAGCATTTGATCACTGGGTAGAGCAGAGTAAAAAGTGGTTCGAAGCACTCGGCCTGCCGGCTGACATGGTTCATGAGCTGGAAGTGCCAGAGGGCGACCGCGCACACTATAGTAAGCGAACTATCGACTTTGAGTTTGATTTCCCGATTGGGCGTGAAGAGCTGATGGGACTGGCATACCGCACCGACTTTGACCTGAAAAACATCCAGGACCACTCTGGCAAGAACATGGAATACCAGGTAAAGGGCACGAATGACAAGTTCATCCCGCACGTCATCGAACCGAGTTTCGGTGTCGAACGTGCACTGATGGCCGTGCTGACTGCTGCGTACACCGAGGACGAGATCAACGGCGAGAAGCGTGTCTTCTTGAAGCTCCCCGAGCATCTTGCACCGGTTAAATATTCTGTTTCACCACTACTAAAGAACAAACCAGAACTTGTCGAAAAAGCCCGTGAAGTTTATGCCGCTCTAAAGAAAAAGTATGGTGCGGTCATGTGGGACGACAACGGCAACATCGGTAAACGCTACCGCCGCCAGGATGAGATTGGAACCCCCCACGTAGTTGTTATCGACTTCCGGACACTTGAAGATGGCACAGTGACGGTTCGTGATCGTGATACAACCGAGCAAAGGCGAGAGATCCCAGGATCAATTTAGGGTAATAATATGACGAGCTTCTGGGATTCCGTAATTGAACACTGGAGGGGTCGCACAAGAACTCAGTTATATGCCGTGTTTGCATTCTGGTGGGTAATCTTACATCTAGAATTTTTTTATACTCTAGTGTTTGTTGATGAAAGAATAATCTTTGAATCAAAAAACCAGCTGAAGAATGAGTATATATGGAGCCATTTTATTCAATATTCAAATTGGGAATTCTGGGTAGTCCAAGCAGGTCTATTTTTGCTAGCAGTCTCGCTGACCATATTGATGATCAAGTGGTTTCCGAAGAAAGTTGTTAACCATGTGTACTCGTGGGAGAGGGATAACGAGCTCGATCGTCAGAGAAGAAAGATTCTATACGAAGCTAATCTCGCAGAACTGAAAGCAAGTATTGCTGAAAGCGAGAAGCAAAAGGTGATGTCAGAGAAAGAAACAGAGGAAATTAGAGCAGATTTATCAAAAACGTGGCAAAAAGAGTACGAAAAATTTGAAAAAGACCCAGCATTCCCAAGCTTCAAGGTAATAGTGGACGCGGTCTATGAGAATAAGGGCAGGATAAAATGGACTCAGTATTCGGATGGAAGTGGCAGGGAGTTGTCTCGTATTCCATCTGGGCTCTTAGCTTTGGTTGATTCTCTAGGTTTAGTCAACTTTGATAATTCGACAGAAAGAATTGAACTAACTGATAAGGGCAGGTATTTTGTTGGCCGTTATCCAATGGGGAAATAACCAATGAAGAACGTTCTTGGGGATTACGAAGCATTTGTTAATAACGTGAATCGCGGGCTCGAAGCGTGCGGTATTGATCGCAGTGAGCTCGCGATGATGGATCATATCTGTTACCGTGTCGAGACGAACGAGCGATATGTTGAGATGATGCGTGAGCTTGGCGGAAGGGCTGTATTGCTCGGTGAGACTGAGATATCTGGTCGCATGATCGCGACATTCGAGCTCGCTGATCCACTTGAAGCCGGCGGTTGGCAGATACCGTACGTCGAGTTACCGCAACCAAAAGATAGCTCACCGTATCCAGAAGGGCTTGAACACGTTGAGCTCGTAACGGTCCGTAGCCTTGCCCAATTTGAAGCTATGCACCCGGATTTGCCGTTCAGCCACGCTGGGATGGAAAAGAAGATAAACCCCGAGCTCGGCCTCAAACACCAAGGCATCTCGGTCAAGTTCCACGAGCAGCCTCTCGGTGCGGTCGTTCGCATCGAACACCGCCTCGGTCTACACGACTAGCGTTTCTTTATCATCAAAGAGAGGTTTGACATGTAATGGTTGGGATCGACGTGCTTGTGGGTGCGTAGGTAGCGCATGTGCTGTTCGATGAAAGAGATACGATTGTCCGGATAGGACTCGGTGTCAGGGGAGTAAGCGTCAAGCGTGATCATATCCGGGTTGGCGACCATGGCTTCCAGCTTTTTTCGGACCTCAGCCGGGGTGGGATAGAGTGTACCGCTCATACTGAAACCTGTTTTTTCTTTTTGACTTCTTTTCGCTTGTTTTGACCTTTTGCCATTTTTCAACCTTCCGCACACACCTTGTGGTATATTGCTATACCTCTAGTATGCGCCCATTGCAGTGTAAAACCTAATCTGTCTGATTGGGAATTTCTCGGGTAGTAGTAAAATATAGCCATGAAGGTCTCCTTACGGCCCAGTCGTAACACGAACTTGATGCTGATTATGATCGTGCGTTACATGCTGTTCGTGCCGATCATCTACGGCCTCTGCTACATCGTTTATCTCTTGCTGCAGGATGATCCAAAGCTTGCGGTGGACATAGGAACGAACCTGCGCGTCATCTTGCTCTCGTCTATCGCTGTCGTGGTTACCTTTGCATTCGCACACTTCGAGAAACGCCAGCGTATGCATCTACCTACGGCGCTGCTCGTCGCGATCATGACGTTCGCCGTGCTGTCGCTCGTGATCGGTGACGCGTTCGGGCAATATGGGAATTTCTGGTGGTGGGATGACATGCTCCATGCGTCATCGGGCGTCATCGCCGGGTTTGTCGGCTACTTGCTCGTATATTTCTATAACGGTCGATATAACATGCGGATGAACCCGCTGTTCGTGGGGGTGTTTGCGTTCACCTTTGCGATTGCCGTCGGTGTGGTCTGGGAGATTTTTGAGTTTAGCGTAGACTACTGGCTACTGACAGACATGCAGGGCTGGAGTTTTCCGCCTGACGCTCCGTTGATCGGTAAGCCGTTCCAGGGCAGTGGGCTGCGCGACACGATGTCTGATCTGATCGTGTCGACCATCGGCGCGCTCATCGCATCGACGGTGGCTTACTTTACCTACAAGAACAATCGCCGCAGCGTCCTAAAGATGATGCGGCAAACGTTCCCAAACCTGACCAAGCGGCTAAAGAGCTAGGTCACTTTTTGCCGAGCTCTTTTTTGATGTCGGCCAGTTCGTCTTTCGTGATCTCGCCCTTAGCGTATCGTTCACGAGCGATGTCGAGCGGGTCTCGCAGGTTGCCTTCGACAGGTGGTTTTGGTTTGTCACTGATAGCTTTGACTAACAAAACGATACCCAGAACGATGAGGACGAGAAACAGCAGGCTGAAAAACGGTCCGAACAGCCCCATTCCATCGTCACGAACGGCGTACATGTGTGCAAGTTGCATATAATCTTCTCCTTTTCGCTCATGGTAGCCGTTTTGTCTGAGAAAACGCTGGGAATATGTAATAATGAGGTCAACGACACCATAACGTCGGAGGCTGAATGCGAAAGCGAAGATGGTTGTTACTCGTTCTGGGGGTGCTGGTTGTTGCGGCTCTGATCGCGTTCTTGAACCGTGAGGCGATCATCGCCCAGCTCTTCAAGCCGACGAAGTCGTACGTTCAACAGGGTGCGTCTGATCCTGATCTCGTGCAAGCGGTCGTAAACCATCTCGAAACACCGTGGTCGATATCATTGATGCCGGACGGCAGTTTGCTCGTAACTGAGCGAACTGGACAGGTGAGGCGAGTTGGTCAAAATGGCCAAACCTACCGTATCGAAGGCGTTCGCGAAACAAGCGAAGGAGGGCTGCTCGGCATCGCACTGCACCCGCAGTTCGAGGACAACAGCCAGCTATATATCTACTTTACGACCGAGAAGAACGGTGATCTGGTGAACCAGATCGACCAATACACACTAGCCGACGATGATATGACGTTCGAACGGACGGTGCTGTCGAACATCCCCGCAGCGAGTAATCATAACGGAGGCGCAATCGCGTTCGGGCCTGATGACAAACTATACGTGACGACCGGTGACGCGGCACAGGAGGATTTGGCGCAGGACAAAAACTCACTAGCAGGAAAGATACTGCGTATGAACGATGATGGATCGACGCCGAGTGACAATCCATATGGCAATCTGACATGGAGTTACGGCCACCGAAACCCTCAAGGTATCGCATGGGATGATACCGACCGTCTATGGTCGGTCGAGCATGGTCCCTCCGGTACGGCATCGGGAAGGGATGAGCTGAACCTGATCGAACGAGGCGCCAACTATGGCTGGCCGATCATCACTGGCGCTGAAACACGCCAGGACATGAAGAGCCCGGTGGCGCAGTCAGGTGACGATGAGACCTGGGCGCCTGCTGGCCTTGCCTATCATAAAGGCGCACTATATTTTGCTGGACTTCGTGGGCAATCACTCTATAAAGCAACTATCACTGGCGACACAGTCACTCTCAAGAGTTACCTCAGGAACGACCATGGACGGCTTCGTGCGGTGACGGCTAGTGAAAACTATCTCTATGTCAGTACCTCAAACCTAGATGGTCGTGGCACGCCGTCGGGTGAAGATGATCGGATTCTCCGGGTCGGCTACGGTGCACTCCGGAATTGATGTATCGACCCATAGTCCAGTAAGATAGGGCTAAAGGAAGAGAGGGGTGAAAATGAAAGTTCCAAAGTGGCTGCGCGTCCTATTACCAACTGTGCTTATCGGCGTATGGTTTCTCCTTGGCGGAGTAGGTGGCCCGTATTTTGGTCGCGTCGAGGAGGTTTCTGAACTCGACCTATCGGCGTTCTTGCCGAAAAGTTCTGAAGCAGCCGAGGCTAACGAAGAGGCTAAAAAGTTCAGCGACGAAAAAACCATACCAGCTGTCGTCGTTTTTGAGAGCAAAGGCGAACTAACCGAGCAGCAACTCACGAGCATTGATGCCGTTGGCGAAGCGGTGCAGGGTGTCGAAGGCGTTGATGATGTCGCACCGGCCGTCATCGCTGAGGACAACAAGGCGGCGTTTTTGGTCGCACCGATCGGTAGCGAGGAGGATGTCAAAGAAGTTCTGGCCGATATACGCAGTGAAGCTGATGAGGGTCAAGCCGATGGGCTCACGTCGTATATAACTGGTCCAGCCGGCTTTTCTGCCGATCTCACAAAAGCGTTCGCCGGTATCGATGGATTACTCCTATTTACTGCACTCGCGGTCGTGTTCGTGATCCTGCTGGTCGTGTATCGATCGGCAATCTTGCCGATCGTCGTGTTGCTGACCAGCATCTTGGCGCTCAGTGCGAGCATATTGGTCGTGTGGTGGCTGGCGAGCAAGGGTTACGTGACGTTGAACGGACAGGTCCAAGGTATCCTGTTTATTCTCGTGATTGGTGCTGCAACCGACTACTCATTACTCTACGTGTCACGGTATCGTGAGGCTCTCTATCGATTACCATCAAAATTTGATGCGACACTCGACGCATGGAAAGGTGCGTTCGAGCCTATCATTGCAAGCGGGGGTACGGTTATTGTTGGACTGCTTTGTCTGCTGCTTTCTGACCTCAGCTCAAACACGGCGCTCGGTCCCGTCGGTTCGATAGGTATTTTGTTTGCAATGCTCGCCGCATTGACGTTCTTGCCTGCGGTTCTCTATGCGTTTGGACGTGTCAGTTTTTGGCCTGTCAAACCAAGTGCGGACAAAAAGGTCGCTGCAGCGCATAAAGCAAAGCTCGAACGTGGCTTTTGGCATAGAGTCGGTGGATTCGTTAACCGTCGTTACCGACCGATTTGGATCGTGACAACGATCGTATTGCTCGCTGCGGCCGCATTCTCAACCCAGATAAAGGCAGAAGGCGTCTCGCAAAGCGATCTCATCCTCGGATACTCCGAAGCACGTGACGGTCAAGAAGCGCTGAGTCGACATTTCCCCGATGGCTCCGGCAGTCCGGCGCTCGTCATTACGAGTGTTGAAAAGTACGAGGAAGTCGCCGCCAAAGCCGAGACCGTTGACGGCGTCGATAGCGTGAGCGCTGTTGCGGATGGGGTTGACGCTGGTATCCTACCGCTTGGCAAGGCGATGGATGAAATAAACGAGGAAATTCGTCAGGAAGTCCAAAAGGAATACGATGCCAAGATTGAGGAGCTCGATGCTTCAATGGCAGAGCTCGAAGCCACGGCCGGTCCTGAGGTCGCGGCGATGGCGAGAGAGCAGGCACTTGCGAGCATCCCGAGCGTCGATAGCATCGTCGAAGACGCAAACCCGTTCAAAGACGCATGGGTCAAAGTAGTTGATGATGAGGTGTTGCTACAGGTAACGCTCGTGGACGCGCCCGATAGCGACGTCGCCAAAGCTTCCGTCGAGAGCCTCCGTGTGGCGGTAAAAAGCGTGGATGAGACCGCAATCGTCGGTGGCGTGACAGCAGTGCAGCTCGACACGAACACCGCGTCGATTCGTGACCGTACCGTGATCATTCCAGTCGTGCTCGCTGCCATCACGATCATTTTGATGGTGCTACTCCGGGCGATCATCGCGCCGATACTGCTACTACTCAGCACGATTATTTCGTTTGGTGCCTCGCTCGGTGTCGCAGCGTTCTTGTTCAACGATATCCTGCATTTCCCTGGAGCTGATGCGTCTGTCATTCTCTACGCTTTTGTATTCTTGGTTGCGCTCGGTATTGACTACAACATATTCCTGATGACCCGTGTGCGAGAAGAAACGCTCAAGATCGGTACGTCAAAAGGAGTCATCAAAGGACTTGTCGTGACAGGTGGTGTCATCACGAGCGCAGGTATCGTGCTCGCCGCGACGTTTGCTGCGCTGAGCGTCATACCTATATTGTTCCTGTTCCAGCTTGCGTTCATCGTTTCGTTCGGTGTACTGCTCGATACCTTCATCGTTCGATCGCTGCTCGTGCCGGCACTTATCAAGGACATTGGGGCATTCGTGTGGTGGCCGTCAAAGCTGCGACATAAAAAGTAACACACTTGTCCTAGACGTCCGGTTCAACCTATAGTGTCACTATGGATAGTGAGAAGGTTTTACCACGTGACCATCGGATTGATCCGTTGTTAGAGGAGTGTGGTGACGAGGTTCGACTCGAGATCGACGATCGTCAGCTGGGCAATGAGGAGATTCTCGATCCGAGTATTGAGCTGGAGGACTACGATAGTTTTCGGTACTTCTCACGGTTTGTCCAGCACGAAGCATTAGGTGTCGATGATGAAGTGTCACGCGTCGCAATCTACCGGGCAATGGTGTTTGCATATGAGGTGACGCAAATCATCCACGAAGAGAATGCGCGGCTCAGTGTCGTGTCTTACGTCCAGCATATCGCCAGAAGTGCTGACCGTGAGGAGCAGCTCCGCCAGGATGTGCAATACTATCTCGCTGACAATCCAAATATCCACGATTTGATTCAGTACTATTTGGACGAGATCGACCAAGGCAGGGAAAAACCTGAAGCGATAGAACTTGGTGCAGGGCTGGTATTCATGCTGGTCGAGCGTAATCTCGCGAATCATTGGATCCATGAGACGGCAGTGAGTGCTTCTCCCTCAATGTTCGAACGAGAAGGATAATATTACAGCACCTCGAGCCATGTGTTCTTAGTACAATAGGACACTATGAGCGAAGAAAACAAACCTACTCCAACACTTGATACTGACATACTGACACCGGCAGAAGAAGCATATGAGTCTACTGACATCTTTCAATGGGCGAACAACCTGGTCCAGCACAAAGATGAGCTACAAATCGATCTATTCTTTTTCAACAAAAATGGCGTGACCTACCGTACGAGTCGGTCAAAAGAGCTCGATGGACAGATGGAGCCATTATTCATCGACGAGATACTCGAGTATGTCCTCAAGGGTGCCGAAGAAGGTTTGCAAGTCCGAGGTTTTGAAGACGCCGAGGCCGAGGAAAACGTGTTGCAGCGTACTCGTGTTAGCAAAGTTGAAAAAGCCGCTGATGTGCTGCGCTGGATAAAGACCCAAGAGCACGAGATGGAACTGTTTTCCGACGAGACGCATGACATCAAACGGATGAAGGGTGCTGTCGCGCGCGTGTCTCATGAGGGTATGGAGACGTTCTATGTCGTCAAGCAATTCCCAGCCAGTCAGATGATGAGTGGTCGCGTGGGTTGGATGATACGAAATGGCAAATTCGTGCCGTTCGATGCTGACGCAGCTATCCGCATCCCGTCAGAAAATCATCTACTCGTGTTAGGTGATGATCTGTTCGTATTTTCTCAGGCAAAACTAAAGAGTCTGTTCGGCTACGATGCCAAGGAGTCATTTATCGCCGATCAAAAGGTGAAAGAGATCGAAGCGAATTTCCGACTGAGTTTTGCGGAAGGTTTGACGTTGCAAAATGCGGTGAAGGGCAGACGCTCAACCATCAAGAAGCTGCAGAAGATCGAGCCGACCCTCATGACCCAAGAGCAACTGCTCAACCACGCCGAAGAGGTCGGGGTCGATCTCATGGAAGACGAAAGTGGCGCGATCATCATCATGGATGAAAAGGACCTCGTGAAGTTCGTGAACCTGCTCAATGACGACTACATCGAATCTCCTGTCACCGGCCTTCGCTACGAGATCAAGAGCAAGAAACCACTACGCGAGCCCGAAAGCAAAGACGACTCGCTGTTGATACAACTTTAGTCCTAGCGCTTTTGCTACAATAAACGAGTGAATACTCCGACCGGCAAACACCAACTCGACTACAGTCCACTGACTTCGCCGGTAACACGAGCCGACATCGCCGATTTTAAGCGTAAGTACCCTCGCCACTGGAGTATAGAAAAAGCGATCTTGATCATCGTGGTAGTTCTGATCGCACTTTTCTTCGTGCCGTTTATGGGCGTGATGGTGGCTTCAGCATTCAGTCCTAGCGCTGTCGCAAACTTACTGATAGGCGGCGTTACGATCTGTGCGACTGTCGGTCTGATAATTGCCGGTTTTTTTCTCCTGAGGAGGCACGACGAGAGATTGGTGCGTCTGGATCGATTTGCGACTGTTAACAACATAACGTTTTTGGTTAGTCGGCCCGATCCTGCGTATAGTGGGATGATTTTTGACGAAGGACATTCACGGAAGATCAACGAAGGTTTTCGGTTCAGAGACGGGGTTGAGATAGGGAACTATGAGTACACGACTGGCAGCGGTAAAAATCAGCAGCAGCACACCTTCGGCTACGTCAGTGTACCGATAGACCGCCGGTTGCCGCACATGGTGCTTGACGCGAAACGAAACAACTTTTTCGGTATCAGTAATTTGCCGGATACATTTGATAGCAGTCAGACACTCAAGCTCGAGGGTGACTTCAACGAGCACTTCAATCTGTTTGCTCCGAAAGCATATGAACGCGATGCGCTCTACGTTTTCACTCCCGATGTCATGGTGTCGTTGATCGATAACGGCAAATATCATGACATGGAGGTCGTTGATAATAAGCTCTATGTATATAGCTCGACTGCGTTCAACCTGACGTCACCTGAACAACTCGAGACACTACTAAAGATGGTTGCGCATATCGGTGTGGAGATTCGCAAGCAGTCAAGTAACTATGCTGATGAGCGTGTGAACGATCGATCGGTAGATATCATCGCGCCGAGTGGCAGGCGACTGAAAAAGGGCGTGAACATTTTCGTCGTGGTCATTTTCGTCGGATTTATCATCCTCCAGTTCTCGGACGTTTTGTGGCCTCTGTTTGGTCAGTACACATGGCTTGCAATCATAATCGCACTTTTCGGGCTCGGCCTGTTCGCACTCATCTACTCGCTCGTGAACTCGGCCAGGAGACGGTAGGTGCGGTTTGTTGATACGCTTATCCATCGTCATCTTCGTGTGCCGTATAGTCTGCACGTTTACCGTCAGTCGACGGTTTCAAAGCCACGTATGACACTCGTGTTTTTACACGGCATCGGTAACTCAGGACGGACTTGGGATGAGGTATCGATGAAGCTGCCTGACGATGTCAACCTGACCGTTGTCGATCTGCTTGGCTTTGGTGACTCGCCAAAACCCGACTGGGCAACCTACGATGCAAAAACACAGGCCCGTTCGCTCGCCAAGACATTGCTCGGGTTGGGGTTGCAACGTCGCATAATACTCGTCGGTCATTCCATGGGTGCGCTGGTCGCGGTCGAGTTCGCAAAACGCTATCCGACACTTGTTAGATCGCTGGTCCTTTGTAGTCCGCCGCTCTACAACGTCGATCCGACTGACGATAAGCGCCTGTTCGTTGAGCGCGACGAGCAGCTCAGACGTTTATATGAGTTCGCGCTCAAGAACCCAGATAACATCATTCGTCTTAGCAAGCTCGCGCAGCGCTATAATCTTCTAAACCCGGACTTCGATGTTGATAGGATGAATATCGACAACTACGTCTTGGCGCTACGCGCCAACATTCTCAACCAAACAAGCATGCGTGATATCGTCAGGATAAAGCGACCAATCCATATCATTTACGGCACGCTCGACCCGTTCGTTATCGGCCAGAATATCAAACGTGCGGCTGAGGTATCGGAGTTTATATCGGTTACCAAGTTTCTTGGCGGCCACGAAATTACCGGCGGCTATGTGAAGCGGGTGGTTGATGCGATTAAACAGCAAGCGGGAGTCGAGGGCTGATGGACCAGGCGCTTGCGCTTGAGATTCTTCACGCTGGTCAGAACGTCATGCTGACCGGACCGGCCGGTGCTGGTAAAACGTACGTGCTCAATCAGTTTATTCAACAAGCCAAAAGTGATAGCAAGCATGTATCAGTAACAGCGACCACTGGACTCGCGGCAACGCACATCGGAGGCAATACAATCCACGCTTGGAGTGGTATCGGCGTGAGTGATGAGCTACCTGATGATTTCGAGGACTATCTGCTCAAGAGCCGTCGCGACATCATCGAGACGACAGACGTACTCATCATTGATGAGATCTCGATGCTACATGACTTTCGTCTCGACATGGTCGATACGGTAGCGCGAACGGTCCGAGATGATCCACGACCATTTGGCGGCATTCAAGTAGTGCTGTGTGGTGACTTTTTCCAGCTACCACCTGTCAATCGAGATAGTGGTCGACAGGGTGGGTTCGTCACCAGTTCAAAAGCATGGCAAGATCTTGATCTCGTTATCTGCTATCTCAACGAACAACACCGACAGGATGATGCTGAGTTTCTCGGAATACTCAATGCGCTCAGGGCGGGCGATATCCGTCGTCGCCACGCAGAAGCGCTCATGAACCGCGTTGACGCTCACCTCGCGGACGATAACATCACCGAACTTCACGTAACGAACATCGATGTCGAATCGATCAATCACAGCCAGCTGCAGCATCTTGATGGCGAGACACATTACTACGAAATGGTGACGACAGGTAGCGAGAACTATGTCACGTCACTCAAGCGGAGTTGCCTCGCCATGGAGCGTTTGGCACTCAAACAAGGCGCGCTTGTCATGGCGATCAAGAACAGCCTCGATCGTAAATACGTAAATGGCAGTCTCGGAATCGTCGTCGGTTTTGAAAAGGGCAGTGGCTATCCAGTGGTCGAGTTCCGCAGCGGAAAAACGGTGACCATGAAACCGGATAGTTGGGAGCTGCGTGATGGCGATAAAAAGCGAGCTGGGCTCAGCCAGATACCGCTGCGGCTAGCGTGGGCCATTACAGTTCACAAGTCTCAGGGCATGACGCTCGATGCAGCACGGATCGATCTCAGGAAGGCCTTTGTCGAGGGTATGGGTTACGTTGCGTTGTCGCGAGTCAAACGGCTTGATAGCCTCAGTCTCCTCGGTATCAACCGTATGGCGCTCAAGGTCAGCCCAGAGGCACTTCAAATCGACGGCGAGCTGCGTAGTCGTTCGAGCGACGCGGCAAAATCGTTCGAGCATCTTCGAGCAAACGCGGGCAAGCGTGCCAAAAAGACGAAGGAGAAAAAGGCGAGCAACTGGAATGAACGACTGGAAAAAATGCGCGAAAAGCATCCGAACGCGTACAAGCCGTGGACACCTGCCGACGATGCGCTGCTCAGTGAACGGTTTCAAAACGGCGATAGTGTTGAGGCGATGATGAAGCAACTCGGACGTCACGAGAAGTCGGTCGTGATGCGTATTCAGAAACTGTTCGGCGATGACGCCATTTCCATATAACCCTTGTGGTATGATGGTGGCAACAGGAGCAAAATAAGGGGAACTCGTTCGTATGGAAATGTCTCAGACACCTAGTGGCGCTGCAAGAAAGTCAAAAAAGAACCCGTTTGTGAGCGGCAAAATCGTCAAAGTCGTTATCACGGTCTTGGTCGTCATGGCAGCTATAACGCTTGGCTTATGGTTCATGAATCGTTCGAGCGTTGCCTCAACCATCGACAGCAGCAAGTACCAGGCTGTCTTTTTCACCAACGGCCAAGTCTACTTCGGTAAGCTCAGCCAAGTCAACACCGGATACTTCCGTCTGACGGATGTTTTCTATATCCAACAAAGCTCTCAGACCGAAAACCCACAGGAAACCAACGGGCAGTCATCGGACATCGAACTTATCAAACTCGGTAAAGAAGTACATGGTCCAGAGGACGCGATGATAATCAGTAAAGAACAGGTACTCTTTTTTGAGAACCTGACTGGTGATGGTAAAGTCACTCAGTCGATCGACCAGTACAACCAGAAACAAGAATAATTCTCTGCGGCTTGCCAAAAGCTGCTCTTTCAGCGCATACTCAGGATATTAACCTGTACAGGAGGAGTGAGCGATGGACGTATCAGTTAACTACCTAGCAGTTTTTCTGGCGGCGGCCTCAACGATGGTGGTCGGCAGCGTATGGTATGCCAAGGGTGTGTTTGGCAATAGTTGGGCAAAGCTTGCCAAAGTTGACCTCAGTAAATCACCATCGACCGGCCAGCTAGTTTGGTTGATGGGTTCGACGTTCGTCGCCTCACTCATCACGGCGTATATCCTGGCCCATGTCGCCTTTCTGTCAAATACCTTCTTTCAGAATGCGTTCTGGCAAGACGCGCTCACGACCGGTTTTTGGCTCTGGCTCGGCTTTACGGCGACCCGCTTTTACGTCCATGATGCATTTGAAGGTCGTCGCAAAAAACTGTTTCTTATGAACGCTGCGCACGAACTCGTGACCATACTCATCATGGCCGTCGTCATCGGCCTGATGGGTTACTAAATCAGGGGGCGAAATGGGTATCTGGGATGTTACGAAACGCATGATCCAGGGTAAACCTGCTTTTGAGGCGCCGCAAAATAGCGGTGATGACTGGGATGATGATGCGCCAACGACCGACTTCGCCGAGGAGCGTCAGCAAAAACGCGACGATGCCACTAGTACGAGTCTGGTGGATGAGAACGGGTACAAACAGATTCCGCCCGCGGCGCTGACGGATGTCGACTATAAACTGCTTGGTGACCGGTTCGAGCTATGGGCGACCGTATCAAACCAATCTGATCGACCAGTCCATATCGACAAGATCACGTTGCTTGGTACGACGACTCAACATGGCTACCCCCTACCTCCTCGCGGCCAGCGCGTATTCAAACTGTATGGTGGCTCACTTCTCAAACACGACAACTACAAGACGCTTGAGCTTTACTACAAGGACGTCCAGACAGGGGATTATTTCCGCGCCGATCATATGATCGAGTACAGTTTCTCAGCCGACAACAGCAGTTACGAAATAAATAGTTTCCAACTCATCGAGCCGATACGAGACGTCTAGTATACTAGGGTATACATGCAGCAAAAAGACACGCCCCTAGCGTTTCCGAAGCGTTTTTTCTTCGGAGCGAGCACCAGCGCGCACCAAGTCGAGGGTAACAACCATAACAACTGGTCCGTTTGGGAGCTTGAGAGCGCGAAAACACTCGCCAAAAGTGCCGAATACAAACTAGCTGATTTGCCGGTTTGGGACGAAGTAAAAGATGATGCGATCGATCCAGACAACTATGTTTCAGGCGAGGCTATCGACCACTACAGCCGTTATCAACTCGACTTGGCATTAGCCGAAAAGCTCAATATGAACGCCTTTCGGTTTAGTATCGAGTGGTCGAGGATAGAGCCAGAGCCAGGAGTCTGGAACCGGGAAGCTATCGATCACTATCGTGACTACATCCGTGAAATTAAAAGGCGTGGCATGGAGCCGCTGCCGACACTCTATCACTGGACAGTACCAGTTTGGTTCTCAGAGATGGGTGGGTTTGAGCACAAAGGCAATATAAAATTCTTTACTCGCTTCGCTGAAAAAGTCATCGATGAGTATCACGAGGACTTTCGCTACATCACGACCATCAACGAGCCGGACACCGTCATTAGCCACGGCTATATCACCCTTGACCATCCGCCACAACAGCGCTCATATCTCAAGGCTTTTTTGGTGTATCGCAATCTGTTACGTGCTCACAAAGCTATCTATAATTACGCACACAAAAAGAGTCGGCGGTTAAAGGTTGGTTTCACGAAGTCGTATGCCTGGGTGAGGGGGGGCGACGACCGCTTGATCACACGACTCGCGGTTCGCGTTGATCTGTGGGTTCGTGATGATGTCGTCATCAGATATGTCCGAAGGAAGTGCGATTTCCTCGGTGTGAACTATTACTTTTCCGATCGTCATATTGGCGTCGGTATCAATAACGAGAACACAAAGGTGAACGATCTCGGCTGGGACATGCGACCCGAGGACCTCAAGCACGTGCTCATCAGACTCAAAAAGTGGAAAAAACCGATCATCATCACCGAAACCGGTGTCGCCGACCACAAGGATGAGCATCGCAAATGGTGGATCGCTCAGACGCTCGCTGCGGTTCATGGTGCGATTCATGCCGGAGTTGACGTCTTTGGCTATCTCCACTGGAGCTTGCTCGATAACTTTGAGTGGGCCTACGGTCGCTGGCCACGGTTTGGTCTGATCGGTGTCGACTACAAAAACGGTCTAAAACGAACCGTTCGCCCAAGTGCAGTTTGGTACGGGAAACTCATCAGCAAAATGAAAGGCTAGTTCATGCAGCAAAAAAATGTCGTTCGCGGTGCGAAATTTGTCGTTATCGGTGGTGGTACAGGTAGCTTTACGTTGTTGTCAGGCCTCAAGCATTATGTGTCAGACATCACGGCACTGGTCAATATGGCCGATGACGGTGGTTCGACCGGGCAGTTGAGGGACGAACTCGGTGCGCTACCACCTGGTGATGTCCGACAGTGTCTCGTCGCGCTTAGTGACAGCGAGAAGGTGCGTGAACTCTTTAACTATCGATTTGCGGAAGGAACGCTCAAGGGTCATGCATTCGGAAACCTCTTTCTGACGGCGCTCGAAAAGATGACGGGAAATTTCGCCGAAGCAGTGGAGCTTGCTAGTCAGGTACTCAATATCACGGGTCGTGTCGAACCGGTCACGATGACGAATGTCACGCTCTGCGCCGAAGGAGTAGACGGTGAGCCGGTCCGGGGTGAGTATACGATCGCGCACAAAGAACTCGCGAGCCGTCCAAAGATCTGGCTCGAGCCTGAGGCAGAAGCTAACCCACGTGCACTCAGCGCAATCACTGATGCTGACGTCGTCGTGATCGCTCCTGGAAACTTGTACGGCAGTCTCGCTCCGGCTCTCGCAGTGCCCGGCATCGGCGATGCGCTTCGTGAAACCAATGCGACCTGTGTCTATGTGGCAAACCTCGTTACGAAACCTGGTCCGACCGAGGGCTTCAAGGTGCATGATTTTGCTGATGAAGTAGAGCGCCTGGCTGGCGGTGATTTCCTCGACTATGTCATCTATAACACGAGTACTCCGAGCGAGCAGTTGCTTGAGCGCTACGCACATGACGGCGAGTACGGTGTCGGACTAGACAAGGACGAGATGGTACAACGTCATTGGGAAGCCAAAGGTGCCCGCATCATCGCGAATGCTGCCTGGAGCGGTGAGCAGGCGAGTGACCCGCTCGCGCACAGTCGCAGTTTTATCCGTCATGATTCCGATGCGGTCGCACGTCAGCTGATGAGGATTTACTTCGCGTGATAGTTTATCTCGATTTAGATCGCACTATCTTTAAGACAAACGATAGCGAGAAGATTCTACTCAAGATTGCCGAGCTATACCCGGAGCTTGACGCCTTGCAACTCGAAAAAGATCGAACGGCATTTCATGAGACGGTCGGTGATCTCTACTACTGGGATCTCGGTCGCCAGCTGAGCACGTATGGGCTCGATGCTGAGGAGGTTTTTATCGAGTTGGCCGGTACGGACCTTGCAGATGGTCGTCTCGAGTACGAGGGAGCTGCGACGTTGATCAGTTCACTCCAGTCCGCTGATGTCGATGTTCGTGTCCTGACGTTCGGCCCAGATGATTATCAGCGATTTAAGGCGTCACTATGTCCATCGTTGCGTGGACTCGTTGTGACAACTACCTTGTTGCCAAAGTCGGAGCTTTTTGAAGCCTCGGAAGAAGAGTGTTGGCTGGTTGATGATAAACCGATCGGCGACGAGCTGCCTGGAAATGTCAGTTTCGTGCAGGTAAGTCTCGAGGGTCAAGAGTATCCGGGGCAGGACTGGCCGGTATTTTACTCGCTCCACGATGTACGGGAATTCTTCGCAGACGTCGTTGGTTAGGCGCTATTACGCTACTGCTTGCATCTCTGAGAACTAATGCCGTACTATGAGTCCACGCTTTTGAGAGGTGTGGTCAAGATGAGCGATACAACCACAGATGTGAAGTTCGTGGAGTTTCAACCCCAGTTCGCAGTTTGGTTGACCGGCAAGCGCGCCAGGGTCGAAGCAGTAGTTCAGGCGATCAATGGTCTGTCCGGTGTGGAGGAGTGTGAGTATCTTGACGATGATGGCGAAACGCATCTCATCAAGATACGAATGAGGGTGGACAGCCATCATCGGTTGGACGAGCTCGTTGAAATGTATGACTACCTGTTGTTCCAAGCAAGTCTCTAAGAGAGTGAGGTGCAGTATGGACGCAAGGGTGGCAATCACCTACGACTCTGACCCCAGCGGCATCAGGGTGGCATGCTTCCTGACGGAAGACCCGCAGATCGACGGCGGCCTCCGGCCGTATCTGGAGCGTCACGGTTTGGTGGTGCTCGGCTACAAGCCGGACGAGGTCGGTTCACAGATGTTCACCGTCTGTTGCACGTCAGACGACTCACAGTGTGTGATCCTGGAGTTGCTCGAGGCCTACTATGTCTCGTGGGGCAAGGAGCCGAGCGTCAAGCACATCGACCAGATCATCAGTTAGAGCGGTGACATGCGTCCGTCCCATGGAGAGCCCGGTTGAGACCCCCGTCTCCCGTCCTCTCCTTAGCAGGGGCGGGCTTTTCATTTTCTGAGCCATATACTTGACAAAAAACAAATCTTATGCTAATATGAAAGTATGAACACCACAAACACAAACACCGAAGTTCAGGAACGCGTTGCCGTCTTTCAAACGAGCGAGGACCTCAAATCAGCTTTGCTGATCGTCTCGGTCACCGTGAACCTGTTTATCTTTACTGCTTGGTTGGTCATCCAGACCGATCCAACACTTGCACTATTCCTTGTTAATAAGTAACAGGGCAATACAAAACCATCCTGAGAGACAGAGGCACTATCGCCTCTGTTTTCTCGATCAGTTTTAGAACAATTTGTGGATAACTTGACAGATTGCCATAAGAATCTTCAAAAAAAGGCTTGCGTGTGGGTAGAAGTGGGTACTATACTGTCGTCAGTGGGTAAGTGTGGGTAACACCACACCACAAAACAAAAACCACGGCACCAACAAAACAATTAGCGGTCCTAAGGCAGAGAGAAGATGGCCAGCCCAGACTACTTTGAACGAAAGCTAGATGACAAGCGGCGGTTGACAATACCGACCGAGCTTCGAGCCGAGTTCGCAGGCGGAGTAGTTATCACGCGCGGCTTTTCAAACTACCTACATATCTATCCCCAGAACATCTGGGATGGAGATGTCGAACCGGCACTCGCCGGCGGTATTCTCGATGAGAAAACAGCCGACTTGAACGTCCAGTTTCGGATGGGCAAGGTGAGCGCGCAGCTCGATGACAAACAGGGACGAATCACGCTGGAACAGCATCTGCTGGACTACGCTGGCATCACTCGAGATGTCGTCTGCGTCCGCGCGGGTAAGTACTGGCGCTTGATGAAAGCTAGTTAGTTGGCGAACGCTCTTTAACAATCAGGGCCAGGGAAAGAACCGAGAAGTCTCGAGGTCGACTACCTGGCAGTCAGACGTGGCACGTGTAACCGCGCACTTTTACACGAGTACATTATTTAACACACACCTCCCAAAAAACTCCACCTCACACATAAGTCTCTCACTCAAGTCAGTGGGTAACAGCGAAGTACGGTTTACCCCATACTTCACACCACAACAACTCCATTGACTCCACAAAAAAACAAAAACTATGCGAAAATAAAAACTGACTGTCAGATAGGTGACCTCAAGATATGAGTAAACATACACCACAACAACTCCATGCACCGGTTTTACTGGATCGGGTTGTCGAGCTTTTAGCTCCTCAGCCTGGTGAAACATACCTCGACCTAACGGCAGGGTATGCGGGGCACGCCAGCGCAATCGCAGATCGACTTGGCGGATTCCAAACAGTAACGCTGGTCGATCGTGACGAGAACGCTATCGCTGAACTTACGCAGTATAAGCAGCAGGGCGCCACAGTCGTTCACGACGATTTTGCACATTTTGCTGAATCGGCCACCGAGGCTGGTCAGTCATATGATATGGTACTTGTTGATTTCGGTGTATCGTCACCGCAACTTGACAGAGCAGAGCGAGGATTCTCGATCCAACGCCCCGGTCCCCTCGATATGCGCATGGACCCACGACAGAGCAGGACGGCTCAGTCATTGGTCAATGGCATGAGTGAGCGGGATTTCGCCCGTATGTTAGTTACCTACGGCGAAGAACGACCCACGCAGGCCGCGCGCATCGCACGGGCTGTCGTCCGGTCTCGACCACTAAGAACTACCGAGGATCTCGCACGCGCTGTTCTCTCAACCCATCGTGGCCCACGTGCGAAAGTGCACCCGGCTACGCGCACCTTTCAAGCCATCCGGATCGCGCTCAATGACGAGCTCAGCCAGATCGAACGGCTTCTTGGCTGTTTGACGAACTTGGTTCGTCCAGGCGGCAGAGTCGCTTTCATATCCTTCCATAGCCTTGAGGATCGTCTGGTCAAACGCTTTATCGCCGAGCACACCGCTGCAGGGTATGAAGCAGAATTTGCGAGTCTTACCAAAAAAGCAATCCGTGGTGCCACTGACGATGTTCACAATCCGCGTGCAAGGAGCGCAACGCTCCGCGCCGCTGTGAAAAAATAAAAATATGAAAGGATAGGACACACAAAATGCCTATCGTAGTAAAAGACGCTTCTCGCGCAGTCAAGATCGACGTTCACGTCATCCACACTGACGCCGCGGTCAAATAACCGCCTGAAGCTCGGGAGGGCGGGCCGCTTCGGCGGTCAGCCCAACCACCAAAAACAAAAAGAAACCAATATGACACGATACCGATCCACCACATCTACATTCGGCGCGCGCTCTGACCGCATGTGGCGACGTAACCAGAACACGGTCGCGTTCGCACCATCCGCCACGCTCGGTCCGGTCGCGCACACAGTGCTCGTTGCCCTCATGATCGCTGTTCTCGGTCTGATTTACCTGACGCAGGTCACGAAAACCAGCACCTATGGCTATCAGCTCGACAACCTGGAAACTCAGCGCTCAGAACTGCTCGCTGAACGTCAGGACCTCGAGAATGAGAACGCGCGATTGCAGGCACTTGAGCGGGTCAAGAATAGTAGCGTCGCTGCCTCTATGACCAAGCCGGCCTCGACTGAATACGCCAATAACTAGTACACTAAAAGCTTATGCAGTTGCCACGACTCACGAGCGCTTCAAAGCGCACAACGTTGCTGCTTTATATCCTAATCGGGGTATTGGTATTGTTTGCGCTGCGGTTGTTTTACCTTCAGGTTATTCGACACGGACATTATACGTACCTCGCCCAGCAGACACAGGTCAGTAAGCTGACTATCGTGCCCGAGCGAGGCAAGATATATGCGCTCGACGGCAACCAGCCGGTGCCGTTAGTGCTGAACCAAACTGTCTTTACTGTGTTCGCTGATCCGCAGGAGGTCGAGGATAAGAACGCGGTGACACGTGCAATGAGCGAGATTGCAGGTGGCAACGTCGTTGACGGCTATCAGGAACGACTTGATGATGAGGAGCTTCGCTATGTTGTCATGGGGCGACAACTCTCGCGTGAGCAAGCCGAGAAACTGCAAGCAAAAAAGCTGGCGGGTGTTGGGTTTCAGAAGGGCTCACGACGGGACTATCCTGAAGGACAGCTGGGCTCTCAGATGCTCGGCTACGTGGATAGTGAGGGCGAAGGGAAATATGGTCTCGAGGGCTTCTTGAACTCTCGTCTCGCAGGCAAGCAAGGCCTGCTCGAAACCGTGACAGATGTGCGACAAATCCCACTGACGATTGGTGACAGTGATACATCTCGACCGGCTGTGAATGGCGATAACCTACTGCTCTCGATTGACCGCAATATTCAGCAGCAAACTGAACAAGTCCTCAAAGACGGGCTTGCAAAAGCCAAAGCGACAAAGGGAAGTGTGATCGTCATGGACCCGAACACTGGACGTGTCATGGCGATGGCGAACTATCCAACCTACGACGCCAACAAGTACGCTGAGGTTGAGGATTATCGGCTGTTTCTCAATAGTGTCGTCAACGAACCGTATGAGGTCGGTTCGGTCATGAAGGTACTCACTATGGGCGCAGGACTCGATAGCGGTGCGGTCACCGTCAACTCAACGTTCAACGATATCAGCGGCTGTACGACGGTTGATGGTGAGCGTATCTGTAACGTCGAAGAGGATCCCCGCCAGGCGGTCGCAACCATGGCTGATACGCTGCAGTACTCACTCAACACTGGTGTCGTGCATATTCTCGAGCGCATGGGTGGCGGCAGCGTCAACCAACAAGCTCGGCAAAAACTTTACGACTACTACGCAGGGCGATACCGCTTTGACAAATTGACCGGTATTGAGCAGTCATTTGAGGCCGATAGCATCCTAGTTGGACCAAACTCGGGGCAGGGACGAAATGTCCGCTACGCCAACATGGCGTTCGGGCAGGGTATGAATCTGACGATGATCCAGACGGCAGCAGCTTTCTCAGCTGCCATGAACGGTGGTACCTACTACCAGCCGACACTCGTCAAAGGGACGATCGCGGATGACGGAACGGTCAAAGAGCAGGCACCGAAAGTCGTCGCGACCGGCGTGCTGTCGGTAGGTGCGTCAAATGAGCTGCGAGAGATGACTTACCAAGGCCGTCACAAAGGATTCTTTGGCAAACTCGACCCAGCTGGCTACAAGATCGGTGGCAAGACCGGAACCAGCCAGATCATTGACCCGAAAACTGGCAAGTACAGTGATGACAACTCAATTGGTTCGTATCTGGGATTTGGTGGCTCTGATAAGCCCCAATATGTCATAATGGTACGTGTCGAGGATTCCAAACTAACCACTGGTTATGCTGGAACAGTTGCCGCTGGACCGATTTTTAATGAATTGTCCAACTGGATGCTCAGCTACTTAGAAATACCACCAAAAAACTAACAGAAAGAATCTCATGCTATTACCCGAAGCTTTCAGTCTCGTCGACCTCACCCAGGAGCTCGTCAAACTTTTTGCGTTGGCCGTTGGAGGCTTTAGCCTTGCGATGCTGCTTACGCCAGTCTACACGTATGTCGCATACCGGTATCGGTTCTGGAAAAAGCAGCGTACGACGAGCACCACGGGTGAGTTACTCGAGGTATTTACAAAGCTTCACGCTGCCAAGTTCCGTCGCAATATCCCGACGATGGCTGGTCTGATCGCGCTCATCGTCGTGACACTGGTCACGATGGTGGCGAATCTCGATCGTGAGCAAACATGGTTGCCGCTCGCGGCATTTGTCGGTGGAGCGATGGTAGGGCTTATCGATGATGTGATAAACCTTCGCGGCTCCGGTATCGGCGCGGCAGGGCTCAGGTCGAGCGTCAAGTTTGGTCTCATCACACTCATCGCCGTGATAGGTGCCTGGTTCTTTTACAGTAAGCTCGGCTATACCGATATCCACGTGCCGTTTTACGGGGCACTTGAAGTCGGTTGGCTCATCATACCGCTGTTCATTCTGGTGGTTGTCAGTACGAGTAACGCGGTGAATATCAGTGATGGCCTCGACGGCTTGGCTGGCGGGCTGCTTGCCACATCGTTCGGCGTGTTCGGCGTCATTGCGCTACTACAAGGTAACTTTGGTATCGCAGGCTTTTGTTTCACGATCATCGGTGTTCTGATGAGCTACATCTGGTTCAATATCCATCCGGCGCGCTTTTTTATGGGGGATGTCGGGAGTTTTGCCTATGGAACGGCACTCGGGGTCGTGGCGATGCTGACTGATAGTCTGTTCTTATTACCAATCATCGGCTTTGTCTTTGTTCTCGAAGGTGGTTCGAGTCTCATCCAAGTCGTCAGCAAGAAGTTCTTTAAGCGCAAAGTCTTTCTATCAGCCCCGATCCACCATCATCTCGAAGCAATGGGCTGGCCTGAGACCAAAGTCACGATGCGATTCTGGGTCATCGGCCATATCGTTGGCTTCGTTGGGCTGCTCCTCGCCTTTGCGGGAGGGATCATCGCATGACACCTCGCTCGCGACGGCAGGCAACGACGCAGCCCGTCATCGGCCCACGTCGGCACCGACCTGATTATCAGATCGTGTTGTTCATGGGTATTCTTGTGCTCCTCGGGCTCGTCGTGCTCTATGCCATCTCGCCCGCACGCGTTGAGCTGATCAACCAAGGCGGTCACACGCTTGACCAGGCTCATTTCATGCAAAAACAGCTCCTTTATCTCGGTATCGGATTGAGTGCCTTTGCCTTTGCTGCGACCATCCGTCCTGAATGGTGGCAAAAACATACCACCAAAATACTATACGCAGGGCTCGGCGCCTGTTTATTGCTGTTGATACTCGGGCTCATACCGGGAAACCCATTGGTGATCAACACTGGTGGCGCTACCAGGTGGTACAACTTTGGCATCGGCTCGTTCCAGCCGGCTGAACTGCTGAAATTCGGGCTCCTGCTGTTCATCGCGGCCTTTTTGGGGCGACGTATCCAGCAGGACAAAGTAAACAGCATCAACGACACTCTCATACCGCTTGGCGTGCTTGTCGGTATCGCGTCACTGTTCATCATCGTGTTTCAAAAGGACATGGGTACTGGTATCACGATGTTCGGTATGGTGATGGCAATGCTGGTAGTCGCTGGGCTGAAAGCGCGCTTATTCGCGCTTTGTGCCACGGTCGCAGCAGGCTTGGGTGTGTTGCTCATCATAACGTCTCCTCACCGCATCGAACGCGTCCTGACGTTCTTTAACCCGTCTAGTGCTGACGTTGAGTCGTATCACATCACGCAGGCGACCATCGCGATGGGAAGCGGTGGGCTGTTTGGCAAAGGCCTCGGGGAAAGCGTTTCTCCGTTTGGCTACCTGCCTGAAGCCGTGAATGACTCAATATTTGCTGTTCTCGGTGAGACGTTCGGCTTTATTGGCCTGATCGTGATACTGGTATTGTTTTATATGCTGCTGAGGCGATTACTGCTGACCGTCGACCGTCTTGGTGACCCGACGATGCGACTTATCGTGGCCGGTGTGTTCGGTTTGATCGCGACCCACGTGATAGTCAACGTTGGGGCGATGACCGGTGTGTTCCCGCTCACCGGTGTAACGTTGCCGTTTCTGAGTTTCGGCGGTACAAGCTTGCTGTTCATGATGCTAGGGCTTGGCCTGGTGTTCCATATATCGCGCTACACGAGCCATCGATTGAATGATGACGTAAAGGAGGGTGCGGATGAAAGTTCTGTGCGCCGGCGGGGGATCGGGCGGACACGTTACGCCAGTACTCGCCGTCATCAACGAGCTTAAGCGCCTCGATCCGTCACTCGAGGCTGCCTTTGTTTGCGATCGCGCCTTTGAGAGTCAGAGCAGGGGGCTGATGAACCATGCGACGGTCTCCGTACCGGTTCACGTGATCCATGCCGGCAAACTCAGGCGGTACTACGGTGTGCCACTTTGGAAACAACTACTGGATATTCCGACGGTGCTAAAAAACATTCGTGACGTCTTTTTGATCGGTATCGGGTTCGTTGAGAGCCTATGGTTACTCGCTCGTTCCAAGCCTGATGTCGTGTTCGCTAAAGGCGGGTACGTCTGTCTGCCACTCGGGTATGCGGCGCGAGCACTTGGTATCCCACTTGTGATCCATGATTCTGACACACGTCCTGGGCTGACGAACCGACAGCTCGGTCGTTTTGCAAACGCTATCGCGACCGGCTCACCACTCGACAACTATGATTATCCGGAAGACAGAAGTGTCTATACTGGCGTCCCTATCGATAAGGCATTCCATCCGTTCACAAGGGAGGAACAACAAAAAGCAAAACACGTCCTAGGTTTTACTGATCTCAAAAAACCTCTAGTGGTGTTCGTTGGGGGAGGATTAGGTGCTGAGAGTATCAACAGCGGTGTATTGACGAGTGCACAGCGACTTTTAAACAGGGGGTTCTTGCTCTACCACGTCACAGGTAAAAAACACTACAGTGCGGTGAAGAGCAGTGCAGTAAAACATGCCGAATACATGGTCGTTGATTTTGTCTACAAGGACATGGTAACAGTACTTGGCGCGGCTGATATCGTCGTGAGCCGCGGCAGTGCAACGTTCCTGCAAGAACTAGCGGCGCTCGGCAAGCCAACGATCATTGTGCCAGCGAGTCATCTCGGTGATCAGGTAAAGAACGCTCGCGTGTATGAGGAGGCTTCGGCCGCTGTTGTGCTCGACGATGCGTCGGTGCAGGAGGGTGACGCGCTACTCCAAGCCATCACGGAGCTGTGGCGAGAGGAATCGACACGGCAGGCGATGGCAAAGCGTTTTCGAACGTTTGCGAAAGATGATGCAGCGACGGTAGTTGCCGAGCTCGTTCTAAAGGCTGGCAAGGGGCGTACGCACTGATGCGTAGCCGTCGCAGGCAGGAGCAGCCGGTCCGTCAACCCCGGATGGATGCCGATGAGCAGTCATACGCGTTTCGCAGGAGTCGTACTATCACTGGTAGTACGACTGATAACGTACGTGCAGCTGGTGAGAACCGCGCACAACTTAAATCACCCCGCCTTCATGAACATTCACTCCGTAAACACCGGCGTAAGCTACTAGCATATCTGCTGTTGATCCTCACAGCCTGTGGCGTGCTCTGGTACGTTATCACCAGCTACATCGGCTCAACCGTTTCGTCGAGTACTATGTCTACGCAGCCTATCAAGCAAGCCTTGGATGAACAGCGCTACGCTAGTGTGGTGAATGACTACTTTGCTGATCGACCATTTGAGCGTTTCTCATTCGCGCTCAACGAAGAGACGTTTGATTCATACATGCAGTCCAAAGCACCCGAGATCTCCGCCGCTCGCCTTGATAAAGGTGAGACGTTCGGGAGCGCTACACTCGCACTCACATTGCGCGAACCGGTCGTGGCCTGGACGATCCAAAACCAGCAGTACTTCGTTGACTCTAGTGGCAACGCATTTACCGTGAACTATTTTGCGACACCAACTGTGGTCGTGACGGACAAGAGTGGCGTAAACGCTGAGGCAGGCGTCGTCACATCTACCAAACTGCTCCGCTATATTGGCCGAGTCATTACGATCGTGAATGCCTCTGGGCTACCTGCTGTAGATGTGGTTGAGTTACCCGCTAACTCAACTCGCCAAGTCGACTTCAAACTCAAGAATAAGGCTTACATCATAAAAGGTAATCTCGACCGCGATCCTGCAGGGCAGGCAGCAGATATTATCAACGCCGTTACCTACGTTGAGGAGAAACAACTACGACCACAGTATTTGGATGTACGCGTAAGCTCTAAGGCGTTTTACCGAGACAGGTAGGCAGTGGGCGCTCTATCACTCCCTGTTCTAGTTCTATTTTTGTTCTATATTACTGCATGCAAAAACTATATAAAAACATAGTAGGGCAGTAAAGTCAAACATTTGTCAAAAATAGAGAAGTGGGGTGGTGTGAAAACATTTGTTCAAAAAGTCAAACAAATAGCGACGCAGAGTGTGGAAAAGTCGACGGATCGTAGTTTGAGTACGATATAGTCTCGTGCATGCATTTATCGTTATACATTTTTCACTAAAAACATCCTTTACAAGCATTTAGAATAAAATACGGACAAAACTCCCCCGTTAGGGAGGTATTGGTATTCATCTTTTGTTACTACTTTGTATGTCGTAAAAGATATATTGTGCGACACGAACTATATACACTGCCCATGCATTGCTTACTCATCTTTTTCTCCTGCTTTCTATGTATATTTTCAGCACTTTTTGTTTCCGCGTGTTTTTTAATCCCTATTCCTACCTGGCCTGAGCCTTGGGCATTTTTGCTACATTCATACGTTTCGATACCTAACCATTAGACATACCGCGTGTTCTATATTTGTTCTATATACTTTGTCCACTAAATAAATGCGTGAGACGGGAGCAAATAAAAGAATCCGCCTAGCGGAGGCGGATTTCTTCTTCTTTTGGCTGGGCCTTAGGGCGGGGGGCTTCACTGCCCTCTCGGATGATTCGTGGGCGGTTGGGCTCTGCCGATTCCGTTGGCTTTTTCTTGCGTGAGCGGCTGCGAGTACGCTTCTTAGGCGGGGCATCAGGGGACGGGGCAGCAGGTTTGTCGTGGCTGATCTTTGTCTCGCTCCCCTCCTCTTTCGCTCGGACTGGCTTGGCGCCAGCATCGACTGGCCATTTCTTAGCAAGGGATTGCGACTGAGGCTTCGGCTGGGCGGATGGGGCTGTCTGGGTCGAAATGAGCGACTGTATTTCCTGTTCTACCTCTGTTCGGTCTCTGGCGTATTTGCGTCGGCTACTATCGACGATATGCTGCATAAAGTTAGCCTGGCTGGCTGGAATGGTCAGGGTCGTGGCTGAGAAGGCTGGTGATTTCTCGCCCTTGATTACCATGTTGATGATGAAGTTACGGTTGTGCATCTGCAAGAGGTCATTTGGCTCAAACTGCGGCTCAAACTGCTTGCCGAGCAGTGGCGCGTCATCAGCACTAACTCGGAAACTCACCATGGTACCCACGTTGCCGAACACTGCGTCACGCACGGTATCCTGCATCTGTGACACGTATTGGTTCGCAACGGTGAGGTTCAGGCCATATTTACGCGCCTCGGACAGGATGGTCGCGAATGAGTCTGTCGCGAAGTTCTGGAACTCATCTACGTAGAGGTAAAACGGACGCCTGTCTTCGATGCGTGGGATATCGCTGCGGCTCATGGCTGCCAACTGGATCTTTGTAACCAGGAATGATCCCAAGATACCGGCGTTGTCCTCACCGATCAGACCTTTAGACAGGTTGACGATGAGGATTTTACCATCGTCCATTATCTGGCGGATGTTGAATGTGCTCTTTGGCTGACCGATGATGTTACGGATGATCGGGTTGGCTGTGAAGGCTCCGACCTTGTTCAAGACTGGGGCGACGGCTTCGGCCTGGAACTTTTCGTTCCAGCTGTTGAATTCTATGTTCCAAAAGTTTAGCACCACGCTATCCTGGCAAGTTTCGAGGACTTCTTTGCGGAACTTTTTATCGGTCAGCATGCGCGTGATGTCGAGCATGGTCGTGTTCGGATGGTCGAGGAGCGCGAGGATTGTGTAGCGCAGAATGTACTCGAGCCGTGGACCCCAGCTGTCGCCGAACATACGTTTCAATACCCCGATGATTTCCGAGGAGATATTGTTCTTTTGGTTCGGGTCATAGACTTCCATCGGGTTGAAACCGAGCGGAAATGCGGTATCAGCCGGATTGAAGTAGACGACGTCGTCGATACGATCAGCTGGGATGAAATGCATGTTGTTGACCGCAAAGTCACCGTGCGGGTCGATGATAGCGTATCCGTGCTTGTGGTACACGTCGCTGAGTGCGAATAGCTCGAGCAGCCCCGACTTACCTGCTCCGGTCTGACCGATGATATAAACGTGTCGTGAGCGGTCGTAGCGGTACAGGCCAAACTGGTGGTTGATGCCGCGGAAGTTCGTCAGCCCAAAAGCGCTAATCTGTTCATCGTGAGCCGGATCACCATTGATGATAGGCAGTTTCGCTGGTGGTTCAGCAGTCTTGTTGCTGGCCCAGACGATGTTTGGTGTCTCGACGTTGGTGTGCGGCAAGTGAAAGACCGAGGCGAGCTCTTCAATGTTCAGGATGTACCCACGATCGATGAAGAAACGAGCGCGGTATTTTTCGAGCTCCTCGCGTTTAAAGCTACCACCGCTTGATTTGAACCCGTTCAGGTTGGTCGAGTTGAACTGTTTGAATGTACCGACGAGCGCTTGCATACGCTGTTTAGCGATCGCCTGGTTTTCGCCGAGGTACGCGATACGAATCTTGACCTGGTAGCCTAGCTTGACCGACTTGTTCTCTATCTCAGAGATACGCGTCTTGTCGCGCTCCGATAGTTCAGGAGCCGTGCTACCGGTCGCAGTCTGTTCCGGAGGTTTCCAGAGGGCTTCGATGGCCTGTAGGAAGTACTTGCCTCCCCCACTGAGCAGATCGAGGTTGGCGCTGCCGCTTTTGATGCGGCGCGAGAACGCACTGGCACGCTTGTGCCAGTCATCGGCAATTGGGCGGGCTAGAACCTGTACCCAAACCTCTTCGGAGCTGTCCTCGAGCTTGGCGAGCGTTGCAGTAATACCAGCGAGTGGGTCAACTTCGAAACTCTGAAACGTCTTGATCGGTAACATCTCGTTGTCGGTCAGTGTCAGTTCAGATGTGTAAACGACGCTGTGTTGAAATTCGCGGTTCGTGTAGTCCTCTTCGAGTGTGTGGATCTGAACCGTCGGGTACTGAGCGTAGATCTGGCCTTCGACGAAGTTTTGCAGGTGTTTTGGCACCCAGACATAAAAACGGATGAGTTTGTCGATGGCGGCGATCTCGAAACTGATGTGTTCCTGGAGCCCGCCAGACATGCGCAGCTCGCGCTTGTCACGCAAAATACCGTGCAGGCTGGCGAACAACTGCTCTGCCGCGAGCTCTTTCTTGTCGTTGGCACGAGGAATCTCAAGTGTCAGTAGGACGTGTTCGGTAGTGTCGATAACTTCGGCTTGGCGGTTATTACGCCACGCGAGATAAAGCAGCAGAATAGCGAGCGGAACCCATACATACCACTGTAGGAGGAGACTGAAAATCCATGCAAGTAAATCACCCATTGCTACGCCTTATTGTCCCTCAAAGCCGCCTCAGTTGCAAACAGCGTTTGACGGCTTAGCTTTCGGCCAGTGAGTAGGTCGCTTTGGCGACGCGTTTGAACTCTGGCTTGCTCTGGAGGTTGAGCAGAATAGTCGTTTCTTTTACCTGGCGGTCCTTGAGGACACGCTTGACGATTTCGTCACGGTGAAGTGGCTCGTTGGCTTTCTTGAGAACATCGGTGATGATGTCAGCAACGGTGCCCTTTTTGTAACCCCATTCGTTGAGGGCGTAGATACCACGGCCAATCAGGACGAAGCGCTTGTCCTTGATGAGCTCGTTGTGAATTGCTTGGGTCGTGACGTCTTTGCGCTTGAAATCACTGTCCTTGATAGCACCAGCGATGTCAGAAAAGTGCATTGGCTTGCCGTTCTCCTGCAGGATAACGTAAATCTTGTCACGGATGTTCTTTGGGTTGACGGTCGGCCACTTTGTAAGACCCCATACGTCCTTGAGGTTCGCGAGGTTCTTACTCAGGCTGGCGAGAGCGCGGACGTAGTCAGGGTGCTCGTAATTGAGCTTGGCATGCAGTTCCTGGACTGAGAGGGTAGTTCCGTGTTCTTTGACGGCTTTAACGACTTCGTCAACACGCTTTTTGAGCTGCTTTTCGTCGTAATACTCGCTCAGGGCGATGCCGTAGTAATAGTGGTCGTTCTCAGACAGAACGGACAGTTTTGGTGCAAGTTCAGCTACAAAGGCGACGTGAGCGCGGTCTCGCTCGTCACCACCAGGGGTGACACGCTCTGTCAGCTCGCTCAGACGAGCGGCACGGCCGAGTTCATGGAGCTGCTCTACCAGGTAGCGTTCAACGGCGTCGAGATCGAGACGACCTTCTTCGGCAGCGATCTTGAGACGGATTAGGATGGCTTTTTCAAGCTGACGGACACGTTCACGTGTGATACCGAGGAGTTCACCAATCTGTTCCAGCGTCTCTTTGCGGTCAAACAGGCCAAAACGACGCGAGATGATTTCGCGTTCGCGTTCACGCTCAATACCATCAAGAATCGTACTCACGACGTTCTTAATGTCAGGGGTGGTTGATTCGGCGTTTGTGCTCATGTTCTTCCTTCGTTACGGCTGGTTTTCGATGTTCTCACATCAGATTTAATGACTATTATAGAACTACTTTTTATAAATGTCAAATATAATCTGTGATGTATTAATTATAGCACATACTAGACGCTTGTGGTAAATAGTATTTTTACGCTTTTTTATACTGAGGTTTATTGTTTTATAGCCTATCGGGGGGTACAGTAATCGCAGATATGAGCACGGCAAATGGTAATGGTTTTCGAACACTAGAGTATTACCGAGAACGGTATAATGAACGCGTCATCAGCCCTACGGAATTGACCCAAGGCGACAAATTCCCACTACTCTTTCGCGTAATGCATGCCCCTAAAGGCCATGGTGCCTATGAGTTGCTGGTCGAGCTGGATGATGTCCGGCAGGCAGAGACGATCGGTGTCTATGCAGTGCGCTTTACAATTACAACACCACATACTGGCACAAGTTTTGCAGATGGTGAATGGTTCGATGGTGTCTGGAATCCTGTAGAACCTATCACCTATCGAGGCAAAATGCACGGCAAGCCAGCCAATAACCAAATGGTCGACGCAATCGTATACCAACAAAGCACACCTTTCTTTCCTGAGCATACTGTTGTCGTAGAAAAAGATCTTGAGTTGACCGGGGTCTGAAATGATAAACCCGCCCCAAAGGCCGGGTCCCAGTTGAGGCTCGGGACGGGCTTATCGGTGGCGGGTAGTTCAGGGTTGAGCGATGGCGAGTAGTTCGAGGTGGTTGGCCCTCGTCTTCCACTTGCTGATGCCGATGAACATCATCAGGTGGCAACGTGGGTCAACAAGATCCTTGACAGCATCTCGGCAGGCTTGTCCGATATCGTCGATCGTTCGGAGCAGTTCCGATTGGTCGAGTGGTCGGTCGAGGTCGCTGATCTGTTGGAGTCGGGTCTTGACCCATGCGAGCTGCTGACTCAGTTGCGGCCTCGCCTCGACGACGTACAGGCTGGGCTGGTCGAGGCGTTCGATGAGCTGCTCGATGTAGTAGCGCTTGCGAGCTTTGCCGTCTTCTGGAGCCGACATCGCTCCCTCCTTCCCTGGTGAAGTGCGAACCAGATAGGTTTGATTTTGATATATTACCATAAAAACAAGTTTATGTAAATGATAAACCCGCCCCAGATATCCCGGATTGGGTCTATCTAGGACGGGTGTTACTCCTCCCGTGCAACGGTGAGGCAGTCACTCCACTGGCCTTCTCTTGAACGAGTGATACCGAATGAGCAAAGGTCCGTCGTGCGCACCTCCTCGATGCCCTCGATGCGGTAGCTGACGATGTGGTCCTCGCGACCGTCCTGGGACGGATGCGAGAGGAACACACCGCGCTTGACCGTAGATGGATCCTGGGGCTTGTACCAGGTGAAGAGGACACCAGGCCCCACGTCATCAATGGTCATCGCCCCTTCACTCAGGGGGTTGCGAGTCGTCATACTCATTTCCTTCCGGAGTAGCTCAGCCAGTCGGGGTCGTCCTCGGGTCCGCGAACGGTCGTCGTAGGCTTGTGCTTGCGGGCACCTTGTCGACGTAACGCATCCATGACAAGCTGACCCGAGGGCCAGCCGACGATAGAGCGGTAAACCACGAACGCGAGTAGCACGCCAGCCAACCCGTACAAGGCTGCAGAGGGGTCGGCTTCGCCGAGCAATCCCGTCAGGATGACGAACAGGAACAGTAGGACGCCGAGCATGCCGACATCAATCTGCACTCGCAATCGAGGACTCGAGCTGAGCTCAGACCTGAAGACGATCGAGATGATGACGAACGTCATGAACGACAGAAAGCACGCTGTCAGGAGAAAGTGCATGTCTTTGCCTTTCTTAGGAGACAATAGACATACTATAAAATACTATGATGTATAATGCAATGTTTATTTCTTTGAGCCGCGTCGGAAGGATTTCTTGGCTGGGGCTTCGTCGAGGAGCTTCTTTGCTTCCTGGTGCGTAATCTTTTTTGGATCGGCGTCTTTTGGTATCTTGGCGTTCTTTTTGCCATCGGTTATATACGGTCCAAAACGACCATTCAGCACCTTGATGCCGTCACCAAAATCGGCGATATTCTTCTCTGCCTCAGATTTTAGCTTAGCCTCATAGAGTTCGAGTGCTTTCTCGAGCGTGATATCGTGCGGATCCTCAGGTTTGATACTGACGAACAGCTTATCTACCTGGATATACGGTCCAAAACGACCGATGTTAGCCTTGATGTCTTTACCGTCTTTGGTTTGGCCGACTAGACGCGGCAACTTAAATGCATGAAGCGCCTCCTCGAGCGTGATGGTCTCGATACGGGTACCTGATGGCAAAGGAGCAAATTGCGGCTTATTCTCTTTGTCTTCTGTATCGCCAAGCTGGAGCATTGGACCGAAACGGCCAAAGCGGGCAATAATCGGCTTGCCAGTTTTAGGATCTGTGCCGATTTCACGACTATTGCCGACGGTCGAGCGGTCTATACCGCCGGATTTTTCGATGAGCTGGTGGAATGGTGTGTAAAAATCCTCGAGCATCTTGTTGCGTTCGAGTTTGTTCTCGGCGATATCGTCGAAGTGTTCCTCGACGCTGGCGGTAAAGCCGTAGTCAACGACTTGCTCAAAGTAGTCACCGAGGAAATCAGCGATCAGTTCGCCGCTCGGGGTGGGGACGAGTTTGCCGCGATCCGCGCCGGTCTTTTCCTGGACTACTTCTCTTACCAGCTCATTATCCTTGAGGCTGAGCTGGATGATATCGCGTGGGGTGCCCTCACCTTCACCTTTTTCAACGTAGCCACGTGTCTGGACAGTATCGATGATAGTTGCGTAGGTACTCGGACGACCGATGCCGAGGTCCTCGAGTTTTTTGACCAGGCTACCCTCGGTGTAGCGGGCCGGTGGACGGGCGAAGACCTGACGAGCACCAGCTTCGCCTAGTTTGAGAGCATCACCACTCGCCAAGGCTGGCAACAGATCAGCGTCTTTTTTACTTCCACCGTAAACTTTCATGAAACCGTCAAAGATAACCACTTCACCTCTTGCCTCAAGTTTCTCTTTTTGTGAGGAGATAGCGATCGTTACTGTTGTCTTCTCGAGCTTGGCCGGTGACATCTGACTGGCGAGTGTGCGGCGTCGGATGAGATCATAGAGTTTCTGGTCGTATTCATTGCTACTGCCCTTTTCGAGCGCCATGTTGGTTGGGCGGATAGCTTCGTGAGCTTCCTGAGCACTACTGTTCTTGGTCTTGAACGTTCGGACGTGCGAATATTCGTCGCCGAAAGCAGCCTTTATGTATGTAGCGGCACTGGCGATCGCCTGCTTGCTCAGGTTGACCGAGTCGGTACGCATGTAGGTAATCTTACCGTCCTGATAGAGTTTTTGGGCACTGGCCATGGTAGCTTTGCTGCCGAACCCAAGTTTTGCGTTAGCATCCTGCTGGAGCGTGCTCGTCGTGAACGGCGCCCCAGGGTTGCGGGTACTCGGGCTCTTGGTGACGTCGCTAACGCTGAACTCTGCACCCTTCAGGCTCTCGAGACAGGCAGTGGCCTCCTCTTCGGTATCAAACCGCTGGGGCAGCTCGGCTTTTACCTCTTCGCCGTTATGGAGAAGCAGCGCTGTTATCTTGAACTGGAATGAACCCTCGAAGGCGCGGATTTCACGCTCACGCTCGACGAGCAGTCGGACCGCAGGACTCTGGACGCGACCGGCACTCTTGCCGCCGGGGACCTTTTGCCACACGACTGGACTCAGTTCAAAACCGACGATGCGGTCAAGAATCTGCCGAGCCTGCTGGGCTTGGACAAGATGCATATCGACGGTTCGTGGGCTTTTGATCGCCTCGGTGATGGCGCTCTCTGTGATTTCGTGGAAAACGATTCGCTTAGTTTTGGTTGGATCGAGGCCAAGCACTTCACAGAGGTGCCAAGCGATTGCCTCCCCTTCGCGGTCTTCATCTGTGGCGAGCCATACAGTGTCGGCGGTCTTGACGGCCTTTTTGAGTTCGGTGATGACTTTTTTCTTATCAGGATCAACCTCATATATAGTTTTGAAGCCGTTTTTGACGTCTATAGGGGGTGTGCCGTCTTTGGTTTTCTTGACGATCGAGCGGATATGGCCGATGGACGAGAGTACGACAAAATCTTTACCGAGATATTTCTCGATAGTTTTCGCTTTTGCTGGGGACTCGACGATGACGAGGTTCTTGCTCATATCTTATTGACGCTCATGGTTAACACAATATAGTCAACTGCCCATACTACTTGACTCATGCTGTATTGTAAATAAATCCAGTCGCGGGTGTCGTAGGTATATAGATTATTTACAAACGATGCACACCGTACTATTATCACGAAAGGTACACCATTCGAAAAATAAAATGAAAGTAAAAAAATGACTAAAAACCAGTTTTATTCTGACCAGCGTGGTAGTGCGCATGTGGCGATAGCTGTGGTACTTATTATCGCGCTGATTGGGGGTGTAGGGTATAGATTTTATACCGGCTATCAAAGTAAGCAATCACTTGTCGCGTCCGAAAAAACGTTGGCAGAGGCAAAACATAAAAATGACGCCGGTGACGCGAGGCTATTATCCCAAGTCGAAGAGAAAGCACTCAAGGATGCTGACATTGAAGTCAAAAAGCCACAAGAGACTACTCCAAGCTACCCTGCGCCAGTGGTGGCGAAGCCTGCTCCTACGCCTCTAGCACCGTTTTCGTTCGCAGGTGCTACCCTAACTGCGACGCGTGCTTACGGCACTAATTCATCAAACCTACCAGCCTATAGAGAAATCGCGCTCGTCGGTGATGACTTATGGTTCACGAACGCCAATACCTCATATATCGGAGTGATATCGCCAAGCGGCAATGTTCGATCATATAAATCTTCCCTTAACGGCTCCTACTTCACACCAATCGCCAAAGGCTCCGATGGACGAGTGTGGTTCGCTGGCAATACGCAAAAAATCCACGCTATGTCTACAAACGGAAAAGAAACCACCTACACTATCCCCTCGCAGCCTATCCTGGTAGAGAGTATGGTGCTGGGGCCTGACAAAAATATATGGTTTACCACGTGGAACAATAATCAACAGGGTATTGTCGGTAAAATAACTCCGTCGGGCACAGTGACTGAATATAAGCTGCGTAACGGCTATGCACGAGGTCTGACTGTCGGTGCGGACGGACGGGTGTGGTTTGCGACGGGCCTCGGTGCTGGCAGTATTTCGACATCCGGTAATATTTCATACGTGGACACTTATGGAGGGCGCTCATATTCTCCATGGGGTATCGCGAGCGCTGGCAAGGCGATTTGGCTACTAGGCCACGATGGCTCGGAAGGAAGTAAATTGATACGAGTTGGTCTTGACGGCACTTTCAAGAGCTATAGCAGTGCATCAACTAACAATCTATTCAGGGTATACTCCGGACCAAATAATACAGCATGGTTCAGTGACTGGACCAGTGGTTCCATCGGACGCATTACCGAGTCAGGTAAGATTACTCGCTTTGCCGCCCCAGCTGGCTATAAAAACGTGCTCGGACTTACTTTCAAAGGACAAGACATCTGGGCCTCATACACGAACTCGATCATCAAATTCACGTTCAAATAAGCCAAACGTTGTGCGTGAGAATACTTTCACCACAAATACAGACAATAATCTTGTGAAATCTTTCACAGAGTTGTTGACAACGCCTATAGAGAGGCGCACACTGGAAATATGTTACTTCAATACCAACGCCAAAGGTATTGACAAAATATACAAAATGGTGTATAGTGAAAGGATTATGAATATGCCACCCAAAGCAAACCACGATGTAATTGGTCGCCACGGTGTGATTGGCCAAGATATTCTTTCTCACGATCTGGATCTCGCACATACCCCTGCGTTACCCGTCGAGATTGGTCAGGACTTTGCAGAATTAGTCGACGACATGGATGAGCGTGTAAAAGCTATGATCGCGGCCGAGATGGCTCAAGAAGCTGCTGAGCGTAAAGAACGTGAAGCCCGAGACAAACCGGCTCTCGAAACTCGTGGTGCTGAAATAGCCGTTGCGAGTGAAGTCAGCCTCTCTACCAGTAACGCCGCCTAAAGTCCCCAACGGTTTGCGCCCAGAGCGCGGATCGCACCTCTGATTTCGAGCATCGTCATCGTTTGTGCAAAAACTGCCCCATCGAGGGCACTTTTTTGTTGCAGCTCATCCCCATCGACGATACCGCCTGCCAGTAGTTCTAGAATAACCTGCTCTTCATCTGTATGAGCGAGCAAACGTGCCTGCTTTTTCGAGGTTTTCGGAAACAGATCTTCGATGAACTGGTCGATACTGACGATCGGTGTGGCTCCCTGAGCTATCAGGGCGTTGCAGCCAGCACTCATTGCGCTTGTGATCGGTCCTGGGACAGCGTAGACGTCCCTACCTTGCTCGAGTGCGTGCCCTACCGTATTCATCGTGCCGCTCCTGAGGCCTGCTTCGGTTACTATAACTTTGTCAGAAAGTCCGGTCACGAGGCGATTTCTCTCGAGAAAACGGAATTGGAGCGGTGGCGTGCCGGGTTCATATTCACTCACCAGTGCGCCGCCGCAAGCTAGTAATTTGTCTGCAAGTCTTGCATGGGTCGACGGATACACGGTATCGAGACCATTTGCGAGTACTACGACCCCTGTTCCACCGGCTTTCACGGTGGCCTCATGCGCGATGCCATCGATACCGTGCGCGAGACCGCTGACAATCATAGCTCCCTTCTCTGTCAAGCGCGTGGCGAGCTCAAATGTGATCTGACGGCCATATGCTGTCGGCTTACGGGTACCGACGATCGCGATACCGAGTCGATACTCGGGTAGTTCACCTCTGATATAGAGCCTGCCCGGCACCTGTGGTATTGCTCTGAGACGTTCTGGGAAATCCTTGCTTGTACTGCTTATGCTATTGATTTTCATAATGAAAAGTGTTAAATAGTATTGACTTTATGTAAAAAGCGTGCTAATATACTGTATGGTTGATCGCGTAACAGCGGTCAAATCGTACCTTATACCCCCAATTCTAACGTAAGTTAGAGTGCGCGTGTACTGGTGTCGAAGTTTTCTACCCTCCACTTCGTACACATCTAAACAGTCACGTGCATACTAACCCCTTTAACCCCTTGTCTTCTCTGTGTGAGGTGGCGAGGATCCCGATTTTTCAGGCGGACCACAATATGGCGAGTATGAACCAACTGGCTTGCCAAGCGCAGAGTGCGTACATAAATACACTTCTAGCGCTTCGCCGTGCGTAGCCCGGGTGGGTTGAAGGGTCGAATGGCGCCAGGTGATGCCCACCCTTACCTGGTGCCTTTCGAAAGAATTGCGTATAAGTAAAATAGCTCCGATGTTTGTCGGAGCTATTTTTGTTGCAAAATGAAACGCCCCCGTTCGCAGGAACGGGGGCTTAGAGTTTGACGGGTTGTTTAACCAACGAGAAGTTGGATATGTCCAAGCATTGGATGTCGTCGACCGAGCAAGACCTCCATGCCTTCGCACCAGGTGTGCGTTCTGTGCGCGAGCACTTCCTCGATAGTCAACCGTACAGGAACTACATGGCTTGGGTGCCAGTCGCAAAGGACAAATGTCCCATCCTGCCCGACGAAGTACCGGTCGTCCTCATCTGGGTCGAGGAGGAGGATTGCAAAACCAACGTACGGCTGATCCTTGAACGGCGGATGACGTGTAGGGCGAAGCTGCCCGGTACTTATGCGCTGCATGATCAGCTCGCGGAGGTGCTCCAACTGGATCTGTGTGATGGCTTCTGTGAGCGGCATACTCATGGTTACCTCGTTTGGCTCGATTGAGGGTGTATCAGGGCTTCGGCTTCACATTCACCATGCCCATGTGTATCGTTGCGGTTCCGTCGTCGTTGGGCACGATGGACACGAGGGCGAGAGCACTGTTCCCGTACTCTTCGTCCTTGTAGGGTGAAAACATGACACTTTCCCTTCGGTCGGATACTATAAAACTCCTGCTCGGAGAAACGGGACGCGGCGAGTTTCTCAAACGAACTTGTTGCTTATTATAGCATTTATAGCTAAAAATACAAGTTAAGCGTGAGTTGTATGTTCGAACAATCCGTTTATGAAATCATCGATGATAGCAAGTACTTTGCTCGAAAGATCACTGAGAGCCATACTTTCGTCTTTCGTAAAGTTGCTCAGCACAAAGTCGGCGTCGTCGATACGGTCACGGAGGTCGTTGTAGACACCGATGCGGATACGAGCCGTGTCAGGACCGAGATGTTGGTTCATCGACTTGATACCGTTATTGCCAGCGTCTGAGCCGCCGAGACGGGTACGGATAGTACCAAACGGCAGCGCCAGTTCGTCATGGATGATGAGAATATCAGTAGTCTCTATCTTGTAAAAGTCAGCGATGAGCCGCCCTGCTTCACCGGTGTTGTTGTAGTAGGTTGTCGGTTTGGCGAGGATGACTTTTTCGTCCTCGACAGTTAACTCTGCGATATGAGCGCGAAACTTGTCCTTGTTCTGGAACTCGGTGCCCTTTTCTGTCGCATAGGCATCAAGCATCGCGAACCCGACATTATGACGGGTCCGGTCGTAGCGTGTTTCTGGGTTGCCGAGGCCGAGGATGAGTTTCACCTAACTCTCCTGTTCAGCGTCTTTACGTTGCTTATAGGCCTTGGTAACGGGCTCTTTGCCTTCGGCGACGCGCTGGCGGTTGGATTTGATCTGCTTTTCGTCGCGGAAACTGAACATGATCGGTGTGCCGGTAAAGTCATGAGCATCACGAACAGAGCGTTCGAGGTAGCGCTTGTATGACCAGTGGAGGAACTTGAGGTTGGCGCCAAAGATAACGAACCACGGTGGGCTCTGATCGGTTTGCACCATGTAACGAAGCTTTGGCATGGTGTTCTTGAGTCCGGCTGGTGGATGTTTGCGGACACAGGCCTGGAGAATCTTGTTGAGTTCGGTAGTCTTGAGCTGATGTTGACGACGCTCATCGATCTGAAGGGCGATATCGAAGAGCTTGGTAACGTTTTGGCCAGTCACGGAGCTGGTAAAGATGAGCGGCGCCCATGGCACAAAGGCGAAGTTGCGTGAAATCTGCGGTGCAAGCGCATCACGGGTGTAGGCATCACGTCCTTCGACGCTGTCCCATTTACTGACAACGATAACGAGGCCTCGACCGGCTTCTTTGATCATACCGGCCAGCTTTTGGTCAAGTTGTGTGCTGAGTTCATTGACGTCCATGAGGAGCAAGCAGATGTCGGCTTCCTCGATGGCTTGAAGTGTTCTCAGGACCGAGAACTTTTCGATGCCGACCTCTTGCTTGCCTGATCGGCGCACGCCAGCAGTATCAAGGAGTTCTATGTCGCGACTATGGTAGCGAACGGCGACGCGGTTGACGTCGCGGGTCGTGCCAGCAACATTAGCGACGATAGCCTGCTGCTTGCCAGCGAGGGTGTTAAACAAATGGCTTTTACCGACGTTTGGTCGACCGATGAGGGCGATCCGAAGTACATCGTCGGGTTCGGTCTCGTGAACCACAGGAATCGACGCGTAGATAGTAGATCGTAGTGTCCCTAGTCCCTGGTTGTGCTCGGCGCTCGTCTGCAGAATAGTCTTGATGCCGAGTCGACGAAACTCGTCGATGGCGAGCGATCCCTTGAGATCGACTTTGTTGCACACCAGAATGACTGGTTTCTTGCTCTTGAGCGCTGTCTTAGCGATACGGCGGTCCTGGTCGCTTGGGTAGATGGTACTGTCGACAACGACGAGGATAACATCGGCGAGCTCGGTGGCTTCACTGATTTGTTCCTGAATTGAGGCTTCAAACTCGTCTTCGGCGTCTTTGAGACCAGCAGTGTCGACCAACCAAAAGCTCTTCTCGCCGTCGGAGATGCGACGTATGACGTTGTCACGTGTCGTTCCTGCCTCACGCGCAACAATCGCCTCCTGGGATCCATAGAGGCGGTTAAAGAGGCTGCTCTTGCCAACGTTGGTTTGGCCAACGATGGCGACGGTAGGAAGCTTACTCATTTCGTACCATTATAACAGAGGTGAGTAATATTGACAATATAAAAAATTTATTACTATAATATAAAAATGTTACCTCGTAGGCGACGAATAATTCCAGGAGAAACGATTCCTCTCGAAAGGTTCTCTGATGAGCTAAAAGCTCGCGCACGAATGATCGGTGAGCGCGCGCTTGCCGCTGGACGTCCCTTGCCGGTTGATGTTGAGCAAATCCTTGCTGCTCAGCCGGCGGATTTACGAGTTTGGCAGCTTCTCGATAAGTTCACCTATGACGACCTCGACGCAATCGCTGAGAAGTTAGCAAAAGACCTATAGCTTTGAGGCTATTCGGCACTCGCCAGATGCAAGGTCCTCGAGTGTGTATGGCCCAAAGGCGGTCCGGTGTAGCCGAGTAACGGTGTAACCGAGTGCGGCGAAGGTACGGCGTATCTGACGGTTACGGCCTTCGCTCATTACGACCCGCCAGCTCCAGCGTTCATCTTCTGATAGCCGTTCCAGTTGCAGTTTACTCTGCCCGTCCTCGAGGGTGACGCCATAGTCGTTGATCATCTGTTGATGCAGTGGCTCGAGGTCACGATCAAGTTTTATTTCATAAACTTTTCGCTTGGCAAAACTTGGGTGTGTCATTTGGTGTGCAAAGTCACCATCATCAGTCAGCAGTAAGATGCCCGAACTATCCCGATCGAGTCGACCAACCGCTTTGAGGCGCTGCTGATCAGGATTGAGCAGCTCATAAATAGTTGGCGTGTCACCCTGTCGACGTCGTGAGCAAACGTAGCCGACCGGTTTGTTGAGCAAAAGATATGTGTAGGCCTGCTGGGCGGAGATCGGCTTGCCGTCGAACATGACAACGTCATCGGGACCTACTTGCGCTCCCATGGCGGCTGGTGAGCCGTTTATAGTGATGCGTCCAGCTGAAACAGCATTATCGATCTCACGACGACTCAACCCAGTCGCGTGGGCAAGGAATTTATTGACACGGGTGGTGTCCTCTGTATTCATGGTTCGTATTATAGCCTAGGTAGCTGGCGCACCGGGAGGCGGTGGTGGCGGAGGCGGAATCGTGCCAGTGTTATCGACCTTGCCTGCTTCGAAGTCGGCAAGTTCTTTCGCGAGCGCCTCTTTCTCTTGCTCGGTCGTCTGAACGGTTGGGATCGCATCACTGTCGAGACCAGCTTCTTTGGCAAGCTCTTTGTCGAGTAGCTGGTTGATATCGATCGATGGCTTGGTTGGGTCAGAGAGAGGCTGGATTACCCTGGCTGTCGCGGATGGTGGTTTTGGGGTCTGGTTCTGTGGCGGTGGTGGCGTTGGAGCTGGTGCTGGTGCCGGTGCCGGGGTCACTGTCGCCGGCGCAGGAGCTGGTGCTACTGGTGGTCGAGGTGGAACAGCTGATGGAGCGGGTTGTGCCGGACGAGCTGCTGCAGGTACAGGAGCTGGCGTAGGTGTAGCAGTTGGTGGTGGCGGCGCGGGTTGAGCAACCGGGCTAGGTGTAGTGGTTGGTGCAGTTGCTACAGCGGGCGCTGCGGCTGCTGGCTGGTCCTCGAGCACTTCGTGCACGGCACGAACCACGTCTTCGATACCAACCTGGGACTTTACGAGGTAGCGGTCTGCACCGAGCGTTTCGCCTCGCTGGCGTTGTTCTTCGGAGCTAAGAGCGGTCATCATGATGACCTTTATGTTCTTTGTTTCAGTCGTAGAGCGTAGGATGTCGAGCATATCAAAGCCGCTGATCTTTGGCATCATGACATCGCTGACGATGAGTTGAGGACGTTCTTTGATCGCCATGGCGAGCGCTTCTTCGCCGTCGCCCGCCGAGACGATGTCGTAGCCCTCTGCCAACAAACGAACACCATAGATTTCACGCAGGCTTTTGTCGTCTTCGACAAGCATAACTTTTGTCATATTAGTGTCTATTGTAAAAACTTACGCTTAAAAAAGCCATAGTTTTGTTTTCAAGGGGTCGTTGATGGTGGCGTGGGAGCAGTTGCTCCTGGGGTGGGAGCAGCCGGCGGCTGGGTAGCTGAGGCTGGTTTTGGAGCGGCTTGGGGTGCTGTTGGCGACTGTGTGGGAGCTGGCCCAGGAGGCGTTTGGGGGGTTGGTGAGGCAGTAGGTGTTGTAGGTGCGATAGTTGCCGCTGGTTGGGGCTGCTCGGGAGTTGTGGTTGGCGTGGGCGCTATGGGTGCTGACTCAGGGTTAGCAACGGTCAGGTCGGGTTGTTCTGCTTGCTCACGACTAATACGAGGCAACTCTACCGTAAAGGTGCTTCCCTTACCGTATTCACTCTCAAGATTGAGGCGCCCACGCATGGTTTCGACAAGGCGGCGTGCCAGGTAAAGCCCGAGGCCGGTGCCACCTATCTCGCGAGTATCAGTGTTGTCGACGCGGTAGAATTTTTGGAACAGGTGTGGGATGTCTTCGGCGGGAATGCCAATACCGGTATCTTTGACGGATATAAAGACATGGTCATTGTCGGCAGTTACGTCAACGGTCACGCTACCCTCTTTGGTGTATTTGATAGCGTTCCCGATCAGGTTCGAGAGCACCTCCTGGAGATGACCCTGGTCGGCTTTGGCGTAAAACAGTGGTTCAACGGCATTGCCACCTGTCGCGCTCGTACTAGGGGCGTAGATGAGCGTGAGGGATTTTTCGGCGACTTGTCCGCTGAAGTCATCGAGGAGCTCACGAACGAACGTCGGAACGTTGATGATGGTCAGTTCGGTCTCGAGTCGGCCATCTTCGACTTTCGAAATATCGAGGAGGTCCTGGAATAGCCGCCCAAGGTGCTTAGCGGACTCCTGAGCCTTCAGGAGGTAGGTACGAGCTTTCTCATCGATCGCAGCGGTCTGCGGATTCAGTGCTAGACCGAGATAGCCCTCGATGGCCGCGACCGGTGTGCGCATCTCATGGCTGGCAGTCGAAACGAACTCAGCTTGGTCACGTTCTTCGGCACGCTGTGCGGTGATGTCACGAAACACCACCACGACTCCTGCTCCACCACTGAGTGGTGACACCATGATCGAGGCGGGTACCTGTTTGCCTGAGCTGGTGCGGAGGCTAAAGGTGTCGGTGATGACGCTTTCCTGGCGGCGGAGGCATTCCTGGATAGGGTCGAGTGTCTCGTCAACGACTTTATCTTTTGGATTGACGATCTTGAGCACGGAACGATAGTCGAGCTTGACGGCGTCGTGGCTTCCCCAGCCGACGATCTTTTCCGCAGCGGGGTTGATGAGTTCGATCAAGCCGTTCTTGTCGAGCAGTATCACCCCATCAGTGATCGAGTTAATAATGATCGATGATTTGTTAGCTTCTTGATCAAGCTCGCTGGCGAGCTCAGTAACGGTTTGGTCTGATGGTTCCTTCATTTGGTGGCGGCGAGTCCATATGAACAAACCGACCAAGAGCGGTAGCACGATGACGATCGCAAATATAATCCAGTCGAGCGGTGGCGTCGTACCGACCAGGTACAGGTAGCAGCCGTAGATAGCGACACAGACAGCAACAGGAATGAACGAGGCGAATCCCGCAACCGCAGCGAATATGGCCGATAGTACCCATAGCGCTCGGAACGGTGACTCCATATCACCGGTGTCGTGTATGGCCGATAGGATTGTCGCGCTGACACAAGCGACGAGTAGCATTGTCACCCATGTTTTTACCTCCTTGCGCTGCGAGATGAAGGCGACCATTCCGACCAGAAAAGTCACGGCAGTCATCACCGCTGTCGGTAGCGAAACGACAAGTGGTTGCAACACAGGACCGACGATGTCGAATGTTACGAGGCCCCAGATGAGGCCGAGCGCGAGACAAATTAGGAGCGCGACTTCGTTGACACGTCGGTACCAAAAGTCGGCGACGGAATGGTTGGTTTTCGTGATGCCCATAAACTCCCCTTAGTATAGCAAAGAGGTTATGTAAAAACCCCTTGAAAATCAAAAGCGCCGGTCGGTCCCGGCGCCTTTGATTTTGGACAGCCTTAGCGTGAAATGCTGAGCAGGTTCCAGGTGCGGCTCCGTGGTTCGAGCTTGAGCCGAAACAGCGCCTCCCCGTCGCTGAGGTCGAACAACCGGGTGATCTCGCTACCGTGCTTAATGCAGTAGCGGAGGCCCTCGTCGACAAAGCTGATGGTACGACCTTCGAACTCGATACGACGCGGGACGGTTTCAAAGTTTCTGGCAAACCGGATGGCGGTGACGAGGACTGGTTTTTCGATGGTAGTTTTAGTCATGATTTCATCTCCTGATGAGTTAGTAGAGTATAGATATGAAAAAGACTGACATGGCGTTTTGAACTGTAAAAACGTGTCAGTGAACGATTGGTGGAGATGGTACGACGTGGACAGAGGCGGACTAGACGTTCAAGTAGTCGCTGTAACCGAGGTCGTAGTGGGGCGGTATGGGTATACCGTATGAATAAAACTTGTGAGTGGAAACGCGGATGCGAGTACTCACATAGCTGCCATTAACTATAGGCCTGGCACGGGCTGAAGCAAAGTCTTGTTTTTGGTGGCTTCGAGTGTGAAAAGGTGGTTTTTTATGGCAAGCGAATAAAAGCGGTCGTTCCCTTACCTGTCTCTGAGATCAGCCATAGTTTGCCCCCATGCTGCTCAACCGTACTGCGTGACATATAAAGTCCCATACCGGTACCGCTGGCATCGTGTTGTATGGCGTTGCTGGCGCGGTAAAAACCAGCAAAGACTTTTTCCTGCTCGCGTTTTGGAATGCCGATACCGTGATCCTTGATGCTGATAAGGTGCTGACCGTCGACTCGCTGATAGTCGACCACAACCGAAGTGCTAGGCTTTGAATACTTGATGGCGTTGCTGATGAGGTTATTGAGAACACGTTTCATGCGCTGACCATCGCAATTGATGAGCAGCTCTTCGGGCCAGTCTTGGCCGAACGTGAGGGTGATGTTCTTTTGGGCGGCTGGCAGTTTTTGGGTCGCGTAGATACCGTCGATGAGCTGGCCGATGTTGATACTGGTGCGGACCAGTTCCTGGTTCCTGCCGGCTTGCCAGTTGGCGAGCTGGAGGATGTCTTCGATCGATTCCTGGAGTCGAAGTGTGCTGTCGTACATGGTTTGCAGGGTTTCACGATCGCCTTTCGCTAGTTTGCCGGCGAGGAGTGCCTCTTCGCCCCAGCGGATACCGGTCAGTGGCGTACGTAGTTCGTGTGAGGCGATCGAGACGAGTTCGCTGCGCATGCGAACCGCCTCTTGGCGACGTCGGCGTATCGTATCGGTCGCGATAAAGACGATTGAGACCAACAAAGCGCCAATCAATGGTATAACGGCAGCGGTCGTCAGGACGGAGTAGTACGTTGCGGGCGTCAGGTCCATGCCGATGATTGCCACCTGTTGTCCCGCAGTGTTGTAAACGGGTGAAATGACCGATAGCCAGGTTCCCCATCGGTCTGTCACCGGACCCTCGATGAATGATTTACCCGTGTAGAATGACGCTTTGAGGGCTTCGGTGGCCTCGGGGTAAACTTGGCCGCGTGGTGAGTAGGACTCCGAGCCAGGATTTTCTGAATCAACCAGGAAATACACATCACCGGTCGGTGAGGTTGCCATGAGATAAAGAAAATGTGCGCTGCCGTTCACGCTTCGGGCTTCTTGGAGTTGGGATTTGAGGACGCGTTCGTTGCCTTCAGCGTTTTGGTCGTCTTCAACGAGGGACGAGACGCGCTCTTTATCGACGAGTGTCGCGAGTGTCTCGGTTTGGCTAATCAGTGAACCGAGGTACTGCTCTCGAGCAACATAGACGACGAGCAAGGATAGGACCAGCCCAACGAGTAGCGCGAGCAGTACTTTGACCCTGGTTGTAACCAGGAGCGTGTTTTCTGATTGAAAGAGTGATTTGGTTTTTGGTTTTTTGTTGATCACGGTCACGATCCTTATGGGCTCGGAGGAACGTACTGGTTGACGAGCTCAGCAATCTGCTCGAGTGACGAATCACTTTTTAGGATATAGTCGTGTACGCCAAGACTGAGCGCGGTGTTGATGACCGATGTGTCGTAGGTGTTAGTCGCGAAGATAACCTCTATCGACTGAGTGCTATCCGATTGGCGCAGCTGTTGCAGCATCGTGAGACCGTCCATACCAGGCATTTGGTAGTCGAGGATGATGAGTGCTGGTTTTTTGTCGAGGGCGAGCTTGAGGCCGGTTTCACCGTCGCCTGCGGTATCCACGTCGTAGCCTTTTTTGTCGAGCATGTCCGAGAGCGACTTCAATAGCAAGCCATCATCGTCAATCACCAGAATCTTTGGTTTTTCAGCCATATCTGTGACTATAGTACCCCCGTTCGCCTAGGTTGGCAATCGAAATCAGCCCACATCGCCATCGGTGCGTTATACTTGGGCTGTATGGAATTTTTTAACAATCGCTATGTGCAGCTTGCCTTGCTCACGCTAGGTATCGGCCTGGTGTTCTGGGCATTGCTCTGGATGGTGTTCTATCTCGTCGGACTCGAGGATTTTCCGATTGGGCTGCAGCTTGCAATCGCATTCCTGGGTGCGGGTTTGCTCGTGTACAAGTTCTTTTCAAACCGGATATTTTAGCCTGACCCCTGTGACTGTGACAATTGTCACTTACACGAAAATATGTCGATGATACAGTTGGCCTCGTTATCTAACGAGGAGGTTTTTTGTTAGCTATCAAGAAACGACCAGAAATCGTCAAGGTGTTGGCCACCGGATCACTCGCCTTTGCAGTCGGCCTTACCGGCGTCGCAGCCTATCTAAACAGCACGTCCGAACATCAAAACCTGGTATTTAACAAAGAACAATCAGAGACTAAAGACGATTCCGGTCAAGTTGCCGGCGCGTCAACAACGCGTAGTGCAGCGAGCGATACAGGCACGGGTGAGGCGATGTCGCCACAGGCAGCGGATGCCAGCCTTGCAACTACTCCAGTGTCGTCATCGAACGTCCAGGGTGGCACTTCGGCGACCGTCTCCGAGCCGAGCGTTACGAGCAGTCCAATATCACCGGGTCCGACACCTGCACCAGCCAGCAGTACGGAGCCGCCGCAAATAACAACACCCCCGCCTGATGACGGAGGGGGTGTGATTATCGACCCTGATCCAGTGATTGATATCGTCGATGGCGTAACCGATGGACTTGGGCTCTGAGGCCGTAACCTACGCGGCTTCGCCGTGCTCATCGATGGACATTGCGATGAGCAGCGGTCCCATGATGAGTGCGTAAAGACCGAGAATCCAGACAAAAGCGACACCGCCTGCTACAGGTTGGGTCAGCAGGAAGACGCCAGCGAGCACGCCTAGTACGCCGGCAATAAAGAACAGCACTTTTGAGCCGGATGTGCGCTCACTAAAGATACCTTCGACGACATCAAAGACACCTCGGACGATGAACGTAAATCCAACGAGTAGAATTAGCGTTTCGAACGATACGTTAGGATGTCGTACGAGGTAGACACCGAGTCCCACTGCCAGCACGCCGAAGATGAGCGATAGCCACCAGACACCGCTCGATCCCTTGATTGAAGCGAGACTTTTAATGATTGATACAACACCAAGTGCGAGCACGAATGCGCTAAACAGATAGACGAATGTGACGAGTGTCAGACCTGGCCAAAAGAGCGCGGCAATACCGAAGAATATCGTAATGATACCGGCAACGACGCCGAGCCACCACATACTGGTGTCAAACTCGCCTGCGGCAGAATCTTTCATAGTTTTCTCCTTGATACGGTTTAGAAACCGGATTACACCAAATTAACTTTCATCATTTTGAATTGTTTTGTTTTGAGGGGCGTCTCCTCCTGTAGGACCCCGCACTAGATTCACAACACCGAACAGAATAAGCAACAGACCCACCCCATAGCGCAGTATCGGTGCCGTGATGACATCATAGTAGCGCAGCAACATATAGACGCCGACAAATATAACGATCATGCCGGCAATTTTGGCATATCGCCCAGGGAAACTGGCGAGCACCACCCCAGCTAATGTGAAGAGCCATGGTGCCCAAAAGTTGTCCGTTGAATAGTCGAGGAAGCCGAATAACAGCGCGACGCCGAGACCTATGAATGCACAATTTAACAGAATTCGGATGTAGTCAGGCCTAGAATCTGATGCACTCATGTCGCTTCCTCCTGCTTAGTCACATAATACACCCGCACGTCAAGTCTGAGAATATAGTTTTCTTGACAATACCCTCAGCGAGGCGAATAGTAGATGGTAGGTAACGTGTGCAAGGAGTGAGTGATGGCCACAAAGTCCCAGCCAGCCCCACAAACAATCGTGCAACTCTCAAGGCGCTTCATCGTCATTACGACGTTGGTCGCCTGCTTCTTTTTATTACTGTTCAACACGGCGGTGTGGCTGAACCGGTACGTCATGTCGACCGACAAGTTTTCTGAGACCGCTCTACCTGCTCTGCTCAGCCAATCAAGCACCCAAGCCATCGCGAGCGAGGTAACGGACAAACTACTTGAAGATCGGCCAGTCTTGAAATCTACCCTCAATGATCGTGTGGTCAGCCTGGTGGCTGCCCTGCTCCAGACCGATCTCAGCGAGCGTCTTGTTGAGCGCAGCGTCAGGACACTGCAGATATCGTTGACAACTGCTAACCCGAAAGTGGTCGCGATTGATCTATCTGGTATCAAGAACGTCGTTGCCCAGATTCTGTCACTCGGCCGCGAGTTGACCGATCGTCCAGTCGAAGAGCAACGGATTGATGTCGATGACGTGCCTGATCAGATCGTCATCTTTGATCCTTCGACCTTGCCGAGTATGTATGCGGTAGGTTTGACGGCCCTATGGCTGACGCCGCTGGCGCTCCTCACGGTGCTCGGTTGTCTCATCTATCCTCTCTACCGCGCATATCGCATCGGTGTCGCCGAGCTCAAACGCCTTCTCACGATTCAGGGTGGAGCAGTTGTTATGACGGGGCTACTTGCGCTCTCGCTCGGTCCGCTCGTGCGACCGACGGTGCTTGCGCAGGTATCGAGTGAAAACCTGCGTGTCGTGACCGAAAATCTGCTGACTGCCTTTCTCGCCACGTTCAACGAACAGACGGTCTGGTTGATGCTTGTTCCGGGACTTGTCATGCTGCTCGTCGCATTGATTCTCCATATCTGGCCATGGGCGATGCGGACGTATCGGAACCGTAGTAGCAACACCCTGAAGCTCTAAAGTACCTCAGCTGCATTGCCACAGCGGCACCTGTCTATTTGCCCTGGACTCTGAACGGCTTTACTTTTCGCGCTTTTAGAAACGCCTTCATTCGCTCGGCGAGTATGGAGTCGAGCTTGACCGGTTCTGATGTGATGCGGCGAGGTGTTTCGAGGAATTCACGCCATTGGTTGTTGATAGATTCATTCATACGCTTGCTCCCTGTTCTTTATAGATAGAAAAGCAACTAAACCTGATGTTCAGCTGAAACGGGATTTAGGATTTGGAGCTTGCCGGTAGATCGTACTCACCGTTTTTGAGTCGGATCGTAACGGAAAACTGATGCGTTTGAATGAAGGCGCACAGGGCCCGGAGGATGATTGCCTAGTACTTTTAGTATACACCCGATAAAAATAAGCGACATAAAAAACGCCCCGGAGGGCGGTAGCTGCTGACTGGGTCAACATACTACCGCCCACCAGGGTAGGGTCAGAGGCTGGGCCGTCGCGTGAGCGACGACACCTCTGAGGTGGGGCCGGAGCCCCTGCGCCGCGGCGGGGCGGCGGATGTGCTGCGGACCTGCGCGACTCCCTCTGCGAGATCGGCGTAGTCCTTGGCGATGGTGTCGAGAGACGTCCCGCCGTCCATCATGGAACGGACGGCGGCAACCTGCGCGTCGACGGGCATCTTCTTCTTGGCCATGCTTTCACCTCATTTCCTGTGCTCGGCGTGGGCGACGTTTTCGGCGAGCGAGAACGTTCGATGCTTCAAGGTGCTGCGTAATTGGGTGTCGATGATGCGCATCAGCTTGGCGTTGCTCGAGGCGGCCACTGCTTCCAGCGTATCATGAACGATCCACTGAGAGCTGTCAAACCGGATCAACTCGGCGTTGCACGTTTCCATATGCCTAGCGATGTGGTTCAACGTCATAACTGCCAGGTGCGAGGTGGGGTGAGCGATCTCGATGGTCTGATGTTCGCCATCCAACTTCTCCCGGGCTTCATACAACGTGACGAGACAGCACGTCGCGACGTAGCGGACTAGCCGCGTCAGGCTGGCGTCGCGGTGACGCTTGAGCCGCTGGGCACGTTGAATGAGCTCGAGGCCGACGAATGTCTTTGGTTTCGTGTCGGTCTCGTTCCATTCATTGATCTGGGCACGGGTAAAACATGCCTGCATCCATGCCTGGTGCCATGCGTCGTCTTGACGACTCTTTGGGAGAGTCTTCTCCTTAATATTGACACCAATCCAAGCGAGTGGTGCACTGACATCCGCGATCGCCTCCCCGAGCGAGAATGCAGCGACAGGCTCGCTGCGCCGTGCGTACGCCGTAAGCGATCGTTCGAACGCCTCAAGCCCCATCTGAATATCGAGAGCGTCACTACGACACCCTATAAACATCCAACGAAAACGAGGACGCCTCAGAATCGTCGTATCAATGCCCTGGAGCCGTTTCTGACCGAGGGCGGTCAATGGATAGATTCTCTGCATATACGGATCGACTACCATCCATTGCTCGCCGACCATAATAGCCAATGCATGGTGGGCTTGCTTGTTGCGTGTGGCCCAATCGAGCGTCTTGAGTGAACGCTCTCGAATGCTTTCAAGCCTTCGGGACACTCGCCGGAGCCCATGATCGTCTTGTACCGGCTCCAACAGCTTGATCATCCTGTCTGATGTTTGGAACAGTTGCTGCTCCAGGTATGCATCGCGCTGCACGATGGTGTCAATCATCAGATGGCGGGCACCGGTTGCTCGTGCGAAGCCGATAAGCATCTGGGACATGCCAAGGCAGTTGGGCATGTAAGACCCTCTGTACCAGCTACCAGTTTCATGCGGCAACGCGCTTTGAATGGGTTTACTGCTGGCGTTCCTGCCGTCACGGCGTCTCCAGCGCGACGAGCTGAGTCTCGTCATTAACCAGTCGAGTAGCTCGCGACGCTCCAGATCCGACATAGCCTGCCACTGGACGGCTCTCGAGCGAATCGAGTATGGAAGATTGCGAAATGCGCGATCGGCCAACCGTTCTCCGAGATAAATCATCTCACTGGTCTCGGCCAGCGTTGTATTTGGTATTCGGCGGCCTTCATCGACGATTTCCTTGTAGCGGGCAGTCCGAAGCGCATGACGCCTCGAAATCCCGCAACCGCGTGAGAACGCGGTCTCCAACAGGCTTTCGAGGGCCATGAATGTCTCCTAGCTGTAAAGGTCCACTACTCTCTATGTATATTATAACACATTTTATTACGAAATAAAGCCACGTCCCAGAGGAGCATGGCTCTACTCCGGGTCGTGGCTCGGTCTATGGCAGCGGGCGGTCGTCGGGGACGGGTTCCGGTAGGTTACGCTCGTCGCCAGCGTCGATGGTGAAGTTGTGACGGTTCCACTGCCCCATCCAGTTCTGGATGACCCCGCAGTCGGTCAGGAACAAACTTTCCTGTTTGCCATCCTCCAGTTCTAGTGTGACGCGCAGCGTGGTGCTGCCAGCTGGCCCCTGTGCTTCGAACGGCTTCGCTAGGACCCTGCCCCTACGTCGCATGGTGCCATGGATGTTGTAGACGATCACTTCTCGCCCGACGACGATGCCGTCAAGCGTGAGCGCCTTTGGGTGTAGCGGAGTTCTTTCAGCGGCTTCCCACATTGCGTATTCCCTTCAAGGTGCGCGTTGGCCACGTAAACTTGTGACCAGAATTAACATAATTATGTCACTTTTAAGAGATAATGTAAATAATATGTCATTATTCAATACTTTTTTATTGTAAAACGATAAATATTAGTGTATTATCTGGGGTATGAAGACACATGACGCACAGCCGATTCGGCGCAGCTCAACGGTAATTTTGCAGGCGGCACTTGTGGTGATCGGTCTGGCGGCACTTGCTGCTCTGCTGCTTGGTCCGCGGATCGAGGGCAGAAACATTGGACGCACTAACGTCGAGATTTACTTTACTGACCCATTTCTACTGCTGGTATACATCGGTTCGGTGCCATTTTTCGTCGCGCTGTATAAAGCATTTGGCATACTCAACCGTATACGTGAGAACAAAGTATTTACGACTGAGGTCGTGAATTCACTTCGTGTCATCAAATATTGCGGGCTTGCCATCCTCGGTTTTGTTACGGTTGCTGAGCTGCTTATCATTTTCACCTCAGGCAACGATGACCGTGCTGGGGGCGTCATGATGGGGGTACTCGTGGCATTCTGCGCAGCCGTCATTGCTACCGCAGCGGCCCTACTGGAGCGTATTTTACAAAATGCCATCGATATCAAAAATGAGAATGACCTAACGGTATAAACATATGGCGATTGTCATCAACATTGACGTTATGCTGGCTCGTCGCAAGATGAGCGTGACGGAACTCGCGGAGCGCGTCGGCATCACAATGGCGAATCTGTCCATCTTGAAAAATGGCAAAGCCAAGGCTATCAGGCTATCGACACTCGAAGCAATCTGCAAAGCGCTTGACTGCCAGCCAGGCGACATTTTGGAATATAAACGAGAGGATCACTAGTATGGCAACGACAAGTTTTGTAAAGAAGAACCGTAACATCGGCATTATTGGACTCGTAACACTAGCGGTACTAGCAGCTCCACTCATCGCGATGCAGTTTACAGATGAGGTCCAGTGGAATCTGTTCGATTTTATCGTTGCCGGTACTCTGCTTTTTGGCACCGGTCTACTGTGGGAATTTTCGACCAGAGACCTGAAAGATCGGCGACAGAAAATCATCATCGGTCTTGTGCTGTTGGCCGCTCTGTCGTTTGTGTGGGTTGAGCTGGCGGTTGGCATTTTTGATTGACCAGCCAGCATATTTATGATGATATAGACAGACGAAACACTTCTCCTGAGAGGAGTTGCACATGGAAACCGATACGGATAGGCTACGGTTTGTCTTGAGGCTCGTCGATCACGTCGGTCGGCTTGTCAAGCAAGGCACGATGGATGCATTCATCCCCCGAGACACCGTCGATCCGCGTGATTTCGACAAATCCACCGGATGGTCGGAACGCGACTACTGCGACATCGCCGAAGACGCGACTGGCAAGCTTCAGCTTTTCGGGGATGAGGTCATGGTCACCTACGACGGCCATCCTGGCTCGCTCGGCTTCGTTCTCGCCCCTGCGGCTCCAGATTTTCTGCCCGCCCTGTAGCGTTGAGCCCCGCTCCGTGAGGGGCGGGTTCAGCATTTTGACGGGATTTAGTGGCTGCACGGCTCCGACGCTGCGATGATATAACGAATCCGCTGCGCTACTTGTTCTATCATCAGCTAGATACCGTCAAGTACGCGACTTGATGATATGCGAACCCTGCGGTGTTCTATTCCGCCGAGCGAGTGCCAAGAAAAAAGACCATCACGATGGATGATCTTTTTTCTTGGTGACCGCACGGGGAATCGAACCCCGATTGCCGGGATGAGAACCCGATTTCCTAACCGTTAGAAGATGCGGCCATAAAGGTACCTAAAAACTCTACCAAAACAGGGGCGGTTTGTCCAGATGAGCAGTATGACTAGAAGTCAAATTCGGCGTCGAGTTCAGCGTCGAGACTGTCGAGCTCGGCAGTGTCGAGTTCGTTCGTGACTTTCTCAACGTCTTCCGGCGTTTCGATAGCTGCGACTTGGACAGCTTCGGACTGAGTAGTTTGGGTAGCGACTTCTGTGTTGTCAGTCGCGTCGAGGAAACGAAATGCGACGACACCGACGACCGTGATCGTAGCGACGACCATGACAATACCGAGCATCGCGAAGCCGTGCTGGAGTGGGCGCTTGGCTATCTTCACTGCGCTGCTCCTTCCGGTGTCTCGGTGTCGACTGTCACGGCTGCTCTGACAGCGACGGCGTAGTCACGAATGGCCTGACGGTATTCTTTGAGAGCTTCTTTGGCTGCAACGACCTCATCCATGACGATATGGCCAGGAGAGCTGGCATCGGCGTCTTTGCAGACGAAATCAACACCACCAACTGCAGTGATGGCTGCCTGGGCGGCGGTCTGTGTATCATTCATAATCAACTCAAGTGCGGCAGCGTTCTCGACATTGATGTTTTTGTTGGCGACAAAGGTAGTGAGACGGTCCTGGATGGATTTGAACGTATCAAAGTGGCGCTGTGCGGCAGCGGTACGGTTGTCGAGGAGCTGGTTGATCCCCGCTTCTCTGCTCTCGCAACGGAGTTTACGTTCACCGCTAAGCTTTTCGGCGATGGCAGCGCGCTTTTCGGCGACGCGGTTCTCAATCTCTTGGCGTTTGTTCTGGATCTCATCTTGGCGCTTTTGCTCGAACTGCTGCAAGCGAGCCTTTATGTCACTTTCGACACCCTGAACGGCGCCCTCTACCCTGTCTGAAACATTATTGAGCGTGTCACTGAGGCTCACAGCGTGAGCTGATGGTGCTGCGACACCGGCCGTAACGACGGCTAGGACAAGACTCATGACGATAAACTTTTTCATCCCTCTCCCTTTTCTGGCTACACCTATATGCTTCTATGATACTACTTTTGCTAAATACGCAAAAGTTTCTCGTGATAAAATGGGCCGGTATGAAAAAACAAGAAAAACTCGATGTTGACGTCAGATTCCTACTCGCCAATGAACGTACCTTGCTGGCCTGGATACGTACCGCCTTGACCATGCAGGCGGGTGGTGTGGCGCTCGCGCACTTCGTGAGCGATTCACTTCTCGGTTTTGCGACCGGTGTTTCGGCCGTGATCGCTGGCGCCGTAATCGCCGTGATCGGCTACCGTCGCTTTCGTGCTGCTGACAAGGCCATACGTGCTGGTCGGTTACCTCATCTCGACAAAGGCCCAGCGTTTGAGGTCGCACTCATCGTGATGATAGCCGTCGTGCTGGCGCTCGCCCAAATTCAAGATCTGTTCTAGATATTGACATAATATATCTATTGTACTATAATATATAGCTGACATTCCCGACAGAATGGATGGCACATGAACAGGAATCTCGGCAGGTTCATCGCGGCGACAGCGCTCGGGGCCACGCTGATTATCAGCCCGACAAGCGCCGCTATGGCGGGAGGTGACTCCACGACGCCAGCAGCGCTCGGCTGTGATGACCCGCGCGTCGAGTACGACCTCAAGCTCGGCGGCGAGAAGCGGTTCGACTTGGGTGTACTCAAGGTCTACGAGCGACAGAACGATGGCTACAACCGCTGGTGTGTTATCACCAAGAGCGGTGAGAGGACGCTCGGCAAGTACAAGCGCATGTCGATCAAGCTAGCCTGGCACACACCCGGCGAGCGACCCGTCTGGCCCTCATCGGAGGGCACGACCTACGACGTCGGTCGGTTCCGAGACTTCGCGGGCTCGGCCTACTCGACGGGACGCGCTGGTGCGTGTCTCGCCATCAAGGGCTTCCTCAAGCTCCGGAGCGGCAAGATCGTCAAGCGAACTGTCCGCAACGTCTACTGCTACGACTGAGCCTTCTCATCGGGAATGCGACCCGGCACCTCCATGGTGCCGGGTCCTTTCCTTTTTAGCGGTAGTTCGTAAAACTGAGCGGAAAATCAAAGTCTTGTTCACGCAGCAGCTGCATAACCTTTTGGAGCTCATCTTTGCTCGAGCTACTGACACGGACGGCATCACCCTGGATTTGAGGCTTGACCTTTGGAAATGCGTCACGGACCGTTTTACTGACGGATTTTGCCCTGTCGCTATTGAGCCCTGCGACGAATGGAATTTCTTGGGTGACCTTAAGATTCGCCGTGACTGGGGTGCGGCTAAGGTCCAGCACCTTGGTGCTTTGATTTCGGTTGATAAGGTTGCGGCGGACGATATCGATGATCGCCTCGAGATGCATATCGTTGCCTGCCGTGACGACAAAGCCATCTTTGTCACCGAGCCACTCGAGGTTGGCCGGGGTGCCTTTGAGGTCATACCGGTTACTCAACTCACGACTCGCCTGCATGAAGACGTTATTCATTTCTGCTTTGTCGTATTCAGAAACGATATCAAAAGAAAAGTTTGCCATAGATTACTCCGTTACGGTTACCGTGCCTGTCATCTCGTCGTTGAGGTGATCATGAAAGCCCCATGTACCGACCGTGTTGGCGGTGTAGCTACCAGATTCGCCTGGCGACAATACCTCCAGGTTCATTTCAGTGTTGTCACGGTGCGATGGGTGTTCATCTGATGAGAACTGTACATCTTCGGATGAATTGTTCGTGACCGTGATGACAGTTCCCTTTTTGACCGTAACTGAGTCAGGCTCAAAACCGTTATCGGTAAAGCTGATCGCGACGCGCTCACTCGGTGTCGGTGCCGTGTCACTGGCTGGGTCGGATGAGCCGGTTGGCGTGTCAGCCTGAGTTTGTTCGCTGTTTGGCGCAGGTTCTTGCTGGTTTGTCAGCGCGTAGGCCGTGACTCCACCAATAACGAGAACAGCGATAATCACCCCGATAATGAGTGTCTTACGTGATGAGTTCGTTTCCATGATCGTACCTCCTTTTATGGTATTCGCTATAGATGACGGCGGCGACAAAGCTGAGTCCATAAAAGGCCCACAGCGTCTGGAACCAATCAGTTTTCAGCTCGCCTCCGAGCGTGAAGCCGTGCCAGAGTATGAGCAGCATCGCGGCGACGTTTGCCCATTCGACGTAGGTCCACCATGATTTGTCACGAAAGAATCTATGCAGTTCATAGAACAGAAAGCAGATGAGCGCGGTCGCACCAGCCAGGATGGCGAGCCGCTCGCTCGCTTCAGTATAGACGGCTGGCAGACTTTGAAGAGGTAGACCGAGACCGTCGAGATAGAGTTGGAATTCAAGCAGCGCCGGATGGACCAGAATACAGAACAATACAATGTAGCTCGTGACCATGAACTGGGTGCGCAGGACATCCTTGTCGAGTCCCAGGTAACGCCGCATCGCCCCACCGATGTAGTGTGTCCACATCAGGCTGAACGCCACGATACCGAACAGCGGAAACAGGACGTAGGCAGTTAGCTCGTCTCCGGGCTCGGGAAGCCATACGACGATAGCGAGCAACACGACGACGGCGCTCAACAGCCACATTCCGATATTCAGCCTACTCGCAAGCATATATCCAGTATAAACCGAAGCGACCGACTTAGTGTACGGTAGCCATTTGAGATATGATGTCGATCAATTTACGTGGAGTGATGTCCGCCTTGATGAGATAGCCGTCGACCTTTTGCTGGAGCGTTTTACGGGCTTCATCGTCTTGGTCAAAATTGGTCAGTACGATGACCCGACTGCTCGGTATCTTGTCGACGTCACCACGCAGCACGTCGAGCACGACGTCGCCCTGGGTTTCAGGCAGCATAATATCAAGCAGGATCAAGTCGTAGGGTTTGCTGACCGCTGCCCTCGCACCGTCACGACCCGTCACAGCCCAGTCAACTTCATAGCCGGCCTGGCGGAGGCTGCGTTGGTACATTTCGCCGATAAAGCGGTCGTCTTCGATGATTAGGATGGTCTTTATGGCAGGCATTTTGGTTTATCCCCTGTACATTGAGTGGTTTTTTATCCAGCCACTGCTTGTTTCTATAATACCCTCATTTTCAGCGTCGCTCGCGAGAAGCTTGTCTTTGACGGAAGCATACGTCGGCACGCTGAAGGAAAAGGTACTGCCTTCGCCTTCGGTCGACGTGACCCCGACCTGTCCACCGTGGGATTCGATGATGGCTTTGCTGATATAGAGGCCAAGGCCTGTACCAGATACGGTGTGTTTTGATCGATGTGAGCGGTAGAATTTACCGAAAAGTCCCGAGACGACTGATCCCGGCATACCAACTCCGTAGTCTTGGACGCTAAATCGGACGTTATTACCATCGACAGCGGCGGTAACGTTGATCTGTCCACCCTCGCGTGAGTATTTGATAGCGTTATCGACAAAGTTACCGATAACTTCAGACAGACTGTTGCGATCGGCGGCGACGGTCGGCAGGTTGTCCGGGAACGCGACTGCGATCAGTCGGTTCTGCGTGCTTGCACGAAGCGCGAGGTCATCAGCGACCAACTGGTAGATATCAGTGAGACGCTCTTCGCGTAGGTGAAGTTTGAGGTGGCGGCGGTCGAATTTGGCGGCGTTCAAAATATTGCCGATGTAACCACTGAGGCGACTCGATGAGACATCAAGACGGTCGAACAGGACGCGTTGATCGTCACTGAGCGATGGCTCGAGTTCTGGGCGTAGGATGTCGAGGTAGCCACGGATGACCGTGATAGGACCGCGTAGCTCGTGTGCCGCGAGTGCCATGAAGTCGAGGCTTTCTTCCGCGACCGAGTAGTGCTGAGTTTGGTCAAACAGCATGATAATCGTGTCGGCGCCACCAGTCGCGTTCTTTTCGTAGGACGCGATGATATCAAAGACGCGTCTATCGCTGGCGCCAGGTGCTGCCGTTTGCACACCTGACCACTTTTTCATGGCATGAACTTCGGATGATTCGACCATATTGAGCCAAGCCTCGAGGCTGCCGTTGGGTGGAAAGTCCAGAAGGATGACGTGTTTACCTTTGCTGTTCGTCGTAACGGGTGCGAGTTTGTTTGCGTAAATCACCTTGCGCTCTTGGTTGAGAGCGATAACACCACCAGGCAGCGTGTTCAAGACCGTCGCTTGAAGCGCTGCATCGGTTTCGTCGACCGCGGGTGTTGATGCCTGACTCTGCGATGAACGTTGGTAGATCGTGTCGACCATGAGCTTGAAGCCGGTGCGCTCATGGCGTGTACCATTCAGATTCGGCGGTGTCGTTGAGTGTGGATGGTCTGAGATCTGCGTGACGGTGCGTGAGAGGAAATCTAGCGGCTCCAGGGCGTACTTGCCGATGATGATAAAGGCGAAGATCTGCAGCACCGCGACCGGTAGCAAGAAGTAGACGACCATTTGGAGCCATCCCACTCCCGCTCCCCAGAGTAAGATGCCGAGTACGACAAGCAGCACTGATTGGAGCGCGATAGTCGCCCATATTACTCGACGTAGGTGAGCAGGAAAAACATCGGGTAGCCTAGTTATCGCCACGCTGGCACCTTTTGGTTCGACAGTGCCGTTATCCACGTTTGACCACGGTTGAGTTTGAGCGGTTTGCCATCAGCGCCAACCAGTACTAACTGACTTTTCACATCGGGTCGTTGCCAGGTCGCTTCTGTGACCGTCCCATCTTGGAACAACCATGCTTTACCACTACCGGTGGTTCTGATTTGCTCTCGGTATCCGTCCTCAAGCTGGCGTGTCATTGATACCTGGATGGCAACAACAACCTTTGGAGTGATCTGTCCGGCTTCGCGGTCGTTATGCGCTTCACCGCCGACGCCTCGCTTATAGCTGTTGCTCGCTGCGTCATAGTTGTAGTCGACGTTGTACCATCTTGATGAAATCGGTAGATCGATATGGGTGGCGTTCGGTGATTTGCTGGCCGAATCGTCTTTGCGTTCTATGGCTTTGAACGTACTGGCGGTTTTATTCTTTTTACTCGAGAGCGCATCGAGTCGGTCAAAATTCGTATAGACGTTATGAGGCGCATAGCGGTCTTTCGCACGCCAATAGGCTCCGGCGTTGAAGAACTGGTCGAGGTCGACACCATATTGTCCGGAGCGGATCATGCTCAGCGCGTTACGGCTGCCACCTATGTGCGCGACGCCTGGGTCGTAGGCCGCTCCCCACTCAACGTAGTATGGCCTGACGCTACGAACTGGCCCGACGAGTCCGGGACGTGATTCTTGGTAGAGTGCGAGAAATCGGGTGATACCACCTTCGGCGATAGCCTCGTAGACAATACCGGCTTCTTTGAGGCCTGATTGCGGGCGCGCATCAGGACTGTTCTCTATCATGACGGCTGTGACATGACGCTTAGTGGGTGCTTCGTCAGTAAAAACCGCACCTGTCAGTGGCGAATAGTACTTTGGCGGTTCGGGCTCGGGCTTCGCGGTAGCATAGATAGTTGGTGTCTGGGCAACAGGCTGCTGCCACATCCAGGCGATGACGGTGAGTCCGGTGGCGAGAAGTATGCCAACCGCAGCAACAAAGTAACGTACCCCATGATTATCATGGAGAAATTGATGCAGTCTGGTCCATGGCAGTGCTTTGATTGGTAACATGTTTATTTCGATGCCCTTTTACAGGGATAAGTATACCAGAAAAAAGCGTGAGCGTCTTTAGGTGAGACTATCGGTCGCGTTCTTGAGTCGCATCAGAGTACGATCGCGTCCGAGCAGTGTCAGCGTGTCGTTGAGTTGAGGGCTGAACGGTGCCCAGGTCGTGGCGATGCGGACGAGGCTGAACAGGATACCTGGCTTTTGGCCGGTGGTCTCGAGTAAGTGATTGAGAGTCTCTTGAATTGACTCTGGAGCCCATTCGCTTGATTCAAGTGCCTGTGCTGCTTGCTCGAGCAGCATCTTGGCCTCGGCGATGTCGAGCTTTTTCAGCTGTTTGTTGTCAGTGATGAGTGTCGTGTCGACGCTCGGTTCCTCAAAAAAGTAGTTGGAAAGTGTTGGTAAGTCTTTGAGTGTCTTGAGACGATCCTGCACGAGTGCTAAAACCTTTCGTTTGTAGTCCGGCTCGGCGCTGGCGGCACTGTCTGGCCAAAAATCTTCAACACGGGTCGCGAGGTCATCGAGGCTGAGCTCGCGGATGAACTGACCGTTCATCCAGAGGAGTCGTTTTTCATCAAAGCGTGCCCCTGAGCGTTGAACGCGCTCGAGGCTGAACTTTTGTACCAGTTCGGTCATTGTGAAGACTTCCTGCTCGGTGCCGTCGTTCCACCCCATGGTAGCGATGAAGCTGACAAGCGTCTCTGGCAAATATCCGTCGGCGATGTAGTCGAGGACATCTTTGGCACCGTCACGTTTTGAGAGCTTTTTATTGCCCTGCTCGTTCATGATGTGTGGCATGGTGGCAAAGACTGGTCGGTCGAGCCCGTAGGCGTCGTAGAGGTTGAGATAGTTCGGCATGGAACTTAGGAACTCTTGGCCGCGGATGACGTGGGTGACGCCCATCTCAGCATCATCGACGATATGGGCGAAGTTGTAGGTCGGGTAGCCATCAGACTTGATCAGGATGAAATCGTCCACGACTTCCGGACCGGTGTGTAGATCGCCCATGACCTCGTCGTGCCAGTCGTAGGCTTTCGGGTCGCTACGAAAGCGGAGTGGTAGTTTGCCGTCCCAGACTGGGGGGTTTTCAGGTCGATGGTCACGGTAGAGGAATGGTTTTTTAGCTGCTCGGGCTTCTTCGCGGAGGCTGCCTAGCTCCTCCGGGCTATACGGATCAGCATATGCCCTGCCCGCTTCGACGAGACGTAATGCCCACGCGTGATAGATTTCGAGGCGCTGAGATTGCTTGTACGGTGCGTGCGGGCCGCCGATATCCGGTCCTTGGTCGTAGGTGAGACCGAGTGCCTTGAGGCTGGCAACGAGATGCTCCGCCGAGCCCTCAACTTCGCGTTTTTGGTCTGTGTCTTCGAGGCGTAGGATAAACTGCCCATCGGCTTGTCTTGCGACAAGATACGCGAACAGCGCGGTGCGGATACCCCCGACGTGCAAAAAGCCGGTCGGACTTGGGGCGAAACGGGTAACGATATCGGACATAACTCACCTCATTTTACCAGATAGCGAACAGATAGAGCCATTGACAGATATCGGTTGAATAAGTGAAATCGCCACCCTTGTGGGGTGGCGATAGATCACGTCACGCACTTAGGTAGTGGTTACCGTGAGGTAGAAGACAGCACGTCCGATGCCAGCTCCGGATTGATGGATGGTGATGTCGTCGATCTTGAAACCGGCCTCTTCGAAGAACTGCTTGCAGTACGCGAGCGCGGCTTTTTCCTCCGCGGGACCCACGCTACATGAGTACCATCCTCCGACAGGTTCGCTCTTCTGATGGACGACAACCTGCAGTGCAAACTTCTTTTGCTTGGTTCGTTTCGCCCACCACAGGCTTAGACGCGAAACACTCTGTTCGCCGAATGTGACCTCACCGGTCATCGTCGGCGGCGGCATGTCATCGAGCTCTTCTTCGAGCGCATCCCAGCCTGGATGTCCTGCGTCATCCCACATGTCTTCCGTGGCCTCTAGGCGGTCAGCCCGAGGTTCATCCTTGTCACGGTGCATTGATAACCTTCCGTTCGTGAGGGCAATCTATGACAATTTTATACTATAAGAATGAGTAAAAAGCAAATATTCTAGAGGCTGCCGGCGATTCGGAGGAGCTGCTCGTTTGAAAGCGGTGCGTCACCTGAGATTGTATAAAGAATGCCTTTGTTGACCCAAGCAGCTTCACCTTTGAAGGTGTAGATCGTCAGACCCTGCTGAGAGTTGGTGACATAACTATCATCAGCGACCTTGGCGACGATATTGTCGTAAACAGCCTGAGAGTCCCAAGTGCTTTTTTGTTCGGTGACGGTGTACTTACCGGTGCCACCGTTGGCGACGAAGTCGATCGCGACCTGGCCTGGCGCATACGCGACCGGTCCGTTAAATCGATAGCCATCTGGGTTGTAATCCGGGAATGTGGCGGCGACATCAGCTTGGGCTGCGGCAACACGGACTGAAAGCGCTGGCATATTGAGGTAAGTAAAGTATCCACCAAGCACCATAACCGCCAGAGACGCCGTCACAATACTGAGGCGGCGCGGTTGTTTCGCGAACAGGCTGCCCCGCTTCTTTTTTGGTGCGCTGGATGTAGGTGTGTCGACTGAGGCGAGACGGTCGGCGATGAGCTGTTCTTTGACGGAACGGCTACTCAGCGCTGGCGAAATCTTTTCTACAGGTGTGCTCGGTGTGACAAGCGCGTGCTTTTGGGCTACGATCGCAGCCGGTTTGTTCTTGACTGGCGTGATGTCGAGACGAGGCACGGCAGTCGCACGTTTGGCGGGTTTCGTTATTGGTTGCGGGTGCGCAGCGAACTTACTTATCTGTGGGCTACGTTCAACGTGACCGGTTGCAGGCTTGCGGCGAGCAGTGCCGACGTGTGCGGCACCAGCTGGCTTCGCGAGGAATTGGCGGTGTAACGTTGCGCTCTTTTTGGTGCTCGCATGCGCGTTCCGTGCGTGCTTTGCATGACGAACATGGTCGTGCTCAGCGACTGGCGCCGCTGGGACTGGCGCAGGTTTGACGACGGTAGCCTCTTTATGAACAACTTTTTCAGGTGCAGCCACCGGAAGACCGGTGACGGCGTCGTAGACTTTACCATTGATAACGAGTGTCTGTTTTCCCCTCATAACCCTGCTTGATTTCCTCACGTTTTACAGTCTGAGAACCTTTACCACTATAGTAGTGACCCCGGGGAAAATAAGCAAGGACTTTTTGGTAGCGCTTTGTTATACTAAGAGCTAGTACTAAGCCATACGTGGCACACTTTTTACTCATGCAGCAACACGGACAATCACCACGAAAACGCAAACTGGTCCTGTACTTCACTTATGGTCTGATGACTGCGGCAGTTGCGTTGATCTCAACTATCTGTATTTTGCTCGTCCTTGGATATCGGTTCGATCTAAAGAATGGTGATGTCGAGCAAGGCTCGTTGTTACAGTTCAGGAGTTTCCCGGCCGGTGCGACCATCACGCTTGATCAGGAAGTGATGTCGTTCGTGACACCAGGCAAAAAGAACGTCGCGGTCGGCAAGCATAACGTCAACATGCGACTGGACGGATATCACCAGTGGCAAAAGGATTTTACCGTCAAGCCGAGTGAGTTGCGCTGGCTCAACTATGCCCGTATGATTCCGACGAATCTGCGTACGAGCATCGTCAAGGAGTTCCCAAGTGTTGTAGACGAGCTACCGTCACCAGACAAAAAATGGATGCTGATGCTGCAGCATGCTGATCGGGCAGAATTCACACTCGTTGATCTACGCGACCAGGACAAACCTGTCTTTAGCGAGCTGAGGCTGCCAGTAGGTAGCTATACTACCCGCGAGGGTCAAAAGCACGCGTTCCGCCTGGTTGAGTGGGACTTTGGCGCACGTTACATCCTCGTCAAGCACGTCATCGGAGATACGACCGAATATCTCAGGATTGACCGCACTGATGTTGCAAACACGGTGAATATCTCAACCAAGCTCGGAGTTGCGCCGGACGATATTCACTTTTCCGGTACGAGCGGCACTGTTTACTACGCACTCGAAAAAGGGTTGCTGCGCAAACTCGATAGCGGGGCTGGAACGATATCTGAGCCGATCGTACGTGATGTCGCTAGTTTCCGTATCTACAAGACCAACACACTCGGCTACGTGAAGATGGCTGTCGAGAACAAGGTAGGTGTCGGCATCGTGGTGAACAACAATGCGAAACGCGTTGCTACCTACGATTCGACATTGCCAGTTCTGATTGATCTCAACGAATACTTCAACGACTACTATTTTGCGGTTGCTCGCGGTAACAGCGTCGAGGTGTTCAAAGACCCAGAATCTGATAACAATCGTCGCAAGATCGCAGCACACGTCTCACCAAGTGCTATTGCATGGTTGCGGTTCGGTAACAGTGGCCGGTTCGTCGTCAGCGGGAATGGCTCACAATTTATGACCTATGACGTTGAGACTGATGAAAAGTTTGACGTGAACCTACCCGGTACAGCACTCGATGCCACGAAACCGCTCCAGTGGCTCGACGACTACTACATGGTGTCAGCGGCTGACAACGATTTACGATTGACTGAATTTGATGGTGGCAACCAACATGTAATCGCTTCTGCCCTGCCTGGTTATGCAGTCACGCTGAACGAGAACGGCCGCCTGCTCTATAGCCTGACCAAGACCCAGAGTGGCACGACGGCGCTTCAAGTTACAAAGATGACAACCAACGACTAGTCGAGCCCAAAAAGTCTTTCAAACAGCGTCGGCGAGTTGCCAGCGATATTGCCCGGCTGCGTCGAGCCTGCGCTACTGCTTTTTGTGGTGGCCTTGGTTGGGTCTGGGCTGATCTGCTCGGCGATGACGACGAGACGTTTCAAGGCAGTACCCGGGGGCGTGCAGGTTACAAGGGTCGCAAGTGGCTTGCCGTTATCGATAACGAGTTCGGATACCTGGGTCGGGTCAATCACCTTCTTTTCCGTCACACTGTACGTGTAGCGCGTGCCGTTGTAATGCAGGTAGAATGTATCTCCCTTTTCCAGTTTGTCCAGTTGGACAAAGACAAATTTGTAGTTGCCGTTATCAAAGACATCGTTGCTGGAGTGTCCAAGCACGACCGTGTTACCGGTCTCACCCGGCATGCTATCAGCGCCTGGTATCGGATAATGCACGACGCCATCACGGAGTTTGTTTTGGATGACATTTTCCTCGAGCGATGGGACGTCGTAGACGACTGGCGCATCGACGTTGATCTTTGGGATGACTATCTTTGGTTCGGGACCGACCTTTGTGCTGGCAGTCGGGTCCAGGACGACATTCTGCGGATTGATCGAGCCAGGGCTCACATAAGCTTTAACCTGCGCAACGATGAGGCGGTTGTACTGCAGGATGCCAAAAACGAGCGCGACGGTCACGGCGGCCATGATCGGCATGAAGTGGCGACTCTTTCGAACCTTGGTCGAGCGGTCTTTTACGTTTTTGATGATCTTTGTCCTGAGTTCGTTGACAGCCTCGTTCTGCGTCAGCTCACCGGGCGCGCCAGTGACAGGCTCGGGTGCAGTAGATGAAGGCAGAGTTGTCGTTGGCTGCACTTGCTGCTGGCGCCGACGAAGCTGCGCCATGTAGTAGCGTTCGTAGTACTGTTGGTAATATGACTGCCACGCTGAGTGGTACTGTTTCCAATCGCTGGTCGTACTTTTTTCTGCAGCCGTGTGGTCGGTTGTTTCAGAATGCGTTTGGCGGTATGGGTTAGTGGCTTCGGTCCCTTTTGGTTCCGCTTCGTCGTAGATACTATCGATTTGCTGGCGCATGAGCCGTGCGGCAGCCTCGCGCTCTGATGCACGCGCTGGAACGTTACTCGGGCGAGCCGGCACGTTGACGTTGCGTGAATTATCATCGTTTGAGGGGTTCATGGTCTGTAGTTCCTGTGCATCTTATTGTACAATTGAACCCGTTCTGCTCAAAGGGACAGAACCCTTAAGCTTTGCTCGTGCTAGCACCGGCAGAATTGGTAGACAAAATTGCGAGTTATTAAAATTATCAGTATTTATGGGCGAGTGGCGGAATTGGTATACGCGCACGACTCAAAATCGTGTTCCTAACGGATTGAGGGTTCGATTCCCTCCTCGCCCACCAATACAGTTAATTTTTTTAGGCGACTACTTCATCGAGCGTACAGCGTCGCTTAACTCGACAATGAATTCCAGATACCTCAGGACGCTTATAGTGGCGAATACTATGCATGACCGAGTCGGTCACGTCCTTCAACATAAACTCATCATATGGCTCTATCGTGTCATTAAGTTCAGCTACAAACCGGGCGACTTGCGTAGATAGACTAAAGGCACCGTTTTGTGTGATCTCTTCGCCAAATACAAGCCCGCTGCGTACATATCGGTCAAACGCCTTACCGCTACGACGTGATTTAACTTCACTCGGAACGAATTCAGTTACCTTTCCTCGGTCCATATAGAGTATTTGAATATCGTGAGTTTGGTCAGGATAATGCAACCCACTGTCAGATCGAGCGAATGAAGGAATCGCGATGACGCGCGAGCTGAATAGACGGTTTACGGCGCACATAGCAAGTTGCTCGGTGATGAGACCTTTATGCTCCGCAGCACGACCGTGAAGTCTGTGCCGCTGCGCAGTCCGCATATCGGCATCATTCATCATCATGACATTAACCATAGAACTATGCATGTTGGCGATAGCATCAAGTGATGGTTTGCCTAGGGGTAATTCACGAAAGACCCCGATGGTCGCAAGGGCTGTGGCGATGCGGTATTCACCGACTGTAGCTGGCGTAATCCCTCTATACCATGCGCTATTTGCGGCGTGCTCTTGTTTGAGCTGAAGTGCATACTCCCAGCTGTCCTTCGCAGCGTCAACTAGTTGTATTCGTGTGGTAGCGTCTAGGTCCGTACCAACCATTGAGGCCTCAAGTGCCGTCCAGCCGGCGACGTACTGCATTCGGTATTCGTGGTAGCGAGTATATTGTTCATAAAGCGAAAACAGCCTCTCGGCTGTCTTTGGTCCTACGGGGCGCTTGTGGATGAGCATGTAGCTTTCACGCCCATCATCTGTGAATCGTGGTAGTGTTTTTGTTTCCCCCATTTACGCTTATGGTAGCGCGCGGATGAGCTGGTGGCAAGCAGATTTTTTAGTGGCTGCGGACGAAGTGGCTTGCGAGGTTGAGGGCGTTACGTTTGTCTTGCGGTAGTCGACCGCCGAGCGACGCCTCTTCGGCAAGTAACATGCCGAGTGGACTTGGTTTCTCTCCGACGAGGACTTGCTCGTAGCGATATGGGTTTGGCCACTCGAAATCTTCGTGATTTCTAGCTGGACGCCACTCTACTCGGTGAGTCGTTGGGTCTTGGCGGAAGCCGTGAAGTATCTCGTAGTGCCTGATGACGGCAACGTTAGTATATCCGCGGCCGTTGGAGCTTGTTTTGACTTGGTAAGGTTTTTTTCTGTCGTTAGTGGAGAGTTCGTAAAAGTCATGGTTGAACTGGCTGCGTTCATGCGATGCTTCTTCTCGTGCCAGAGCTGGGTACACCATGATACCCTGACGAGTCAGCAGCGCCATAACTTCTGTCTCTGCCTTGTGCGCCGCGAGGATCTTTTGGACTGCATGGTTACCGCTTGCGGATTGGATGCGACGATCAAGCTTAGCGATGTAGTCACAGAGGCCACCGTGAGTTTGCCTCACTAAACCCGAATCAACTCGCCTACTCTCCACTCGTGCCCGAAATGCAGCCATGAAGATTCCTATCCTCGACAACTGAAGGCTTATCGGGAGATGACGGCCAGCTTGCTCGCGTGATGCAGTATGCAACGTTGCGGCCACCTGGCGGAATATATCAAGCTTTATAGCCCGGTTATCTTTCATCAATGAACCATCTTCATCCCAGATAACAGATGGCAAGGCTATCGCTCGGTCCAGATCAAAACTGACGTCAGCAAGGCTATCGACGAGAACCGGTTTGGCGCGAGATTCTTTTACGGCAGATAGCCCATCTAAGCAAAGACGTTCTGCGGGAACGAGTGGCGTCTGTTCAAAATATCGCTCTATCTCTCTGCCGGTAGGGCAGATCGTGATAGTGCGGCCATTTTGATCAATGCATCCGCCTTCTTTACGGCAGTGCGACCGGTTTGGTCTGTCCATACCGTCTCATGCTAGGCCTGCGACAGGGTTATTGCAAGCTTAGGCAGTAAAACTTGTCGCGATGGCTTCGAGAGGTTTCGTGGGGTTCCAAAGCAAATAGGTGGCCGCTCTCGTCGCGGTAACACCACGCCAGATAGCCATTGGCTGGTCGAACTCTTGGGTGACGACTACACCACCATGTGCGACGACAAGTTGGGAGTTGTGAAAGGTTACGATCGTTACTGGATAGGTGATGGTAAATTTGTGTAATGTCTCAACGAGCTGCATCAGCTGCATCGAAAAGCTGAGGATTTTCGGGTAGTACACACTCTGGAACATTTTTTGTAGCTGCGCGAACGATACGACAAAGACTGTATTTTCGCGCTCAACGAGGCGGTTCATTGCCGGCATGACGAGATCGACTGCATCACGGGTCGCGACCAGATGCGAATCCGAGCCCAGCAGCGACTCAAATGCCATAGCAGTTTCAGAGTTACGACCGGCATCACCGATGAGCAGACAGACGTCAGCCCAGGCGCAAGCGGCTTCAAACTCACCTAGGCCTTCTCGACTGAATCCTCCGGATTGATTGCTTGGCAAAAAAACCGCATCAGCGACGCTAGATGGAACGGAGCGTTTGAGAACGTCTGGTAAAATGGCACGAATTTGCCCTGCACCGAGTGAGTTGGCGGCCTCATAGGCGTCACGGACTGCTACAAAGCCAAGCTTGCTGCCGCCAATGATTGCGAGACGTCCCGCATGGGCACGCTGCTCAGGACGATTCCACTCGATATCTGGAAAGAGCGGACTTGTCGATGATTGTTTCTGCCAATATGGATGCGCTGTCATGTAATTCGACTATACATGGTTCCTATGGCACGCTCCATGGCATCGATGGCTGATGCGGTTGCCTCGTCGGACGGTGGTGGTACGAACTTTCCATCCGCGAAGCTATGAATCTTATCGATATTGCTAACGACGTTATCGGTTTGGTTGATAACGACAAGCCGGTTGGTCGCTCGGTTGCCGAGGTGCTGGCTCCGAATCCAGCGCAAGCTATGGCGCGCCTCATCGAGTCTGCCAAAAATTTTGCCGATCTCCATTCCTTCGAATCGTTCAAAGAGCTGGCTCATCCATTGCTCTGGTGGAGTCAGCACACTTACTGCTCGAACGTTCTCAAAACCTTTGTTTTCCAGTGCGTACACTGCGTGATAGTAGATATCCGCTGCGTTGGGCGCATCAAGAGCGTAGTCTTCGAGCTCGGAACCGTACACATTTGGCGGATGGACGGCGTATTGAACGAGCTGACCTACCTCAATCCTTGCTAACACTTCATCGTGGGATAGATACCGATAACCAGGCCCATCGGTTGGGCGTTTCTCTCTCGTCGTGACAGTTCCGACAATCGGTAGTTCACTTTGCTCCATCAGGAAATTCTTACCAGCAGCTGTTGGACCGACAAAAGCGATGAGACTCGTGCTACCGAGCGGCCGTCGGACTGCTTCTCGCGCTCGGTAGGTTCGCTCTCCGCTTGCGGCCTGCTCAAGCGTCAGCATCAAGCGTCGACCTCGATACTGACCGGACAGTGGTCGGAGCCCATGACGTCGGCGTGGACCTGAGGATTTGAAACGCGGTCGATGATGTCTTTACTCGCGAGCCAGTAATCAATGCGCCAGCCGACGTTGTTGGCGCGCGCCCCGCCCCACGCCGTCCACCAGCTGTAGACGTCGCGCATATCGGGATAAAAGGCACGGAATGTGTCAGTGTAACCGGCGTCGAGGAAGTCGCTGAAGCGTTCACGTTCTTCATTCGTGAAGCCATGTTGGCCTTCGTTTTGCTTTGGCCTGGCGAGGTCTATTTCTTGATGCGCGACGTTCAAGTCACCGCAGAACAAGACTGGTTTAGTTTTTTCGAGTTGCTGGATGTATGCCAAAAACGCCCGATCCCATTTGTCGTAGCGAAGGCTGAGCCGGCTGAGGTCGCCCTTGCTGTTCGGCGTGTACACAGTGACGACCCAAAAGTCTTTGAACTCGGCAGCGATGACACGACCTTCGTCGTTTGGGTTGCCGTAGGTGTCGCCGGTGACCTCGAACTTTTCGATAATGTCAGATGGAAAGCCATCGACGTAGCTGAGAGCTGGTTCTTTGGAAAAGATCGCTGTACCGCTATAGCCTTTTTTGACGGCGCTAAAGAAATGCTCGTGATACTGCGGGAAATCGATCTCAAACTGATCGCGACTGGCTTTGGTCTCCTGGAGACAGAGGATATCCGGATCATGTTTTTTGATGAAATCTTGCAACGCGCCTTTGTTGAGGACGGCACGAATTCCGTTTACGTTCCAACTGTATAACTTCATATCACCAGTATAACAATCGCATCAGGCCACGATAGTCGAAGACTTTTGACTCTAGCGTTGTTCGCGCTCGAGATCACGTTTTTTGATTGCCTGTCGTTTGTCGTAGTTCTTCTTTCCCTTACCGAGGGCGATGACAAGTTTTATGTATCGGCCAGACGAGAGGAGTTTGGTTGGGACGATCGTCATTCCCTGTTGCTTGGCGGCTTCGAGCTGTTTGATCTCGCGGTGTTTGGCGAGGAGCTTGCGTGGTTTGTCATCGACCGTTCGGGTGTTGGTTGCGCCTTTTTCGTTGTTGATGACGCTAAAACTGGCGTTGTTGAGCCAGAGCTCACCACTTTTGACATTTACGTAGCTCCCTTTGAGCTGAACATGGCCGAGGCGTGCTGCGCGCACTTCTTTGCCGCTGAGGCTCATGCCCACGACCAAATCAGCACCGAGCTCGTAGTCATAACGAGCGCGGCGGTTTACGACGGTTGGCGGTGGGCTAGCCTTCTTTTTCATAAAGACTATTGTATCAGAGGTGACACAGAAGTAATGTGCTACGCTATAAGCAGTATGGACATAGGACGGTACCGAGACGAACTGGAAGCTATCATCCCCGGAGCACTCGACGCCTATGAGAGCCTCAAGGCCAAGAACGGCATGGGTATTTTTACCAGCAACGGCGCGTTCTATAATCACACATTTTTCGCTCGCGACGCGTCGATGGCGTCAAAGTTCGTAGCAGATTTTGACCACCAGGTGACCAAAGACACCATCGTGGCGCTCGCGGCGCTTCAGGGTACCGAAGAGGATAAAACAACCAATGAAGAGCCTGGCCGTATCCACCACGAATTTCGTGACTTTACGACCTGGCAAGGTGGAGGGTTCGAAAAATTTGCACTCAAGTTCTTTGCGAGGCGCTGGGGTGTGGTTGATAACCAGATGTTGACGTATTACGCGGCTGACACGACCGCACTATACATCAGACTCATAAACAAGTATGTTACCCATGTCGACAAATCATTTCTCGATGTCGTCGTCAAAAACCGACGCGATGGCGCCATCTCGATCCGCGATTCGCTCGCGCTGGCGGCTGATTGGCTGATGACGCAGGTCGATGAGCATGAACATTTCGTCTCTACGCGTCACAATGAGTGGTCCCTACCCTATCAGACGTTCCAAGATTCGTCGACTGCCTATCCACGCCAAGACGGGACGCTCGCGAACTTTCGTCGTGGTATCACCTATACCGAGATCCAGGCGTTCGTGATCGACGCGCTCGAAGATGTCACACGACTGCTCGAGGACCACGAACGCCGACATGAATGGCAGCGCAGCGCCCACGCGATGCGAAAAGCCCTGCTCCGCGACTTTTGGAGTGAAAAGGAACAGTTCTTTGGTAGCGCGTTCGATCAAAAAGGTCTGGTTGATATGCCCAATATTTCTGCTGGCTGGACCCTCAATACCGGTCTATGGGATGAGGTTGATGATGAAAAGCGCGAGGAGGTTATCGGTGCTATCGTGAGGCGGCTGTTTTCTGATGATTTCCTCACTCCTGTGGGTATGCGTTCCCGTTCGCTACACGCTGATCAGCCACTGCCTGGTGTCGTTGAGTATCATGGCCGGTTGACGGTCTGGCCGATGTTCAACTTCATGGTGATCGAGGGCCTACGTCGCCACCGCCTTCATCGACTGGCGGGAGAACTCGAAAACCGACTGATAAATGGCATCAACGCATCGGGTACCTTCGAAGAATATCTGGCTGTTGACGGTGGCGGCCATTTGCTCCGGAGCGTTCCTGGCAAAAAAGCCGACGTTGCCGTCGACGCTCAGATGCTACCTGAAAAACGCATAGCGTTCACGGTGATTCCTGCGATTGTTCTCGCGTATAGGGCGACAAATCGAGGTCGCGCCTGGCCACAACCAGGTAAATGGCAGAAAAAGCTGGAGGACGAGATTCTCAAGGATATGACACCAACCGAGCGTTTGATTCCCGAGCAGGCCATCGGTGTCGTGACCGCGGTCGTCCCAACAAAGTTCCGGCGGTTGCGTGGTAACGTTCGGAGTGCATGGTATTTCCTGAACGAACGAAGGAAAATGTAGCTTTGAAAGTATCCGTAGTCTCAGAAAGTGAATTCACGGTCCAGGGTCACGGTGTTCACACGGCCTATGTCGAGCTGACGAACGCGCTGAAAAAGATCGATGGCGTTGAGGTCGTCGTGAACGAGACTGGTCCGGCCGACATTACGCATTTACATACTGTTGGTTTTTATTCGCTTCGTCGACTGCTGTTTGATAAGTCAAAAAAGGTTGTTTCGGCACACATCGTCCCTGCTTCGCTGGTCGGGAGTCTCGTCGGTGCATCACTATGGCTGCCGCTCGCTAAACTGTACCTGCGCTGGTTCTATAACCGGGCAGACATGTTGTTTGCAGTATCTGATGAGACAAGGCGCGAACTCGAGCAGCTTGGTGTCAAAAAGCCGATCGAAGTCGTCTATAACATGATCGATACGAGCTGGTACACCACGACCGATGCCGACAAAGAACGAGCCCGAGAGCTACTCGGGATCAAGTCTGATGCGTGGGTCATAGTCGGTGCTGGTCAAGTGCAGCCACGTAAACGCGTCGATGATTTTGTGCGTGTTGCCGGTGAGCTGTCCGATCAGCAGTTTGTATGGGTCGGCGGTATGCCGTTCGGTAGGTTAGCTGCAGATAACAAGCAAATGCAGTCCTTAATGGATAATGCGCCAAAGAACGTTAGGTTTACCGGCGTGATCAAGCACGAGGAAGTGAAGGCCTATTACCAGGCAGCGGATGTGTTTTGGTTGCCATCGGAGCAAGAAACATTTGGGCTAGTGGTCGTTGAAGCAGCCGCAGCCAATCTACCGGTCGTTCTACGGAACATACCCGATTACAAAGAAACGTTTGCCAACGATGCCCTACTTGTCAACGAAGAAACGGTGACCGACACACTCAAAATGCTGCGTGATGATGGCAAATTTTACTCAGCATCGCGAGCTCGAGCAAAAGTGATTGCTGAGCGTTATGATTCTGTCGCCAACGCCAGCAAAGTCATCGATATTTACAAGCATTTGTTGGTTTAGTTGCCTACTCTTGAGCGTCAGCAAAGGTGTCTTTGACGGTGTTCCAGATCGATGGGTCGCCATTTACCATGCGCCAATACCACCATTCACTGCCCCAGGTGTAGATCTCACGGGCGCCGATCTCACGGGCGAACAGCACGTTATCTTTGATACGAGCCTCACTCATCGATATCTCTTGGTCGGCGACCGTCATTTCCTTGGTGTCGACCGGTCCCCATGGCTCAAGCTGGAGTTCGTGTATATAGATGTCTCGTCCGGTGTAGGCCTTGATGATTGCACCGCGGAGTTTGTGATACCAAATAGGTGTCGGATAGATGAGATAACCTTTGTATGGCCAGGTTTTCTCTGACCAGACGACACGGTAGACTGAGTAGCCGTATTTGTCAGGAACAGGTGTCGTAACCGGATAACCGTGCTGGTCGCTTAGACTCATCCAGATCGGTTTGTCAGATAATTTATCAACAAGCTTGTATTCAGCATGAATCCTCTCACGGTCAGGTTTACCGCAGAGCCCGAACCATTCATTGACGGCTTCGTTCTCGAGCTGCCAGTTGATGACGGTTGGGTTGTTTTCATAGCGCTTCACGACGACTTCGACGTAGTCATAGAGGGCCTGGCGCCAGTCGTCACCCTGGAGATCGTTAGTCCAGGCTGGTTGGTGACATTCGGGCCATCTCGGCTGACGCTGCCCAAGTGCTAACGAGACGGTTGCGCCACGCTTACCTGCTTCTTCGATTTGCCAGTCGAGCGTGGAGAAGTCGTATTGACCGCGGACTGGTTCGTGCAAGTCCCAGTAGCTCATGAGGCGGAACGTCGAAATATGCATGTCGTCGAGTAGCGCCGTAAAGTTGGCTTTCCAATCTAGACCAAGCTCTTTCGAGCGTTTCTCGGAAAAGCTCACGCCGATGATTGGATCTTTGACCGGCGGAAAGACGATCGGGTTCCACCAGCGGGCGCTGTAGACAAGCGCGATGAGGAAACAGAGGATGATGAGTGTCCAATGCCACCAGCGACTTGGTTTGAGACTACGTTTTTTCTTGGTCTTTTGTTTTTTAACCATAACTATTTTTGCTACCTGTAGTGTACGGTAAAACTCATCATTTTGGTATACTGTGAAACAAGATAATGAAAATCGGATTGTTCACCGACACCTACCGGCCGTCGATAAATGGCATCGTGTACGTCGTCGACTCAACCAAAAAACATCTCGAGGAACTTGGCCACGAAGTCTATATCTTTTGTCCGGCACGCTCGATTCGCCCGAGCAAAAATGCCCTGGCGTTTGATGAAGACGACCACATCGTTCGTTTTCCAAGCATAAAAGGGGCGTTTTACGATGACTACGACACAAGTATCTTTTTTCCACCTCGAGTCCTGAGGCGTATTCGTGAGCTCGAACTCGATGTGATCCATTTTTTCACACCTGGCCAAGTCGGCTTGATGGGCGTCTACACCGCATTCAAATCCGATACCCCGCTAGTTGCTCAGCACTGTACTGATCTGCGGGAATACGTTGAACACTACCGAGACGGCATGTTGCTGCCAGGTCTGCTGGCGCTCATCGCGCTTCTGCCATTCGCCGTAAAGGTTGATGGCAAGGATCTCCGTGAGATCATGAAACTCTATCGACCGCGGCGTGGCCGGGTTGAGTGGAATATCGACATCGTCGAACGCATGGTGACGCTTGTATACAGCAAATGTGACGCCGTCGTAGCGCTCAGTCGTAAATCAAAAATCCAGCTCGAGAGTTGGCAACACGCCGACAACTATAAATATATGGTGACGCTCAAGCCGGACGGCGTCACGCCACTACCAGCTAGTACAAAGGCTGAGCAAAAGGCCTTTCGAGAGCAGTATGGCATCGCACCTGATGACGAGCTGATCACGTTCGTCGGTCGTCTCGGTGCCGAAAAGAACCTCGCCATGCTCATACCAGTTATCGAACAGGTGCACGCGGTGCATGATAAGGCTCGTCTGTTGTTCGTCGGCGATTTCGAGTACCGAGAAACGCTCGAGAGTCTCGCAGCTGCGTCGCTATCCCCGGATCGGATTACCTTTACTGGGGCGCTGCCGCGTGAGGAACTCGGTCGTGTTTATGATACAAGTAGTGTTTTTGCCTTCCCGTCTCTTACTGACACACAAGCGTGGGTTCTCCACGAGGCCACCCACGCAGGACTGCCGGTTGTCATGATTGACCCTGAACTATCTGAAGTCGTCTTTGACGATGAAAACGGCTATATCGTGCCAAACGATGTCAGCGAGTTTGCTACAGCAGTGACGCGCATACTCGGAGACAAAAAGTTGCAAAAACGGTTCGGTGAAAGGAGCCGAGAGTTGTCTGGTCAGTTCACCGAGGCAGGTCAGATCCAAAAGCTCGAGAAAGTCTATGAAACCGCGGTTGCTCGACACGAGACGAAACAGTTTAACTAGATAAAAAATAGGCCTTGGGGTATCCGCTGTGATGGCGAATACCCCAAGGCGATCAGGTGTGCATCTCCCAGCCGAGCGGCCAAAGCTCTGGCAAGGTGCGCCGACACTCGCACGGACCACCACAGGTCGTCTTGATACCGAGGTACTCAGCACGACCCTTGCGGGCGGTGTACTGGACGACATGCCGCCAGTTGATGCCACTCACATCCTGGAGACGGAACGGGTTGAAGCTGTGACGGTTATCGCCGACTAGCGTGTCGCTAAGCAGCAGGCCGGAGTTGACGAACCGTTCTCCACCCTTGCCAACGTGACTGGTCGGCTTTGGTACTGGCCATAGATTGACGTCACAGCGGCTGAGTGCCCAGTCGATGACTCGCTTTTGGAGCCGCGTACGGTCCTCGCGTTGATTGAGCGTGAACAGAACCGGTCCAGTCGGCAAGCTACCGTTCGTGATGGTTGCCAGCGGACGTTCGATTGGTCGAGGCTCGAGGCCAGGCCCGAAGAAGTGCCGAGGTGGTTGCAGGCAGACCTTGTCTACGACCTGGACGAGTAACTCGCGCCAGTTGGCAGGTATCGGTTTTTTGCTGCGGTTGCGTAGGATGATGACCGACCGCGTGTCGATAGTCATCAGGCGCGTTCGGATGCGTCGTTTCGGACCGCCCCCCGGTCCACGTGTGCCTCGCGGCATGTAATCACCCCTGTTGGTAGAAGATACAAAAACTCACAAGGAACCCGTGAGCTTATATGATTATTATACCAGATTAGTGACTAGTAGTCGATGCCCTTGTTGGCGATAAACTTATCATCAAAATGGTGTCGTAGCTTGACCATTTCGGTCGCGATGTCGACACGTTCCAACAACTTGGTCGGAAAATTGCGACCAGTCAGACAGAGGTTGGTAGTTTTGTGCCGCGAAGCGATGAGTCGCTCGAGATCGGCGACATCGAGAAGGCCGTCGGCAACCGCGTTATTGATCTCATCGCAGATAACAAGCTGGTATTGTCCGCTTTTAACTGCCTCAAGTGCGAAGTCATAGGTACTTCTGGCCTGCGCCTTATGTTCTTCGGCGGTCGTGCTGTTGGCGCTCATCTCTCCTGCTTCATAAAAGCCCAAACCCCCCTTGTAAAAGTCGAGCTTGTCCTCATAAATCGGCATGATGCTGCGAATGAACTGATGCTCTGATACGTCCCAGAGCTTGATGAATTGCACGAAGGCGACCTTCCAGTCGTTCCCGAGGCCACGGACCATCAAACCGAGACCGGCGCTGGTCTTACCTTTACTGTCCCCGGTATAGACGACCGTCACGGCGTCTTTGTGTTTAAAGTCATCAAAAGCCATAGTCCTAGTATAGCTAACATGAAAAAACACCAGCGTGGCTGGTGTAGGAGCTGGAGCCCGTGGTGTACCGGGCTCCAGCTCAAAGTTGTTACCGCCCAACCTCACTGACAGCCATCGGTGGGCTCCGGCGTGGTGGGCTCGGGTGACGACGTGGGCTCCGACGTGCTCGGCTCCGGTGTGCTGGGCGTCGGCGTGTTGCCGATCGTGACCGACAGGCCCCAGAACGTTCCGAAGAACTGATCGGTCGAGTCGGCCGTGGCACTCTTGCTGCCGATCGTCGGTTTGCCGGTCGGCGTGATGTTGCCGATGGCGAAGACCTCGGAGTTCGACGTACCGTCGACACTCACGCCGAGTGAGTTGCCGGAACGCCAGCAGCTGATCGAGTGGGCCTTGCCGTCGATGAGCGAACTTCGGTAGTTCGACGTCAGCATGAGTCGTCCGTTGGTGCCGTTGAACACGCACTGCGGCACACCCTTGGCGTCGAGCTGCATCTTGATCTGGTGTCCGTTCCACAGACCCATCTGAGTGATGTTGGCGCTCGACTTGGGGTAGATCTTGTCCACACTGACGGTCGCCGTCCACGAGAAGTCCTGCTCATCCGGTACGGGGAAGCTGGTCGTGGAGTATGTCGCGAGCGATGGTGCGGTCGTGAATCTGACGCCGGGCTGACCAGTGCTGCTGGTGACCGCCGTGCCACCCTTCAGGGTGAAGGACGAACCACCGTTGCTGCTCACGATCCTGTTCTGTGCAGCGCTGTAGGCCCAGTCGTACTGAACTGCGGTTGCGGTACTGGCGGAGTGCGCCGGCATCATGGCGATCAACAAGATGATCACCGTGCCGAGAACACCGAGGGCCGGCAGCTGGAACTTGCGGAACTTCGGATTCATCATGACCTCTTCCGTCATCGGGGGTAGAAATTATGAGGTTCGACTTCACCGAGGACGAAGTCTTGGTAATTATACTATATTTTATGATAATAAGCAATATTCTTGTCAGCAAGAAAAAACTCCTCGCGTAAGAGGAGTTGCCCGGGCCCCGGGATGTGGTTTGCGCCGCGGCGCTGCTTCACACCCCGGGACCCTCCCGACTATATGGTAGTTCGGGTCCGGGCGGGCCCGAGGTGCGACGGCGGTGGCAGCTGCCAACAAACGCTATCTAGCGAACCTCGGGCCCCGCCCCTTCATGCGAATGCATGGAAGAGTGGGGCCGGTGCCCGGATGGCGTCGTCTCACATTGTGGAGACTCTGCAACCGCTAGTGCGGTCAACGGCAATCGTGCCGTACATCCGGAACATCGGGGAAGGCTGCCGGAGCAGCCCGGGTGATTTCAAGGGGATCACCAGCACCTTATGTGGACGGTTCGCCTTTCGGCTCTACTCTGCTTGGAGCATCTCGTACGCCGTTTTGCATTTCGGCCAATGCTCTTCGCAGCGATTACGGGTCCGGTATCTATGCCACCCGCCCTCTCGGGGCAAGATCTCTTTCAACCGATCAATCCGTACGTCCCTCTTACAGGACCGAGGCTAGTCTGCCGAATGTTCGACACTAGCGCCGGTACGAGCCCTGACTTTTCGCAGTCTCACCTGCTACTGAGCGCGACTCGATTTTCGGGACAACTAAGTGGTTTGCGGCCACGTTAGCTATCTTCTCCACATCACAATCACCCAGCGTACGAAGCCGGAAACTGTGACGCCCCTAGCTTTACTCTGAATTATCGATGTTAAGTCTGCCACAAACGAGGGCATTACTACCTATATTATCACTAATATATACTATTGTCAATAGTTCTCCTAAAAAAGCGTTGTTCTAGGGAATCGTACACGGGGAGAGCCAACCATCTTCCCTTGTACGTAATAGGTCTTGCTGCGATAATTTTGCTCGCATGTCTCTTCGAGAGGGCAAAGAGCACAGGTGCGGTTATACATCGCCTGTTGAGTATGATCATTGATGTTGATTTCGAGGGGATGTATCTGTGTGCTTCTTCCTTGACGGCCGAGAGCACGATTCGGTTCCAGCATGACATTGCCTGGTTGGTTGCCACAGAGTGCTGACGACAATGACCAGACAGCATCGCAGACATCGAGCTGGCTTACCCCGTGAGTAATGGAATAGTCGTGATACATCGCGCGCAACATCGCCAATGTACTGTCGTGATAAATATCACCGTCATTTGGTAGATTTTCAAAGCTGATAATACCGTTAGCTGCACTCACCCTGAGGACGTGGAAATCCACCGGTAACGGAAAGTCAAAATACGGTATAAGCTCATCGGACATCAGATAGTATGTCAGCATGCTCGTCATTTTCTCTTGGAAACCGGCAAAACCACGTCCATTTTTGTTCTGAATACGCCTAAGTAGCTCATCATAATCGGTGGTGTTATCGAACAGTTTGCGTGGATCACCACTGTACTCTTCGCTGAGACGCTCAGCGTTCCTTACCCATTGCTTAGCAATGATATTCTTTGAAAACGCGAGCCCAAAAACCTGGAGCGATTCGGTTATGGTAGCAGGGTCACGATGCTTGGCTTTGTGGGGGTCGAATAAATCCGGATCGTCATCGTACAGAACCGAGAGATTACGAAAAGCCGTCGTTGATTTGATACCGCCACGCATGTAATAACAGCTGGCGAACAAGAAGTTTGCGTGCTCCACTCCACCACGCGGTAAAGAGACGGGCATATTGCGCTCGTCTTGTGGTAGCTGGGCCGCATCTAGATAATATGGGAACTTATTCCCTTTTCTCTGCTCGAGGAGAATATCGAGTATTTTCTCTAATCGATCAAAGTGAGGAACTGGATGAAGGCCCGTACCTTCGACCTTGTCCCTAAGCTCACCACCAGCGTTACCCAGTTCCTCATAGAGGAGTTCCGTTGCGGCAAAGGTTGCCCTGAAAGATGGCACTCCGTTTACGTCACGTTTGAGCGTATCGCCTAGCTCACGTGCCGCATGCTCACGGGCTGCCAAAACATACTCGACCGTTAAATTCGATACGTCTATATCCTCTATGAGCGTGCACCACTCTTTAGCCCATGCTCTTGCTATATGTGCAGTATCGCCGCCAATACCAAACTTCTCTAGTTTTTCTTCTGACGCCCCTCTCTCTATATCTTCCATTCTCACTATCTAAACAGTCCGACGAACGCTATACAAGCATAACCGTGTAAATATCACAATGATTTTAGAATTGTTTTGTGAAATATTTCACTGCATACTGAAATCAAATGGCAGGGGTTGAAAACAAAGAGGCGTTGCAAAGTCCTGAAGTCGTCGTTTTTGGCGAGTATGAGCAGCGCGCCGTCCCGGTCGACAATCTCGTGGTACTATCTCAGGTCCGAAGCGGACTCAATCCTGACCTCAAAGACATAAAAGGTTCTGTCAAAGCCAACGGATTACTAAACCCGATTGACGTCGCCGTTATGGATGAATGGCAACTCGAAGAATACATCAGCTTCGTGAATACGCTCTGGGGTACAACGACGTCTATCGAAGAGTTTACCGACAAGCAGGACGTTGATGGTTTTTATACGCTCGTTATTGCTGGCCACACTCGAACCGAGGCAGTGACCCAACTCCAAGCCGAAGATGACTTGGGTCGTGCCTACGCCATCATGGCCAAAGTACACAAAGTATCGAACCCGTCGGAGATCATCGCTCTGCAGCTTGACGAGAACTTACACTCAAAACCTCAGTTGGAACGCCAAGCAATGGCGATCGTCGAAGCCTATGAATATGGGCGAATCCACAACCAATGGTCGACACCGACCGAGTTTGCCAAGCTCAACAAGGACAAATTTAGTCGCAAGATGCTGGCGGATGCGCTCGGCTTTGCTCACCTACCCGATCGCGCTCGTGATTTTGTGTTCTCAGGTTCACTGTCGTACACCGCAGCTGTCGAACTAGGACGAGCTTCTGAGACTGTACTAGATAGTGTTGCTGCGGGTTTCGGGTTCGGTAAGAACGATGCTATTCCAGAGGAGCGGCTCGCAGAATTCGGTGAGGCATACAGCCTCAAGATTGCGACCCTAATCGGCCACATCCAAGCTGAAGGTCTCAATACGTCCGCAGCAAAGAAATATATCCAAGGTCAAGCGACGCTCATGCGCGAGAGTGCTGCGAAGTTGCGTGGTGAAATGGATGAAAACGACAGCCTGTTCGATATGAGTATGCTCGATGCCGATGATCAGTCCCGTATATACCTCGCAAAATTACGACAGGAGTTATGGGCTGAGCACCAAAAGATCGCCCGTCTCGCAAATGGTGGTGCGACGATCCTACGGATACATAGTGAGCTGACCGGAGTGGATACGGTAGAAGCACAAGAAACACATCGCCGTTCCGTGCAAAGGGTCAGAGCAATGGGCTCAACTGCGCTTGATACAGACCTAAAGCTCGCATCCTAGATACAGGCCCCTGTTATAATAAGTCGGCATGATTGCCGATATCACTATCACTGAAAAATCGTTCGGACCGAAAAATCTCTACTCGGACGTTTCTTTTTCGATAGCTGACGGCGAAAAGATCGGCGTCGTTGGCCGCAACGGCGTCGGTAAGTCGACGCTGTTTGGTATCATGGCGGGCACTGATGCGGATTTCACTGGTGATATCATCTACAAACGTGGCACGACCGTTGTCTCCACTGCTCAGGAACACCATGAGGCAGATGACACAACCGTGCTGCAATATGTACTAGCTGGCCTACCTGAATACGCCGAGCTGAGTCACCTCGTCGAAACCTACCCGGCGACGATGGGTGACGACATGAAAAAGATCGAGGCTTATACCTCTGCCCTGCAGCGCTTTGATGACAAAGGATTTTACCAAATCGAGGAGGTCGTGGAGCGCGAACTCGATAACTTCCAGCTTGATGGTCTTGCGCACCGACCGTTCAACACGCTGTCCGGTGGCCAGAAACGACTCGTTGAAGTCGTCAAAGTCATGCACAGCAACGCCCACCTGGCCCTCATCGACGAACCAACCAACCACATGGACTATGTGGCGAAGCAACAGTTCATCGACTGGGTAAAGGGCACACGTGAAGCTATGCTGATCATCACCCACGACCGTGATGTTCTGAGGCATGTCGACCGTATTATCGAGATAAAAGATACCGCGAGCGTGAGTTTCAAAGGAAATTATGACGCTTATCTCAAGCAAAATGCCGTCTCGACGAGCTCGAGCATGAACGAGTTCTCGATGATCGAAAAGCGCATCGCCAACCTCAAAGTCAAGGTACTCGACTATCAGCGTCTCAAAGAAAAATCACGCAACCCCGGCACGATCCAAAAGTTCAAACGACTCGAAGAAGTCTCGCGAAAAGAACTAGCCGAGCTGCAAGCCAAAGAAAAGCCGACCTTCTGGATCGACAAAGAATCAGTCGAGAACCTCAACTACAAAGTTGGTGCCCAGTACGAAAAATTCAAGGCGAAAAACATTCGTATGACGATGAAAGACGACGGTTCACGGTCAAAACACGTGCTTGTCAGTGCCAAAGACCTGTCACTCGGCTACGATACCCCACTGTTTGCGCGTGTCAACATCGACCTGCGTGAGGGTGAAGCAGTCGAGCTGCGTGGTCGCAATGGTGCTGGTAAAACGACTATCATCAAAGCACTACTCGGAAGTCGCGAGCCACGATATTTTACGGGTGAGCTCGAGCTGGATGCAAAAGTTAGGGTCGGCATCTACGAACAAGAAGTCTCGCGCGGTTACTTTGAGTTGTCGCTCCACGACGCAATCGAGCGAATGTATTTAGATAAAGGCTTGGCCATCAACGAAACGAAGATTCGTGGTCTGATGAGTGACTATCTGTTTACTGAAGGCGATGGACAGATCCCACTTTCAAAGCTCAGTGGTGGCCAAAAAGCCCGGTTTCAGTTGATAAGCATGCTCGCCAACGACCCCCAGCTGCTGATACTCGACGAACCAACAAACCACCTCGATCTACCGTCCATCGAAGAACTTGAGAATGCGCTCGAAAGCTATAGTGGCGCGATACTCTACGTGTCGCATGACAGTTATTTTCAGAGAAATATCGGTGGCGAGGTCGTTATGGTTGCGGGAACAGCCGCTCGATGACGTCGACCCATTCATCATCAGCGGTCGTGGTCATGTCAGTAAAGCTGGCGCGCAGCGCATAAAGGTGCCGAGCAGCGAGTCGTGGCTCGGTCAGGCTACGTGCTTGTTGTGTACGCAGATACCGTTCTAATAGCGCAAAGACTGGATCTTCGGCTGATTTCTTGTCCCAGAACTGTTCATCAATCGGCATTCGACGGAGCTCTTCCATGCGGCCCTCATGTGATGACGTGTCTGCATCATCATCTGCTGACGTCAGTGACACGACCGTTCGTGCAAGTGCGTCACCTCTGAGGTGAGCGTGCTGGGGATCGCGGAGACGCGAAAGCAAATACCGGATCGCGAGTTCAGGGCCGACTTGTGAAAAGTCAACCTCAACGGCCGTCTCCTTATTATCAACAGCGGCCTGTACTGCTCTGTTCGGGTCAGTCATGTCGGGTGTGTAGTTCATGGCTTCAGTCATGGTTATGGTAGTTAATCCTCTTCCGTTTCCGTGATCATGAGGGCGACTCGCCCTTTTCTCCGCCGCACCCTTCTCCTATTTGCGATTTCCGCCTCGGGTTCGTCGCGTTCCGGCGTCCGAGGTTGTGGTAAGTGGTGGAGGTGACCGATGCCTTCCGAGCCGAGGTCTGATTCGGCTCGCAAGCGATTCATGATTTGTGGATGGACGTTATGGTTGATACGCTGCTCCTCTCTTTATTTTTCTTTAAAAAGAACCGCTCGAATTTGTTCGAGCGGCTGATATGTCGCGTTTTTTGGGAAACCGTAGACTCCGCTCGTGTTCCGTCTACTATTGTAACAGATAGATCGCTACTTAGCCAAAGCGGCTTCGATGGCAGGTCGGTCAAAGCCGAGCACCATAGTGCCGTGCACATCTGATACCGGAACGCCACGGACCTCTCCCTGCATCTTTTCAGTGACTTCGCGGTAGGCTTCAGCGTCCTTTTCAATGTCCTTTTCAACCCACGCGACATTCTTTTTATCGAGGAAATCTTTGAGGGCTCCGCAGTAGCCACACCATGTTGTGCTGTAGATGATGACTGGATTGGTTGTATCTGCCATATATTCTCCTGATTCGTTACGTAAAACTATACAAAGTATAGCACACTATTGCTATTTATCGTCGACTTGTTGTCGTGTTAGGTGCCAGCTGCCACAGCCACATGTGCAGCGATAGGTGGCGAGAACGAGACCATCGGTGATCAGTGTTTGTTCGTCGGCAACCAATTCGGCTTCTTGACGAGTTGCGTAGGCGTTTTTCCCGCAACACATCGGCCGCTTGCTGGGTACGAAAGGACGGTGCTTTTGACTCATACCTACCACTATATACCTGCTTTGAGAGCGACCCGTTTACTGGTATACTAAAACAAAGTGATGATGCGAACGAACACAGTACTGCACAGCAGCACTCCTAAGCACATGTCACGACGTGGAGGTCGTGGTGTTTGATGTGTTCGCATCAAGTGTCGGTATCCCGCTCGCCGCTGAACCAGTGACTGATTTCTTCGGACTTCATATCACCAACTCGATGATTTACGGTCTCATCATGGCTGTCATCGTCGTCAGTCTCTTTACCTGGGCAGCGCGTCGCAGTAGTGCACGACCAACCTCAAAGTTTGCATTCGCTGTCGAAAGCCTCGTTGAGTTCGTGATCGGACTCGGTGAAGATAACTTTGGCTCTCGTGAGAAATCACTCAAATACATGCCGCTGCTGTTAACCCTGTTTACGTTCATCCTCTTCTCGAACTTGTGCGCATTGATACCAGGCGTTAGTACGATCAACGTCGCGACAGCCGAGGGCCAAGTGCCCCTACTCCGTGCATTTACCGCCGACCTAAACGCGACGCTAGCCATGGCGATCCTGACCATCGGTACCGTCCAGGTTGCAGCGATAAGCGCACGAGGTTTTGGTGGACACGCAAAACACTACTTTACGCTGGTCTCAAAGAACCCGTTCAATCCAACAAATATCTTCATCGGTCTGATCGAAGTGATGGGTGAATTCATCCGCATCATGACGCTTTCGATGAGGTTGTTTGGTGTTATCTACGCCGGGGAGGTACTTATTCATGTCGTTGGTGAGCTGGCTGGCAACTTTGGCTGGGCAGCGACCGTGCCTATCTACTTTATGGAGATATTCTTCAGTTGTATCCAAGCCTACTTATTCATGATGCTCGCGATGGTTTACATTGCTATGGCGACGACTACCGAGCATGACGATCACCCCGAAGACCACTCTGAGAAAGATCCCGTAACCCCTCAACGAGTGAGTCAAGCAACCTAATGTTAGTAAATAAGGAGAAATAACTAATGGAAAATATCGATCCAGCATTTATCAAAGGTATCGCGATCGGTCTTGGTGCTATCGGCCCAGCTATCGGTGTTGGTCTTGTTGGTGCGAGCGCAGTGCGTTCAGTCGCTCGCAACCCAGAGGCTCAAGGTAAGGTGCTTTCGACCGCCTTCATTATGGCTGGTCTGGTCGACGCAGTCCTCGCCTTCGTGTTACTTATCGTCTTTACCACTTAAGGAGCCGAGCAGATGAACCCAGTTCTACAATTTGCGGCGGAACAAGCCAGCAGCAGTGGTCTCGGAGCACTCGGGATAAACCTGCAAGGGTTCCTGTTTCAGCTAATCACATTTGTGATTGTGCTTTTGGTCCTGCGCAAGTTTGTCTATCAACGGCTTGTTGATACGCTCGAAACGCGTCGCAAAGCTGTCGTCGATAGCCTCGACAACGCCAAAGAAGCCGCCGCAGCTCTCGAAAAGAGCAACGAAAAAGCAGCTGAGCTACTCAAGGAAGCCAGAAAAGAGGCGGCTGATATCGTAGCGCTTGCTAAAAAAGAAGCAAACAAGGTTTCAGAAGATGTCGAAGCAAAAGCGGCCAAGAAGGCCGAACACCTGATTGAACAGGCCGAGGCGCGTATCCATAGCGATATTGCAGCTGCTCGACAAGGTCTGCAGACGGAAATGGTTGGTTTGGTTATCGCCGCAACCGAAAAAGTTATCGAGCAAAAGCTTGATGCAAAGCAAGACACCAAACTAATCAAAGAAGCACTCACGGAGACTCGCTAAATGAAAGTGTCACGTCGCGTTCTTACTCGCCACATCGCCAGCGAACTTCAGGCTGGCTCTAGCCAGAAAGCGTTGCTGGAAGGCCTCGCGGCGTATATCGTGACCCATCGACTGCAGTCGCAGCTCGAGCTTATCGTTGCCGATATCGCTACTAACCTCGCGGCATTCGGACGGGTCGAAGCGACGGTTACGACCGCACGTCCACTAGACAAGACACTGCGCAGCGAGCTGGTTGCTTATATTAAAAAAATTGAGAACGCAAAGGATGTCACGCTCGACGAAAACGTCGACGCAAGCATCCTCGGTGGCGTCATCATCGAAATGCCGAATAAGAGGTTCGACGCTTCGGTGAGTACGAAACTTAAACGTCTGAAGAACGCCTGAGTGAGGAAAGGAAAGAGAATGGCAGAGATTAATGTAAAAGAACTAGCAAAGGATCTGCAGCGCAACATTGAGAAACTGCAGGTTGGTGGCGAGCTCGGTACGAGTGGTATCGTGACACGTGTTGGCGACGGTGTGGCTTGGATCTACGGTCTGACCGACGCCGGTTTCAACGAAGTCGTCCGTATCGAGACTTCCGACGGTGTGGTTGAGGCGTTTGCGCTCAACCTCATGGAAGATGAAATCGGTGCGGTGCTGCTCGGTAGTGACGAAAAGGTCAAGGCGGGTGCGCGCGTGACACTAGCCGGTAGCGTGCTCTCAGTGCCGGTTGGTGAGGAGTTGCTCGGTCGTGTGGTCAACCCGCTCGGTCAGCCGCTCGATGGCAAAGGTCCGATCAAAGCCAAAAAAACAGGCTTGGTTGAACGCGCTGCGATCGGTGTGATGGGACGTAAGTCAGTTCACGAACCGTTGATGACTGGTTTGATGGCGATCGACACGATGGTGCCGATTGGTCGTGGACAGCGTGAGCTTATCATCGGTGACCGCCAGACGGGTAAGACTGCTATCGCCGTCGACACGATGATTAACCAAGCTCGCCAAAAGTCGGGTGTCGTCAACGTCTATGTCGCGATCGGTCAAAAACTTTCAAAGGTCGCACGCATCATCGATCGTCTCGAAGAAGAAGGTGTGATGGACCAAACTATCATTGTTGCCACCGGGCCAAGTGACCCAGCTTCCCTGCTCTACCTCGCGCCATACGCAGGTACTGCCATGGGTGAATACTTCCGAGACAACAAGGGCCACGCGCTGATGATCTACGACGACCTGACTAAACACGCGGCAGCGTATCGTCAGATGTCTCTCCTGCTTCGACGTCCACCAGGACGAGAAGCCTACCCAGGTGATGTGTTCTACCTGCACTCTCGCCTGCTGGAGCGTGCCGCTAAACTGAGTGATGACCTCGGGGGTGGCTCGCTGACCGCACTGCCTATTATCGAAACACAGGCAGGTGACATTTCGGCTTACATCCCGACCAACGTTATCTCAATCACTGACGGCCAGATCTTCCTCGAGACTGACCTGTTCTACCAAGGTATTCGACCGGCTATTTCTGTTGGTCTGTCGGTCTCTCGTGTCGGTGGTTCAGCGCAGACCAAGGCCGTTAAATCGGTCTCCGGTCAGCTCCGTCTCAACTTGGCGCAGTACCGTGAACTTGCAGCTTTTGCCCAATTCGGTAGCGACCTCGACAAAGAAACTCAGACAACGTTGAGCCGCGGCGCACGCCTTACGGAACTACTCAAACAGCCCCAGTACCAACCTATGGGTATCTGGGAACAGACCGCGACATTGATAGCTGCCGAAAACGGTGCGTTCGACAAAGTGCCGCTTCCTAAGGTCAAAGATGCGCAGACGGCGCTACTGACTGAGCTGTGGAGTTCGCAAAAGGAAGCCATGCGTGAGCTCAACAAGGGCGACAAGCCAACTCAAAAGACAGCTGTGCTCGTTAAAAAAGCTGCTGAAAAAGTTATGAAAGGTTTTGAAGGGTAAGTTGAATGGCGTCCACGCGACAGATCAAGTCTCGCATCCGATCTGTTCGGTCTAACCGACAGATTACCAAGGCCATGGAGCTTGTCGCCGCCAGCAAGCTGCGCAAAGCACAGGAGCGAACACTTGCGACCCGTCGGTTCACCGATGCCGCGATCGAGGTTCTCAATGCTCTGTCTGCTACGACAGATGTAGCCCGTAGTCCGCTGTACGAAGTAAGACCGCTAAAATCGCGTGCCATTATCGTCATCACAAGTGACCGAGGTCTCGCTGGTGCCTACAATGCAAACGCTCTCAAACTACTCACCAAGCAGCTGCGTGAAGATGATGCAGCCAAGATAGCGACCAAGGTGATTACGATCGGTCGCAAAGGTTCATCGTTCGTGGCGAAACTTCGTGATGTCGAAGCAACTGGTTCGTATCATGTTGACGAGGACGTCTCGGTTGATGAAGTCCGTCCGATACTTCTTAGCGTCATCGAACAGTTCAAGAGTGGTGACGTCGACTCAGTCGAAGTCATTTCAACCAAGTTTGTGAACAGTTTCACGCAGACCGCTGAGATGACAAATCTGCTGCCGGCCGGTACCAAGGACATCGAAGGTATGGAAAAGCCGAGGGCCGATATGTTGTTCGAGCCATCACCCGAAGAAGTGCTCGACTACGCGACAACTCGTCTTGTCGAAGCTCACCTGTACCAGGCTATTCTCGACGCTCGAGCTAGCGAGCACGCGATGCGCCGAGTAGCAATGAAGAACGCGAGCGACAACGCTGCAGAGATCGTCGATGACTTGACGCTCGAGATGAACAAGGTTCGCCAAGCAGCAATCACCCAGGAGCTGAGTGAAATCAGCGCTGGTGTGGAGGCAATGAAATGATACTAACACCAGAAACAGAATGGCCACATTGGCCGGACCCGCTGTATGCGAGCCCAAACGATATCGGCCCATTCAACTCACATACACCCCTCATTACCCACCGACAACCTAAGCCTCAACGAGAACAGGAGACAACACCATGACAACCACAGCAGTAAAAACCAAGAACGGACACGTTATCCAGGTCGTGGGTGTCGTAGTTGACGTTGAGTTCGAAAAAGGCACGTTACCAGCGATCTATGACGCCCTCCATGTGACGCGCGGCAAAGAGTTGCTCGTGCTCGAGGTTGCACAGCACCTGTCAGAGACGAGCATCCGCGCGATTGCACTCAGTAGCACCGACGGTCTCAAGCGTGGTGATGTGGTCGAAGCAACTGGCGCAGCCATCTCGGTTCCGGTCGGTAAAGAGACCCAGGGACGTATGTTCAACGTTATCGGCGAGCCGATCGACGGCAAAAAAGGTACGTTTAAAGTTACCGCACCAATTCACCGCGACCCACCTGCCCTGACTGAGCAGTCCGGCAAGACGGAGATTCTCGAAACAGGTATCAAGGTTATCGATCTGATCGCGCCGATCGCCAAGGGCGGTAAGGTCGGTTTGTTCGGTGGTGCTGGTGTCGGCAAGACGGTCCTGATCCAGGAGCTTATCAACAACATCGCTAAGTTCCACTCAGGTAACTCGGTATTTGCCGGTGTCGGTGAACGTACCCGTGAAGGCAACGACCTCTACCACGAGATGGAAGAATCTGGCGTTCTCGACAAAACCTCACTTGTCTTTGGTCAGATGAACGAACCACCAGGGGCACGTCTTCGTGTCGCCCTGACAGGTCTGACAATGGCAGAAACCTTCCGTGACGAAGGTAAAGACGTCTTGTTGTTCGTCGACAACATCTTCCGTTTCACGCAGGCCGGTGCTGAGGTGTCCGCCCTACTCGGTCGTTTACCGTCAGCCGTTGGGTATCAGCCGAACCTGCAGCAGGAGATGGGGGCACTCCAAGAACGTATCACGAGTACAAAAAAGGGTTCTGTGACCTCAGTCCAAGCAGTTTATGTCCCGGCCGATGACCTCACTGACCCAGCGCCAGCGACTACTTTTGCTCACCTCGACTCAACGATCGCTCTGAACCGTGCGCTGACTGAGATCGGTATCTATCCTGCCGTCGACCCACTCGACTCAAGCTCGACCATCCTTGACCCTGAGGTGGTTGGCGAGGAGCATTACCGAGTTGCTCGTGAAGTTCAGCGTGTGTTGCAGCGCTACAAAGACCTTCAGGACATCATTGCAATCATGGGTATGGAAGAGCTGAGTGATGAAGACAAACAAACCGTTGCACGTGCTCGTCGTATCCAGCGTTTCTTCTCGCAACCGTTCCATGTCGCCGAAGGCTTCACCGGTACCGCAGGTGCCTACGTCAAACTCGAGGATACTATCAAAGGTTTTGCTGAGATTCTCGATGGCAAACATGACGACAAGCCTGAAAACGCATTCTACATGAAGGGTACGCTCTAACCCGATGAAGCTGGAACTCATCACGCTGACCGGCGAAAAGCTGGCCGAAGACGTCTATGAGGTGACGATACCAACCATGGACGGTGAAATCTCGGTGTTTCCTGGGCACGAGACGTTGACATCTGTGGCCACGGACGGCGCTCTCTATGTGCGCAAGACCAAGAACCAGCGAGACGAAGACCGCGACGTGTTCGCGCTCAGTGGTGGAGTCGTTCAAATCAGCCCGACATTGGTACGAATTTTGGTAGATGAAGCCGAAGCTGGTGATGAGATTGCGATGCATGAAGCCGAAGAGGCTCTCGCTCGGGCCAAAGAGCTACGTGAGAACGCCAAAGACGCAGTCAGCGTCTCTGAGGCCGAGGCGCTTATGAACCGCGCTGCAGCACGACTCAAGGTCGCTGGACTCCGTAAGCACCGTCACTAGGCCCCATAACACCACCTCTACGCTACCTGTGGTGTTTATACACTATAGATAGTGTATTTTCTGTAGTCATACCGACGGCTCCTATGGTTTACATCTGGTCTGAGGAGCGTAAAATAAAGAAAGTTGTCAGTCAAAGACAAGTAATGATTGTTAAAGGATAGTGTGTAACATGAGCGAAGCAAGGATTTGATATGGGTTCAACACCTGAAATTGCAGAAAAAGTAACCGTAGCCTACCTCGGACGACTGAGAGACCTCGACCTCGGCAATCCTGACGGCATCCCGAGCCGGCTTGCTGGTGCTTCTCACGAAGAGCTCGAGCTGTTCGGTGAGCGTCTGCTCAAGTCAACACGGCCAGTGACTGATTTTACGCATGACGGATGCAAGGATGGACGTCATGTTATCTGTAACCTCGATGGATCCGCTCCAGAAGTTCGCGAGCGCCACGTTTCAGGTACAGCATCCGATACTGAGATTGCGATGAATGCCGGTTCGCCTGTCTTTGACGTCCTTGCGCCGGATGCGTCCCTCTCAGAGACGATAGATGCTGTCACGACTTACGTTGAGCGTCGGAGCGGCAAGAAACGCTCCGCGCACACTGAAGGTTGCGGTGGTGCGAACGGTGCGATCCTCCACAATGAGCTGATTGGCACCAGTGCTGCCCCACTCGCAGCGACAAAGGCACTGATGGATCTACCTACCGTACGCGAACGTACCGGAGTGATGTATGATGAAACACTTGCAGCTGCGGTGCGCGAGCAAGCACAAAAAACCGCGCAGTGGCTACGCGCCAATGGATGGAATGGTCAGGCATACGTTGACAAGGCTTCTCATAAGGAGCCCGTAGGTGTCGAGAAACTTAAAGGTGGCGACGATAGGTTTAGTGGTCACGCAGAGGACGCGCTTGTTATCGATCTACGCGACGGTGTGGTCGTTACGCTTGATGATGTATTCGTCGTGAGTCTAAGCGCGATCATAAAAAAGGCAGAAGCGCTCGGTGGTGAGAACGGTGACGCAGGATTTGCGCGAGCGCTGATCGCTGACATCGCAAAGCACATGGCAGTGGCTAAAGTGTTACCGAGCGAAGATACCCCGGTCTTTGTGATCGGCTAGTTGGTCTTGAGCTCGCCACTTGCAGCCATTGAGAACAGCAAGATAGCGAGTGAAACTGCGACTACTATGATCAATACGAGCAAAACAAATGGAATGATGAGCGTTAACCACGATAGGACGTGTGCCTTCGGTTTTACTTCACCGGCATCAGTGAGTTGACGATACAAGACGCCGTTCGTGCCTGGAGCTAAGAGGTACGCAATCGCACCGAACGTAAGCAAATTGAGAAGGTTCTGTGAAGCGTAGGTGGTCAGCCATGCGCCCTTTGTGAGTGCGGCGCTATGTTTGGTCGCAGCATTACCGCGGAGTTTATTCTCAAAGAATGCGACGCCCGAGAGCGAATAGCGATAGGCCATGATAAAGCCTGGGATGATAAACAGCAGTGTCCAGAGGAACACTTTGACGCCCACGACAACCATGACCCAGGCGTAGCCCCAGAAGTTTGAAAATACTGATCGAAACGCTTCACTAAGTGTGACGTCTTTGCCGTTGGCGAGCTGTGCTGACGTGAAGTCAGCCACGCCACGGATGACGATACCCACAGTGATGACGATGAGGAGTATAAGGAGGCCGATGCCTCCCGCGATTAACCATACTTCAAGAGGGATAGCTGCAATCGCGTCAGCGAACTTTTGCGCCTCGGCTTGCTGCTGCGCAGCGGTTTGGGTAGTGGTTGATGCGTCACCTGACGGGTTCGTAAAGAGTGATGGGACTGAGCTGATGAACGATAGCGCAGCGAGTATCGCAAGTGCAATACCGACAGACTGTGCTTTTTTGAACAGCAGATCGAGGCCGTTCGTCGCCACGAAGAATGGGTTGTTTTCGTATGGTTTCGGTTTTGAGTTCGTTGTAGTCTTTGCCATGCACTCAGTCTATCATTCGGCGGGGAGCGCGTCGATAATTGCCCGCACTTCGTCAGTCGAGTGTGTGTGCATGAGTTGGTCACGGAGGCTGCTGGCGCCATCGAAATCACGGACATAGATTTTGAAAAAGCGCTTGAGCGTGTCGAATGGACGTTTTGTAAGCTCGTGGTACTGATCGTAGAGGTCAAGCTGAAGGCTCAGTAACCCGAGGAGTTCGCTGCGACTATGTAGGCGAGGAGCTTGCTCAAATGCATATGGGTTATGAAAGATGCCTCGGCCGATCATGACACCGTCGACGCCGGTTTCATAAGCAATGTGCTCGGCATGGGCGCGGTCTTCGACATCGCCATTGACCAGGAGAATCGTTTCAGGCGCAATCTCATCACGGAGACTTTTGATGTCGGGTATTAGTTCATGGTGGGCTGGGACTTTACTCATCTCTTTCTTGGTGCGTAGGTGTATCGTCAGTGCGACGATGTTTTGTTTCAAAATATGCGTGAGCCAGTCCCGCCACTCGTCGACGAAACTGTAGCCGAGTCGGGTTTTGACGCTCACAGGAAGGCCTGAAGTCTTGGCGGCTTTGATTATTTCAGCCGCAACTTCTGGCGTACGAATCATCTGTGCCCCACCACCACCTTTTATCGCACTGGCATCCGGACAGCCCATATTAATGTCGATACCTACGTAGCCTAGATCTTTGCAATGTATCGCAAGTTTTGCCATGGCCGTGGGATCACTGCCCCACAACTGCGCGATTAGCTTGGTCTCGTCGTCAGTACGCACGAGCCTACCGCCGATTGCTTTGTCGCCGGCGTGCGCCCAGCCGGTTGCGTTAGTGAACTCTGTGAAATAGAGGTCGGGTGGAGCGGCTTTTTCGATGACATGACGAAACACGACGTCAGTCACCGCCTCCATGGGGGCAAGTGCGAGAATCGGTCGCGGTAGTTCGGTCCAGATAGATTTCATCAGTAGTTTATTATCTCATATCTCATAAAAAGTTTTGGCCCATCTTGTCGTAACAAGATGGGCCTGGAGCGAGCGGACGAATGTCACCATATGGGAGCTTTTCAGCTCACGCTCGAAGTGTTGGTGGGCCGCAGGTGGCGATATAGGTGGGGGAACCTACTCGCCGACCTGCGGCCCGCGACCGATCCGCACGGGCCGGTCGCACTCGGCGAAGTTGAACAGCGCGTCTCGGGGGGCGCCCTTCGCCGAAGCTGACACCCGGTGAGGTCCGCGAGACCTGGAGGAAACGAGACCTCACCGGGTTTTCAACCGAACTGGCTCATCCTGGCCACTGCCTTCCCCTTGCGGTGGCCGGACAGTTCGGAAGTTTGATACCGGGACAACAGATGGTATGAGCATCCACTGCCCCGGCCGTATCGGATACCGAAACGATGACGAGGTGGTATGAGCACCAAGCCTTCTCTCGGGCCACCGACACGATGGTCGGGCTAACCAGTTACGAGGTACGCAACTGGCCAGCCCGGGTGATGCTAGTAGGACTCGAACCTACGACCTCTCCCTTGGCATGGGAACGCTCTGCGTCACGTCACGTCCTCTGGTCGAGGTGGACTCGCGGGCGCCCTTGATGGCCACCCCTAGAGAGCACATGTATCGTGCCGTCTACCACTGAGCTATAGCACCAGCGCCGCCCAGGGGGTTCGAACCCCCGGCCTTCCGCTTGCTCGGCGGACGCTCTACCAACTGAGCTAAGGCGGCTGGTGTCCTGTAACGCCGGACAAAGCGTAGAACTAGCCCTTCGTCTTCTTGCACGAACCTCCGTGGCCACCGCCACGACATTCGTTGCAAGAGCCTGTACCTCCGAGCGAACGCTGCGACTTTCCGCCACATCGACCACAACAGCCGTAACAGGTTTTCGAAGTGCTTGACTTCGGAGAAACCGGGCCAAAGAAGCCCATTTTTCCTCACCTCTTTTGTACTCCTTAGAGAATTCCGACTCACGAAACCCTCTGCAGCGGTAACTATCTTACCAAGTATTGGTGAGTGGGTCAATAAAATTGGCTGCGTTAGCTGAGTAAACTTTGCTCGAAGGCCTTGATGCCACTGAGTGAAGCATCAAACTCACCGTCGATTGAAAATTTTAGCGCTTGGATCTGTGACCATACCGCTGCGACAAGCGCTTGGAATTCTTCGAGTTCAGCATCGTTATAGTCGAGCTCGATATGGTTGATGACGCCTCTCGCATCGGCCTCGACGAACTCAACGATACCTTTTTCGACTCGATAGCCCGCGTATTCACGGCTGTTTTCGATGAGCAATTTATAAAAAAGGAGCTGTTGGCGGTAGTGATAGAGCTTTATCTTTTCGTAGTCAGTTCTACCTTGCCAGCTTTGGGTCGCCTTACCAGTCTTGTAGTCAGTAACAACGATAGTCTTTGCTTCAACATCGACTTCCATAAGATCGATGGCGCCGCTGAGACGGAGTGTGTCGTCGATAACGATGTCTGCTGTAAATCGCTGTTCGACGAGTTGCCCGGGTGCAAAGCTGTCATAACGAGCGGCCAGGAACTGCGTTAAAACGTCCGATCCTTTTTTCGCGAAGTGATCATATTGGTCACTGGCTAATTGGTATTCGCCGAGCGCTGTTTCGAAGTCGCCGAGTAGGTCCTCGACCGGTCGTTTCTTGCCAGTGGCCGTCAGGTGGGCATGCGCACGTTGAAGTGTCGTATGAATCGCCGAGCCGAACGCCGCGCTCGGGCTCATGGCTTGTGGGAAACGGAGCAAGTTCTGGAGCAAGAACAGCTCGGGTCCACCTCGTGACACGTCGAGGTAGTTGCAAAGATGGGTGGCGCTCAAGCGGTAGGTTGATAGCGTATCGCTCAGTAGTGTTGCCAAATCGTGATCACCGGACTGGGTCAGCCCAGCATGCCAGGCGGTTTGTTCAGTTTCGATACTTGGTGACGATGCTTTCACGTCAGTTATCTCGACGTGGCTTAAATACCCAACCGGCAGAAGTGGCTTACCAGATGGCGAGACGGAATGCGCGCTGAGATAAAGGTTCGTCTTACTACGTGTCAGGGCGACAAACAAAAGACGGATATGCTCATCGCTGCTGTCGCCACTGATACCAATCGGTAGGTTGTGAGGGTAGGAGATGAGCTTGCCACGGCTGCGTGCAGTCTCGCCCCACACGCTATCGGCTAGTCCAACAACGAACACCGTATCAAACTCGAGTCCCTTAGAGCGGTGTGCCGTCAGGAGTTCAACCGTTCTGCTGTCCGTGCTCACGCGACCGCTAGCCTGAACGGTGAGATTGAGTTCGCGGTATTGCTCGAGAAAGTGTACGAATTCTTTGAGCAGCAACCTTCCTTCGGGTCGGTAGTCGCGGATCTTACGCCTGATAGTCGCGAGTGCGTCGAGATATGCGATATACGAGCTCGGGTCGGTCTCGAGACGGTTGGATGAAAAGAAGTAATCACTTAGCGGTGATTTGAAGCTCTCATGCGTCGCTCTCTCGCCCTCATCACCTTCCATTTCGGATGAATCAGGTAGTTGCGTGACGTCCGTTCCCATCAGGTGGTCGATGACGAACTCGAGTGGTTCGTGGAGCGAGAGGTGGGCACAGTAGACGAGCCACTCGGCAATATCTGCCAGTTTGCCTTCATGCGAGAGCATGGTTTCGATCCATAGTTGCCTAGATTTGTATGACTCGAGGCTGAGGCTCCAAAGCTCGGCTTGCGTCAAACCCCAGGCCGGGTGGGCAAGCAGTTCAGGGAGTAAGGCGTTGGCATCGTCAAGTCGTTGCTCGGCAACGAGTGTCGTGACTCTTGCAAGGAGCTCGAGTAGAAGTACGGGTGGCGAATCAAGTACATTGTCTCGCCTGTCGTAACTTAGTGCGATATTCGCTTGCTGTAAGTAAGGTAACATTGCAGTCAGTTGTCGGTGATGTCTGGCGATGATCGCAATCGTCTCGTTTGGGGCTGATTGTTGCCGCTTCATGACCTGCGCAGCAAGTGCTGTGTATTCTGAGGCTTCGTCTGGGTAGGCTTGAAACGAGACAACTGATTGCTCTGGCTCATGATGTGGTGTCAGTTGCTTGTTGACATCGGGTAGCGAATGCTCGAGGCGCTCAGTGGCTTGGGTGATTGTTTCGCGTGCTGTGTCGAGGATAGGAGCCGCTGAACGGTAATTATCGGTGAGTGTTACAACCTGCACATCACGGTACAGGCCGCGGTAATCGAGAATGTTAGATAATTTTGCACCTTGGAAGCGATAGATAGCTTGGTCGTCGTCACCAACGACCATGACATTTGGCCGACCTTCACTGGCTGGATTATTAGTCAGGTTCCAGAGTAGACGCATCTGTGCATCGTTCGTATCCTGAAACTCGTCGACAAGAATGAATTGGTATTGCTCTTGCAGGTTAAGTCTGAGCGCGTCGAAGACCTCAAGCGCGTGAACGCTACGGAGAATCATATCGTCGAAATCGTACAGTGCTCGACGCTGCATCTCGACGAGGTAATCATAGTAAATGCCGGAGACAGAGCGGAGTCGGGTTGAACGCTTTGCGTCCTTGAGCGTGAGTTCGCCATCATCTCGTTTTTCACACCATGCTCGTTTCCAGGCACTGAGCGGCTTAGTACTGTCCAGATCCTCGGCGTCTGCGAGAGCTTGCGCGAGCGTACCGTGGAATAATTCACTGAGCGGCTCGTAGGTTATGAGTTCATAAGCTTCTTCCTTGTAACTGTCGCAGTCATTCAGCAGGGAACGGATCGAGTCGAAACTCTTTTTACTCAACCGGTCTGCAAGCACTGCATTTAGCCTCGGCTGCAACCAGGTGATAAAACGGTCGTTGCGATCAAGGATTGCAACCAGCTCGTCAGACGTGAGACCGCTTTTTTTGATGTCTGAGATGGCCACTTGAGCGTCGCGCAAGTAGGTGAACTCACCGTTCATGGTGCTGGCGAGCTGATTATCGTGCGAGAGCTTTTCGAATATAGTTCGGAGGATTTCGTAGCTGCTCAGTTCATCGGCTGGGCGAAAATGCGCACCATGGTAAAAATATTCGCCGTGTCGGTTGATAATTTCGCTACCGAAGCTATGAAACGTATGAACGGCAACCTTGTAGGCGTCGGGTCCAATCAGGCCTGCAAGACGTTCTCGCATGGCATGCGCACCTGATTCGGTGAAGGTTAGACAGAGGACGTTTTGTGGAAGTGCGTCAGTGGTGCGCAGGATGTTAGCAACACGCATACTCAGTAGTTCGGTCTTACCAGTGCCTGGTCCCGCTACCACCATGACCGGTCCGTCGATCGTGTCGACAGCACGTTTCTGCGCATCGTTCAGGGCGCCGTAACGCGTTTCGAAATCCTTCATTGCTAACCCTATTGTAACAGGGATGATACAATGCAAGTATCATGAATGCCGACATTTATGACGACATGGCGCTCGAGGCCATTGCGCAGGAGCATTTCGGCAAGCGCTTCGATATCGCCCAGGTCATCGTCCGTAACATTCCGACAACCCACACCACCGTGGCAAGTGTTTTCTTGACGACAAAGAACCAACTCTACGCACTCGTCCATGGTCGTGCGCCGCTGACACTCGGCGATGTTCGCAAGATCGTAAAGCGCATGGGGCTTGAGGCTGAAGCATACCTTCCCCCTGCTCATCGCCCTAACTACTTTGATGACATTGCGGTTGAAAAGTTTAAAGCAGTTTATCCAGGTCGCCATGATATCTCAGACGCTGACTTGCGTTTTTACCGGCTCGGCGCCCCATATAATCCTGCCCTCGTTCTCGTATCGAGCATCACAGACGGCACGATTCGTCAGTTCGATAGTTCGGATAGTACAAACTGGCGGGTTGCAGCTAAGTTTCAGTATCGACGTATAAAGACAGTGTGAGACCAGGGAAATAGACTTCCCTAGTTTTTATGTCAAACGGGCGGTACGCTATGGTCACGAAGGAGAGATGGTATGTCACACGAAGCACAAATACATGATGCGCAAACTAAGATTCTAAGAGAATTACTCTTTATTCCTGAGACAAATTTTGCCGAGCTACAACGCGTCAGCGGTCTTGAGAGTGACCACGCAAAGTTTCATATCAAGCGTCTCGTTGAACTTGGCTATATAGATAAGAAAGGTTCATTGTATCGCCTAAGCGTCAAAGGCAAAGAGTACGCCAACAAGCTAGATACGGACGCGGGCGTGATCGAGCGGCAACCAAAGATTGCGGTCATGTTGATCGTCGAACGTGAGCGTGACGGTCAAAAAGAATATTTGCTTCAGGAACGGCTCAAGCACCCGTTTTATGGTTTTTGGGGTGCACCGACCGGAAAAGTTCGTTGGGGTGAATCTATTTCCGAGACGGCAACGAGGGAGCTTGAGGAAGAGACGGGTTTGACTGGTGCATTTGACTTTCGTGGAATCTTTCACGAACGAGTCATGCATCTCGATACGGGTGAGTACGTGGAAGACAAGATATTTAACCTCATGTTTTGTAATCAAACGAGTGGCACGCTCAAAGATACATTTGACGGTGGTCGAAATGTTTGGCGGACACTTGAGTCGATGGCATCCGAGCAAAAGAAGTACAAGAGCTTCGACGTCGAAATGGAGGCCGGCATAAAAGGTAGCGCCTTCTTGGAAGACATTTACCGCTACAGTGGTGATGAATTTTAGCGTCGCTAAGGTCGTTATCTGCGGTAGCTTTCGGAGGGATCTGACGAGTCTGCGACAACAATATCGTGAGCTGATCGAGACCAATTGCCAAGTGCTGTCGCCGAGAAGTATCGAGTTTGACGACGGGTCATTTGTGCGTAGTCGAGGTGAGCAAGCGCTCAACATTCGCACTATCCAGGATAATCACCTCGCTTCGCTACATGATGCTGACTTCGTGTGGCTTCACTGTCCTGAGGGCTATGTCGGCACGAGCGGTGCGTTTGAGATTGGCTTTGCGTACGCACATGGCATACCTGTTTATTCGACGACAGCGCCAAACGACGCGATGCTCTCGGAGTATGTGACGACATGCCCCAGTGTTTATAAGGCTAAGCAACTTGCTTTAGATCAAGAATAATGAGGTGTTCGATATGTGGTGTACGCGGGAAAAAGTTGTAGCCACGGTGCCACCTGATACCATATGTTTCGGCGAGCATGGCGACGTCACGTGCTTGGGTGACGGGGTTGCAGCTCAGATAGATGATCCGCTCTGGCTTTGTCTCGAGCAGCCGTGCGATAACATCTGCGTGGAGCCCGGCTCGTGGCGGATCTAAAATGATGGTCTTATCACTGGTGATGTAGTCGACTGCCTTTTCACTGGGTGCGAGCACTGCTTTGGCCGAGATCCCGAGTTCTTTGATGTTACGTTTCATCTCACGAACAGCATTTTCATCGATCTCGACGAGCGTTGCGTCATTCCCACCGATTGTCAGTCCGATCGTGCCGACGCCGCTGTAAAAGTCGACGACTGGTTTGTCGTCGAGCCACTCAGCCATGTCCCGGAGTGACTGTTCGTAAATCGGCAGATTGACCTGGAAGAACCCCTCGCAGGCGTAACGAAATTTCGTGCCGCGAAGCTCGTCTTTCAGGACAACATCGCCGAACGAGTCGAGGCGATCAGTGATGCGGCTCGCGGGGCTCTTCGGATCAGAGTAGATAACCTCCCCACCCTGCGCCGGCAAATTGGCGGCTTCATCTGGAGTTATGACGTCAGGCAGATTTTCTTTGATATAGAGCTGCCAGACGCAACTACCTGTTTGGTCACAGCGAATGAGCAAGGTCTTGAGGCTTCGTGCCTCAACATTTTTACTCGAGAGTACGTCGCGGATCTTGAGCGCGAGCTCGTTGATTCGGGGATGAGCAAGACTAGTACCCTGTACCGGGATTTTCCCTTTACTACCACGTCTGAAAAACGCTATATCTAGTGTCTCGACGCTACCGCTAGTGTCACCATACCAGCTGAACTCAACTTTGTTTCGGTAGCCATATTCCAAGCCGTTTGTGTAAATTTCGATAGTGTCTGGGAGAACGATATTGTGCAGCTCGAACGCCTCCTCTATCAAGGCTGCTTTGTAGTGCTGCTCTGTCTCGAATGCCATTAGTTGCCAAGGGCTTGTGCTGAGGTAGCTGTCTGGGTCTTTCGGAGTGATTCGTTGTTTCGAAGAGTCTATGACCTCTTCGACTACGCCTTCTACGTATCTACTTTTATTTTTCGTGACACGAATTTTGACCGTTTCATCTGGCAAACCGCCCCATACGAATGCTTTCTTACCTTTTTCAAGTGTACCGAGTGCTTGTCCGCCGCCAACTATGGTCTCGAGATGTAATGTTTCGATATGTTGCTTCATGGAGCACTCTTGAGCGGCTTCGTGGTAGCAGCGATGGCGATTGCAAGCGCGACAAGAACCACGTTTTTGATAATGTACTGACCTTCGAGCGATGGAACGAATGGATTCGTCCAGACGAGATCCGGTACGAGCAGTAGTGGGCTACAAACGACCGCCATATGAAGTAGTAGAAGCGGTAGGACGATGCGGGTAGCTTTCGGTATCAAAAAAAGTATGCCGATGAGACACTCGAGCACCGCCAATATAATGAACGATAGCTGAAAGAACTCCATGCCTATCGTCCGCTCAGTCAGCGCTTCGGCGAGTGGGCTAGCCGGGCTGAGACCAAGGAACTTTAGAGCGCCGAACCAGAAAAAAACGATGAATATCGCGACACGTGCGATCATCACGTAGTGGTTCCTGAGCCAGTTGATAATCCTCAGGTCGAATGCTTCGAGCTTTTGTTTTTTCATCCTCTTTAGTCTATCACTGAAGTCGACTTCACTAGATGCTCGTGCTTGTGGGTGATAGCATATGGCGCATAAGATAAAGGAGAAACCATGAGTTACGAAGCATCAGCCCATGAGGCGCAGATGAAGATATTGCGACACCTACTGCTCAGCCCATCGGCAGGGTTTGCTGAGTTGCAGAAAAAGACCGGCCTCACGAGTGATCACGCGAACTTTCATATCAAAAAGCTGGTCGAGGTTGGCTACATGCAAAAAGACGACACCGACAAGTACACGCTGACGCGAATCGGTAAAGAATACGCGAACCGGATGGATACTGATGATAATGTCATCGAAAAACAGCCAAAGATATCGGTTGCACTGATAGTTGAGAACGACGAAGGTAAATTTTTGGCTCAGCAGCGTCTCAAACAGCCATACTATGGCTTTTGGGGACGGCCAACTGGCAAAATTCGCTGGGGAGAGACGATGGAAGATGCCGCAGCCCGCGAGCTGATGGAAGAGACTGGTTTAACTGCTGAGCTAAGTGTCGCAGGTTTTTACCACAAGATGGACTATGATCGCGAATCCGGTGACTTACTCGAAGATAAGATTTTTGTATTGATTTACGGCAAGAATCATCACGGCGAACTCATAGTTGATGATGAGGGTCACCACAATGAATGGTTGAGTGATGATGAGATGGCGACAAAAGATAAAGTTTTCCAGTCAGTACCCGAGATAACCGAGTTAGCCCGTGCCGGCAACGCGAACTTTATGGAGCACAAGTACGAATACGATAACGACGAGTATTAAGGAGAGCTACAGATAAACGTGTAGGTTTTCTCACAGACCTCACAGTCTTGCCGGTGTATTATCAAAACTATGAATAGTACGCTGAGTAACGAGCAAAAACGTATATTGTTTGAGAAAGGAACAGAAGCACCATTTTCTGGTGCACTTTTGCAGGAAAAGCGCAGTGGAGACTTCGTCTGTGTGAACTGTGGCAAGGTACTGTTTTCGAGTGATACCAAGTTTGATAGTGGTTCCGGCTGGCCAAGTTTTACGGAGCCAAAAAATCTCGAAAATGTAAAACTAACGACCGACACATCTCATGGTATGGTGCGCACTGAAGTGAGCTGCGCCAACTGTGGTGGGCATCTTGGTCATGTCTTTGACGATGGCCCACGTGATCGTGGCGGACAGCGCTACTGTATTAATTCTCTATCGTTGGAGTTTAAGCCTGATGACGAAGCTTGAGTCAATCGTACTCGGCGGCGGTTGTTTTTGGTGTCTCGATGCAGCATATCGTCAACTCGAAGGTGTTAGTACTGTAGTATCTGGTTACAGTGGCGGGAGTGAACCAAACCCGTCCTATGATGATGTGGCATATGGTGGAAGTGGCCATGTTGAGGTCGTACGTGTCGAATTTGATCCTGATATCATAGATTTGAACACGATCCTCGCTGTATTTTGGTCGCTGCACGACCCCACCTCACTCAACCGACAGGGTGCAGACGCAGGTCCGCAGTATGCGAGCGTCATCTTTTATGATGGGCAGTCGCAACAAAAGATCGTCAAGATGTCGCAGGATGAGGCTCAATCTCAGCTGGATGCAAAAATTGTTACCCGAATTGAGCAGCTTGGCGAGTTTTATCCTGCCGAAGACTATCATCAGGACTATTTTGCGAAGAACCAAAATGCCGGCTACTGCAGTGTTGTTATCGAGCCCAAGCTTGCCAAGTTACGTGAACATTTCACTCCCCTGCTACGCCGCTAAGTTATGGTATAATCTCTTGAGGTAAACGCCTGTTAATGGGGTGTGGCCAAGTGGTAAGGCACATGGTTTTGGTCCATGCATTCGGGGGTTCGAATCCCTCCACCCCAGCCAAGAAAAACGACGTAAGTCCTCGCGATTTACGTCGTTTTTCTTAGTTCGTGGTCAGGATTCGAACGGGAACAAAAGTCTTTGTTCCCCGGCACTTCCGGAGATTAATCGACGGAAGTGAATCCCTCAACATTGCTATGAATAACTAGCAACTGCGCCTGATCGCTCCGGTGAAACCCAGGTAGCGCTGGTTGGCTTGCGGCGCAAAACTGAGCGCATGTTTATTAGGCAGCGAATCACAGCGACGAACTGAACGAGGTTCATGATATAGAACAAGAAGTACATCGCTGGCGCGTAGGACGTCATCTTGATTTTTTCGCGCGCTGGCATGTGCTCGTCAGGCCAAACACTCCAGAGTAGATACGCAGTAATGAGCAAATAGCTACCGACGAATGCCTCTGTCGAAAGTGCCATGAAGCTGAGATACACGATAAAGCCGAGCAGGAACGGTTCGGTCAGAACGATCAACTCACCTATAAATGACATCGGTATACGGTACCACGTCAGTGCTTTGCTGTGTTTCTGGTTGAGGTTCATGAACAGCTGACGATGCTTGAACAGACTTTGCATACTGCCAAGTTTCCAGCGATAGCGTTGCTTGAGCAGTGCTTTGAATGTCTGTACGCCTTCAGTGCTGGCAATGACGTCATACCCATAGACGAGTTTGTGTTTGCGGTTGCCGAGTGAGGCTACCTTGAGGCTGAGAGCAATGTCCTCGGTCTGGATATCGTTGTCATAGAAGCCAACCTCTTTTAGAACTGAGTATCGATAGGTTGAAGCAACGCCACCAACGATGAACTCAGAGTTGCTGATCGAGTAGAACTTCTTTGAGCGGTACCCGACCATGTACTCAAACTTTTGCACGAGTCCCAGAATAGACTTTGCGTCCATGACTCGGACATTTGCGGCGACCCCTACGACATTCGGGTCGTCGACAAAGTAGTCGACGGCGTTCTGGATGGCATGAGGATGCAGTATAGAGTCCGCATCGAGCGTCATGACGAACTCGCCTTTTATGCCACGGCGAAGCGCGTAGTTGAGCGCCCCAGCTTTACCAACATTCTTGATGCAACGAAGCGGGCGAATAGGCCGGTTAAAGTCAGGGTGCTTGCGGACATATTCGTTGAGAATCTCCCATGTTCGGTCTGTTGAGGCATCGTCAATCACGATGATCTCAAGGTCACGCACACTACTTCTACGTACTGAGTCAAGACAACGAGTCAATGATTTCTCTTCGTTGTGGGCGGGGATCAAAATAGTAACAAGTGCGTTACGTCGGGCGCGACGCTTCTTGGCATGCATCGCCTTGAAACTTCTGACATCGTAAAAGTTTGCCCCGATTAGGTATAGCCCCAGGTGGATCAAGTTGATCATACTCACGATCATGAATACGTAAAAGAAAACAGCAAGAACCATGACTAGGAAACCTCCACGAGATCAAAAGTGAACATTCGGCGATTTTCGTACCACATTCCTGAGCACGTCTGAACTGTGAGAATCGGCGATCTATGAGTTTGCAAGTACGAGGTATTGCTCGGATCGATGTCGGCAATCGTACGCAGCACATAGGTGAACGTGTGTCCGTTATCTGTAGTCAACACTGCCCTGTCACCAACCTTGGCATCGAGCAACCGAGTAAAGACCTGGTGACGGTTATGACCGTAAATAAACGTGTTCCCTGTCTTGTTGTTTGGCAGGTCCGTGATCGTGGCAAAATGCGCCTTGTTGTTACTCAACGTCCAACTCTGCGACTTTGCGTCGTAGTAGCCTGGTGCAACCGCGAGATCAATGTTGACACTTGGAAACGCAATACGTGATGGCGTGCCACTAACAAGCGGCTCTTCGTTGACAATAGCCTGGGAATTGTCGGCCTGGGGGGCAGCACTGATCCGGTTCGACCCTTGGAGAGCCGGGATGATTACTGGTGATGCAAGAAAGATACCAGCAATAATCCAAAGACATCCGATAATAAAAGTAAATCGAGATTTCATAACAATGAATGCCTCGAAAATGTTCGGTGCAAGGCTAGGCCCTGCACCGATGCATTTTCTGCGACTTAAGCTTTGACGCCCTTTTTAGCCGCGTGGCGAACAGCTGTCGTTACGACGATCGCGAGACCAATAAGGATGGTCAGGACCGAAGCCGCAATCAGCAGCTTGTTCCCGCCCGTTGCCGGGAGAGAAGCTACACCCAAGACAGTTGGGGTTGTGCCGTTTTGGTACATACTGTACTCCTTGTTATTACTTAGCAAAGAAAGACGCAAGTCCGGTCCGAGGACACGTGAACTACACCTACCTCTACTTATACATTATTATACACTAGTTTTGTAAAAATGTAAATATTATTTTTTATAAACGTGATGATTAAGCTTATAGCTGCCAAAGTTGGGCGTCGTCGAGATAGACGGTAAGACCGTTGCCACCAACGAATATGTACTGAACTTGCATATATCGAACGGAGCTCGAAGACGGCTTATAGGTAGTGCCGATCATTTGTGCACCAAGCGCCTTGTGCGTAAGTTTGTACTGCCCGGATACCCAATTACCAGCAGTATCGTACTCGTCGATGTAGACGCCAATTTCCGCGCTATTGCCCTGTGTCATGTTGAGATAGGTCTCAAAGTAATATGAACGGCTGGTGTCTACACCGATCATTGGCGAGAAAAGGTGGACGGTTCGATCGGCGACCTGGGCAGACATCGCGCTTTTAGGGGCGTCATGTAGTACTACGTCAGGGCTATCGGTTGTCCAGCCATTTCCCCATGGATTCGAGAAGTCACCTCCAATCAGCAGGTTTTGTTGATTTGATGTCCCTGTTGCGACTGCGTACCACGCTGTGCTATCCAAATACCCTGCTGCGCGACTCCCCGCTGTCGAGTAGACCTGAAGACTCGCCTGCTTGACTTGAGGGCTCGATGGGACATACGACATGTTGATATTTTGAGCGAAGACACCTGCTTCACGGGCTTTGTACTGCCCAGACACCCAATTACCTGTGGCATCGTATTCGTCGATATAGAAGCCAACCTCACCCTTCGTGATCGACTTTACGTTTAGGTACAGCTTGATTAGATACATAGTGTCAGCATTTACCTTTACGTTCGGTGAAAACAGGTGTGCATCAGTTGCGAGATTGTTTGCGTTGATGCGGATGCTGGATTTTACCTCTGGGGTGGAACCATTTGACTGGCTATCGGTGACGAAGTACGCGGGACGATCGGTGCGCCATCCGTTCGCGATACCTGCCGTAAAGTCACTACCAGGCAGTAAGTTAGTTGCGCCTGTCGCAAGACCACCAGAGGCATTTACTGCCTTTAGTGCCCCGGCGCTGCGCTTCGCGTTTACATAGGAAGCGATTGCCTCAAGCTGTGCTGTACCCCATTGGTAATCATCCGCATTCGTACTGGGACGGTCCACGATGTCGTGGAAGGTCAGGACGAGCCAGAGTTTGTTTGCGATAGCATAGTCAATTTTTGCCTTGACGCTCGCAACACTCACCGGGTACTGGACCTGCATGTTATTCAGTAGCAAGTCGTTGTAGGGCCATGTGTTATCACGTTGATCAGCAAAACCACGGTGTGACGTGTAAAGTTTTGCAACTTCTTGCAGAACGAATGGATCATAATCACCATACGGTGACGCATATGATGTTGCGTTTATACCCTGTGCTGCGAGTGTGGATTTGCTGGTTTTAAGCTCGTTGATCACCTGTGCATCTGTCAGTTCTTTAGGCTGTCCGTCGTCTGCATCCTTGCTGGCCATATAAGGATGAGTGTGCGTATGAGACCCGATCTCCCAACCGTATGTGTTCTTTAAGCTCTTTATCTGTGCCCAGGTCATATAGGATATATCCTGGTCGGCGTGGCATGTGTTGGGCACCTTCGTCATCCCTACGCAGCCTGTCGTGATGTATGCAGTACCTGACAGGTTGTACTTTGAAAGGATTGGGGCACTCTTCGTGAAGTTTGTCGCTGGTCCGTCATCGAAGGTAAATGTTACCTGCGGTGTGGCGGGGCTGATGATAGCTGCTTCAGCGGGTGTGACGATAGCCAATGTCAATACGAGAACCGCACTCAAAGTAGCTCTTAGAGCTCCCGACAATTTCATCTGTGTAACACGAATCAATTTCATAAGTTAATAAAACTATAAACTAAATTTGATAAAAATGCAATTATAATCCAAAATCATTATATCTCAAGACTCTATCAAAGAAGATGCCTGCTTGTGTGGACTTCGTTACTTTCTCTCAGTTTATGAGGAAGAGTGATATGATAACGGTGTACGCACATAATCAACCGACACGGTGCGCAACCATATGGAAAAACTTCCTAAACACCTCAGTAAACACTCGGCACTTTTCCAGGCTATCGTCGATATGCCGTTTCAAAGCCGGTTAAGCACAACCAAGCTAGGGCTCGGAATCGTCGTTTTACTTCTGGCCGATCGTTCGAACAATGCGATTCACCGTATCGCTCTCTCGAATACTGAAATGGCTTCTGGTGCGGTTGCCTACTCCGCGAAACCGTTTCATGATATCGTCGTGCCACTTGATGACGATGAAAATTTGATCGCAAAAACGATTCAGACGGGTGAACACCAGCTTACTGAAGACTGGGCTGGCTTGTTCGTGCCTGCCCTCACGCCTGATGAGGCGCGGTTCAACCAAGCTGGCGCTGGCGTTGCCTGTAGCGCTGTCTACCCGCTACTCGTAGGTGACAAAGAACCATTTGGCGCGATGATATTCAGTTATTTTGAGCCCAAGACGAATATCAAACAGGCTCACCACGCATTCATGAAGTCATATACCGACAATGCTTCTCTCAAGTTGGTCGACGCCTCAGTCGACTAAATCGCTTCACCGAATTGAGCTTCGAGCGCATCGGGTAGCGCCAGCATCGTGCCGCTAACACTCAGCTTACCTATACCTGCGACGGCTTTTTTGCAGCGTCCACTCTTCCATTCGATGACCGGAGTTTCCGGGTTGCTTGGTGCGAGTGCATCAATTACGCGTGTCATATAGTTGTATGGTTTTGAAAAGTCGCCATCACGCGCATCTTGGATGATGATGATACCGTTTGGACTGAGTAGATTGTAAGCATTGATACGCATCTTTAGCTGGTCCTCTCTTGAAACCTGGTAAAAGACTGTCGAAAAGGTAATGATATCGTATCCGTCGGTGGGCGTGAGTCTAAGGATGTCACGTGGGTCCATCTGGGCGAAGTCCCCTTGTAAGAAACCAACTCGCTTGTGGAGTGGGTCAAGCCTATCAAGCCGTTCGTACTCACCGACCTTTTCGTTGTCAAGCAGCTCATCGGGGTAAAATGAACAGTCTCTCGCCCATCGTCTGACTGCTGGGTCGTCGATATTGGTGATATCTATCCCTGTCATGACGCCGAAATTGACGGTTGCCGCTAGCGCGACATTGGCGAGTTCAGTAGCCCGATAATCAGTTTGCTCTCGCTCGCGGTCGTAGGCAATCTCGATCGGACTAAACGAAAAGCCATATCGTCCATCCTGCTCATAGGCAAGTTTTAGGTCGCCATGCAGCACGCTTGAGCCTATATCGAGGTGGGACGGGTTCTCCCAGCGTTCAGGTCCAAGCAGCGCTGCAAGCAGCTTGACGGTCTTGTATCGATCGGCGATGTTGCTCTGAACCGGTCGGTTGATGTTTGCCCTAAAAGCGCGCCATCGCTTCATCCTGCTTCTGAGTTCAAGTTCGCTGAAACGTTGGAGCCATACTTCCGGCTCACGATAATCGTACGGAAAGCTCGGATCGTATTCCCGGAGGTCCGCCATAAAGACTCGCTCGAGGAGTTTGGCATCGAACTTCTCATCACGGAGTGGGTGGAGCCTGTACACCCGGCCGAGCAAGTCCTGGAACTTCGGTTGAGCGAGTGCTTCTCGGGCAGCGAGCGCAAAAGCTCCGAGTGTGGGGTTAGCGGCGTCGATTTCGGTATAAAGTGTCGCATTGGCATCAAGGAGCTCACCAAGCCGCTGTTTCCTCTCCTCTGGTTGCACCATCTCGCTCATTTTGCAGACTACCCCTACGCTACATGTAGTGTATTATCACGGTTTACCTCTGAACAATCAAGGCTGAATCCGCCCAAAACCACCATGGGTAGTGCTACTTATGTTTTTCTTCGAACCGGTCGGCTCGTGCTTTTGCCTCTTTATAGAGGTTGCGAAAGAAATCTTTGCATTTTTCGACGTACTGATGTGCCCAGTCGAAGCCCCACGAGAGTATGAGGAGTGCGAGGAATGAGACGAGTACTCCAGGACCTGGTAATGGGATGAGGATGATGCCTATGATTAGGAGGGGTATCCCTATAAGAGCCGAGATAATCTGGCGTCCAAATTTTGCAAGCCTGCGCATGAACTTAGTATACTTGGTTGCGATAGATAGCAGTTTGATGAGGATACGATGGCAGAAGATTACCGGACAAAGGATAGTGAGATATTAGCGAAACGGGCTGCGCAGGTACAGCGAGGTGGCGCACGAGCTGCGGTTCTTGGGGTCAACGACGGCCTCGTCAGTACGCTTTGTATCGTTCTTGGTGTGGCCGCTGCAGGTGCAGACCAGTCTGCCGTGTTGCTCGCTGGACTTGCCGGTCTGATTGCCGGATCAATCAGCATGGCTGCTGGAGAGTGGATATCGGTTCAGTCGCAGGTTGATCTGTTCAACGGAGTCTTAAACGATCTGCGTCGCATGATCAAAAAGGACAAAGCACTGCTCGAGGATAACTTGGCTGATCACCTGCTCGAGGACGGCTACTCAAAAAAGACAGCGGCTACAGCCACAAAAGAGCTCGGTAAAGACAAAGAGCGCTTTTTTGTCACCTACGCCGAGCAAGTTATAGGTGTTAACCCTGACGAGCTTGGTTCCCCATGGGTAGCGGCTATCTCGTCATTTGCGCTCTTTACACTCGGTGCGCTCGCCCCACTCGCGCCATGGTTTTTCATTGACGCTGGCGCAGGAATGATATGGTCCATCACCCTAACGGCTATCGGTGGATTGGTCGCTGGTGGCTATGTTGCCTATAGTAGTGGCAACTCGCTCATGTTTGGCTCGATACGTCAATTTCTAATCGTTTTGTTCGCATCTCTTGTCACGTATTACGTTGGCGTGTTGTTCGGCACCGTAATTTAACTAGAATTATTAAATAATATAGTTATTAAAATGCAAAGATGACAGTTTTACAAAACTGTGATACTGTAAATAAAATTCAAAGCAAAATACTGCAAAATCAGACGAGATTGTCGGCCGATCTCAGCTCTGTCACCGCTTTGGCATTCGTCTTTGCATTGAGAGTTGAGACCGGACGAAAATCCGGGCTCTCAGGCACCCGCTTGGGGGAGCTGGCAATGCTGGCATGTAGCTCGTTAACATCCGTGGCTACTACAACCCATCCAAACACGTGAAGGGGTGGATCATGACTGAACAAGCTCCGCAGCCTGGGCCTTCGGCTCAGGTGGTCAGGACTGGACAGCCGCAGCCTCGGGTCGCCCCTCGGCGCCCGGTGCAGCAACGCAAGGACAGAAGTAAGCCCATGCCCGACCGGCCCATCCCGGCAATGGGGTGGCAAGCCGGGTGGTACAAGCTGATGTGCTTCCTCGGTCAGAGACACCGTGTCCCGAGAGTGGGTTCGAAGGAACAGCGAGTACTGGACCGTCAGGCGGGAGTTGCGTATCTTCGCAGCCTTACCGATCAGGTCCCCTCTCTCTCGTTCGCGTTCTGGAACACCAAGGGTGGTGCTTCCAAGACACCCACCGCCGTGCATGCCGCGGAGGTGCTTTCGGAGCATTCTCGAACACTGACGGTACTCATCGACGGCAACCAAGCCGCCGGTACGTGTGCCGCTCGGTACGGTCTCGACTACGGAGACACTGTCACGACGCACCAACTCTCACGCAACATTCGGGAGGGCGAAGAACTCGCTCACCGTGACTTCAAGTCGCAAATCACTCTGGCTCGGCCAAGCGCCAAGGGGGTCAGGGTCGTGAGCGCGGAGTCGATTGTTGATGATCAGCGTCAGCTGAGTGGCAAGGGCATGGCTCGTGTGCTTGAGCTCATGGGTCACAACAGCGAGTACCTCGTAGTCGACACCGGCAACAACGTCGTCGAGTCGTTGGCACGCTCCATCGGTGAGTACGTTGACGTCTTCGTCTTCACTGCCAACGCGCAGAACGACGCCACTCGAGGCAATGACACGCTTCGCAAGATCGCAACCACGATGGATACCCTGCGCAAGCTGGGTTTCGAGGACAAGGTGAATCACGCAGTCGTCGTTATCAGCAACATGCCCAAGGGCAAGGATCTCGATGACTACCGCCTTTACCTCAACGAGGTCACGCTCGAAGACAAGGTCAAGCGGATGCTCGACCACAAGTTCGACGGCAAGTTCGTCGGCGTGCCGCATGACGCGCACGTCGCACGCGACGGAATCGTCGATCTTGAAGCACTGAGCTGGGAGACGCTCCAGGCCTACATCGAGGTCGTGAGTGCCATCCTGGAACAGTCGCCCAAGTTGCGTAGTTTGGCCTCGTCTCAACACGAGGCTAGCAACGACGACCAGACGGCATCGCCGTCCGACGGAAGGAATCAAGCATGATTCTCGTGCACTCGGCGGCAGCAATGGTCGCCAAGCTCTCGGAACTGCCGGTGATGCTGGCGGTTCAGTTGCAGGTAGTGACGGCGGCTCCGCCCGATCCCCCCTGCTACGCGCCGAAGAACGACTTCGTCAACGCGTTCAAGCCCCTGCTCGAATGGGCCTTCGGCAACATTCGCGGCATCGCGCCGTGGATCGCCGCTGGAGTCTCCTTGGTGATCGGTCTGGTCATCCTGGTGAAGACGCTTGGACGCGACGACGTCGGGGTATGGGTCAAGGCTGTGGGCTGGGTCTTCGTTGGCCTGGCCATCATCCTGTTCGTGCCGGCAGTCATCTTCGCTATTTCTACTAGCGCACCGGTGAACTGCTGACAACTCCAGGGGGCCTGCTCGTCGAGTAGGCCCCCTCAATACTTTCTGGAGGTAGCAATGATGCTCATCTCGGATGCATTGGCGCGCCTTCACATAGGCACTGCCAAGCTTCTGCCAATGATCGGTCTTGATCCGCGCGACTGGGCCGAGGACATGCTCGACGCAGGACTGGAGTGGATTGTCGACAAGTTCGGCAAGTCTACCGATGAACTGATTCAAGACACAATCGAACAACTCACTGCCATCGAGTGGCCGAGCTTCGATCAGTCTTGGTATGAGTACTTGGTTGGTAACAGTTTTGGGCTCGTGTATACACTTCTTACGCTCTCTATCATGCTGATGGGCCTGATAGGTATGATCGTCAGGCGGTGGATCCCTGAGGCGGGCAGAGCGTTTGGTATCACCATGCTGCTGTTCTTTGCAAACCAGGCGATGTACATCATCGTCGTCACGCTCGACAAAGTGAGTCAGTCGCTCACGAACTGGGCGGAAAGCGTCGCTAGTGGCGGTGGTGAAAACCCCGAATGGACGAGCGGCTTCAGTGCTCTCGATGCTGCGACGGACGTCTTCAATGCGATGTTCGTTTACTGGGCAGGTTATGTATTGAGTTGGGGACTGAAGATCGAGGGTTTCATCCTTGTCTACCTCCCTTACTTCACCTTGCTGCTCTTCGTCTTCTCTTTCGTCACGTGGGCGTGGACGAGAGGCGGTCGGGGTGGCAAGACAATTCGGGTGACGATGGCGCTTCTAGTGACGTCGTTGCTTGGAAAGCCTTTGATGGTGGCGGTACTCGGCATCGGTTCGTTCCTGATTGCTGGTGCACCATCCGATCCGCTCGTGATTGTGGTGTTCTACTTGTTTGCGGCAGCAATGCCGTTCTTCATCTTCTGGTTGGCGAACAAGGGCTTTAGTACGGTTCTTGACGGGTTCCTGAACGTCGAGGGGCATACTGATGTCGATGTCAACGACATGCCTTCGCCTGAGCCTGAAGATTTGCAACGAGTGCTCGATGATGATCAAGATTTGACCGTTACACTCGATGACGATGCTGTTAGCGGCTCGGCGTCAGGTATAGGTCTTGCCGAGATGATCACGAGTATGGATAGTGACGGAGACACTGACGACCTGAAGACAGATATAACAGCAGAGGTCGCAAAGGGAGCTGCTGTGGCTGGTGGGCAGGCGTACCTCGTGCCTGTAATCGATGCGGTCGCAGAGCAGAAGAAAGCTAGCGATGCCGCTCAGCGGCAGGAGGAGGATGGGTGATGAATCGCCTTCCAAACAGCCTGCCGTATGTCGTCGTACCAAACGGCGGCAGACTGGCATGGCGACTGCTCGACATGACGTCGAACGACTGGCTGGTTCTCGTACCGAGCGTGGCGGTTGTTTTCGTCAGCTCACAACTTCTTGGCCTGCGCGTCGCTTTCGTCGCTGTGCTTGCCTTGGTGATGCTGATGTTCCGTTTCCCCTACGGTCGTGGGTATGATGTGCTGATCGAGTACCTCAAGACACTCTATATCCGCCATGTGCTGCGAGGAGTGATTTGGGATCCAGACCCCACGCTGTCGTGGTTTGGGAGGAAGCTGCGCCAACGTCGCCCATTCGACTTGAGCGTCCAGCGCATTGATGCCGGTAAGAGGCGTGTCGCAGTACTTCACGACGTGAGGAAGAAGGTTGATCACCTCGTTATCGTCGGCAGGGGCAGTAATGCCTCGGCTCTGGACATGGATGGCTACGATGCGCAGAATATGCGTATCGCGGAAGTCATCAAGCATGCCAAGGCGGAAACGCAGTTGCAGATTGGTGCTTCGTATGGCCGTTTGCTGCGCCCCTATGATGAGTGGGGCTTGGCTACGTCGCTCAACAAGATCATGAACCCTGACGTGGCTGTTCCGGAAGGGACTGTCACTGACTGGTCGGAGCTGACGAGACGACAGCGTGTGGACATGCGCCTTCACAAGAACATGAATCAGTTGAAATCGCTTGTCGCCCGGAAGGGTGCCGAGCCGATGTACTTCGTGGTCGTGAGCGTTACACGTCCATCTGCCTGGCGCAAACTGAAGAAGCGTGGCTTGAGCGAGCGTGAGCTTTATAACGCTCCTCTGGTGCGAATCGCGACGACGATGGTCGAGGACCTTGAGACGATTGGCGTTGAAGACGTCCGTTGCCTCAGTCTGACTGCGCTAGCTAGAATGCGCAGGCTGTCGATGGATATCGCGCAGCTCGACGGTTATCGTCGGGCAATCGCACTAGGCAAGGTTCCGCTTGACGATGATCAGCTGGAAGTATCAGATTCTGGTGAGGTTTTGACTGACATGCATGAGTACCCCGACGGGAAAATCACTGTTGGTCGGACCTGGGTGGACATCGGGGGCACGAAGCATCGGACGCTTCGCGTTGTCGAAACACCGAGACAGATGCTACCAAGTGATATCCATTCACTCTACAGCGTCACATCTCACTGGTCGAGCGTCGCCTTCTCTGGCGAGACAATCTCCGGCAAGGCCGAGTCTCGTCGTTTCACGTGGGGTATCACGCTGCTGCGTGGCATCGATAGGGCTCGAGGTCGTCGCATCTACGAGACTCACGATGAGAAGCAGAAGAAGCGCGATCTGGAACGTCGACACACCGACATCCAGCGCAGCGGATCGGTTGGTCAGCACGGCAACATTTTCATTACTGTTTCCGGGCTCACCGAAGAGGATCTTGACGATGCGCAGCACGCCTTCCTGAAGAGTGCACGCGGCAAGAACAAGATCCTCAAGGTCGTCAAGGGTGAAAGTCGGCAACTGCGCGCGATGCAGACCGGTACTTTGGCGGCGAACCAGATGTAGTAGTCATGTGAACGAGTCACCGTCCGGGGGCGTGCGAAAACGCGCCCCCGGATGACCTCTCAGATGAGCAGTTACGAGTAACTGTTGATCCGAGGTGTCATCGGACGGTTCCGATACACCCGAGGACGTTAACAATCCAACTACCAGTTAAGGGGGCCGTCATGGCTATCCGTTCGACTGTTTTGCCGTGGACGCCGGAGGTGGCCTCCTTGGCACAGCCGTTCTATGCCGCTGAGGCACCGGAGATTCCGGGTGTTCCGATTGGCATCAACATGAAGACTCGCAAGGTCGTAAACTTCGATCCGTGGTTGCTGCAGAGTATGAGCATTATCAACTCTTGCCGTGGCACGGTGCTTGGTGAAAAAAACCATGGCAAGTCGACGATTCTCAAGATCCTAATGATCCGGCTGGCCTCTCTTGGGGCTGGTCGGGAAACGATGCGTGGTTTGATTAATAACCACAAGCCGGAGGAGAACGAGGGTGAGTACACGAGGCTTTCGGAGGGATTCTTTGAGAGCTACGAGTACCGTCTTGCCACGCATAAGGTGAACTACATCGATCAGGCAATGGGGCTTACACCTTCCGATACGCTCGAGGCAGCACTAGCCGTCGCAGAGTTTGTCGGTCGTGACCCGCTCGTCGGTTACTTGCCGTTTGCAATGCAGCTGGCCGTCAACACCCTCATCAAGATGGGTGCTGTGCACGTGACACCGATGAAGCTGGAGGCTGAGCTGTTTCGGCTCGACAAGTATCACATCGATGATTTCTTTGAAACGAGTAACAATCTGTTGATGGAGTCCGTCCGCGTGCGCCAGCTTGAGGAAAACGAGCTTGCTACTGCAGGTGGATACGAACCACGCGACTTAATCGCGGAGACCAGGTTGATGCTCGATAGGCCCACCAACTTGCCTCTGCATGAAATCCAGAATGCTGGAGCTCACTGCGCTTCACTGCTGGCACAGACCAGAGGCGGCGCTTTCGGTGAGTTGTTCGGGGATGGTGAGTCTATGAGCGATGTCCTAACTCAGGACGTCGTGACGCTTGACTGGACCGGTGTTCCGGATCGCGCCAAGGCGTTGCTCCGGACGGTGCTTCGCATCGTTCGTGCATCTTCCGCGGCACGTGGCGACTGGCGGTTCATTCCGCACATCAGCCTGCAAGATGAGTTGTCGCAATCAATGGAAGACCCTGTCTTTGCGAAGTGGGCGGCATTCGACAGCAAGATCGCTCGTGCTCTGTATGAGCTTGAGTTGTCGAGTACACACCGCTACGATGACTTCCGAAAGGGTGGCGTCGGCAGCCAACTCTACGGCTACGGTCAGAGTGTCATCAACGACAACAGTTTTACGTTGCTCGGACGGCAGGCCGATGAAGAGTCGGTACTCGACGAGGTGCAGCAGAGACATCACCTGTCGACAACTGACAGGCGCTGGCTGACGCGCAACCCGAGGTTCTGCTTCGGGCTGTGCCTCGGTGATCAGAAAATGATTCCGCTGCGAGTGTTCGTGACCCCGATGGAGCTGGAATATATCCAGACCAGTGGTGCCACAAACCGAATGCTAGACCGTTTGCCGGTCATGCAGTCGCCGCAGGTGCTCGATAGGCTGCGGCGCAAGAACGGTGTCGAACTCGTTGGTGTCGGGGATGTGTCCTGATATGCGCCAGATGATCTCAAAGGTACTGGGGGCATGGAAGGTCATTCTCTCCGCAGTGGTGACCGTCGTCGCGCTCGTCGCCTACGTCGTTTTTAGTGGCGACGAGCAGCACAGTGACCCAGAGTCTGGTGAGACGCCTAGTGCGTCGCCCCTGCCAGCTGCGGAAGAAGATCCGCCCGATGTCGTGGCGAAAAAAACAGCTCTCGAACGCAAAATACGCAAATTTGTGGAGTACTACTACACGATCGACGGTTCTCTCGAGGAGATTGATTATCGCGGCCGTCTTGACGGCTACGTGACGTCTGGTTTCCTCGAGAGCTATGCCGTCGGTCCGGTCACCCCGCAGGCTCAGGCATATGCCGACGGTGGGTGGCAAGTGAAAGGCTCTGCAGATGCGAAGTCGTTCCACGCCGAGCTGCCGACTGACATGAGTTACGCACATGCCCACATCGAGGTAAGGATACAAACGATTGATCCAGATGGCAGTTTGGTTGATGATAACGTCTTTGACGTTGAGCTAACCGTCCTCATGACTGAAGATGGATGGCGCGTCGATCAGCTGCCCTGACACTCCTTGAGAGGGGGTGAGTATCGTGAAGCTCAAAGCCTTCATTATTGGCTGTGTACTGTTGTTCGGTGTTGTTCCGGGGTTATTTATCCTTGGTATCGGCATGTACACAGGCGGCACCGGTCCGATCGCAGACTGTGATGTTTTGCAAGGATCGGGTGGTGAAGCAAATATCTCGGGGGCTAGCGATACCGCCCCCTCTGGCCTGACGGTCAAGGATGTTCCGATCAGCGACGAGCAATGGCGTAACGCCAAGGTTATCGTCAACGTCGGCATCGAAAATGGTCTGTCACCAAGAACTGCCGGCAAGATCGCGGTTGCGACCGCAATGCAAGAAGCGACACTGCGGAACATACCTTATGGGTACCCGGGGAGTACAAGTGTCGGTTTGTTTCAACAAATTGCAGCGTGGGGGCCATACCGCGATCGCATGAATCCACGTAAATCTGCCTACATGTTCTACTTTGGTGGACAACAGGGTCAGCGTGGACTGACTGATGTTCCCGGTTGGGAAAACATGTCACCAGGCGATGCTGCGCAAGAAGTGCAGCAATCAGGTTTTCCCGACGCATACGACCAGCATATGCTCGAAGCTGAAGCAATCGTCGAGGCCATCACTGGCGGCGACGCCGGGGTCGAAACGGCTGCTCAGTACGAAGAGTGCATCGAAGACCTTAACCCGATGGAAGAGTTCGTTCGTGCCGCTCTGAGTTTTGAGGGCGAATCGTACGAGTGGGACGACCCCAACGGTTCTGGTCTCATCGCTGAGGCTGCTTCGCGGGCTGGGTTTACCCTTCCCGACTCGCTTTCTGAGCTGAAGTCGTTTAACGGCAACGGCGAAGAAGGCGTCGAGGCGACCTACCTGACAACGCGTGAGATCACGGATAGCGAGTCGTTGCAACGCGGCGATATCGTTTTCTATTCGACCGATGACGATGCTGACCCCGAAAAGGTTGGCGTCGAGCTAGGTTCGGGCGGATCCAACGCTGGCACCAGCTTCCGCATCGCGACATACAATGTCCACACCGGCCTCGGCCGGCTGGATAGGGTCAAGCGTGCGCATCAAATCATTCGTGACCGTCGAATCGACATCACGGGTTTCCAGGAGCTTGAGCTACGCGATGCTTACCAGGCCATGGCTTCAGGTCTTGGCGGCCAGTACGGCATCTACCCTGAGCCCTCACCCCATGCATACAGGCACCACCTGAACGCACGCGCGATCGTGTACGACAAGACACGGTTCGAGTTGTATGACTCGGACTACATCGCGTTTGATCGTATGAAGGGTGAGCGTCCGGATCAGCCGAACCACATTCCGGTCATCTGGTTGCGCGACCGTGCGACCGGCCAGGAATTCGTGGTAATCAACACGCACAGTACCGCATACGCCCGTTTCGCTAAGGAGCGGTACGATGCTGGACTGGCGTATGTTGCCAAGATCAAGGAGATTCGTGCTAGTGGGTTGCCGGTGTTTTTCGTTGGTGACTTCAACTCGGGTTACGGCCTGAGGGACAGCATCAACATCACGTACGGCAATGTCCGTAAAAACCTCACGTATTGCCAGCTGACGGCTGGCGACTTGATGAGGAACGCGCGTGATGTGCTCGAAGGCTTGGATGGTTATTGCCCCAGGAACCCGGCAGAAGGTGGCGGACCGGTCGATCACATCTACGTGTCGCCGGGTGTGCAAGTCGAGTCATTTTCTGAGATCGGTCGTGCTGTCACGACAACCGATCACCCCGTTCTCGTAGCGGATGTTCGGGTGCCGCGCAGCGCAAGCGACGGACTCAGGATCGGGTCTTACAACGTCCTGGGCTCGAACCACACGAGCGACGCGTCGGCCGATCGTCGGATCAAGACGACCGCTCGTTTCATCGAACAGCAGAAGCTGGGCGTGGTTGGTTTGCAGGAGCTTCGTCCCGATCAACGCGGGGCATTGCTACGGTTGACCGGTTACGAGATCTTCCCGAAACAGCCAATGTACGGTGCTGGGGCCGTGTCGGTTAACTCGATCATCTGGGACCCGTCACGCTACGAGCTGACGGCAAACGGTGGTGAGCTGGTGCCGATGAAGTACTACTTCGGAAAGCAGCCGACGGACATTCCGCGGGTCAAACTGCGGGATATCGTTTCGGGACAAGAGTTCTACGTCACGAACACGCATGATCCGGCGAAAGCCCAGTACGCCGAGCTGCGCTACCTGAATGCGCTCGCACACGAGCAGCAGATGGATGCGCTCGCTTCGCAAGGCCTGCCGATGTTCTTTACTGGTGACTTTAACTCGGGCTTTGGCCTGAGATCACCTCCAAACGGAAACGTGACCTACGAGGGCAAGCGTGAGAACTTGACGTGGTGCATTATGACCAGGTCGGGAACGATGCGTAATGCCTACGATGCCAACAAGGGTCGTACGGGTGCCTGTCCTGAGCGGACGACTCGTGAACTCGGTCAGGGGGTTATCGACCATGTCTACGTCAGCAGTGATGTGAACGTGAAGTCGTATGAAGTCGTCAGGAAGCGAACGGCATCTGACCACCCAGTCGTTGTCGTCGAAGCCGAGTTTGGACCGGGCTTGAATGGTCCGCGAGACAAGAAGTGGTCCAGTACTCTCGTGACAAAGGTGGAAGACACTGTCGGTCTTGAGTCGCTCGATACCCGTAAGGTTGTCGGCGTTTTGAGATTGACCGTCACCGAGAAGCCCGATGATGTCGAGATCGTCAATGTGTCAGGTCAGTGGGCCCCGCCTATGAAAAAGGGGACCTACACACTGCCGTCAGATGGTGGTGACTACGGTTGGCGCATCCACCCGATTCGGGGGACGCAGGACTTCCACAATGGCATCGACCTTGGTGCTGTCACAGGTGCCAGGATCTACTCGATCGGCGACGGAAAGGTCGTGAAGGCGTACTACGATAGTTGCTGGGGTAACCTAGTGATTATTGACCACGGTGATCATCTCAGTATGTACACTCACCTGTCATCCTTTGCGATCGGGCTATCGATACCGGGTTTCCCGGTAAGAGCTGGTCAGTACATTGGGGCGGTTGGTGACACCGGAGCCTGTTCAGCAGGTTCACACTTGCACTTCACTGTTGGGACGTCCATGGATATCCTCTACGGTGAGCAGGCAGGTTCGGTCGACCCTGTTCCCTTCATGAGAGAGCGAGGAATCACTTTCTAATGAAAAACGCGCTTTGACTGTTTCGCGTTTTGAAACAGTCCGCCCGCCGGAGCGTATCCGGCCATAACCTGAGTACTGAAAGTGCTTTCAGTCTTCAGGCTATGTCACGAGAACGGAAGCGAAGAACCGAGAGCGTCAACACTGCGAATAGGATGACGAGTAGGACTGAGATATCCGCTTGACTGAAATCTCCACTTTTCAACGACTGTGTGTCGTAGTAATGAACGAGAGATAACACTTCCCAATCTTGGAGCCAATCGACTGCTTTCGCGAACGTGGTCAGCAAGAAGCTACCGACCGTCACGACGAGTCCAATGAACATGGTCGCTGCTCGGTTGCCGGAGCCAATCCCGATAGAAAACGGAATAGAAAATGCGACGATGCCAAAGATGCTAGAAAGTGTCATGAGCCTCCAGATAAGTTCGTGCGGTAACGGCTCACCAAGTGCGAGCACGCCGACATAGGTACCAGCAGCTGCGACCAGATTTAAGGCGATGACGATGAGGCTTCCAGCCAGCCATTTTTCAACAAGCAAACGAGTTCTGCTGAGTTTGACCGCACTCAGCGTACGAAGTTCACCCGTCTCTTCTTCCCTGATAGTCAAACCGACGGAAAGTACCAGGCCCATGATCATGATGAGCAGTGGCATCCTAATGTCGTAGATCTGTGAAGCGATAAAACCTTCGATGGTTTTGTATTGATCAGGATCACCGATCAGACCACGTAACTGTTGCGGCATGGTTTTTGTCAGTTCATCGATCGCCGGACCCTCGCTGAAAGATGGATAGAACAGCAGTACGAGCGTAGTCATGACCGCGAAGACGACAGACCAGCCGGCTAAGAACCAACGTTTCTCGTATAAGGTTCTCGTATGGAGCGTTCGCATCATTTCGTTTTTCCTCCATAGAGCTCGTGGAAGACATCGTCGAGATCACGGTCTTCGATGAGAATGTCATCGAACTCCTTGGTAACGATCCAGCGCATGAATGTCTTGACGTTCGCGGATGGAATACTGAGACGAATCACGTTGGCATTTTTATGGAGAAGCTTGGCGCTATCTGGCAGGAATTTTGCAAGCTTTCCGACATCATGCCCCTTGATGACGATGTGCTTACCGAGCTGTGAGGTCAACTCACGGACAGGTTTGTCTAGGATGAATTTCCCTGCCCTCATAAAGACTATCCGGTCACAAACGGATGAAACTTCACTGAGTATATGCGATGACATGAAAACAGTCGTGCCGCGCTTTGATTCATCTTTGACGGTGTCGAGAAATACATCCTGCATAAGTGGGTCGAGGCCTGAGGTTGGCTCGTCGAGTATCAAAACGGTCGGAGCATGCTGAAGTGCCGCAATGAGCGCGATCTTTTGTTTGTTGCCTCTGGAGAGTTGTCGGAGCGGCTTGTGAAGAACTGGTTGTAATTCTTTAGTGAGTGAATCAAATCGTTTTTCGTCACGACCATTCTTTGCTGCGCAAAACGACAGAAATTGCTTGCCAGTCAATGCCCCAGGAAGCACCATGTCACCAGCGACGTAGCCGATCGAGCCGTGGACGCTATGCGAGGTTTGGGGCTCGATGATTGTACCAAGCACAGTCACCGTACCTTTGCTGGGCTTCAAAAAGCCCATCATCATTGAGATGGTCGTCGTCTTGCCTGCACCGTTCGGACCAACGAAGCCGACGACTTGACCAGGTTCAACAGCAAGTGTGACGTCGCTGACGGCTTCAAAATCTCCAAAACGCTTTGTGACATTTGCCAGCGTGATGGTTGACTTACCTTTGCGCATGCTAGAAATTCTTTCTGATATGAGAGAAACTAAAGTCCCAGTCGGCGTCAGTCTTTTTGTGTGGGTTAAAGATGTTCTTAGGATCGTAGAGCTCTTTGACGGCTTTCATATGGCCAAAGACACTTGGGCCATACATGCGCTCGAGCCACGGGCCGCGTACCATACCGTCGTTGTGTTCACCTGATATGGAACCACCATATTCGAGCACGAGCTCGTTAACTTCTTTCATAGCAGGTTGCAGCTTGTTGCGTTCATTTGGATCCTCAATCTTCATGAGTGGGATGACGTGGAAGTTGCCATCGCCCATGTGACCAGCGATAGTTGCAAGCAGCTTGTATTTTTTGATGATGACGCGGAGCTTCGGAAGGAATGCGCTGAGGTTTGCCGGTGGAACGACGAAGTCATCGATGAATGGTGCGGTGTGCTTGTCTTTGACTTTGCTACGAAGCAGGCTAAAGCTTTCGCGACGCATGATCCAGAACTTTTGTGCCTTTTCTTCGGTCTCATCTTTTTCGAGGTAGCTGAATGGAAATGCTTCCAGTTCCTTTTTCATGAGATCGATCTTGTGCTCGACTTCGTCAACCGAATGGCCAGTGAACTCAATCATCAAGACGAGCTGAGGGACGCCTTTGACGAGCATCAATCCGTCAGGGATGAGCTGAAAGGCTAGCTTTACCCAGCGTTTGAAGCCAAGTTTTTTAATGAAGCTGAAAAAGAACTTGAAACTGAGCCACAAGGTATTGTCGTCGAAGCTCTCAAACGTTGCCGGTTGGTGTTTGAGAACGGTGGTAATGATATCGCCCAAGCTGTCGATGTTCCGTAGGTACCCGACCAGTACGCCGGAGTGCTCCGGCCGTTCGACGAGCTTTACCTTGATATCGGTAACGATTCCGAGCGTACCTTGCGCGCCAATGAATAGTTTCGTGAGGTCAAAGATACCTGTTTCACGGTTCCAAACGTTCCAAAGATGATAGCCTGTTGAGTCCTTGCTGACCTTTGGTGCTGCCGCTTGGATCTCGTCATAATGTTTTTCAAGTAGTTCAAACGTCTTTTTATATAACTTACCCTCGAAATCGTCTTGAGCCATCTTTCGTACCAACTCATCCTTCGTGAGAGGCTTGACGACATATTCATTTCCATCGCCCAGCACAACGCTCAGCTCGGTCACGAACTGATCGGTTTTGCCGTACTGTAGTGACTTTTCGCCACCCGAGTTGTTACTGACCATACCCCCGAGCGTGCAGAGATCGCGACTTGCAGGGTAGCTTGGCAGCATCACGCCGAGATCGATCGTCTTTTTGTCGAAATCACGGTAGTAGGTACCAGGTTGAACACGGGCTGATTCGCGACTGAGTTTGGTCACTTCGTTAAAATGAGCCGTCATGTCGAGCACGATCGATTGACCGATAGCGCCTCCAGACATGTCAGTACCGGCACTGCGTGGGGTGATCGAGAGTTCAGGATGTTTCTCTTTGTTTTTGAGCACCCACGAAACGACTGACTGAATATCGCGGACATCTTTTGGTCGGGCGACGACGGCTGGTTTCAGTTCAAAGAGGCTAGCGTCATGTGAGTAAGTTTCGAGCGTTTCTTTTGATGTGTCGAGTTCGCCCTGAAACAGAGACGATAGCTCCTCGTATATATGCATATGCACATAATACCAGACTGCGAAATGCTCGTGCTATACTAACGTCATGAAAAAGACGACTAAGAAAAAGAGTTCGAAAGCACAAGTTGCCGAGTTTCGGCCTTACCGCGTACTGTTTTTGGTTGTCGTCGTTGGCGTCACATGCATTGTCCTGTTCGCCGCGCTTGGCGTGACGTCCGGGTTGTAGTCATGTCGAAACTGCTGCTTTGGGTCTGCGTCGGACTAGGTGGACTCCTTGGCTCACTTATTCCACTGCTTTGGGGCTCAAATGATTTGTTAATGATGGTCATATTCTCAACAGCCGGTAGCTTGCTAGGTATCTGGGTGTGGTATAGGTGGCTTCGGTTCACTTAGGTGATTGTGTTTCGATACTGCTTGAGGCATACTTGATTGCATATGAAGGTGAAGGTTGATATCGAGACGAAAGTTTTCATCCGTTTCGTGTTGGTGTGTCTCGGGTTTGGTCTGGCGATACTTGTTATATATAAGACACGTAGCGCACTCACCCTTCTCGGACTGTCACTTTTCTTGGCGCTCGCACTCAATCCACCGGTTTCAAAGATCGCAAAGCAGCTACCGAGTAACAGTCGAGTCGGTGCAACTGCTATAGCGTACCTCGTCGTACTTGCGGTGCTAGGCGGATTTCTCGTGCTAATCGTGCCGCCAGTGATCGAACAAAGTGCCAAGTTTGCCGATACGGTGCCAAGTCTCATCGACGAGGCGAACGAACAACGCTATATATTTGACGACTTCATTCAACGCTATGGTCTGGAAGAGACAGTCAATAACGCGGTTGAAGGCGCCAAGGATCAGGCGTCATCCGTTGCTGCGAACCTCGGGAACTCACTCGTCGGAGGAGTCGGGTCACTCCTCAGCGGTGTCGCAAACCTCATCATCCTCCTTGTTCTCACGTTCTTGATGCTGATCGAAGGTCCAGTGTGGATGCGACGTCTTTGGGGCCTCTACAGCGACACTGGTAAGCTAGAACGACACCGCGACCTCGTGAAACGTATGTACCGTGTGGTCACTGGTTTCGTCAACGGACAGCTCGCGGTTGCGGCTATCGCTGGCGTCAGTACGCTGATCGTACTACTTGCTCTTAGCGCGACGCTTGGCTTGTCGGCTAACCTCGCGGTGCCGCTTGCGGTCGTTATCTTCTTTTGTGGTATGGTTCCGATGGTCGGTGCGACTATCGGTGCAGTGCTAGTCGGCCTCGTGCTCTTGCTCAATAACCCGACCGCTGCCTTGATATTCCTTATCTACTTCATCGTCTACCAGCAGATTGAAAATAACTTCATATCGCCAACCATCCAGTCAAAGAGCGTCGAACTCTCTGCGCTTGGCATCTTGGCGGCTATCCTCATCGGTGTCAGTCTCGGTGGCCTACTCGGTGGTGTCATCGCAATACCGGTCGCGGGATGCCTGCGCGTGCTACTTATTGATCAGCTTGAACACGCTCGCAAAAAACGTGCCAAAGATGAGCAACATCCGGTCAAGAAACTGATCAAAAAGACAAAACCCGCTTAGAGGTAATACCAGCGAGCGCCACTTGGTGTATCGTCGAGACCGATGCCACCCTCTGCCAGTTGAACACGGAGGGCATCTGAACGCTCCCAGTCACGAAGTTCACGAGCACGTTCGCGCTCAATCAGAACCTGTTTGAGCTCGTCCGTGATATCGGGTGTCGTATCAAGCAGCTTCAAGCCGAGCAAGTCATCGGCTGTAGCGAGTGCTGATTCGATTGAACTTGCATCGATGGTGCTTTTATCTGTACGCTCTAACTCATCAAATGCTTTATCAAAATGGGCGAGTGCAAGTGGGCTGTTGAGGTCATCACTCAGGGCTTCGAGTGCAGCATGAGATGCGGCAAGTAGTTGTGAACCTCCATCACTATTACTGCTTGGCGCCACCTGATGCCTGAGACACGCAACCGCTTTCCAGTGATGGAGACGATTTGCGGCAGCCTCGAGATTCTCCCAAGTAAAGTTACTCTCGGTCCGGTAATGGCTCTGGAGTACGAACATGCGAAAATCGAGTGGTGTAAAGCCTTGTTCGCCTAAATCGGCAAGTGTAAAGCCGTTTTCGAGACTCTTGCTAATCTTTGTGCCGTTTACGAGTAGAAAGTTGGCGTGCAGCCAGTAGTTTGCGAAGCGTTTGCCAGTTGCTGCTTCTGACTGAGCGATCTCGTTAGTGTGATGAACCGGAATATGGTCGATCCCACCCGTGTGAATATCGAGCGTTTCACCGAGGTACTTTATCGCCATCGCAGAACATTCGATGTGCCAACCAGGGAAACCCTTGCCCCATGGGCTTTCCCATTCCATATCTCGCTTTTGGTCTTTAGGGCTGAACTTCCATAGTGCGAAGTCACTCGGATTATGTTTTTGTGAGTTGAATTCGACACGTGCACCGGCCTTCATGGCTTCAAGGTCGAGATGTGCAAAATCCGCGTATAAGGGGAACGTTGCAGTATCAAAGTACACACCATCGTCGATAACGTAAGTATGTCCACCTACTTCGAGTTGCTGGATGAGTGCGATCTGCTCCTGGATGTGCTCGGTCGCTTTGCTCAATGTTTCAGGCGGCAAGAGGTTGAGCGCTGTCATGCCTTCTAGGAAACGGTTTGTGTAGCGTTCCGCAACTTCCCAAGCGGTGACTCCCTCCTGTCGTGCTCCTTTTTCCATCTTGTCTTCACCTTCGTCAGCATCACTTGTCAGATGGCCGACGTCGGTGATGTTCATGACACGGTTTACAACGTAGTTGTTCGCACGCAATGTCCGAACGAGCAGGTCCCAGCGTAGGTATGCAACCCAGTTACCGATCAGTGGTTCACTGTATACCGTTGGGCCACAGGTATAGAGCGTGACGACATCGTCTGAGATAGGGATGAACTGCTCTGTTTTAGCAGATGCAGTGTTATGCAGTTGCATCATCAACCTTTAGTTTATGAAACGCCGTCGCGAGCTCACGTCTGGTTTCTTCGAGTGATTCATGAATCTTAAAACCAGCCGAGTAAGGATGACCGCCACCACCGAAGTAGCCTGCCAGTTGGTTTGCAAGCGGCACGTTGGCGCGTATCTTACCAGTCAGCTTGCCATCGGGGTAGGTTTTGATCGCGATTGCAACGTCGACGCCTTCGACGAGTCGCATCTCGTCAAGTACAAGCACGCTGGGGTTGTAACGATCGCTATAGGCTTGAATGTCTTCCCATGGAATGTGAATGAGTGCAAGCCTCCCGTCACATAGGTACTCGATGCGCTCGATGAGTTTGCCTTTGTACTCGAGGATATCGGCAGGTTTTCGCATCATTTCACGTCGTCGTAGCTCAATATTGGCAGGTACTGCGCCGAGTCGAACGAGCTCGGTTGCGGTTTCAAATGATCTCAGTGTCACGCTTGGGGTCGTGAGTCCGAGCGTGTCCGCGGCGAGGGAGATAAACAAGTTTTCTGCAGTCTCCTGGTCAATCGTCCAACCGAGCTCCTTGGCGATAAGCACCAACAGCTCGCCAGTTGAAGCTGCGCTGTCGTCCTGAACGAGCGTGTGCTCAAATGTCAGGTCGTTCCCCTCATCAGCTTCAACATGGTGATCAAAGACAAGCACAGGGTGCGACTCGAGAAAGTGGCGCAGACCGGACGTTGCGAGTGCTTTCTGAAGCAAGGCTTCGGCTGACGTGTCGACGATGATAGCGAGGTCGTATTTGCCATCCCATTCGCTCGTCACCCGATCCCAACCATTTATGTAGCGCAGATATTTAGGCATATCGATGGCGCAGAACTGCGATACGGTCTTGCCCTGCTCTTCGAGCATAGCTTCAAGCGCCAAGCTACTCGCGAGGCTGTCACCATCGGGATTCTCTGGTTGAATGACGACGATATTTTTTGCGTCGTCGACCAAAGTTTTTACCGTGTCATACATCTGTTTTATTGTAGCAGAAGCTAACTCTAGGAGAGCTGTTTACGTCCTTGGAGAGCGTGTGTCAGCGTGATTTGGTCAGCATACTCGAGGTCGACTCCGACCGGAATACCACGTGCGAGGCGGCTGACGACGATATCCTCGATGTCACTTTCTTGGATATGACGCTGGATATAGAGAGCAGTGGACTCGCCCTCAACTGAGGCATTTGTGGCCAGAATAACTTCTTGTACATGATCTTTTTTGAGGCGTTCTATGAGCTCAGGTATATGAAGTTGCTCCGGCCCAACACCGTCGATAGGGCTGATGGCTCCACCAAGTACGTGGTATGTTCCCCGAAACTGCTTGGTCTTTTCGAGTGCGATGATGTCGAGCGGCTCTTCGACGACCGCAACAAGCTGCTTATCTCGGGCCGTGTCACTGTAGAGTGGTGAAACATTCTCCGCTGCATCGATCAGCGCGTATGTGACCGGGCACTGCTTGACGCCATTATGCAGTTCAGCAAGAGCCCCCGCGAGACGCTCTGAGACGTGGCGATCGCGTTTTAATAAGCTATACGCATAGCGCTCAGCCGTACGAGCACCAACGCCTGGCAATTCGCCAAGCGCTTCAATAAGCGTTTCCAGCGCCTTCGGAAGCATGAGGAGCGGCTAGAGGCCGAGGCTACCGAGGCCGCCCATGAGGGGCTTCATTTTTTCTGCAGCAAGTTCTTGGGCCTTTGTCATGGCGTCGCGCACTGCGACTTCTACCCAACGCTCAAGCTCGCCGATATCATCGAGGTCAACCAAATCAGGGTCGATGCTGACCTTTTTGAGCTTTAGCTCGCCGTTTACCTGCACAACCACTGCTCCGTCGCCTGCCGAAACCTCAACGACTTCCTTCTGCAGTTCCTTCTGCGCTTTTTTTAGCTTCATAACCATCTTGGCTTGATCAATCATGTTCTCTTAACTTCCCTTCTTTTCAGACAAAAAACTGGTACCTATTATTGTAGCAAACTATCACTTTGCGTCGTACACGCGTAGTAGCACCGCATCGTTAGCGAGGTGAGATGTGACGATCTCGGTTGGCACGTCCGGCCGACTAAAGCCACTTCGTGCTAGTACGATCTGTTCACGCTTGGTCTCAGCGTTAGCCGGCGAGACCACACTAAGCTGAGGGTACTTACTGCGGAGGATGTCATAGAAAGCGACTTGGTTTGACGTGACAACGAGCTGGGTCGGCACATGAGGTTTGACGGTTTCTCGGACTGCGACGAGCTCTGGGTGGTAGGTATTCGATGTGTCCGTGTAGTAATACCCATAAAAGTAACGCGTCGCCGCGATCGAGACCAATCCAAGCGTAATAAGAAAGATAGGTGCCAGTGCAGCGAGACGCGCGTAAGGGTTGCGAGGAAAGAGCTGATACCACTCTCGCATAAATGTCTCAAGCCCGACTGCCATCAGGATGAGGCATGGGACGAACAGGAGTGCAAATTGACTTGGGTTAAAGATAAGAAGCGGGATTGATATTGCGAGCCATATCAAGAGCAAGTACGAGCGTGCAGAGTGTCTATCAATGATGGCTCTCACGAGGCCGAATGCTATGAGGAACATAAAAGTAAGGTTAAAGAATGGTGCGACCACCTCCCCCGTAAAGGGACGGTTGAACAAAAAGAGTGTCTTGCCGATCGAAATGACCGACCCGACCATACTTGATATTGTTAGTTTCTCCTTTATCTGATCGACTCCAAAAAGCAATTGGATCGTGTCGGCGTCGTGCAGCCCTGCGATGATCAGCGGTGCGAGCAAAACTCCTGCGGTAAGAATCAGTATGAGCACTTGCCAAGGTTTCGTATGTTTGATCTGGTATCTGACGTGCGGATGAAAGATACCTGCAATCACCAGAGCAAGGACAGCGTATATGCCGAGGGGCATATAAAACAGTAAAAGCCCGGCGGATGCAACGACTAGCTTCCAAACAAAGGTACGTCTGCCTTTGGTGGTGAGCTTAACCGCACCAAGCAGGATGATAAGTAGCAGCAGCATGTACATGACACCAGCCGTCCCGATACGACCCATCGATATGAACGGTACCGATGCCGTTCCAATGAGGAGCGTCAGGATCGCGATACCTTTTCGAAACCATTGGTTGAGTGTGACTGCAAGCACTATTGCCGCGATAAACGCGAGTATAAGCGATGGTAGACGGATACTGAGTGGCGATAGACCAAAGAGCCCTATGCTGAGTTTTTGCAGCAAATGATATGGCAAATTGATGACATCGCTCGCGAGTGGCGCAAGAGGGTTCAGTGAATTACTCGAAACACTCGATGTCATCTCACTTTGACTGATACCACCAGGAACATTTCCAATATCAACCAACAGTAATCCAAATAAAAAGACGACAAAAAGCGCATAGCCGACGACATAACGATAACGGTAGAGCAGCAGTTCGCGGAGAATGGATGGCTTCATAGTTTTCTTAGGTTCTTATTATACCAGCCAGCTTAAGCGCGTTGTTTGTCGAGGGACATAAAACGCAACCGTTCTGGGTGGAAATATAGCTCGACTTTGCCGACGGGACCGTTACGGTGTTTAGCGATGATAAGGTCGGTAACGTTCTGACGCTCAGTCTCAGGGTTGTAATAGGCCTCACGGTAGATGAACATAACGATGTCTGCATCTTGCTCGATTGAACCGGATTCACGCAGGTCGCTAAGCTGAGGCACCTGAGGGTTACGAGTCTCAACCGTACGGCTCAGCTGACTTAGGGCGATAACCGGTACATTGAGTTCACGGGCGATGAGTTTGAGCCCACGTGATATTTCGCTCACTTCCTGGACACGGTTTCCGTCGCCGCGGCCACTGCCCTGCATGAGCTGCAGGTAGTCGATGATAATAAGTCCAAGGGGGTTGTTGTGTGCTTCGCGACGAGCCTTGGTACGCATTTCGAGCACGGTTACACCTGGTGTGTCGTCGATATATATCGGTGCTTCGGCCATCTCTCCCATGGCGTGCGACAATTTCTCAAAGTCATCATCACTGAGGTTGCCAGTACGGATATTCCATGCGTCAACGCCGCTCGCATCGGCTAGCATACGGTCGACCAACTGCTCCTTGCTCATCTCGAGGCTGAAGAACAGGACCGATTTCTTGGCCTTAGTCGCGACGTTATAGGCCAGGTTCGTCACGAGCGTCGTCTTACCCATCGCAGGGCGCGCCGCAAGAATAATGAGATCGCTTTGTTGTAGACCAGCTGTCATGTTATCGAGATCACGCCAACCGGTTGGAACGCCACGCAATTTGCCACCACCACGGTGCAGTTCTTCCATACGGTCAAAGCTTTCGGTGAGGATCTGCTCTAGGCTCACCAAGTCCTGCTTAGCGTTCGTGTCGCTGACACCAAACAGCTCTGCTTCGGCCGTTTCGAGCAGCTCACCGATCTCCCTCTCCTCGTCGTAGCCGAGCTCGGCGATGTCTGAACTCGCTTTGATGAGACGGCGACGGACAGCTTTTTGCGCGATCATTTCGGCATAGGTAGAGGCGTGTGCCGCAGTCGGTACGTAGTTGGTGAGCTCGGTCAGGTATGCCGATCCACCGACGATATCGAGCTCGGCACGCTTTGTGAGCTGGTCGCTCAGCGTGAGAAGGTCAACCGGACGGTGGCGTTCATATAGCCGCATCATCGCATCAAATATCAGCGTGTGGCGTTTGTCGTAAAAATCCTGTGGGTGAAGTTTGTCACTGATGTCAGCCAGTACTTCCTCATCAATCAAAATAGCACCGAGCAAACTCATCTCGGCATCAAGGTTCTGCGGCGGTATTTTCGCGTCGCTCGGTGGTTGTATGGGTTTTTTAGATTGCGCCACTCACAGGTTCTCCTCCACCCATGATAGCAGCAACTGCTTTCGCGTCATCGTTTAACGCACCCGAGGACTTGGTATCACTAACGATTATTTCTGGTTCGACACCGCAGACATCACGCATTACGGCACCAAGTTGTTTGCGGTACGTCGGGTTTTCGATTTTTTTTCTGTGAAGCGCATACGTGAATTGTAATGTCAGGCGTTGTGCAGTCTTGTCGTAGGTCGTCTGCGCACGTGAAACAACGCTATAGAGTGGCGCATGGTGCTTTTTGACTGCCGTGAGCACTTTATCCCAATCAAATTCACCCGTGATGGTTTGTGGTAGTTCTGGTTGAGCCTTTTCAAGTTTTGGCGTGCTGGCTTCTTCTGCTGGTTCTGCTCGATTTGCAGCCTGTGTGCGAAGCGAGGCTGGGCTCGCGGCGAATGACGGGGATTTCGGAACATGGGAGGCTGCCGTACGGTGAGCAGTCGGTTTCGCAAAGCGCACAAGTGTTGCGACGAGTTTGAGATTTGGGTCGTGGGCCTTTGGGACGTCGGTCAATGCATCGAGTAGTTGATAGAGCGCATAGTTTTCTTTGGCGCGTTCGGCGATCAGGCGACTGAGTTGATCGGTGAGAACGATCGGTGAGACGCCTGCGGCTTGAACTGCCTCGAGTTGCGCAATCAAGGTGTCGAGGTCATGCTGCTCGATGGCACCAACGAGCGCTTCGATACGGCTCTGCTCAGCCATCCCAAGCACTGATTCGACCAAGGCAACCGTTATCTTCTCGGAGAGACCGGAAAGTTGATCAAGCAGACTGACGCTGTCGCGGAAACTGCCGCTGGCATGCTCGGCGATACGCTCAAGCGCCTCAGGCTCAAAGGCAATTTTTTCTTTCTTCGCGATAGATGCGAGGTGTTTCGTGATGTCAGCGTTTGTTGCTGGGCGGAAATGGTAACGCTGGGTGCGGCTGACGATGGTAGCTGGGACTTTATGGACCTCGGTCGTCGCAAGGATGAAGATTGCGTGCTCAGGTGGTTCCTCGAGCGTCTTTAGGAGGGCGTTGAAACTCTCGCCAGTCAACATATGTACCTCATCGATGATGTAAACCTTGTATTTCGCACTCGATGGCGCGATATGGACTTTTTCACGCAGATCACGGATATCGTCGATGCGGCGGTTGCTGGCGGCATCGATTTCGATGATGTCGAGGTGGGTATCCTCCGAGTACTCGAGACCGTTCACAGCGTGAGCGATGATACGGGCGACGCTGGTTTTGCCGACACCTCGTGGTCCAGTCAGTAGGTAGGCGTGAGAAATCCGCCCACTTTTGATGGCATTTTGAAGCAGATCGGTGATATGCTCTTGCCCGACGACTTCGTCAAATGATCTCGAACGGTACGTCCGATACAGCGCTTTCCCCAAGTACCCTCTCCTTTTATGTACTCAGTATACCGCGCTTTATCGTGGCGTGCCGAGTAGTTATCACATCAACCGCCACAAAATAAAACACACCCTATTGAGGGCATGTCCTATGATGCTCGGTCGTCTTAGAGTGCTGCTTCGACCGCTGCCCAGGTGGCTTCGCGGTTATCTTCTGGGATGACGATGCTGACCTGATCCCCCATACGTGCCTTGAAATAGGTTACGCTCGCGAGTAGGACACGGTATTCACGGCCGCCAGCCTCAACATAGTACGCGCCGTCGTGTTGGACGAGCGTTCCGATGATTTGTCGCCTGGCGACTGGCCCGATCTGCTTGTAGATAAAGCCACCATCATCAGCGATGGTCAGTTTAAGGATATCACCCTCGACCAGTTTCGATTTGCTGGCGTAGTTCGCTGGTACTGGGTAGGTTTTGCCGTCAGGACCGATCATACTCTGGCCATCAAAGACGCCCTCGATGACCTTCCCGGCTACTTCTTCGGGGCTACCGTGTGCTGGTACGCCGTCGTCACCGACGATTGATATCAAGAGTTCCTTTGCAGCGGCAAGGTTAGTCTCAGCCTCTTGTAAAAGAGACCGCAGTCGTTTGACTTGTTTCTCTGGTAAATCAGACATTTGCTCGCATTCCTTTGTCTGTTTGTCTGTCTTTAGTATCACGCTCAGAGTACCAGCCGTCAAGTGCTTTGTCAACGCTGAGATTTTCCACACAAATTTCAGATGTAGCGGACTTTTCGTTGTCATTTTTTCGCACGAAAAAACCGCCCGGCTAGCCGAACGGTCATTTCTGTGTCATTTTCCGGGCAAAATGGATTAGCTAAGCTCGACGCTTGCGCCTGCCTCTTCGAGGGCTTTCTTGGCAGCTTCAGCTTCGTCTTTGCTGACCTTTTCCTTGACCGGTGCTGGTGCACCGTCAACGATAGCCTTTGCTTCACCGAGACCGAGACCAGTCAGTTCTTTGACGGCCTTGATGACAGCGACCTTCTGGCCACCAGCGTCTTTCAAGGTAACGGTGTATTCAGACTTTTCGTCTTCACCACCAGCTGCAGCGTCACCGCCAGCAGCAGGACCAGCAACAGCAACAGCGGCCGCTGCAGGTTCGATGCCGTACTCATCTTTGAGAACGGTCTTTAGTTCGTTTACTTCGAGAACGGTGAGCTTGGTGAGCTCTTCCGCGAGTTTCTTTACGTCAGCCATGAGGGCCTCCTTTATACAAAATTAACAGTTGATTGGTGCAGCTTTAAGCTGCGGCTTTGGCCTCAACGCCGTCAAGCAGCGCGTGAAGGTTGCCAGAAAGTGCGTTTGTAACGTCGTGTACTGGTGAGAGCAGCTGTGCGACGACTTCGCCGATGAGCTGATCCTTGCTTGGTAGACCTGCAAGTGCCGTGACGTCAGCAGAGCTGAGCGCCGCGCCTTCGGCCGAAAAGCCACCTGCCAACTGAAGTGCTGGATGGGCTTTCGCGAAGGTATGGAGTACTTGTGACGGTGCTACTTCGTCGTCAGTGCTGTACGCATAGATGAGCTGGCCGATGAGGGCGCTAGTGTCAGTGTCCTTGAACGTCTTGACCTCACTCATCGCAACTCGTACGAGACGGTTCTTGATGACGACGATCGTCACGCCTGCTTCGCGGGCTGCACGACGCAGTTGCTGGATTTCAGCAACGCTGACTCCCTGGTAGTGCGCGAAGGCAACCGCTTTCGCGGTCGTGAACACGTCATTCATCTGAGCGACCAAAGCCTGTTTCTTATCGCGGGTAATCGCCATAGAACAGATTCCTTATCGTTTTAGCATTGGTATCGTTTGCCCGGATTGTTAATCGGATGCATTGCACTCGGACACTCGTTACCGCATAAAAAACGTCTGGTCGAAACCAGACATACGCGTAAAGCAAATGAGAAATTCATTGCCTCGGTAGCATGATTAAGCCTCTCGGCCGCTACTGTCTTTGGTAACGTTAGAGACATCATAGCAAATTACACCATGTTTTTCAAGCTTTCACCTCTTGACACTCTCCTGGCCCACGGGTACGCTGAGAGGTAATGAAATCGTATGGTTTTCAATCAGTGAAGAATCTCGGCCTCATGGGCTTTATTCTCATTGGTCGATAGCTGCTCGGTTTCGTTAAAACAACAATCCCAGAAAACGTAAACCGAGCACAGCAGCTCGGATTTTTCGTTTCTTGGTCCAGGCACATTGACACGAGTGGGTGGGATTTTGGCAGCGAAGCAAAAACTCCAGGGAGATGCACTTCGGATCATGCGATCCATTAGCGCGACGAAAGCAGCAGAACTGAATTGTCGTGCGTACCAGAAGCTCTGCACCATGCTGCGCAGCAATGACGTCGTATGGAAAGTGCTTGCCGACTATGACAAAGACGGCATCATTCGCAGCGCGTTGCAGCAAACCGAGTCCAGCGCAAGCTCAGCACGGAAGGAAGCATCATGACCGACGCTCACCAAGATGGCCTCCAGCAGGCCATGAACCCAGCGACAGCTGACCCAACACGTGACCCGAAGCTCTGGGTTGGTGACAGCAACAGTCTCGAGCCTCTTGGCGAGGCCGATCGTGACGATGTCGTAGGCGACTACGAGACATCGCAGCGTCTGACGCGCTCGCGGTTGTAACCCGACCGCAGTGCCTGAAGGGGTTGTGGGGAGTGGTGACTTACAAGTCACTGCTCCCCGCCCCTGTTAATCTATTGACACCATTAATTAATTTTGATATAATTGTTTTTTGAATTATGAGCGAGTTTGTAGTCCGCACGACCGAGGAATTGGTTAAAGCGGTTCATGATAGTGAGAACGAGATAGAAGAGTCTCATCGTGAGGATCGTCTTATGCGGGTCCTTTTTCACGACGACCATCACGATGTCATGAGTGAACTCGAGTGGCTCGGTGCGCTGGAACTTGAACAGCTACGCAGAGATTTTCTAGAAGAAAAACGTGACAAGAATATGGGTGAACGCTTTGAGATGGCGCTGAGTCCGAAGTACCTTGGAAAAATTCATGTCGTAGAGCTCGGTATGACAACAGAGCCATCCGCAGATGGTGGGATAGATGGTCTGAAGAAAGATTATCGTGACTTATTGAAGTTTATGGCTGATAACAAGATTGTTGAGCGTGAGTTGTCACGATCAGAAAGTGGGAGATGGCTCGACTTTCGCAATCCTGTGCTCGACGAAGCAAAGGGTAAGTTGGTCGTGATGGGACGCAATCGACCACTGATTGACACGACGATTGAGCATGGCGGCAAAGTCGTAGCCGTCCATATGCTAAAGCGCATGGTATTTAGTATGCCTATGACAAACTTCCATCTCCTTGTGCAAAGAGGTAGCGGCAAGCTTGAGTCCGAACGAGCACTTGAGGTACTTGAGACTCAGCTCAATCACGGCTCAGGTGGGATTGGGCCGATACGTACGACCTACTATCTCGCGACAGAGCTAGTTTAGTAGCTGCCTTACGTGATCCCAGATAGAGTCTTCGGCGTTTGAGTATGGCGCTATATCCATAAGGTTGTATACTTTAAGCAGTTAAAAGTAGCTGGTGGGGGGAAAGAGCGCACATGATTGGAAACCATGTTTCACCAGTTGAAGTAAGCCCAAATCGAGAACCTGACGAGCAATACAAGGAGTTACTCCACCGTATAAGGACAAAAGGCCGTCGAGCAATCTCTGGCATGGATGAGGGTTCGGTCGAAGTGCTTGGACATCAGATGGTGTTCAACTTTGAGGATGGTGGCTTTCCTGTCATAACGGAACGCGATCTTACACGCGGTACGACCCCAGAAATAATCGCTAATTTCCAGCCAAATCCTGAGCATCGTGCGATCAAAGGTGCCCTGTACCAAGGTTTTGCCGAAGTTATTGCCTTTATGAATGGCGCTCGGACTCAGGAGGAGTTAGAGAGGTACGGTTGTAAGTTTTGGAAGCCGTGGACGAGTGATGCTGCCAAGGCGGCGAAGCGCGGTCTTGAACTTGGTGACCTCGGACACGGATCGTATGGTGCTGCGTTTCATGATTTTCCAAACCCTGAGGACCCAAGCCAACCGTTTGATCAATACAAGGCATTGATTGCACAGATAAATAATCGCCCAGAGCTAAGAACCCACATCATTACTCCTTTTATCCCGCCATATTTATTCCGTGCGCCTGGATATGAGCAAAAGGTGCTGATTGTCCCATGTCATGGTATCCAGCATTTCAATATAGACGTTGAAAATCGTGAGATGTCTCTCGTTCATTGGCAGCGAAGCGCGGATGTGCCGATAGGCCTGCCGTTCAATATGGCGAACTATGCGGCAATGCTCATGATGGTGGCACAGGTTACCGGTTATAAGCCAAAAGAGCTTGTGTACCAGGTCTCGAACGCTCATATGTACAACCAGCACACTGAGATTGTCGACGAGTTGCTGTCTCGCCCCGCATTCAAATCACCTATCTTAAAGCTTGATCCAACCGTGCAACGACTTGAAGATTTCAGGGTTGAACATTTCTCTATTGATGAGTATGAGGCCCATCCTCCGATTGACATGGGCGGCACAGCGGTTTAGGTATGTCTGAGTCATTCGTAAATCTTGATAATGCTCGTCATGCTGATCAACGTGAAGTCATGGAAGGCATCCGTGAACGCGGAGAATGTCCGTTTTGTGAGGAAAACTTAGCAAAGACGCATCAACAACCGATTCTCAGACAGGGTGAGCATTGGACGTTAACGCCGAACCAGTGGCCGTATAACTTTACGCGATCTCATTTACTAGCAATCAGTAGGTATCACGCTGAGAAGTTAGGTGATCTAAAGGAAGGTTCGTTCGATGAACTCCAGGATCACCTGCAATGGGCCGAGGTTGAGTTCCAGGTTGCTGCGGGTGGATTAGCAATGCGGTTTGGTGATGTCACTCAAACCGGTGCAACCGTAAATCATCTCCATGCCCATCTAATTGTCCCAGATGAAGCGAAACCAGCCGATGAGAAGATCCGTTTCAAGATTAGCTAGATGATGGGTATGGTTTAAGGGTGCGATCATCAAGCTGTTCATCGTCGGTCAGTATCTTGACGATCTCTACACCAGACGCTTCGAGCACGCTTTGTCCATCTAGCATCGCATACCCATCAACAAAGTAGCAGGCGTTGAGCCCGCTTTCCGCAATAAGTTTGGCGCAGTTAGGGCACGGAAACGTTGAAACGGCGATGGCTTTACCTTCGCTGCTTATACCGTCTCTGGCGAGTTGTGCAATCAATCTAGCCTCTGCATGTATATCGATACTTGTCTCAATACCTACGCCCCGCTTTGCTGTGATGCGTGGATCACCGTCGAGTGCGCTCGTATATGGAGTGGGAACAGAGTTGTTGTGAGCTGAGGCAACGATTGTGTCGCCATCAATTACAGCGGCACCAACGCGACGCCACCAGTTCGTACTCTGCTCAGCTTCCTGGCGCAACACTTGTACAATCGGGTCGCTACCACTTATTTCCACTGTGCGGCCCGAAAGAACTGGCATATTTACGTTGACGTTGTCTCTGTGCCACCTGAGGAATACGGGTTCAAGTGTGGCTCGACTGCCAGTGTAACGCTCCATCAGGCTGCGGGATACGTCGTCATCAGGCAATATGACGCCAGGGCGATGCATGATGTCGGCTAATGCTCGTTGACCGATGAGACGAGACGATCGGCCAATACCATTTATCAACTGGTTTGCCTTTTCCGGTGCCAGCGCACGGATATCTTTGCGCAAATAGTCGAACTGGGACAGGATTGTGTGATCAAAAACCCCAACCTGTGCTTCTGGGTGACGATCGAGCAGTTCAAGGTATCCGTCATGGATGACTGGAAAATATCCTGCGACGAGTTCACTACGCTCTGCCATCACCTACTGACCCCTCAGACGAGCAGCAACTTTTCCGAGCTCACGTTTTACTTCTTCCGATAAACCGTCTTCAGCAATGATCGACTCGATTGCATCTGTTAGGACGACATGCTCACCGATCTGAATGCGCCGAATCTGGGCACCGGTCGATGTCGTGGCTTGTGGCTCAAGCACGACGACACGTTTACAGTACAGGTTTTCGAGTTCTTTTATCTCTTCAGATGTGTACGTTTCTGCGGTAACGATGAGTGTATCGGGACGCACCAGCTTGATGAGGGCCCACCTTTCCTCATCGACGTCCTTTAAAGTCAATATATCGACGCCTCGGATGTGAGACAAAAGACGTAGTCGCTCGTTTTCACCGACGACTGGTCTGCTCTCGCCTTTTCGAGCTTTGATCTTTTTATCAGAATCCACACCGACCACGAGGATATCTCCGTGTTCCGAAGCTCTTTCCAAATATTTTGCGTGTCCAACGTGCAATAGATCGAAAGAACCAGAGGTTAGTGTGATCTTGAGACCGAGCGCGCGCAGACTTTCGACGACCTTACCTAGCTCCTCTTTGTCGTCAAGGAAGCGCTTCTCGAACAACGAGCTGGGCGAGAACAATGTATCGTCGCGTGGTCGCTTACGCTCAGTATCAACCTGTGAGCGCTCTCCATGGGAGCGGTTCCATATCATCTCCGCATGTTCGATGGCCTCAGCGTTTTGCTGTGGTGCGATGAACGGGTGACTTCTGATTGAGCGGTCCTCGAATATCGTTTGAATCAGGTCTTTAGTGTCGTCCAGCGCACGACTTACTGGTGCGAATTTTTCAGCGTAGGTGATGAGATAAGTCAACTGGTTTGATAGCACTCCAAGTGATAACGCGCCTAGGTTCTCGTGTTCAGGTGCATCTGGTTCAGATTGGTATTTTTGATACGCTAAGATACCTGTACGCAGACAGTTCAGCCGTCGGATTGCGTCAAACACCTCACCCAGTTTCGTCGTTCGGTCATAGATAGTCTTCTCGATGATGAATCGACGCTTGACGTCGAGGTCGGGCAAAAACTCGTCAAAGAGCGTGTGTAGTTTACGGCGGCGATGATCGATCTCATCAGACGTCAAAAACTCGTAGCTGATGTCTTTGCCGACGCTGAACTCATCGCTAAAACTTTTGCCCCAATTCTGTGCTGCCATTGCAAGATACAGCAGCTCTACCTCTTCCCCATCTAGACCGGCGCTGTTTTCTACGTCCGATCTGAGGAAAAGTTCCGTTAGGTTGAGCATGAGACGTGAATGGTCGAGTCCATCACCGTCGGCGTGCAGTGTCCTGCGCCACGTCACATCATCGATGCCTTCAGGTGTATAGCGCGACCATCGCGGATTCCCCTTGAGATGTTCGCCGTACTTAGTCGCACGAAACGCCTCGTCCACACTATGTGCAGCTTGTCTTCCCTCCGATGTCATAAACATATTGTATAGTGATACTTTACGTATCGGCAAGCATATGGGTTTTAGAGTTTTCGAGTGTGCTATATTCGAACACAATGATAAATATCGTCGTGGCATATGACCGGATTGGTGCGATTGGGAAAGATGGTGATTTGCCGTGGCAACGTGAACTGCCGTGTGATTTGGCTCATTTCAAGCAACTGACACTTGGTCATACGGTTGTCATGGGACGCACAACCTGGGAGTCATTGCCATCACGGTTTCGACCACTTCCCGAGCGTCAAAATATCGTGCTGTCGCACAACTCGCATTTTCAAGCGGAAGGTGCACTCTGCGTCCAAAGTCTCGCCCAGGCAATCAAAGCAGCCGATAGCGAAGTTTTTGTGATTGGCGGTGCTCGAGTTTACGAAGCGGCACTACCGATTACTGATCGTATCTATGCAACCGAAGTACACGAAGTCTTCCAGAGTGCCGATACATTCTTTCCCCTTGTCGACGACGATACGTGGGTCGAAAGGTCACGTGAGAGTCATCAGCATGATGATCCTAGATCAAAAGACAGATATAACTACGACATCGTTATCTACGACCGACGAAACTAAAACCGCCCCGAGTGGAGCGGTTCATTAGAAATCGCAATGATTTAGCTAGAGTGAGCTAGCGTCGACTTTGATGCCAGGACCCATCGTGGTCGAGACGTTGATGGTGCGAATGTAGCTGCTCTTGAGCGTGGTCGGTTTGACTGATTGGAGACTGTCAAAGAACGCGCGTGCGTTGTCGATCAGCTTGTCGCCGCCAAAGCTTACCTTGCCTACTGAGAGGTGAACGATAGCTTGCTTGTCGACACGATATTCGACACGACCACCCTTTGCTTCTTTCACGGCCGTCGCAACGTTTGTTGCAACTGTACCACTTTTAGGGTTAGGCATCAGGCCGCGTGGGCCAAGCAGACGTGCGTACTTACCGAGTTTTGGCATCATCTGTGGTGTTGCCACGAGGATGTCAAAGTCAAGGTTTTCCTTGTCGAGGAGCTTCTGGACAGCTTCTTCACCAGCGACATCAGCGCCAGCTTTCGTTGCTGCTTCTGCTTCTTCGGCTGGGACAAATGCGGCTACTCGAATGGCCTTACCTGTACCGTGTGGGAGGCTAACAGTCGAACGGATGTTCTGGTCGGCTTGACGTGGGTCAACACCGAGTACGACGTGGACTTCAACACTCGCGTCGAACTTGGCAGGACTGGTCTCGGCCGCAAGCTTCAACGCGTCGTTGAGTGCGTAGGCTTTGCCAGTTTCAAGCTTCTTTGCGAGCTCTTGGTACTTCTTGCCGCGGCGCTCAAGCTTTGGGCGCGTAACAGGCTTTGGACCTTTCTTTACGTGGCTTTCAGCTTCTTCAGACTGAGGAGTAGTGTCGCCTGCTTCTTTGCGAGCTTCTTTCTCAGCTTTTTCGCCTGCTTCTTTGATGGCTTTTTCTGAACGCTTACCGCTTTTTGCAACGGTTGCTTCACGAACCTCGTGGTGTTCAGCACCTGCGATAGCTGCTTCGATCTCTGCGATCGTGTTCTTATCAGTTACTTCGAGCTTTAGCTCTTTTGCTTTTTCAAGCAGTTCGGCTTTCTTTGCCATGATTTACTCCTTCGTGGTACGAACGCCAGCCGTACAGCGGGCTCCCACGCTAAATATTTAATTAGCCTTCGACAGTGACGCCCATACTACGGGCAGTACCAGCGATAACTTTCGATGCTGCGGCGAGGTCGTTGGCGTTCAGGACGTCCATCTTGCTCTGAGCGATCTCTTCGAGATCTTGCTGGCTGATCTTGCCAACCTTTTCGCTGTGAGGTTTGCCAGAACCCTTTTGGATGCCGACTTTCTCACGGATCAGGTCATCAACCGGACGACCGAGACACTGCCACGTGAACGTACGGTCTTCGTAGACTTGGATGTGAACGATGACGTCCTTGCCGTTGAACTCTTTGGTTGCGTCGTTGAACGGGTTGATGAAATCCATCATGTTCAGACCCCACTGTCCGAGAGTCGAACCTACTGGAGGACCTGCGCTGGCACGGCCGCCAGGCACGCGAAGTTTCAGATTACCGATAATCTTTTTAGCCATAAATTTCCTTTTATATAAGATTTACTGCATTAGTTGAAGCATTTGCAGTGCGTAACCCTGTTATTCTAACAAAAATACACTATTTATGCAACAGGGGCGCTTCTCTTGCTCATGAAATTTGACGTTCATGCAAATAATAGGTACGGTTGTAGTTGACAACCGCTCGCATGAGCGGTCGTATCGTTATCTGTCGGACATGTTTGACGGATATTAACAAGTCAGATCATGTGCGAAAGATTCGATCACTCCGAAGAAAGAGGTACAGCAATGTCCTTGATTCGTAACTCGGGACGAGGACGAGGACTGACGGTCCTTGCTCTTGTCGCTCTGATGGCGCTGATCGCCACACTGCTCGGCAGCGCGCCGGCGCAGTCCTCCGCAAGTCTCACATCGACGGCGGTCATGCAGGTGCAGGCCGTGCTTCCGGCGTCCACGCTCACCCTCGCTGAGGATGAGTACGTCGACGCGGTACGTGCCGGCACCAGCGACGCTTCGGTCGTCATGGCCAGGTCGCAGACCGGCATCGGCACGATGTACCCGGCGGGCCCTGGTCATGCCGATGGTCCGGTGTGGGCCGGCCTGTGGGAAATCAACGGTCGGCGTGCCCTGTGCTACCAGTTCAACCTGCACAACCCCAACAGCAACGGCGAGCATCTCGCGACGCGTCTACCGGGTGCGTCACGGCACACGTCACTCGAGATTTTCTACGGGGCTGGTCGCTTCGCTCACACGAACAAGCAAGATCTTGCAACGGGTGCAGCACTAGCGACCTGGAAGAAGATGGGCGGGGACGGTTTCAATACCTACTTCTCCTGGGGCAAGAGGAACGACGTGTTCAGTGCTGGTGTACTGAGCGCGTACAATCGTGTTCTGAAGGAGATGAAGCGCCACGGCCCGTACAAGATGAAGGCCGAGCTCAAGGGCGGCGAGAAGCTCGTCGGCCAAGACGGTCGCGTTGCGGTCACGGTCAAGAACTCCCACGGTGGCGTCAAGGGCGTTGCCGTGCAGATGGATTCCACCAACGCCCGTACCTCGAAGCAGCAGGCGGTCACCAACCGCAACGGCGTTGCCGTGTTCAAGTACACGCGCACCGGCACTGACCGTGTTCGTTTCGTGGCGCGCGTTTCGGCGCCCAGTACCAAGGGATACCTGACTAGTCCGTCTGGTGGCAACCAGGCGCTCGTGGCACCTGGGCCGGCCTACAAGAAGTCGGCTTCGGTCAGCTATCAGCGCAAGGCGCCCGCTCCGTCGGTCGACGTCAAGTGCGAGACGGGTTGCAAGAAGGCCACCGTGATCCTCGGCGGCAAGAACCCCAAGGGCTCCAAGCCGATTCGCTACGTCATCGAGGTCAACGGCAAGGTGAAGGCCAAGCTGGACCTCCGGCCCGGCAGCAAGAAGTCTCTGTCACGTGACTTCCCGGACGGCACCAAGGGTGTGGTCTACGCCTGCTACATCGATCGTGTCGGCGGCAAGTGTGTCACGCCGCGCGTCAAGATGAAGCGCTTCACCGTCGTCTGCCCGCCCTGGGCCAAGGCCCAGCTGGTCACCCAGACAACCATGGCCTGTGAGGGCTGTTCGTCGAAGACCAACAGCCTGATGTTCTGGGCGCCGGACAAGTCGAGCCGCTTCTACGTCGGGACCTATCTGCTCAACGGCAACCCGAAGAGCTACAAGTTCCCGGCTGACGGTGAGTGGCATCAGGTCAACGGCGTGAACAACGGCAAGGTGACCGCTGTCGGCTTCGAGGTGTACCGCACGGCGGACCGCACCGGCAAGCTGCTCGACATCACCTTCGACTGCCCGACCTGCGGCTGACGTTCAGTAACCACATGATTTGAAAAGCCCCCGCTAGTTTCGGCTAGCGGGGGTTCTTCATGTCCGGGACTGTTTATCTAGACCTTCTTGACTTGGAGGGCATCGAGTTCAACAGGGGTGTCACGGCCGAACATACTGACCATGACGCGGATCTTACCCTTAGTGTTGTCGATTTCAGAGATAGCACCGTCGAAGCCCTTGAATGGACCATCGGTAATATTGACGACTTCACCAACTGAGAAGTTGATAAAGTGCTTTGGATCTTCGACACCCATGCGCTTTTTGATTTTTGCCACCTCACCATCGCTCATCGGCGTAGGGTCGGTGCCGGAACCGACGAATCCCGTCACACCAGGTGTGTTTCGGATGATGTACCATGCATCCTCGGTGAGCTTCATCTCGACCAGGACGTAGCCCTGGAAAATCTTCTTTTCGACGATCTTGCGCTTGCCGTTCTTTATCTCAATCTGCTTTTCCTTTGGAACCAGCACGTCAAAGATCTTGTCGGCCATGTCGACGCTATCAACACGCTGTTTGATGCTCTCAGCGACCTTTTCTTCGTAGCCTGAGTAGGTGTGGACCGCGTACCATGCACGGCTCGAGTCATATCGTTTAGCGTTTGCCATTATAGTAATACCTCCTTGAACAAGTAGCTGAATATAGCGTCAAGTCCGACAATGACCAGCGCGAAAAAGAGCGAAAAGATGATGACAGCCAGCGTCAGGCTCCACGTCGCACGACGGTTTGGCCAACGCACCTGTCGAAGCTCGACCCATGCACCCTTAAAGTAACCGCCGATTGCTCGGAACGGCTTTGTCCATGCTGACGGCTTTTTGTCGGCTTTCGCGACCTTGGGCTTCGTTGCAGCGGACTTCTTAGTAGTTTTTGGCGTTGCCACCTCTCATCACTCCTTGGGGTTAAACCATTAAAAATAGCCTACTATATGGTAGGCCTGTCACTGTCAAGTATCGCCGGTTTTTATGATTTCGTCAAGGTCTTTTGCTTCTGCGGAGCATCTGAGAGCACGAAACCAAAACTTGAGCCATGGTTGAGACGACTCGTTACTTCGATCTTTGTGCCTAGTTTTTGCATCAGTTTCGTAACGACATAGAGACCGAGACCAGTACCGGAGGTTTCTCGGGTGCGGTAGTCTTCTGAGCGGTAGAATTTTTCGAATACATGCTTTAGGTCGGCTTTGCTGATACCGATACCTGTATCTTTGACGGCGAAAGATACACCACCGGTCGTGCGCTTGATCTCCAACGTCACAGAGCCGCTCTGCGTGTACTTGATAGCGTTGGTGATAAAGTTCTGCAGTACTTCCTCGAGATAGAGCCGACTGGTCGTGATAGAACCGAGCCTGGTACCGGCATCAAGGTTCAGAGTCAGCCCCTTCTTTTCGGCACTCGGTTGGTAGGTGTGATAAAGCGTCTCGGCGAGAGACTGGAGGTCGATCTCTTCGACAGCATCACCTATACCGCGTTCTGCTCGTGAGAGCGTCCCGAGGTCGTTGATCATGTTGGCGAGAAGCATGATCTGGTCATGTGCGTTCGTTAGCGAGTCAGCGAGCTTGGTTGCATCGGAACCGTGCTTCATAAAGTACTGGACGTTCGATATCGTTCCTTCGGCGATCGTGACCGGCGTCCGTAGTTCGTGGCTGATAACTGATATGAACTCATCTCGTTCCTCTTCCAGGCTCTTCTGTTTGGTGACATCACGGGCGATACATACGTAGCCGTGACCATCGTTTTGGTGGTTGGCCGAAAAAGCACTCTGGATCTTGTTGACGCTCAGATGCAGTCGGATCGTGTCGCCGTCGGCAAAGCGCAGGTTCAGATCGTCGCGTTCGAAATGGTTGCCGGCTTTCATCAGCTCAAACAGGGATACCGGCTCACCTGACTTATCCTGCAACGTCACGATATCGTCGACACGTTTGCCACTCAGGCTTTCGTTGGTGTCCATGAGGCTGAGCATCGCGGCGTTATAGATACGGATGCGACCTTTGCTGCTAACCGTAAAGATTGCCTGTGTCGTACCGTTGATGATCGTCAGGAGCGACTCGCGTTGGTCTTGTTGCTTGGTGCGGAGTTTCGAGAGTTTGATGTGCTCTCGGCGACGCATGTACTGCATGACGAAAAAACCTGAGGCTAACGCCGACGCCAGTACAAGCAGCAGGCTATAGGTTGCAGTCATTGGTTCCCACCGAAGTTTGCTTTCATAGACTTACCCTAATACTAGCAGATAGGGCTCATGGTTTTTAGTAGTTTACGACTTTCGCGGTAGCCTGGGAGACAACTTTCGACGATCGACCAGAAATCTGTGCTGTGGTTCATCTGTCTGGTGTGGGCGAGCTCGTGTACAAGGACATAGTCGATCAGCTCGTGCGGCAGGTTCATCAGCGCGACGTTGAGTGATATCGTACCGCTGGATGAGCAGCTACCCCACCGTCCTCGTTGGTTACCAAAGCGTTCGCGTTCGTACTCAAACCCATGCATATCAGCGAGGTACTGCAAGCGGCGCGGCAGATACGCCATCGCTTCACGACGAAGCGCGCGTTTTACCTGGGTTGAGACGAATGCCTGGACGAGATCTGGTTGTTCATCATAGTCCCTTGGTAGCGACACCTCGATGATCTGGCCACGGATACGGCCTTTTGGTTCGCTTATATCTGCAAACTTCAGTGTCAACGTGTGAGAATGGCCGATGCTCATGCCGTTCGTATAGACGACACGTTTGTCCTGGACGCTGGCGAGTAGCTTGCGTATCTCGGCACGTGACGACTCAACGAGTTCTTTGACAAGGTAGAGTGGTGCTCGCTTTGGCAACGAGGCTTTGACGTGGCCGTCTTCGGTCACACGAAGTCGAACGTAGCGAGCCTGCGGGCTTCGTCGGTATGAAATCACGCCAAATTCAGGATCAACGAGCTGTGCTCTGCTCCTCGTGTTAGCTGATTGAGATGTTCCGTCGCTGCGCTTGAATATCATGCGGTTGCGCCTGTGGGGTTGATTGCTGTTGGTTTACGGGTGCGCCCTCGCGTGGGGCTACAAGTGCCTTGAGCACGATGCGGGCCTGGGTCGTAAAGGTATGTTTGCCACTGATCACGATGATGTTTTCTGATGGGGTTGGGATAGAGAACTGTTTACGGTAGCGTTCGAACTGATCGCCGTCCATTGAGGCGTTTAACTGATCCGCTTCACGTTTGTCGCTACGGCGTGAAGAACGTGACTGGCTGGTCGGTTCGTCGGTCTGTACCCAGATAGTAAGGATGCCATAGCCGTTACGCTTGGCTTCACGCGCCACGCTCTGTCGGCCGCTCTTGCTGTTGACGCCGCCGTCGATTATGAATGTCTTACCTGTCTTTAGCAGCTCGGTCACTTCGTTTTGGGCGATCGTACCGACTGCTGCATCCTCGACGTGGTCAAACTGCGAGTCAGGAGCGATGGTGTGACGGATGAAATCCATACTGACGAGTGGTGCGCCGAACATCTCAGCAAATTGACGCGAAAAAAAGCTCTTGCCGGAGCCAGGAAGGCCGATGACCAAAATGACAAGCGGGCGTGATGGGCTGAGCGATTTCATATGTTTATATAGTATAGCAAATGGAGCAACCTGTCGTACCTCTGGTATACTATAGAGCGTTGCGACGCCATAGGGGCATAGTACAACGGTTAGTATAAGGGTCTCCAAAACCCTAGATCGTGGTTCGATTCCACGTGCCCCTGCCATGAAAGATAGCTCACCTTGTGTGGGCTATCTTTCATGGCACAGACCAGCTCGACCCTACTCTTCAAGCCAATGTTGGCGCTCTGGATGTTGTATACTTCTGCTATATGGCAAATAAAAATGCAAAGACTTCAAATCCTACCTCGAGAAAAAAGAAAATCATAACCTGGGTTATAGCTGTTGGTCTAGCAGTATTGCTCTTAACCCCATTCGTCAACTCGTACACATTGCGCAAATCGTTGGAATCAGAGTCTAAGACTCAACTCGCCGAAAGCTACTCAGGTTTTGTACATGATTCGGAAAAGTTTATCGATACCACATCTCAAACCTTGCAAGTACCGCCCAACATCAGCTATTCAGCCACGTATACCACGTGCTATACGGATCATGACGATAGTGGTTGGTTCGCAACTGACTACAACTACAACTGTCTCCTGGTAAGGTATGCATTTCTTGAGGTCCCATCTGATTCAACATTGCAGCGAACAGTCGAACAGCAGGCAGAGCCAAGCTCGATAGGTTCGTCCAGTGATTTCTTCGGCAATATATACGAACTTTATACGTATGGCGATAAGTTTGAATCAGTATTTCCTGGTACGAGGGATTTGCCGATACGTCTACTTGTTGTCATGAAGGGTACATATTCGGATGTAAATGATGTCTTAGATGTAGGAGTTGTAAGTAGTCTTGATACAGTTGTGTCTTACGCTGAAAGAGATGCTACTGCAAACAGAAAATTAGTTGAAAGTAGCGGAGAGATATCACTTGATCCACAGAAAACATATGTCGTCTTACACTATGAAAAAGCCTACCTGGAGAGGGACATCGGGTGCCGTATGCCTAGCTTTATATTTTGTGAGTCACCAATCTAAATGTCCTCATTAACCGAGAAGGTAATATGAAGAATCAATCCAAACTCTCAATCCAGGTTCTCGCTCTCACTGCCACTTTACTGGCACCAGTCATCACCCTGTTCGCAATCAGCATCGGTCTCTCGGGCCTTGAGGGTATCAACCCTGAAAATCATGACAGAGAACGAATCATACCCGTCTCGGAGCCAACTGAAATGCTCGTCAAGCAGATCTCCGTTTATATCATCGCGCCGCTTGGCATCGTGCTGGCTATCCTATCGCTACTCAACCTCAAGTTTGCTAATGAGAACGTTCATAGAGGCATCATCGCCGGATTACTTGTAACGGCGTGCTGGTTCGGCTACGCGTTTTGGGCGACGAGTGGCCAGTGGGTGACGGTCGACGAAACCAGCCCATCCAGTGACGGTTCTTTGCAGATCCGATCATTTGATATCGAATAATGGCCCACAAGAAAACGACCCGTAAGGTGGGCCGTTTCCTGCTCTTATCAGAGCTACGCTAACTGCTCTGGGTGATGGTCCCGTTTCATCTCCCCGCCATGTGCAATGATGGCGTAGAGGATAAATATCGACACCGCGATCGCAATGATTGACCATACAGGTGTTACTTCAATGAGCGCAAGGTTTGCAACCATACCCACAACTGCAAGTAACGCGCCGACAATCCGTCCAAGCATGTTGCCTGCAAGTAGCAGCGCTGCTGACCCAACGAGAAGTACCCCGATGGCGAGCATCGTCCAGCCCCAGTCAGAAATACTCAGCATATACGTCGTACCAGACATGTATACATACCAGTCCTGACTAAATATGCCCGCAAAGCCATATAACATGTGTACGATTCCACTGAGAAACATCAGTGATCCCGCTATCACTATCCAGTTAGTCCAACCAGTAACCTGTGGTTGCCTGGTGGTTCCTGCTGTTGTTGCCATCACACCCTCCCCGTTTAGAATTACCTATAACTGATTATAGGTAGCTGTTCAGGCAAGCGATGTGAAAAAAGTCACACTAACTCTTTGGTCAGTTATTTGTCTTTGGTCTCTTCGCGCTTCATACGCACAGCACGTTTGAAGCTACGTTCGGCATCTTCGTCAGCGTAACGGGCGATAGCCGGGCGTACCAGAGTCTTTGGCCCACGACGACGTTCATCAATCTCGTTCAGGGAGTCAATGAAGTAGTTTTCCATCAGCCATTCACGTCCAGGTGGCATCTGTCCCACGACCGTGAACCAGTAGAGTTTTTCACCCCACTGCTCTGCCCGAGCGATGCGTGGCTTTTTGACGACTTTCATCGTGCCGATCGGGACGGTTTCAATAGCCTTTTCGATGATATTGCGGCCGACTTTCTCGTTATTTACAAAGATATCAACGGCAAGCGTACGAACACCACGTGGGGTTACTTTGACGGCCTGAATATGTTGGTTGTGCATCCATATCACTTCGCCGTTAATGCTGCGGAGCTTGGTCGATCGTAGCGTCATGCGTTCCACGACGCCCGATACATCCAGAAACGGCTCGACGCGGATAAAGTCACCGACGTGGAACCAATGTTCGATAATCATGGCCGCACCAGCAGTGATATCACGCAGAATCATACCGATCGTACCACCTGCTAACACGATAAAGAACGCACTAGCACCGATCGCCGCGCTACTGAAGGTCGCAGTTGGGCTGAGGAGCTTCCAGACATAGAATGCGACGACACCGACGATAACTGCACGAACTAGCGCGATTGCGACGCTGAGGTATGTTTCAACGCGTCGTAGCCGTATCTGACGCTCCACGTCATCTGTCGTATCGGAACTGACTGCGACCAGTTGAGCGACTTTGATGATGAAATACGCGATGATCTTGCTGAACCAATAGGCTAGAACGATAGTTACTAGCAATATCAACACCGAGCGAAACGCGTTCGGCTCAGTAAAAAAGGTCGTGAATTCGTTTATGGTGTTCTCTGCTGCCTGTTCCATTACCAAAGACCTATACTACAGGTGATGTCAGACAATTTCCAGTGTGAAAAAGCTGTTGAGTGACAGTGCCGCGCTCATTATGAGCAGCAGCCAGAGTGACCAGCCAAACTGTTTGCGCGCCCATCGTGATACATCGGTCTCGGAGCGATCGAGACAAAGTTGCAGCCAGTAGAGTCCTGCGAGCAGGACGATGAGGTATGTCAGCAGACTCGTCCCGTACACCCCGAGCACCGTCCAGATGACCAGAAACAATACGACATAGATAGTGATTTGCTGTCTGGTTGCATGAACGCCTTTGACGACCGACAGTATTGGCAAGTTCGCAGCAGCGTACTCGTCACGACGAAAGATCGCGATCGAATAAAAATGTGCCATTTGCCACGCGACCATGACTAGGAACAACAGTACCGCGATCATATCAAACGAGTTCGTTGCCGCGACGTAACCGATAACCGGCGGTGTAGAGCCGCTTAGCGTGCCGATAAGCGTGCTATGGACGGTCTTGCGCTTGCTATAGGTATAGGGGCCGACATAGGCGATGAAACCTAATAACGCTACTGATAGCGTAAGCAAATTCGTACCGTATGCTAGCAGTAGCGTACCTACCACCAGTAGTGTCGTGCCATAAACGATGGCGTTCGCGAGCGGTACGTCCCCACTGACAAGCGCACGTCGCTTGGTACGGGCCATACGGGCATCGATATCACGGTCAAGGATATTGTTGAATACGCAGGCCGAGGCCATGACAAGTGCCACACCGATGAGCATCGAGAGGAATGTGACTATGTTTGGATCGCCAGCAGCACCAAAGAAATACCCTGCGATAGCGGCGATGGAGTTACCGTAGACGATGCCTGGTTTGGCGAGGTAATAGTAGGTTCTCAGTAGAGTACGTGGTGTCATTGGCTTAGTGATGATGCTCGTGGTCATTCGACGAGTCGAGGTCGATGTTTTCTTCTTGTTGGATATAGGTCTCAACCTCGTGTGGCATCATATTGTAGTTTAGATGATACATGATCCAGAGGCTACCGAAGGCGACGATACCGACCACCATCAACATAAACAGGAATGAAGCGAGGTTGAGGCGCGGCTTGGCTTCGTGACCGAGGTGGAAGAAGAATAACAGTTGCACGATAAGTTGGGTGATAGCGAGCGTCACGAGTGCGACAGCGAGCGGTAGGTCTGGATAGGCTTTGCCCTGGAAATCACTCTGGATAGTCGTCAGCACGAACGCGATCAACGTCAGCCCAAGCGATAGGACGAAGCCTATCAGGTATGAGCGCATTAGTTTTTTACTATCGGTCATGACAGTGCTCCCATCAGGTAAACCAGCGTGAAGATAAAGATCCAGATGATATCGAGGAAGTGCCAAAAGAGCGCGAACATGGTCAGTCCTTTTTCAAAGCTACTCGTCACGCCGCGCTTATACAGGAAATAGACGAGCACGAGGAGCCAAAGGAGGCCTACAGCAATATGGAAGCCGTGCGTGCCGACTAATGTAAAGTAAGCTGTCAAAAAGGCGCTGGCCTGTGGTCCATGGCCTTCAGCGAGCAAGACGCCGAACTCATAAAGTTCCATACCGAGGAAGCCGGCACCAAGCAAAAAGGTCAGGCCAAGTGAGGCCCAGATGAGCTTGGTCTGTTTCGCCGCAAGCCCAACCAGCGCGATACCGGTCGTCAGTGAGCTGGCGAGCAGTAGCAACGTCTCAATTAGGATAAAGTTTAAATCAAACAGCTGGGCACCCGTTGGTCCACCAGCCGTACCACCGCGTAGGACAGCATAGGTTGCAAATAGACAGGCGAACAGCACACAGTCGGTCATCAGATAGACCCAGAACCCGAGCGTCGTCTTTGCGAATTCAGCCTGGTGTCTCAAAGCAGCTTCAGCGTGGCTCATATGACACCTTTCTGCTCACGAGAAACCACCTCTTTGGTTATCAGCATTTCCGTATCCTCGTCAGCAAACCGTACGATAAGGAGTGCGAGGAGTGCAAGCGTTCCGACGATCAACAGCCACCAGATATGCCAGATAAGCGCAAAACACATCAGAAAGCCAGCGAACGCAATCAACAGGCCAAACGGCGAGTTCTTAGGCAAATGGAACGGTTCAAACTTGTTCTTCGGGTAGTTCTTGTCATGTTTCATGTCCCAGAACGCATCGCGTCCACGAATGACTGGAGTGATAGCAAAGTTGTATGACGGCGCCGGTGACGGTACTGACCATTCGAGTGTGCGACCGTTCCATGGGTCACCGGTCGCATCACGGTTTTTCTTGCGCTGGATGATACTGACAAGTAGTTGCAAAGCTTGGAGACCCGCGCCAAGCATCATGATCATCAGACCGATACCGGCGACGATGAACAACCCTTGCCACCCAAGACTTGCGTCATAGTGGTCGAGACGACGTGTCGCGCCCATGATCCCGAGGATGTAGAGCGGCCCAAAAGCACCGACGAACCCGATGATCCAGCACCAGGCCGCCGCTTTGCCAAGGCCTTCATGGAGCGTAAAGCCGAATATCTTTGGGAACCAATAGGTCAGCCCGGCCATAAAACCGAACACGACACCGCCGATGATCATGTTGTGGAAGTGAGCGACGAGGAACAGACTGTTATGCATCTGAAAGTCAATGGCAGGTACGGCATGAAGCATACCGGTCATACCGCCGATCGTAAAGGTGACGATAAAACCAAGGAACCAATACATCGGGCTCGTGAACTTGACGCGTCCTTGATACATCGTAAACAACCAGTTAAAGACCTTCACACCTGTCGGGATCGCAATGATCATCGTCGTGATACCAAAGAATGCGTTGACATTCGCGCCTGCTCCCATCGTGAAGAAGTGGTGTAGCCAGACAACATAGCTAAAGAACGCGATCGCCATGATAGCCGCAACCATCGATGTATAGCCGAACAGTTTTTTGCGTGCAAAAGTCGCCACGATTTCTGAAAAGATACCAAATGCCGGCAAGATCAAGATATAGACCTCGGGGTGACCCCAGGCCCATATCAGGTTGATATACATCATCGGGTTTCCACCCATGTCACTCGTAAAGAAGTGCATGCCAAGCAGTCGATCAAGCGACAACATGCCGAGCGTGGCGGTTAGGATCGGGAACGCAAAGATGACGAGTAGCATAGCACCGAAGACACTCCAGGCAAAGATTGGCATATCCATCAACTTCATGCCAGGTGCACGCATCTTGAGAATAGTGACGATAAAGTTGATGCCGGAGAGCAGACTACCGACACCGGATATCTGCAACGCCCATATCCAATAATCCACGCCGACACCGGGACTGTATTCGATACCGGAAAGCGGCGGATACGACAACCAACCTGCAGCCGCAAACTCACCGACGACCAAACTGACGTTGATGAGTGCCATTCCCATGAAGAACAACCAAAAACTCACTGAGTTCAGAAATGGAAAAGCGACGTCACGTGCCCCTAGTTGTAGTGGTAATACGAGGTTGATCAGCCCAAACATGAGGCCCATCGCCACGAAAAAGATCATGATGGTGCCGTGAGCGGTAAAGACTTGTTGGAAATGATCAGAACTCAGGAATCCCTGGGCTTCACCGCTCGCAAGCGCTTGGTGAGCGCGCAGCATGACCGCATCACCGAGCCCGCGTAGCAGCATGACGAGTGCGACAATGATGTACATGACACCGATCTTTTTCGGGTCGAGGCTGGTGAGCCATTCGCGGTACAGCCAGGTCCACTTTTTTAGGAAGGTGATAAGGATGATGACCGCCAAGCCCCCGCCGACGATCGACAATGCGCCACCGAGCATGATTGGATCATGCGGCAAGTCATCAAAGCTGAGCATACCGAGCATCAGTGGTGTCCCCCTCCATGTTCGCTACCCATGTAGCGGTTTATGACACTATCATACAGGGTCGTATCATAGAGACTATAGGTACTGGTAGCTGGGTCTCTGGTCGGTTCACGCAGCTTTTCATAGAGTTCGGCGGTGAGTTGCTCGGAATCCTTCGCTGACGTGACCCAGGCGTTGAACTCATCAATACTCCTAGCTTTAGCGGTAAAATTCATATCTGCGTGCCCTTCACCGCTTAGGTTGGCTGACGTTCCACGGTAATCACCTGATTCACGGGCGTTAAGGTGTAGTTTGGTGCTCATGCCCGACATAGCGTAGATCTGACCACCAAGCTGCGGTATCCAGAACGAGTTCATAGGTGCGTCACTCGTGATCGTAAACTCCACGGGCTGATTGATCGGTATGACGAGTTCATCGATCGACGCTACCTGATAGTCGGGATACAGAAACAGCCATCGCCACTGGAGCGCGACGACTTGTACTTTCAGCTGTTGCCTATCGGATGTGAGTGGTTTGTAAGGATCGAGGCTGTGTGATGTTTGCCAGACGATGACCGACAAAACGCCGACAATGATGATCGGCACACCCCACCAGATGAACTCTAGTAACTTACTGCTCTCCCAATCAGGTCTATAGGTTGCTTTTTTATTACCCTCTCGGTACCGTAGCGGAATGAAAAAGGCCAAGAAAAATACCGGTACGATGATAATCAGCATGATAGCGACAGCCAAGAATAACGTGTCTCGTTGCTGATCACCGATAGTGCCTTTAGTGTCGATCATCTGCATAGTGCCACCCTGGGCCGCGAACACCATGAGACCAATCACGCCAAGGAGCGCAATAATCGGCACAACTACCCAAAGTACCCTCTTCAACATATTTATGCTTACTATAACACGACGAAGCGAGTAGGTAGAGAGCTAGCCTACAAACTAGACCAAGCCGATTTTACACCTTGGTCTAGCACAATATTGCATCCTTTTTGCAGCGCTCCAGCATGTCTGTTAGCATAACAAGTAACGTATAGTATTAACGTGAAAGAACGGATAAACACACAATCATGAAAGTTGTTATAGTCGGCGGTGGCTTCGGTGGCGTCAAAACAGCCTTAGGTCTCGCGAAAGACGATAAACTTCAGGTCACACTCGTCAGCGACCGCGATCATTTTCTGTTCTACCCAGCACTTTATGCGACAGCCACTGGCCGTAGCCGACGCCAGTCGATCATACCGATCAGCGAAATGCTCGCCGGTTCTCGCGTCAAGTTCATCCAGGACACGATGACGAGTCTTGATACTGAGCGCCACATCGTCATTACCAACGATCATCAATTGCCGTACGACCGTGTCGTGCTAGCACTCGGTGTCGTGACATCGTACTTTGGCATCGAAGGTCTCGATAAATACAGTTACAGCATCAAATCAGCACACGAAATATATCGTTTCAAACGACATCTACATGATGAGCTTACCAGCGAGCATCAGTTCGACAAGAACTACATCATCGTTGGAGCCGGGCCTACAGGAGTTGAACTGTCTGCCGCTATGGGGCACTACCTAAAGCGCATTGCAAAAAAACATAAGATTCGTCAACGCACCGTCCACCTCAGTCTAGTCGAGGCGGCCCCACGAGTTTTGCCACGAATGAGTGAGCGTGCCAGTGAAATGGTTGAAAAGCAGCTGAAAAAATTAGGCGTCAAGGTCATGACCAACAAAAAAGTCGAGTCCGAAGACGACGACAGTATCATCATCAGCGGCAAAGATATCCCGAGCAAGACCGTCGTATGGACATCAGGTGTGGCAAACAGTCCATTTTTTGCCGAGCATAGTGATATTTTCCGCCTCGCAAAGAATGGCCGAGTCGAAGTCGATGAGCATCTCAAAGTGAGTGAGCGTGTCTACGTCATCGGCGACAATGCGAGCACGCCGTTTACTGGTCTTGCCCAAACTGCGATTCACGATGCGATGTTCGTGACAAAGGCTATCCGTGCCGAGGCACACAAACGACCACTTCCTACCTATAGAGCTAAAAAACAACCAGTCGTCATACCGGTTGGTGAGAACTGGGCGATCTTTGAGTTTGGTCCGCTACGTCTTGGTGGTTTCATGGCATCGATGGTCCGGCGTGCGGCTGGATTCGTCGGCTACACCGATTACTTCCCTGTTACGACGGCTTTCAAACTCTTCTTATCCGAGGATGACCTGGAAGAAGAGTGCTCAATCTGTAAATAGCTGCTTGTCAGTCTGTTCTGCACTGCTATACTGTTAGATAAGCATAAGCATAGGGGGGGCGGGGCTGAGGTTAAAGCCTAGGTAATCACTGATGAAGATATTGATGCTTGGGTGGGAGCTCCCTCCTTACAATAGTGGTGGTCTTGGCGTGGCCTGTTATCATCTCGCAAAAGCACTTGCCGACCACGGAGCGGATATCCAGTTCGTACTCCCATCAACCGCCGAGCACGACGAGGTAGACTTCATGCGCGTTCTCAAGCCTCAATCGACGATGCGCACCCCGACCCAAACTGCATACCACGTCAACCCAAACCCATACACCGGTAACCTGACGGTGATTCGCGAACTACAGTCTGAGTACGAAGACTTCATAGAAACATTGATCGCACGTGAGCGTCCCGATGTCGTCCATGCACACGACTGGTTGACGTTGCGAGCCGGTATGCGCGCGAAAGCCGTTTCGGGCGTGCCGCTCATCGCGCACGTGCATGCGACCGAGTTCGATCGAGCGGGCGGTAACTATGGCGACCCGTTAATACATGAGATCGAGGAACACGGGCTACTAATGGCGGATCACATCGTAGCGGTCAGTAACACGACGAAAAAAGTCATCGTCGAACGCTATAACATTCCTGCTGACAAGATCGAGGTCATTCATAACAGCGCCGAACTGCTCGAGTCCCATGCTACAGATATCAGTGCATACCGCTACATCGAGCAACTCAAACAAGAAGACTACACCGTCGTTGTGACCATCGGTCGCCTAACCAGACAAAAAGGACTGACGCATTTTCTACGTGCTGCAGCGCAGGCACACAGTCGTTATAGCCGATTTCTGTTCGTGATAGCTGGGAGCGGAGAGCAACGAGATGAGCTGATCGAGCTCAGCGCAGACCTCGGTATCGCTGATGTGGTAATTTTTACCGGTTTCGTGCGAGGTCAGGCTCTTCGGGATGTCTATAATCTTGCTGACGTCTTCGTGATGAGCTCAGTGAGCGAACCATTTGGCCTTACCGCTCTTGAGGCCGCCCAACACTGGACAGCCCTCAGTATCACGAACCAATCAGGTGTCCGTGAAGTCCTTAGCGGCACGCTGACCTATGACTATTGGGATGAGAGGCGCCTTGCCGATCAATTGGTTGCGCTTGCTCTCTCGGATTCACTGAGGAGCGAACTCGCTCACGATGCCGGTCTCGAAGTACTTCAGATGTCATGGAAAAAAGTGGCTGCGCAATTTGTCGATCGTTACCAGGTCCTGAGGAGTGCTACCGCATGAGTGAGCGCCAAATCATGCTCTATCTGCATGTTCATCAACCATATCGAGTGAGTCCGTACAGCGCGTTCGATATCGGGATGCGTCACGACTATTTCGTCGACAACGAGCAGGTCAGTAACGAAGCCGTGTTCCGTAAAGTCGCTGAAAAATCATACCTTCCAACGAACCGCATGTTGCTCGAATTGCTCCGCACACAGCCAAAGTTTGCGCTGTCGCTCAGTATCACCGGCACGTTCCTGGATCAATGTGAGCGTTGGGGGCTAGACGTCCTCAGGAGCTTCCAGGAGCTCGTCGCTACCGGTCGGGTTGAGATTGTCGCTGAAACGTATTACCACAGCCTGGCCTTTTTCTACAGTCGGTTCGAGTTTGAAAAACAGGTCCTGATGCACCGTGAAAAGATACAACAGCTGTTCGGAGTCACGCCTCGCGTTTTCCGTAACACTGAGCTTGCATATAATAACGATCTTGCTGAATGGGCTGATAGCGCCGGGTACGTCGGTGCGATCGCAGAAGGTTGGGATGAAGTGCTCGGATGGCGTAGTCCGAACTATGTCTACACCGCTCCTGGCGTCAAACGGCTCAAACTCTTGCTCAAGAACTACCATCTCAGCGATGACATTGCCTTCCGTTTCTCAAATCAGCACTGGGCTGAATGGCCATTGACAAGCGAGAAGTATATCGGTTGGCTCGATGCGATCGACGCAAATGAATCACTTATCAACCTATGTATGGATTACGAGACATTTGGCGAGCACCAATGGGAAGCACACGGTATCTTTGACTTTATGAATGCATGGATTCCAAAGTGGCTGGAGCGTGACGGCAACAGTTTCGTGACAGCAACAGGAGCCGTGACCAGTCACGACCCGGCAGACGAGGTGTCGTTCGAGCGAACCGTCACGTGGGCTGACACAGAGCGTGACCTGAGCGCATGGCTCGGCAACAGTATGCAACAAGAGGCCCTGCGTCACCTCTATGACCTCGAGGATGATATATTGCATACGCATGACTCGAATCTCATGCATGACTGGCGCATGCTCCAGACCTCAGATCATGCCTACTACATGTGCACAAAGTGGTTTCGTGATGGTGATGTTCATGCCTACTTTAGCCCCTATAACTCGCCGTACGACGCGTTCATCTACTTTATGAACGCAGTACGCGACCTGAGGTTACGTCTCATCCAGCACGCTATTGGCAAGGAGAACGGTTGATGTCGCGTCCGATCTTGCTCAGTAATGGCCAGATGCATGTCGGACTCGATCCTTACGGCCTCGTGAATGACTTCTATTTTCCGCATGTCGGACTCGAAAACCATACGACCGGCAAGAACCTCCGTCATCGTATCGGCGTTTTCGTCGAAGGTTCTTTTAGCTGGCTCGATGATGACTCATGGGAAATTCGACCCGATTATTATGGCGACGTCCTCGTTTCACGAATCATCGCCGTTAACGACCGGCTTCAGGTACGCCTCGAGTTTGATGATTGCGTCGATAGCGAGTTCACGGCGTTTATCCGTAATATTCATGTGATAAACAGCGCCGATCGTGCGCGTGAAATACGTCTATTCATGCATCAGGTGTTCGTTATCAGTGATAGCAATGCAAGTGACACTGTACAATATCTGCCCGAAGAACGTTCAGTCGTGCATTATAAAGGTCACCGTAGTTTCATCATCAAGGGCATGCATTCTGACAGCGCGCCTTTTGACAGTTATAGTGTCGGTATCTTTGGTCTCGAGGGACGTGAAGGCACCTTCAAGGATGCAGAGGACGGTGAGTTGACAGGAAACAACGTCGAGCACGGCCGAGTCGACTCAGTGATAGGTTTTCATCTGACCATTGAATCAAGCAGCTCACAGCGTGTATATTACTGGATTGCTGCCGGTAGGTCTGAGCGTGAGGCACAAAAGATTAGTAACACGATCGAGCATGATGGCGCGCTGCATCACATCCTCAAAACGGCTAATTGGTGGGCACAGTGGGTTGCACCTGCCAAGAAACTTGCCGCGAAACTTCCAGAGCAATACCGACAAGGATTTATCAGGTCTGCACTCATCATCAAGTCGCAACTCGATAAACATGGCGCAGTCATCGCGAGTACCGACACGACCATGCTTAACTATGAGCGCGATGCCTACGCATACTGCTGGCCACGTGATGCTGCACACGTATTATGGCCTCTGATGCGCATCGGGTACACCGAAGAGCTCCTCAAGTTCTTCGCATTTGCGAGGCGATCTCTGCACGATGACGGCTACCTCAGCCATAAATATCAGGCAGATGGTGCACTTGGCTCATCATGGCATCCGAGAGTCGCTCGTGACGGACAAGCTGCACCGCCGATACAGACCGACGAGACCGCCCTCGTTATGTTCCTGTTCGGTCAGTATTACCGTCTGCATGTTGACAAGGAGCTACTCGCAAACTTTTATGTGACACTCATCCAACCGATGGCGAATTTCTTGAGTAGCTACGTCGACAAAAACAGTCTCCCCTTGCCGTCTTATGATCTCTGGGAAGAGAAGGATCTGACGAGCACCTATACCACTGCCGTGACCTATGCAGCACTCGTTGAGGCCGCCTACCTTGCGGAACAGTGTAATGATACAGAGAGTGCCATTCGCTGGCGAGAAGCGGCTGATGCGATGCATGCAAGCCGTGATACATTCTGGGACGAAGAACGACAGTACTTTATCAAGGGATACCTCGATGCTGACATCGACCGAACTATTGACAGCTCAAGCCTCTACGCTGTCATCATGTTCGGCTACTTCGACCTTGATGATGAACGCGTGAATCGGGCGTATGAGACGATGCGAAATACCATAGCGATCAATGAGACCAAAGTGCTGCGTTACGAGCATGACGCATATCGCCGTCAAGATGGAGAGCCCTCCAACCCATGGCCCGTCACCTCGTTATGGATGGCTCAGTATGCACTGCAACACGGTGATGACACAGTCGCGTTTCGAGTTCTAGACTGGGTGCAGAGCGTTATGTTCCCTTCGGGCGTGCTTGCAGAGCAGTATGATATGAACGATCAACCTCTTTCTGTCGCCCCATTGACGTGGTCGCAAGCCGAGTATATGAGCGTGCTACTTGATATGATCACCGACCAGGAGCACGTATGAGCATCAAAAAGATACTAAAGTCAGTATTTAGCTCCCAGTCAGCTGTGTTCCGACGTTTCGCTGAACACTACGACATGGTGTATTTTGGCAAACTTCATCTTGACGACGAAGAACACCGTATCGTGCGAGGTATTACGGTCTCCACACAGCACGTCGATGAACAATACTGTGTCGGAACGGTCAATAACTTTGACATCATCTTGCTCAAGCGGACCGACACAATAGTTCAACCGAACTCGACACGTTCCGAGAAGTATTCATGGATACTCATGCAGCTTGATCTCCATTCAAAATACGACCATCCGCATGTATTCGTTGATGGCGGACACCATGATGAGCTGTTTTATAACGCCCTGTTCGTAAAATTTGCACGACTCATGAAGGTTGACAAGGCTCTCTTCGGCGAAAACCGTGCGTTTACGGAGCGTTTTACGGCCTACACGCCCCCCGACTCGCTTGATGATCTGCCTCTCATCGTCGGTGGCGACATCGGCAAGACGATGGCGCAGCACTTCGCGCATCTCGACTTTGAGTGGTTTCAGGACCGACTCATTGTTTACAGTACAGGGCGAATGCCCACCAAACATCTCCTAGAGCACATGCTTAGGGCTGGGCTATGGCTCGCTGAGGTTCTTGACCACCATGGTGACAAAAAAATAGCCGCTCACGGTGGAGCGGATATTCATCATGTCGAACAGACGGGTTAGCTCTTTCGAGCTTTGACTTCGTTACGACCGAGGTTCTTTTTGGTCTCGACGTATAGCTCATGCTTGCGAGTGAGCGGATCGTATTTCTTGAGGCTAAGCTTTTCGGTCGTGTTCTGCGTGTTCTTGATCGTGTAGTAGGTACGGTGACCAGAAGCCTCGCTGACGAGACCGACGAGCTTTCGCTTTGATTTACTGTTCTTTGCCATGATTATGCTGCCTTTTCCTTACTTGGTACTACTATCCACATGATGATGTACGGCACAACGCCTGGTAGTCCACCCGGCAGCAGTAGCGCAACTGCTATCAGACGTACGATCGTCACGTCTATATCGAAATATTCGGCGATTCCGCCACATACCCCTGCGATAAAGCGCTGGTTGGTACTTCGATACAGTTTCTTAGCCATATTATATCAGTAATCCTTTATTTCGTAAATGGAGCCACCTTCGAGACTTGAACTCGAGACCCCTTCCTTACCATGGAAGTGCTCTACCACTGAGCTAAGGCGGCATCTTTGATGCTCGCCTTGTCAGGCTAGAGCACCGTGCTAACAATTAATCTTTCCGGCTCCGCCTAGGCACTAAGCTAAGGCGGCACATCAGACGTTTTAACCTCGACAATTTTAACAGTATTTACCCCTGGTGACAAGTCGTCTAGAACATGAGCGGAGCGTGTTGGCTAACGCGCGGCGATTTCAGCGGCAAATTCGGTACACATCGTCTGGAAGGCTGCGAGATTTGCATCACTTGGCTGAATACCATCCACGTACGGCTCAAGCAGCCAGACGCCCTTCATGTTTTCGTTACCGAGACCTAGTTTGTGCAGGTTCGGTGATGTACCACTTGTTGACCCCATAGCCCATTGCTTCGCACGAGCCCAATCCGCTGTCGGTGTGCTGCCGTAGATATGTTGGAGCTCAACGCGTACGTTTCGAGCCTCCAGAGCATCTTGCTTGGTTTTTTCCGTCGTGCGGTCACTACCGGCACCGAATATTTGGTCATAGTCTTGGGCATTTTGATCATCCCATCCGTTTGCTGATGCATAGAACCGGTCACTGCCGGCACCGAACACTGTTACGGCGTGATTAAGCAAGTTTTCGATCGCAGGGTTAGTTGCACCGACAATCGGTCCATGGCCAGATAGCCCGAACTCTGTTGCCATGTTACTTGGTAGTTCATCACTGACGATATCGATCAGTCGTTGATGCGCAGTCCGCCATTGTGCGGCCGTGTAGCCACTGTTCGATTGTTGCACGGCAGGTCCGTAGTAGAGTTCTGAATACTGATAGCCGTACCATGCACCATGTATCAGTCGGGTGCGAACACCATGGTTTGCTTCGCAATCTTGAGCAAAGGGTATCAAAAAGTCACGGAAATACGCGCGGTAGAAGTTTTCGAAGACAGTATTTGGCGTACCGATGGTTCCACCGGATGCTACTGCGCCATTTCGTGTTTGGTTTGTGCCATTTGAAGTACCTGCAGCCGCTGGATGAGGTATCCATGCACCAGAGGTGTGCTCGTAGACAAAGTAGTCGGCCATCTGATTCGTCCAATATGCTGGCGTGTACTGACCAAAAATCGGTCGAATAGCCAGATCGCGTATCTTCGTCGGGTTAGCTGTGTTCCAGTTCTTTACCCAATCCCGCGCCACGTTGAGCCTGGTGTAGATATAGGCACCAGTCGAATTGTTGACAGTATCTTCAACATGAAAGCGCCAGGAAAAGCCTCTCACGTCGTCAAAACCCATCGCATTGTTGACCTGGGTTTGGTAGTTTACGCCATAGTCTTCCTGGATTGGCCACACGCCTCCGACGATCTTGCCCACGTCGGTCGTTGGAGCTTCAGGAGCACCAGCTGGAAAATTGATTGCGCCTACTGTCCAGGTCATGTGAGACTGTAGAGCACGTCAACGACAACGTCGGTAGCCGCTGTGCTTGATCCAACTGAAGTTACGTTAAGGCGAAGAAGGTGTCCAACTGACTGCGCTTGCGACAAACTGCTCTGTACCGCCTCGGTCGTTGAACCGTCGGAAACTGACAGTGTCGTAATAGTTGACCATGCAGAACCATTATAGTGCTGAACTTGAACGGTCAGTGCGGAGCCAGATGGTGCACTGCCAACGCGCATACGAGCCGATGTAATCGTTCGTGCGGCATATGCACGATCAGTACCGGTCGTTCCAGTGGTAGCTGTATCTGCTGCAAAGCGTATTGGCTGTTGGGTGACAGAAAAATCAAACTTATCAGTACCACTGTTGTATGTGACGGTTATACCTGATTCTGTGTTACCAGAGACCATTGTACCTACGGTTGCAAGCACGCTAGAACTAAAATCGCTTAAGTCACCAGAGTCCAGGGCTAAGAGGCTCTTTAGTTGCGTAGAAGTGAGTGCAGTGATAGCTCCACTGCCCTGACGCCCCACAACCGTACTCGTTGGAACTGTTAGAGCGGAGGGTGTACCGGTAGAATCAGCTTTTAGGATCGTATTCGCTGCGGTGTAATCACTCTCCATGACAGCCCCGGCGGCATTGACAGTCGTTGAGTTCGTTGGTTGTGCGCCTGCCGTAATGCCATCTAGCTTCGTCTTATCTGAGGCACTCATCGAACCAGCGGCGCTCGTAGTTGCTGCGGTGATACTGATATCAGGCGTAGCACCACCACTGGAAACGATCGGTGCACTACCCGTCACACCGCTCACACCACCGCCACCAACAGAAGGGGTGACCCAGGTAAAGTTGTTACTGCCCGCATAGGTGAGCATTTGGCCGCTGCTCGGTGAATTAGTGGCTGAAAGTTTTGGCTCTGTGATGGCATCGCTACCGATCTTTGCTGCGGTGACATTACCGTCCACGATTTTCGCAGTCGTTACGGTACCGTCAGTCGGTGTGCGTTGGTCAGATAGACGAGAATCAGTAGTCACAACAACTGCCGTACCACCAGCTTGGAGTGTGCCGGTAAAGTTCTTGGTGCCACTGATAGATTCTGAACCAGTCAAGTGAACGACGGCATTGTCATTGGCTTTGCTGGTCAGTCCGGGCACGGTTGGACTCGTGGCGGTACCGCCTAGGTCACCAGTGAGCTGTACGATACCTTTTGTTGAGTTGGAAGCGTCGGGGGCGCCTGATGCGGCTGCTGAGTCAACGTATGACTTGTTAGCGGCTTGTGTACTCGTGGTAGGTGTGGGCACTACCGGTGATGACGAAAATGTTTTGACGCCAGCAACTGTTTCGGCACCTGTTAAGTGAACCACAGCATTGTCATTGGCTTTGGCAGTCAAATCAGTTGTGAGGTTAGCGATCTTGCTTTGAGCGATAGCGGCAGATCCAGAGATGTCCGTGTTAACGATCGTCCCGTCAGCAATCTTTGCGCTCGTGATCGCACCGGAGGCGACGACTGGAGAATCTGACGTCCCGCTCAGATCACCAGCTAGCTGGACCTTACCTTTAGTAGTCGTCGAGGCGTCAGGCACGCTACCCGAAACAGCTGAATCAGCGTTATCGAGCGACGCCTGAATACTCGCGTCAAGGTCAGAGCGCGGGATACCCGCACCGGGCTTTACATATTTGTCAGCAACGACACCGACATCTTTTAGACTTCCATCACTATCGTGCGCAGCACTCAGGTATTCGTTGAGTATTTCACCCCAAGTGCCACTATCGCTTCCAGGTATTGGTAACCGTGGCATAACTTTCCCCTCACCTTTTTCTAGTTCTTACTGCGATAATACCACTTGGTGTAAATAACACAAGCTTTTAGATAGAGTGCGTGTAACAATCTAGTTTTCTAGTAGATCTAGATCAACTTCCAGGTCATGAAACTTTTCCTGGACCAGTTTTTTGGAATCACGGACGCCTTTATTATAGATTTCGGGACCAAAGTTTTCAGTAACGATATCTATGATCTCCTGAGCTGCAATAACACCGACTTTATCACTGTCGATCTCTTCGACGCGTGCGATGACCTCATCCAGGCACCTCTTTATAGTAGCTTCGTCAGATATATCCCATTTTCGCTTCATGTGACTAGGATAGCAAAGAATGGAGCTGGTGCTGGGAGTAGGATATCAGCTCCGTATCAAAATAAAAACCGACCACATGGGTCGATCTTTATTTTGGTGCTGGGAGTAGGATTCGAACCTACGAAGGCGAAAGCCGACAGATTTACAGTCTGTTGTGTTTGACCGCTTCACTATCCCAGCTCGTGGAGCCGATTCAGGGACTCGAACCCAGGACCTGCTGTTTACAAAACAGCTGCTCTAACCAACTGAGCTAAATCGGCATATTGGTATACAGAGATCGCATCAGTTGGTTAAAGCAATGCTGAATAATTTCTACTCGGCATTCGCCTCAGACAGCAACTGAGCTAAATCGGCATATTTTTGAAAAGTACCGAGGACAATCTTACCTGATATGACCTCTGCTGACAAGGTATTCTGACTACATCACGATGCGGCGCGCAGGACGTTTGATGCGCTTTGGTACACCAGCCGGTATGATCATCCGTGCAGCCTTCTCACGAATACTCATTGCCAACTCCTCACGACCATCACGGTCATAGGCGTCAGCGAGGATGTTGAGGCTTTGTGGGTTTGGCTCCAACTCGACGGCACGCTCGAGTGCTTCGATCATTTTCTTTGTCTGCCCGAGCTTTTCCTGGACTTTTGCGTAGGCAACGTGTCGAGCCGCGAGATCATTCTCCAGGTTCAATGCCTGTTCAAATGCCAGCGATGCCTTTTCATACTTCTTTGTCTCGTAATAGATGAGCCCGACGTTATGCAGGCTGCTCGCGCTCGGCTCAAGGCTCTGTGCGATCTCAAAACACTCGATAGCATCTTCGTAAGCGCGTTGCTTGGCGTAGAGAATTCCGAGGCGGTTATAGGCGGTAGCGTTTCGCTCATCAACGCGAAGGATGGTCAATAATGCCTTTTCGGCACGCAAATATTTCTTGTCACGCAAGCCTTCTTGGGCGATACTCCAGAGCTTGTCGAGCCGCGTCGAGATTCGTGACGGCATCTCGTTACCTTCTTCATCGAGCGACTTCTGGTAGAGGAGTACCCAAACTCCCAGGGCCGCGATGATCAATAGTCCTAACATATCTCGGGCTATTATAGTCGCTCAGGACAACTTTGTCACCAGATGCATCAGGTGTGTGCGAGCATGACCGTTAGCTTCAATCCGTTTCATGACCAGGTCAAATACTTCCATGTTCTCAGCTGCCGAAACGTTTTTTTGTTTCAAAAAGCTAAATCTGAGCAATTGCCCACACATCGTTAGGAACTCGAGGGCTCCTGCTCGATCAGTGTACTTTTTGATAACCATCAACCGCCCATAAGCGTCAGTCTGTAAAAATGTCCGTGCATCACTGACGACACCCGCTTTAGCAGCAAAGTACTCTTCATCTTCAGCTAGTCGAGTCAGCTCGGCAGGTCGTCCGCTTGCGAGGAATAAGGTTTGGGCATGTTTCGTAGCATCGAGACTATAGTTTGCGAGCAGTTGCTTGCTCATGGTTTCGTCGATATTGAGAACTCTTATAGCTTGTGCCCGCGAACGAATCGTCGAAAGAAGTTGGTTAGGAGCGTGTGTCGTGAGTACAAAATGAACATTTTCGACAGGCTCCTCAAGCAGTTTAAGCAAAGCATTCTGCGCATCAGGGCTCATCGAATCAGCGTCGTCAATGATTATGACGCGTTTACCGTCCTGAATACTCCTCGTCTGTTCGTACAAAGTCCTGACTCGTTCGATGGATATCAAGCCTTTCTCGGGCAGTAAGCTGGTCACCGTTTGCTCACTTTCGGACAGCTCTCTCGCCAGCATGTTCGCTATCGAACCGAGACCAACGCCCGATTCACCGCACAGTAGTAAGGCGTGAGCAGGAGATTTGAGATATGCATCGAGCAGTTTCTTGGTCGCAACATTGATAAGCAGTTCAGCCACTGATAGCCTCCATCAGTTTCTTGAAATCATCTGGTGGTTCGGCACGAAATGTTTCGCGACGGCTCTCCGGAATGGTTATTTCGAGTGATTCCGCATGGAGACAGAGCCGGTTGATCGGGCTCTTTTCGGACCCGTAGAGCTTGTCGCCGACGATCGGCGTGCCGATGTAGGCCATGTGAACACGCAGCTGATGTGTTCGCCCTGTCTCGGGCTTTAGCCGCACAACGCTATATTTGCCATCGCTCGCCACAACGTCGTATCGAGTAATGGCCGATTTACCGTTCACACCGATGCGATGAGTAGATGGTTTTTTTGGGTTGCGCTCAATAGGCAGATCGAGCGTTGCGGTGTGTTCTTTCGGCGTACCTTTGACGACAGCGAGGTACGTTTTGTGTGCTTTGCGGTCTTGGAACTGTTTTTGCAGCTTACCTTTGGTTTCAGCGTCTTTCGCTGCGATGAGGATGCCTGAGGTATCGCGGTCGAGCCGGTGAACGATACCGGGGCGGTTGCTATCTTCTGGCTCGGTCATTCGGGCTTTTACGAAGTCAGCGACAGTAAACTCGTCGACGACTTCACCTTTGGCGTGCGTCAGTACTCCAGTAGGCTTATTGACGACGACGACATGATCATCTTCGTAGATTACCGGCAGTTCGTGCTCGGAAAAGTCTGGCTCAGCCGGTATTTCGACCGTCACCTCATCATCTTCATCGAGTTTGTACTTTGCAGATAGCTGAACCTCACCGTTCACCTTCACGTAGCCAGCTGCGATGTATTTCTGCCATACGGAACGCGAATATTCCGGCCAAAACTGCGCGACGTATTGATCGAGACGCATCAGCTACGCCTTTGGTCGTAAGCCGACAGCTGCTTGAACACGAGCGAGGGTTTCGTTTGCGACGATATTCATAGCCTCCTCTGAAGCTTCGAGCTTACTGATGAGAGCTTCTTTGCCAACTTCGTTGTAACGGGCCTGGAAGGTCTCAAGGAAGGCCTGAACGGCTTCGGCGACAGCCTTTTTCAGATCACCGTAGCTGGTTTTGCCATCCCACTCTGCATTTACCTCGTCCTGAGTTCGGGTGGTAAGTAGCGCGAGTATCTGCAGCAAGTTGGTAACACCAGGCTGATTTTCCCAGTCAAAATGTATCGCTCCGACGCTATCTGTCGTTGCACTCATAACCTTCTTTGCCGCATCGGCTGGATTATCACTGAGCAGTATCGTGCCACGAGTGTCTTCGATGCTCTTACTCATCTTTTTCTCAGGATTTGTCAGACTACGGACGCGCACGCCGTTATCTCGTGCTGAAAAGTCGAGTTGTTTTTTCCAGTCTTCTGGAACGACGAACAGTTCACCGAACTTGTTGTTCAAGCGTATAGCGATATCACGTGTTATCTCGAGGTGTTGTTTCTGATCGTCACCGACTGGTACCCATTTCGCCCCGTAGAGCAAGATGTCTGCCGACATTAACACTGGATAGTTGAATAATCCAACCGAAATATTATCCTCGTTCGTTGACTTCTCCTTGAACTGCGTCATACGGCTCATTTCACCCATATAGGTAAAGCAATCAAGTATCCAGGTTAGTTCACTATGAGCAGGCACATAACTCTGGCGGTAGATGTTGGTATCTGCATTATCGATATCTAATCCGGCAGCGACGAAATATTTGAGGTTCTTTATCGTCCGCTCGTACAACCCATCGTGGTCGATTGGCGTCGTAAAGCTATGGAGGTCCGGCACGAACATGTTTACCTGGTATTCGCCGGCTTTTTCGTGCTGCAAACGCACCATTGGCAGGAATGCGCCTAGGTAGTTGCCGAGTGTCGGCTCGTCGTTGCTACGAACCCCGGTCAAAATGACATCTTTCATTACCTAAAAAGTATACACTAGGTATATGCCTGTTTTTGACCATATCGCTATCATCTATAACCCGAACAGCACTGGTGACGCGCCGCGCATGGCGAAACGACTCGCTGCGCAGATCGATCGCGCGAAGGAGACTATCGGTACCGAAGCGACATTAACGCCGACAGAACGCATGGGGCACGCGATCGAACTCTCACGGAAACTGTCACTCAAGCACAAACGACCACTCATCGTTTCTGTCAGTGGTGATGGCGGCTACAACGAAGTCGTCAACGGGGCTATGCAAGCAAAAGAGACGTCAAAAAAGGCTCGTCCAGTCGTCGCGGTTGTAGGCGCCGGCAACGCCAACGATCACCGACGTGTCATGCGCGACCGTCCGCTCATCGAACTCATCAAAGCGGGTGAGCCGCGAGAGTTCGACCTGATCCACCTCGATGTCCGCACAAAAGGCTTCAAAACTGAACGTTACGCACATAGTTACATCGGTTTCGGCATCACACCTGAGGTTGGCAATGAGCTCAACAAACGTGAGAAGAGTCTGTGGTCAGAAATGAGCATGATCCTCCATACGTACCGCAAATACGCGCCATTTCACATCACGCATGATGGTGATGAACGTCTACTCGACAACCTCGTATTCGCCAATATCAACGAAATGGCAAAGATCATAAAACTCGATGAGAAAAACACCGTTCACGACGATAAGTTTGAGGTTATCGAGCTCGATCACCGTTCAAAGCTCCATATGTTCGGCACACTCATTAAGGCTGCGTTGTTTGGTTTCAAGAATCCACCGAGCTACTCGGCTTACACGTTTGAAGTTCTCGATGCGCTTCCGGTTCAATGCGACGGCGAGATAGAAAAGCTACCCGCCCACAGCCGGGTCACGATAACCTCACGACATGCCGCTATCGAAAGCTTGTTTTAGAGGTATAATGACTGCAAATGGATGGGCACGTCAAAAAACAGATAATCGACCAGTTTGAAACCAACAAACGTAGCCACGCAGGACTGCACTACACGGTTCCGTCAGTTGATACCTACCCCTACCAGTGGTTTTGGGACAGCTGTTTTCATGCTGTTACGCTCAGCTATTTCGACCCAGAACGTGCCAAAGAAGAGCTTCGACTACTCCTCAAGGGTCAGTTCAAAAACGGCATGTTCCCGCATATCATCTACTGGCAGCGCGTTCAGAACTCGCCGTTTCCTGATATCAAATGGGGCAAGCGTCACTCCAGTAGCATCACCCAGCCGCCTGTACTCGCCGCTGCGGTATGGCGTATCTACGAGGCAACCGGTGACAAAACCTTCGTTCGGCTGATGCTACCGCATATCCATGCGTTTCACCGCTACCTGCTTACAAACCGCGATCCAAAAGGTATAAACCTAGTTGGTCTCATGAACCCTGATGAGTCAGGCGAGGATAACTCACCCCGTTATGACCACGTTCTCGGTCTCAGCGACCCTCGCCACCAGTTCGTCGATAACTTTCGCGCCCGCCTACAGCTGGTTGATGACTGGAAACAGTCACGATTCGTCATGAAGTCGCAAGTCGACCTCAAACATTGGGTCTATGACGTACCGTTCAACTGCATTTTGGCCGAGAGTTTGCGTCTCACGTCACTACTCGCTGAGTCCGTCGGTGAGCAGCGTATCGCCACGTACTCGCATGTCAAGGCAACCAATGTCCGTAGCGCTATCAAAAAACACCTGCTTCATCAGCACCTCTATCAACCGGTTTTTGGGCCGAAACTACGCCGTATTCACGCCAGAACATGGGCACTGTTCATGCCGCTCTACGCCGGTGTTGCGACTCGTGGGGAGGCCTCTTATGTCGTCGAGCATTTCCTACGTCACAAACGTGAATTCGCACTCCCATACGGCGTTCCAACGGTTTCTATCAGCGAACCGTCATTTGATCCTAGTGGTGATTGGAAGGGGGACTGGTGGGTTGGAACGAACTGGCGTGGCCCGGTCTGGATGGCGAGTAACTGGTTCATCCTCCAAGGGCTACTCCGTTACGGCTACCGTGCAGATGCTGAGCGCGTCTACCGTAGTTCACTACATCTCCTAAAGCAGTCAGGTCTGCGAGAATACTACGATCCACTCACCGGCAAGGGCCATGGTGCATCTGGGTTTACCTGGGGAGGACTCGTTCTAGACATGGAACAGTTACTCATTCCTCCTTCCAGATAGCGGTTATACTTGACAATTTTACTAAACTGTGCTAATATGGATCCATTGCAATCGATGAGCGCAGGGTCGCTTCATAGAATAGCGCACCACTCACTCGTCTAATCTCTTAGACACGGCGCATTCCACGTAAACCTAGCATTCGCCGCCTGTAATACATACATCAAACCAATCTGAAAGGCTTTAAATGCCAAATACTATGTCACGCCGCCGAAGCGGCAGTCCTACTCGTCGACGCCCTGGTGTCGCCTCTTACCGCCCGAACAACCGCCGCCCAAAGCGCGCTAACGGTGGTCAATACATCAACCCGGCTAAGTTTGTTAACAGCGCCGTTGCGAAACAAGAAGAAGTCCCATACGAACCGACACACAAGTTCGTCGACTTTCCGTTTAGCGAGGGACTTCACAAGAACATCGCGCACAAGGGTTACGTAACACCGAGCGCTATCCAAGACCAGGCGATTCCTCACGTTCTCGAGGGTCGAGATGTCATCGGTCTCGCTAACACCGGTACTGGTAAAACGGCTGCATTCTTGCTCCCGATCATCCAGCGCATGCAGCGTACTGCTACCCAACCGTCTGTGCTCATCATGGCTCCAACTCGTGAGCTCGCACAGCAGATCGACGAAGAATTCCGTAGCTTTGTCTATGGAATGAAGCTCTACTCAACGGTTGTTGTCGGTGGTATGAATATCGAACGTCAGATTCGCGACATTCGTCGCCGTCCACACGTTGTCATCGGTACCCCTGGTCGTCTCAAAGACCTCCTGAACCGTAAAGCGCTCAACCTCGATGGCATCGACACGCTCGTTCTTGACGAGGCTGACCGTATGCTCGACATGGGCTTTTTGAACGATATAAAGACTATCGTCAACCTCACTCCACCTGACCGTCAGACACTATTTTTCAGTGCTACGATCACGCCGGACATCGAACGCGTTATCAACGACTTCTTGAAAAATCCTGTCACCGTATCGGTCCGTACCAGCGAAACTAGTGAACACGTCGAACAGACCGTCATCCATGCTCGTGACAAAGACCACAAGCTCGAACTGCTCACACAGCTGCTCGAGGACGAATCCTACGACAAGGTACTCGTCTTTGGTGACACGAAATTCGGAGTACAGCGCCTCAGTGACAAGCTAAGCCGTAGTGGCATCACGTCAGCCGCCATCCACGGCAACAAATCTCAGTCGCAGCGTCAACGCGCACTCAAAGAGTTCCGTGACGAAAAAGTCCGCGTTCTTGTCGCGACCGACGTCGCAGCACGAGGACTCGACATTCCGAATGTCAGCCACGTCATCAACTTTGACCAGCCAAAGACCTACGAGGACTACATCCACCGTATCGGCCGAACCGGTCGTGCAGGCGCATCCGGAACCGCCCACACATTTGTTACGAAGTAAGCGATAGTTAAGCTAGCAACTCAGGCGGAACATATTCGCCTGATTTTGCTTTGGTGAGCATGAATGCGTTGACCGCTAGCTGATGTGCGCATTCATCACAAAACTTCTCTGCTGAACTCTTTGGTTCACTCCTGCGCTCTTCATACTGCATGCGACGAAGTATGCCCGTCCTGCCAAGTGGATGTTTCGATATAACTCGATACGGTTCATCTTTGAAATGCATTGTGCAATTCTTAACCGTACAGTGACCGCGTCCATCGTGCGTGGTGCCGCGTCGCTTGAGACCTAGTAAATGTCCTGTTTCGTGTTCAACGGTTTGAGCCGACAGGCCAGTAGTTACGTCGATTACTGTGACACGAACACTACCGGCAAGTCCTTCGTTGAGAGATAGACCTGCGACACGTAGCCCGTTGTTGTCCCGGCTTAGGTCTTCACCGCTAGACAACAATGGTTTCTCGGTGATAACGACGTTTAGATCAGCTGGAAACTGTGGCCAACGAATGTGTCTCATATCTACATAGCCGCTATTAACTGGTGGCACAGCGATGAGACGATTTGCTCGCACGATCTGTATCCCCTGATAACACGCTCGACATTACTGATTCCGGCTTCAGCACACTCGACCGATGCGTCAGGAAAATCACGATCTCGAAACACCTCGACACTGAGTGGCCTTGGATTTGTCATAATATCTAACAGTAGTCCTACAGGGGTGAAATATCAAGCAGTTTAGCTGTTCATCAGACCAAGCAGCTTCATCACCGTGTTGTGATTGCGAATGGTTGCGATCTTGTAGACGGGCTTGCTCACGATTTTGCTTGTCGTCGTGCGTCCATAGTTGCTCATATCGGTTGATTGGTACAGGACGCCTTTTCCGGCATCGAGCGTCTCGATATCAGGTTTCAAATCACCGATAGATACAAGTATCTCGTCTATGTTGTACGGACTCTTTAGGAAATAGTAGTAGTAACGCCAGCCATCTTTGGTCGCCCAGCCCTTTGGCAGCTCATCAACGATGGTCTGCAGTTCGTCTTGCGACAAAACGACCGTCGGCACCGTCAAGCCAAACTCGAGGATTGTGTCTTCGACCTTCTTTTCGAGGAGTAACTTGTCACGTTCGCCGGAACTAAAGATGATATTACCGCTCTGGATATAGGTTGCCACGTCTTCCAATCCCTGCTGTTCCAAAGCGGCTCGCAGCTCGACCATCTTGATGATGTTTTTGCCACCGACATTGATGCCGCGGAGCAGGGCTACGTATTTCATCTTACCCATTATAACGACGTATTCCTTTGACCTCTGGATACATCTGTTCTACTCTGGGAGTAGGTGCTTGCAAAAGTATAGCGCCCGGACCTCACCAGGAAGCGAGTGATCGTCATGGCCAAAACGCCTGACACTGAGACCGCTTGGTTGATCATCTACCTGGACCTCACCGCTATCACGACTGATCAGAGTTTGGTTGAGAGAGCGTTGAACGGTGATGTGATGGCACAGTGCAACATCGTGAACCACCTCACGAGACTGCCTCCGCACCATCTTGAGGACGCTGATGGACGCATGGACCCCTCTATCGCGTTCCGTCGTGGATTGATCATCGAGCAGGTCGCATAACCCGCACCATCTCGCCGGATTACGCATTCGGCCCAGGACTTCCGTGAGGCTACGGCCCCGCGTCGCTAGAGGAATAAGACCTCGCGACAGCGGGGTCTTATTCTTTTTCCGGGCAAAGTTAAACCCCCTCCGGAGAGGGGGTGAGAGCAGGACATATAGTCCTGGATTGTGGTGGGCGTATAAAGCCTCCTTAGTATGACGATGACCGCCGTCATGCGGATAGTGGGAACAGACGCTGTTCTACGGTCGACCGATGAGGATAGGCACCTCCTCGGCGATGCGCAACAGGCGACGGACGTATTTCTCGTCCGGCACGCACATGCGCACCAGGTGCTCGATGGCACCATCGTCTCCGACGAGCACGAGCCACTCCATGGGCTCGGCACTCTCCGGACTGAACCGTCGAATAAAGGATTGGGACATCTCTGTCCCCTCTCCCCAGCGACTTTTCCGAGGACCATCCCCGGAAAGGAGCGCTAGCCAATCAGCACAGATTCATGCCAGTTGTGACACGAGTAGTGCTATGGGTTGTAGCGGCTAGCTCCAGGCTCCAGCTGGAAGGGAGTCGGAAACGCTCATCGTTCCCTCCTCTCTGCAGACCTTCCGATCTGCATGAAACAACTACGCGATCTGCGTAGTTGTTTGTCATTTTATCAATATTTTACGTATTTGTCAATATACTATCGTTCCCAGGCAAATGTCTTGTGACCGAAATGACCGTATTCGGCTGTTTCCTCGTAGATAGGGCGACATAGGTCCAGGGTATCGATGATGCCTCGTGGGCTCAGGTCATAACCTTTTACGATTTCTGTTTTTCCATCCACGACGACAGTCGCTTCTAATGGCTGGTCGTAACCGATTGCATATGCCAGGTATACAAATACTTCCTGGGCGTTTCGTTTCTTGAGATAGTCAACCGCTATCTTGCGGGCCATATATGCAGCAGAACGATCAACCTTGCTTGGGTCCTTGCCGCTGAACGCACCGCCTCCGATAGGTACACGCGGTCCATAGTTATCAACGATCAGTTTTCGACCAGTTAGCCCGGCGTCAGCGTCGAAACCACCTCGGTGCCAGTCACCAGCCGGGTTTATGTGAAACTCGATGCTTTCCGCTAGTTTTGCGAGTGGTTCGCGTCTTAGCCAGTGTTTGACACGCGCCAACAACTCAGTCTGCTTCGCGTGCTGGAAACTCGCTACAACGGAAACTATTTCGCCATCCTTTGTTGTCACTTGAGTTTTGCCGTCGTGTGGCCATTTTCTGTACAGATATTGGTTAAGGTGACGACTGAGAACGACTTCTAGCGGAAGATGTTGTGCCGTTTCACTCGTCGCATAGCCAACCATGATGCCCTGGTCGCCAGCACCGCCAGTGTCGACACCATGCGCTATCTCCGGGCTCTGCTCAGCGATATGTATCGTGAGGTCGACATCACCAGCGACGCGTTTCACGATCGATTCGACATCAATCTTCTTTGCGTGTGAGGTAACTTCGCCAGTCACGAATACTTTTCCATGCCCGCCTGCGACATCGATTGCGACGCGAGACTTCGGGTCTTTGGTCAGGTAGTCATCTAGTAATGCATCAGAGATACGATCGCAGATCTTGTCCGGGTGCTTAGGACTGACAGACTCGGCGGTTTTATATGTTGACATAAAAATAACTCCTTTCACGTATCTTTCCGCCCGTGCAGAAAAGACAAAGGAGTTTGTTTTATCTTCCCGCTAGGGCTAGAAGGGGCACCAAATACTATAAAGCTGGTTGCCGGCAGGTCGTCGAGCTAGTTCTCTCGCTGCACTCTGGATACGTTTGATTAATAAATGTGCCTTGTTATTATAACAGCGCTTATATGCGACTTTTGCCTAAATTGATATAAAATAGTTCTAAGTGAAAGTCATGAACAAAGCAAAAGCCAAAAAAGCAAGGCCATTTGTTAAATGGGTGGGTGGAAAAACACAGTTATTGGAACAACTTGTGTCATTAATGCCCGCGAGCTATGGGGCATATTTTGAACCATTCCTTGGTGGTGGAGCACTATTCTTCCATCTAAAACCCAATAAAGCATATATAAATGACATTAACCAAACACTAATCCATACTTATAAGATAATTAAAGACTCGCCGGAACAATTGTGTATCGATTTGTGCCAACTTGGAAATGAATACCTTAGCCTCGATCATGAAGGTCGCAAGGAATACTTCTACGAGCGTCGCAGGGAATTTAACACGATTAAAGAACCGGACTCTAGGAAAGCCACACTTATGATATTCCTAAACAAAACATGTTTTAACGGCATGTATCGGGAGAATGCGAAGGGTGAATTTAATGTGCCATTTGGGGATTATAAAAACCCCAAGATATGCGACACTGAAAATTTGGTAGCAGTAAATACACTATTGAAGGACGTCGAGCCTATGAGTGTTAGCTATATCGCAGCTGTAAAAAATGCAAAGAAGGGTGATTTCGTATATTTTGACCCTCCCTACCACCCTCTCAGTCAAACTTCTAACTTTACTAGCTATTCCTTAGACAGTTTTAGCGCTAGAGATCAGGAGCAGCTCCGGGATTTGTTCGTCGAGCTAGACAAACGCGGCTGTTATGTGATGCTTAGTAACAGCGCGAGTGACTTTATAAAGGATTTGTACAAAGATTATAGACAAGAACTAGTGCTCGCTGGTCGTTCCATCAATTCCAAAGCAACTGGTCGAGGTAAAATAAACGAACTGGTTGTATTAAACTACTAAGTAATTATGGCAAGCCGATTTCATAGCGCATGGGAAAACCTGTTTAAACTAAAACAGTTCGATACGTCCCAAAATCTTCACTACATTTCCGCAAAAGAAATAAAACTGCTGACTGGCGAAGAGCCTCGTCTAATGGCTAAGACAGATAGCAGCAAAGATCTACCGCCTATCTTCAAGCAGTTAGGTTACTTCCTGCTTCCTGTAAGTGGTAGCATGTATGCAATTGTTAGGGGCGACGGCTTTCACAGCTTAGAGCAGCTGCCATCAACTACAAGTTTTACATCTAGAGTTAAGTTCGATCTGGCAACGATGCATCGCAATACAAGCGAGATGCAATATCTAGACTACAGTCATATTGCCGGTGTAGTTGAAGATGTCGTGGGCAGGGGTACACTTTATTCAAGTATTAGAGGACGTGAAGGAAGCGGTAGCTTTAGTTTTAATGTCAACGGCTCTGAATTAGCCGTTAAATCAGCTCAGATAGAGGTAGACCTTGGGCTTGAAGGTCAAGACTGTATTGTACTGCTGGAGGCTAAAAGCAAAACACCAGAGGACTTCATAATTAGGCAATTATACTACCCCTACCGACGGTTCAAGAACTTGGCGCCTACGAAAAAAGTTATACCTATTTTCTTCACATTTGACTCAGCCTCACAAAGCTACAACTACTGGATATATGAGTTCAACAATTTGGGCGACTACAATTCCCTCAACCTGCTTTCAACCCATTCGTACACAATTAGTACCGTTGATGAAATTGCACCAGAAGACATCTACCCTATAGATAGTATCTACAAAGACGTAGTTCCTCAGGCAAATAGTCTCGATAAAGTCTTAGAGCTTATTTTTAAAGTAAAAGAAGGCATGAACAATGCTAATGATGTAGCCGAATACTTTGGGTTTGATAAACGACAGAGTAGCTATTACCGCGAAGCCGCAGGAGCTCTGGGGTTCGTTTCCCTCAAGGGCAATGAGTACTCCCTTACCGACAGCGGAGCACACCTAACCTCGCTTGACACTCAAGAGCGTAGTCTTTACTTCTCTCGCGTGATTAGTAACTTCAGTCTTGTAAGAATAGCTCTAGACACCTTAAGGTCACAAGGCACATTGTCTAAAGCTGACCTAGAACGAATTGTTGCACAAAACAGTACTACTCTTTCAGGCTCGACAATTGGAAGACGAGCTGCATCACTGTACGCCTGGCTTAAGTGGATCGCCACCAACACTGGCGCGTTCACATTACAAAACGACGGCAAGATCACCTTGAATAACTAAAACTACTTGAATATTAAGGTTTCAAGTACTCCCAGACCGCATCAATTATATCTTCTGTTCTGCTGTTGATGTCTTTTGCTACCCAGCCGTTAGTTTTGATGAAATCTGCAATTTCGTGATTGCGCGTAATGTTTGATTTTTGATAATATTCCATTTTTTCTAATGGTCGTTTATTCTGACATAATTTCCTATTTATATCTTCAGCTAAAGGAGTAAGATTGCCCAGATTATTAACAGCCGCCTCTATAGAATTTTCGTCAGCCCTAAAACCATCTTTAGGATTTCGTGGGAAAATATGCTCGATATCAGCTTCGCTAATTGTAATCTCTTTAGAATCACCAAAATAAACTTTGCTTAATGCGTAACTAATAATCTTGTTATTTGCCCCTGCTCCTGGAATATATTTAAGTTCTCTAAACTTCGACTTAAATTCTTCTTCAGATGGAAAAAGATCATTTAACTTAGCTTCAAACTCCAGTAATTTTTTCACAAAATCAGTTCTACTTTGAGACTTGAAAATAGATATGGCGCCGTCCGAATACACTCGCTCGAGTGCAGCAGGACTACGAGGAGAAAACTTATACGCTAATATAAATTTTTCCAATCGTGCAATAAACGGCTCACTTCGCTTATTACTAAATTCAGACCAGTATTGGTCATTTGGCAGAGTAAACTTACGTGCAAGAGAGAGTAAAGGTATGTATACCTGTTGTAAGTTGAGAATCTGAGCTAAAACGCAAATGTCTGTTAAATCAATATGCCTATACTGAACTAACTGAGAGGAGTCTTGAGATTTAAGTTTTTGAAACTCAATAGAGTCCTTTTCAAATTCACCCAACATGAATTCAAGATTTTCATTCCGAAGTTGTCTAAAAATTTGTTTTGGTGGAATTTTCGAATAGCGTGACCACCAGAAATAGTTTATAAACTTTTGTATTTCTTCAGGCTTTCTCTTTGGGCCTCCAGCGTTATTCTCTACGATCGTCCACCTTCTTTCTAATTCCTCGTCAGAAAGAGAAGATGACAGTGACATAAACAGTCTATTCTTTATCATATTTACTTCTGAGAGACTAACGGAACGAGAGTTTAAGGTCTCAAATAAATCGTAGGCGTCATCTTCACTGTTTACAGTTACTTGAATCATTTCAGACTCAAGAATCTGCTGCTTTATGCCCCTCAGGTAAGCTATTTTACTTGCTTTTTCGGTATCCCAACTTTCATTTGTGGTAATGAGCTCAAATGCCTTGCGATAATTCCTAACAATTTTTTCCTCTTCATCGCTTAGCGAGCTATAGGTTAATGTGTTGAGTGATTCGTGTCTTGACTCTCGACTCTGGATAAAGTCACTAAGAAATTCTGCTAATTTACTCGACCCTGCCAATATGTAACCGCGCGAACCCATTGCATTAGACTTTTCGATAGCCATCTGTGTTTCATTTGCTAAGTCTTCATCCTCAATTTCAACAGCCAGATTCCTGATGAGTGCTAGGATAACAGTAAGGGTAGTGATACGCTGTTGTCCGTCAATAATCTCTATTCTTCTCGTACCAGCGCTATCCCTAGCGCCATTATCATGCAAAACGATAATACCTAAGAAATTCAATCCTTCTTGAGCTCCCATGTCTTCCCAGAGCAGCTCAATATTCTCGGGCTTCCAAGTATACGGCCTCTGGTACTTCGGCACACTAAGATGGTTCTCGAGAATTGATAAAACGTTAGTTTTGATGGGATCAAAGCTTCTTGTAGGCATGACTTTCCTCTTGTTTATACCAGTGGAGTACTATTTATTATGTAGGATTTGTACCTAAGCTTCAAACCCAGTCACAATCCACTGGTGGCTACTAACCTGGGAGAACTTGATATGAAAACGCGCCGATCTTTCGATCGACGCGAGGTGACGGTATTGTGACATGACTTCGCGAGGAAGTGGTTCACTAGAGCCTGTACCGCTTCAGGCTTGATGCGTTCGTCTACATCACTTCTTGGCCTGGCCCATGAGGGCGAGGATCCGGATGAAGATGTTGGCGAAGTTGAGGAAGACGTTCACTGCGACATCGATGGCGTTGTTGAACGTCCGGTCGAGCCTTCGCGCCATGTTCAGGTCGTAGACCATGATGGCGCAGAACAGGATCAGCACCGCCCAGTCAAGAACGGTGAACGTCAGCTCCATGTCGACGCCGAGCGCCGCTAGGAAGATGCCACCGAACTGGATGACGATGGCACCGAGCAGCAGACCGAAGAGCGGTGCCCCCCACGCCGACAAGTCAGCCGGCAGAACCGCACCGACGAAGCCGGTGACCAGGACGACACCGGCCGAGAGCATGAACGCCTGGAAGACGCTGCCGAGCTCGTACAGGGCGACGAAAGGGCCGATCATCAGTCCCATGGCCGCAGCGCAGATCGCGCCGCCGAACACGGAGACGCCGGGGTCGTCGTTGGCCTGAGCCAGGACACCACCACCGATCGAGGCGGCCAAGCAGCCGAACATGAAGCCCATCAGCAGCCAGACGTTGCCGGCGAACGTCCAGTTGTAGCTGAACGACGCTCCGACCATCGAGATGAGGATGAAGAGAGCCGTGAAGGCGGAGATCGCGAACATGTAGCCGCGAACACCCATCTTGTCGACAGAAGTACTGCGCTGGTTGTAGAACTCAGCGTTGAAGCTCATGGAAGTCTCCTTTACGAAAAGAACGAGTGACACGCGTCACCTTATGTATATTTTAGCATATTTTATATGATTACGCAATAGGTTAGCGAGATCGTTTACTACGGTATAATATACCCATGCAAAACATCGACCCGGCACTTATCGAACAGTTTTTACAGAATGCGAATAACCCAGACACGGCTCCGACGGTAAATCTATTTCCCCAGGAGCTGGTAGAAATATTTGCGTTTGGCATCATCGCGCTGACTGTCATCACCGCGCTGTTTTTCCTGGTTTACCTCATCAGTATGATTCGCAAATGGCGCGTGCAGACAGCTGTGCTCGACATGCACCGTGACGTCAAAGAGCTCAAGGATCTGATGGGCGGCAAAATGCCGCAAGAAAAAGCCGACAAGATCGACAAAGACACGTCGAAAATCGCCTGAGCGCTAAAACTCAGTCACGAGCCACGGGTAGCCACGAACGTCAGAGAACTTTATGTGCGTGGGTTTTATCAAGATGTGACACTGACCTGGCACATCTTTGAACGGTAACGACTTTGGTCGTAGACGGTAATGTTCCTCGGCATATGTAGTTTCGAACTCTTCCCTGCTCAGTTTTGAGGCATTTCCCTGGAGCTGACACGTTACGCGTCGTTCGGAATCGGTAATCGTCATCGCGACCCGGCTATCACCATCGACGTTATGGCTCTTGCGTGAGCCTTGATCAGTCCCGATAAGTAAATCACCTTCTTTTGTCACCGAGAACGAGACTGTTGCGCTCATAGGTGCGCCAGTCGCATCTAGCGATGAAAATACACAGAGCTCCTGCTCGCGTAACCAGTCATTCAGCTCATCACGCGTCGGCGCCCAACCAGTTTGGTCTCGTTGTTCTGTCATCCCCATCTATTACTGCACACCTAGAGCGCCGAGAGCTTCATAGACCACAAATGCTGGCCAGACGATCGACTTTAGAAGGGCCAGGAAGAATCCCCAGAATGTGGGATCTAGGGTAAAGAAGTACACAAACGCACCAACCCATGCCATGAACAGCACCCAGCCCCAAGAACCTTCATCTTTGACTACTTTGACGACTGCATCGTTTTTTGCCATAACACCTCCTTGTTATGTCCTCAATATAGCACTAACGGTAACGTTGACAAGTTATGTCTCCGTACTCATAATACTTCTCTGTCGTCTCAATCTACTTAGGAGTAGAAATGGTCAAATCGACGCCTGTTGACCCCTGGGTGGCTACCGTCGAAGTCGACTCAGAGGGTGCTGCAACCGAGCTTCGTCAGATCGCTCACGAACACCTTGCCATGAGAGGGCAGCCGGTTTCCGGCACCAACCCTCTCCCAACGGATATCCATGTGTCGATCGCATGCGCGATCAGCATCGTCCTCGACAAGCGTCCTGTCGTACTGTCGGGCGCGGAAGTGATGATGCAGGTCAAGGTCAAGATGCCGAGAGTACAACTGACGAGCGAGGACAAGTTGGTTGTTCTCAAGGAGCTTCGTGACGCTGTCAGGCGAGCAAAGGTGAAAGCTCGCAAGCCAACCGTCATCCGCAAATGACGACACGGGCCATTGGGCCACTACCCCCAGGACAGCCAGTTCTGGGGGATTTTCACTATTTAGTAGTATGATGAGCACATGAGTAACACATCACTTTCACGAAATATCTGGGGCGTTGGCATCCTGCTGCTTGGTGTCGGCTTCCTCCTCGATGCATTGAACGTCATCGAGTTCAACAACTTTGCAGCAACCTGGTGGCCATCACTAATCATCATCGGTGGTCTTGGAGCACTGCTCGGCAACCCACGAAACTGGCTACTACCGCTCGGTTTCACTGCGGTTGGTGTCGTATTGCAACTCAACCAGCTCGATGTCGTAGACGTCAATATCGGCGCGCTCATCTGGCCAGTCATTGTCATCGCCGTCGGTTTGTCGCTCCTGCTCCGCCAAGGATTCAACCAACCTAACACCACAACCGAAGACTCGAGCGATCTGTTCGCTGCTCTCGCGGGTATTGACAACAAAGTAACTTCACAGAGCTACAAAGGTGGGAAAGTCTCAGCTGTCATGGGCGGCGTCTCCCTCGACCTACGCAAGGCAGATATCAAAGATGTCGCACAACTCGACTTGTTCGCGTTTTGGGGTGGAGTCGAAGTCAAAGTGCCAGAAACCTGGCGAGTCAATGTCTCAGGAACACCACTTCTCGGTGGCTGGGACAACAAAGTCGGAAAGCCCGAGAACAAAAAGGCTCCAGTCCTCAACATCAACGCGACCTGCATAATGGGTGGTGTAGATATCAAGAACTAGAACCGTCTAAAGTTAGAATACCGTCTCACCGAGGCGGTATTTTTATGGCGCGGCAAGCTCCAGCTGCGACGCTAAACGAACCGGAAGATATACGGGCTGATTGTTAAAAATATCTGGAATACTACACTCGTCAATCTGCATGATCAGACAGAGTCCAGCATCAGCGTCAACAAGCTCATCTTTGTTCCGAATCGGAACGTTTTTTACCAAATTTGCCACCTCAAGCACACCGACGCCTTCAACATAACCAGCTACTAATAATGGGTCGTCACCAGACGCCGCGACCTTTTGCCATTTGTCCCCGAGGCCATCAGTGATGCGCCGATAAACGTATGGAACCTCAGCCTGCTCGCACTTAGCCTTGTAGCCGTTATAAGGCGACGGAAGGCTACTGTTCACCGTGTCTGTCATTCGTGTCAGGAACTCAAGTTGTTTCCGTGCCGGGCGTCTATAAAACTCTGAGTTTGCATCGTGGTAATGCAACATCAAAAGGCGATCGTGCAGAGTTAACTCGTTCGCGAGTGTTGACGTATCAGACTTTAGCTCTTCTTTCTTTTGGGGTCGGACGTAGTAAATACTGACATCACTCGGATCAGCGTATGTTAGTAGGGTGACATTGCCCTGCACAGCACCCAGCATGAGCGGAATACTGTCATAGGCAAACGACAACCCTACTCGTGGTGGTCCATCTTCTGGTGAGAACACCGCGAAACCGTTACTTTGCACCGAGTTAAACGCGTCCTGTCGTACCATCGGAAAATGCATTGACTCACGGTCTAGCTCAAAGTTGGTAACATACCATGTGCCAGTCACATGCATGACATCACCATAGAACGGCCATTTTTTGTCGAGATGATTCACTGCATCTCGCGCGAGCTGTCTCACGACATCATCTCTGTTTTGATCCATCGAGCGAGCTACCTCGTCGATATGACCATTTATAGCTGCAAGTTCAGGGCCAAGCTCCTCGAGGAGATCATTCAGCTCGGTTTGTCTTCCCTCTAAGAGCTCCCTCAAGCTGTTGGTTTCCGGAGATATTTCTTGTTTGACACGCCGCCTATCCATATACGTTAAATGTAGACACAATTTGTGTTGATGTAAAGTATAGGTGCTAGAAAATATCGACGTTTTGTGATATAAATATGTAGTTCATTGTTCTGGGATACGAAAGTAAGGAGGCGCTATGTCTGCCGAAACCGCAGACTACGTCTACAGGATCACGTCCGCGAGGAACCGCAGGCTCCTCGTGCGGGAGATCAATCTGCAGCAGGAGAAGATGGCGAAGCTCGCCGGTGAAGGCCGCGAGGGTGACAGCATCGTCTGCCGCTTGATCGTGGCAGGGCTCGAAGCCGTCCGTGACGCCGGTGAAGACGGCATCACCACCTACAGCATCCTCCAGGCCATCAGGGCCGCACGCCCACCGGGCGAACACTCTCGTGGCAAGGCGCTCGCACGGGTGACTGTGTTCGCCAGGCAACTCTCGGACGAGGACTACGGGCTCGCCAGCTAAACTAACAGCTGTGTCTGCTCTACCCCGCATCGTTTACTCGGTGCGGGGATTCTCATTTTTTACTCTAGCTAACAAAAAACGACCCGGATTGGGTCGTTTTTTGTCATAGGTCTCGAGACTAACGCTTTGAGAACTGTTCGCGCTTGCGAGCAGAACGCAGACCGTATTTCTTGCGCTCTTTCTCACGTGGGTCACGCTTGAGCAGGCCAGCTTTTTTGAGCGTCGAGCGGAGCTCTTCGTTCATCGAGCTGATGCTCTTACTGATAGCAAGCTTTGCCGCATCGACTTGGCCGGCAGGACCACCGCCACTGATAACGAGGCTGACGTCGAACTCTTTTTGCTTGCCGATGGCAGCGAGTGGGTCGGTCAGTTCTGCAAGTAGCGTGGTGTTACCGGAGAAATACTCAGCAGCCGTTTTACCGTTCACTGTGATGTTACCCTTGCCACCTGAGAGGCGTGCACGAGCGGTCGCAGCCTTGCGGCGTCCGAGTCCATAGAAATATTCGTTCTTAGCCATTATTTAACCTCAACTTTCACAGGTTGCTGCGCAGTGTGCTCGTGGGTTTCACCCGGGAAGACCCGAAGGCGTGCCAGACGGTCGGCCAACTGTTTGTTACGTGGCAACATGCCCTTGACGGCAGCGACGACAGCCTTGGTCGAGTCAAGCTGCTTCACTTCCTTGAGTGAACGCTCCTTGATACCACCAGGGAAACCGGTGTGACGGTAGTAGACCTTTGAGTCGGCCTTGTTACCAGTCAGAACGAGCTTGTCAGCGTTGATAACGACGACATAGTCACCGTCATCCATGTGTGGCGTGTAGTTCGGTTTGTACTTGCCAATCAGACGAGTCGCGATCTTGGTCGCAACGCGACCGAGTGGTGCTTCAGAAGCGTCGATAAGTACCCATGCGTGGGAAACTTCAGATGCTTTTTTACTGTAAGTCTTCATTACTTCGTCTCCTTCTTTGCAGTCTGCTTGGCAGCAGGCTTCTTTGCAGGAGCTTTCTTTTCAACTTTTGGCTCTTCAGCTACAGGGGCCGACTTTAGTTCGTCAACGAAGCTGATGCGAGCGAGCTGAGCATTGTCGCCGACGCGAGCACGTGTACGCTTGATGCGTAGGTGACCACTCGTGCGACCGCTGAGCTGCGGTGCAATCTCATCAACCAGCTTGTACGCTGCTTCGAGCGTACTCAGGCCAGCAATGACCTGACGGCGGTTGTGCAGATCGCCCTTTTTCGCTTTGGTAATCAGGACTTCAACGTATGGAACGACTTCCTTGGCCTTTTCGACCGTAGTCTCGATGGACTCATACGTTACCAAGCTCGTCGCCAGACCCTTGATAAGGGCTCGGCGCTGGTCGCGCTCGCGACCGAACTTACGTCCTTTGTATCCGTGTCGATGCATAGGCTAAAACTCCATTTCTGCGAGTTTGTCTTTAACCTCGTCGAGCGCCTTGCTACCGAAGCCCTTGAGCTCACGGAGGTCGGTCTCAGACAGCGTGACCAGGTCGTTGATCGTACGGATGTCGTTGTTGATCAGTGCGTTGGTTGTGCGAGCAGTCAAGTTCAAGTCTTCGATCGGCGTGTTCAGCTCAGCACCTGCGTCTGTCGATTCAGAACCTAGGGTTGGAGCTGCCTCAACACGAGTACTGCCAGCGAGAGCCGTGTACTGGTTAATGAGGATAGCCGCCGCCTCTTCGAAAGCGTCAGTTGGTGTGAGTGAACCGTCGGTGTCAACGGTAAGAAGCAGCTTGTCGAGATCGGTGTTCTGACCGACACGAGTGCTTTCAACCTTGTAGCGTACGCGCTTGACTGGGCTGAAGAAGGCGTCGAGTGCGATCATGTCGCTGTGTGCGCGATTGCTGCTTGACTCTTCGATAGTACGGTAACCGCGGCCAGATTCAACGACGATGTCCATGACGATGCTCGTCTTTGGGTCGTCGATAGTGCAGATAACTGCGTCAGGATTGACGATTTCAACGTCGGCAGTCGTCTTGATGCTGGCAGCAGTGATTTCGCCGGCACCTTTGGCTTCGAGACGAAGCTCGACAGGCTCGTCAGAATGTGAACGAACGCTCACGTTCTTGAGGTTGAGCATGATGTCAACGACATCTTCTTTAACACCTTTGACCGTGGTGAATTCGTGGCTCACGCCTTCGATCTTGAATGCAGTGATAGCTGCACCTTCGATGCTAGAGAGCAATACCCGACGGAGGCTGTTGCCAAGTGTCATACCGTAGCCGGTGTGAAGTGGCTCGATAACGAACGTTGCGCTAACTTTGCTGTGTTCGTCGACGCTGGCCAGTGTTGGGTTGTGGATTGCTTTTGCCATAGTAGTTTACCCTGTTGCTCCTTATTAGCGTGAGTAGTACTCAACGATTAGTTGTTCAGTGATGTCAGCTTCCGCTTCTTCGCGTTTTGGAAGACCGGTAATCTTGACGGTAAGTTTCTTGCTGTCAGCCTTGAGCCAGCTGAGTGGACCTTGGACGCTGTCTTTGACGACGTTTTCGATGTTCGCAAAGTAGCCGCTCTTGGCGCTCTTTGGACGAACCACGATCTCATCGCCGACACGGACGCGGATAGACGGGATGTCGACACGACGGCCGTTAAGCATAAAGTGTCCGTGCGTCACGAGTTGGCGGGCGCCGCGACGTGAAGTCGCGAAACCGGCACGGTAGATAACGTTGTCGAGGCGTCGTTCGAGCAGCTGAAGGAGTACTTCACCTGATTGACCCTCAGCGCGGTTAGCGTCTGCCATGAGGCGAGCAAACTGCTTTTCGAGCAGGCCGTACAAACGACGGACCTTTTGCTTTTCACGCAGTTGCTGAGCGTAGAGGCTCATCTTTCCCTGGCGACCGTGGCTGTGTTGGCCTGGAATACCAGACTTCTTAACCATGATCTTGTGAGCCTTCGGGTGAAGGGCGTAGCCTTCGCGACGGCTCTGCTTGACGATAGGTGATCGATCTCGTGCCATCTTAGCCTCTCCTTGCCTTTCGTGGACGGGTACCACCGTGTGGCACTCCGGTCACGTCCTTGATGCTTTCGACAGCGATGTCGAAGCCACCGAGTGCACGGATAGCCGTATCACGTCCGAGACCAACGCCTTTGACAAAGACGTCGACCTTGCTCAGGCCGTATTGGCTCTTGGCAGCTTCAGCAGCTTTCTCTGCAGCGATCTGGGCGGCATATGCTGTACCCTTTTTGCTGCCTCGGAAACCACAGGCACCGGCTGAGCTCGCGCTCAGAACGTTACCTTTACTGTCAGAAAACGTGATGATGGTATTGTTAAACGTTGCTTGAATATGCAGCTGACCAGATGGAACCGAACGGCGCTGCTTTTTCTTCGTAGTAGTCTTTGCTTCTGCCATTTACGTATTCCTAGGTCTTAGATGCTGCTTTAGGTTGTGTACCACCCACAGCAACACGCTTGCCTCGACGAGTGCGTCCGTTGGTACGGGTGCGCTGGCCGCGTGATGGTAGGTTGTTCTTGTGACGAATGCCACGATAGGCCTGAATATCCTTCAGGCGCTTGACGTTGCCAGCGACTACACGCTGGAGGTCACCTTCAACGTTGTAGTTGCTGTCGATCTCGTCACGGAGCTTTTTGAGCTCTGCGTCGGTCAGATCTTTGACACGTTTTGTTCGGTCAATACCGGTCGCGTCACAGATGTTCTGTGCAAACTTCGGGCCAATGCCGTAGATATACGTCAGGCTGACCTGAACCTGCTTTTCGGTAGGGATGGTAACGTTAGCAATTCGTGCCATAGGCTATCCCTGCCTCTGCTTGTTTTTGGGCTTCTTTTTGTTGATGACGTAGAGACGACCTTTACGGCGCACTAACTGGTCATCGGGGCTGATTTTTTTGACACTGGCTCGAACCTTCACAGTGCAATTCTCCCAAATGATTAAAATTTATTCACGCAGTCGGAAGCTGATTCTGCCCTTCGTAAGATCGTAAGGGGTCAACTCAACCTCGACCTTATCGCCCGGCACTAACCGAATGTAGTGCTTGCGCATCTTCCCTGACACGTGAGCGATAATCGTATGACCGTTCTCAAGTTCGACACGAAACTGAGCATTAGGCAGTGATTCTACTACCTTTCCGTTCAGCTTGATGACTTCCTTGGTTCCAGACATAGTTACAAGAGAGAATTATACAGGAGTTTAACTGTTTCGTAAACCCCTCATGAAAGAGGACTCGCAACGCGATGTAGATACTGCTATTGTAACGTATTCATACGACTCGTCAAGCACGATAGCGGGGGTGTACAATGTGACCAAATGGGGCAAGTCGAGACACCGCTACGCAGTCTACTGCAAGAACTGACGAGCGAATACAACGAGACGGGGGTGGATCCGTTCGAAGCGTATGAAATGCTCTGCTTTCAGCTCGGGAAACGCGGACTCTGGTTCGATACCTACTGCAGCTCGTCCATCACCTCCGGTGGGCATGCCCGCGATAACTCGCTCAATATGGGTGAAATCATCCAAAAGAACACCGATTCAGCTCACGATCTCTGTGACGAATTATTTGCAAATGGCCAGCTAGATGCTCTACGGAGCCTCGAGGCAGTTGCAGTCGGCAAGGTGCGACACTGGCAGCAAAGTGATTACATGACATACTGGCTCAACGTGATGGCCCGGCTTCCGTTTAGGGGAGCGAATGCCGCCGTTCGCATGGACGCGGCACGACGCGACTTTCAGGCTCGCCTCGATCGTGCTGGGGTGAATATGGGCGTTTATAACGACCCTAACCTCTCAGCCGAGGTGCGTGTCGGTGAGTATATGAGACATGCGGATGTTTTTGCTGATGTCGCCCAAGATAGAGACAGTGATCCGATTTTCCGGCTCGTCCGCCTTATCGATACAGATCAATCACTCGGTGCACAGACCGAAAACTACTTCACCAGAGTGATGGGTGCGCAGGTCATGCGAGTCGCAGTGGCCCATATCGGCGATGCAACGCTACCACCTGGCTACCCTGCGTCACAACTCGAAGCAGATATCACAAAGATTGTTTCGTTCGGTGGTCATGTGTTTGACACCGAAAAGCGCACGGAACTCATGCTCGTGCAACAGATTGAAGAATAGACATCTATATTGACAATATCGTTTTTATTTGATATAATATTATTTAGACGTCCAATTGTACCTACTACCCCAGGAGCAGACATGCCCAGGAATCGGAGTAAGGCTCGTAGAGACCAGCTTCGCGCCCGCGCGGAGCTACGCGAACGCGTACGACGGACCCGTGACGAGGATCTCGGCCGGCACCAGATCGACGAAGCCGACCGACTCTGCGTCATCTGTGAGCTGCCTCGCCATGTCATCGAAGCGTCCGGTGAGCCGCTCGAGTCGCATGGCGAAGAGTTCCCGCACCCGTTCGTGGCGATGTCACCGACGACCCAGTCGGTATTCGAGACCAGGCGGCTACAACAACCCACCGTACTCGAGGGACAGCCGTACCACATGTGTGACGGCAAGTCCGACGAGACCTGCCCCTTCCAGAGCGTCAAGGTCTGCCACGCTGCAGACGGGGTCACTTTCAAGGGATCCGCAGCCTGACGCCGGCATGCAACTACTCTATTGGACTATCCCCCACGGTTTTTCGACCGTGGGGTTTCCATTTGTCAGTAAACGTATTCAGTCACGAGGTCGTAGCAAACGCGACCGGCAGCATGGCTGTATGTATTTGGTTCTGTGTCCCGTCCTTTTGTATATGGCAGATCATATGCGCCTGAGGTCGTGGAGCCTTTATACGTCACGCAGAGCCGGTACTCGAACGCATCTTGGCCAGGCGCTGGGTAAATCAACGGTTGGACACCATCTTTCGGGTCCGGTACATCAATCTTTTTACCTGGAGTGTATTCAACGAGCTGACGGTCAACGAGCTGCTTGGCATCGCTGGACATTTCTTCTCGAATCGACGCCAGTGTCGCAGGAAGTGCATCGCTCTTTGCAGCATGGTTACGTATACTTGTGCTGATCTCAGGCAAACCACGCTCAATGAGACGGTCATCCTTTGTCTCACGTGCATAGAGCGCGGGGCCGGCAATCGCTAATGCCGTAACGCTCACGGTCACAAGCGCCATGAATGCGCCATAGAACAACCCGGCGCGCTTTAGCCGTACCGGTCGCAAGGTCCTCAGGAGCGTGGCACCATAAACGACTGCGATGATAGCACCGGTCGTGAGTACGGTGAGCGCACCCTCATTACCTTCCCAGTTGGTCCCGAGCATGATGTTGATAACAGCAAAGACAGCCGTGATGAGTGCACCAATGCCACAAAGTGCAAAGATGACCGCATGGATGATCATGATGACCATCGCTGCGCCTTGCTTTCGCATTGGCTCGCTACGTGAATACAGCGCGTCAACGACCGCCGAGATGATGAACAGGACGATGACCGCTGCAAGCGCGTATGGTAGTACGTCACCGCTATACGATGTGCGGTCTTCGCGGTTAATAAAGAATGAGACGCCGATAGCCGTCAACCAAGTTAGCGCCAGCACAGTCCAGCCCCAAAATGCATAGGTCAGCCACTGTAGTACGAGTACACCGGGACTATTGCCAACTGGTTTCTTGGCAGATTTTTTCGTAGATGTCGCCATAGATGTTCCTGCTTATGTTTGTGAACTTATTGTACTCCATAAATTCGAAACCCCGCCCTAACTCGGGAGCGAGGCTCGAACCGAGATAGAACGGGTTATGCGTAGGCGGGCAAAAGACCGCACCTTCCACCGTGTGCCATCATGACTGGGGCATCACCAAAGACTGACTTCGTATTGCGTTCGGTGTGATACGCCTTGAGGTCCATCACGACCGTACCGATTCGCCCCCTGGTACTGCGGAGTGCCCGAGCCCAGTGCTCCTTCGTGCGGTAACTGCCGATATCCCCAAGGTTCTCGACACCACCGATCTCATCGAGCAGTTGACGAAGTTGCGCGTAGTCGTTATGTGACATGCGTACGACCTTTGCCATCTCTTGCTTGTCCAGCATGTAAAAGCGTGCACCACTCAGATCACGATCACGCACACTGCCGATGACAAGCAGTACCGCTTCGTGCATTTTGCCATATCCCATAGCTATCAACCTTTCAGGTAGGGACTCCAGGGCTGAACTGTCACAGCGACAGCTGCTCGACCTTGCTCACTGTGTATCTGCGCGGCCAATCGGACATGTTTCCGCGTGGAACGATGACCATGAAGAGCGGCATGCCCTCCGCGATGTCGTAGTCGGGGTTGAGGTAGGAAGCGATCCAGTCCTCACCCACCTTCAGACTTAATCGACGTGTCAGTAGCTCGAATTCACTCCGCAGCTCTTCAGGCGGCTCACCGCCTTCCTGCACCATCCAGACGTAGTGGTCGAAACTCTCGTGTGGCTGGTACGTCAGCTTCAGGGTTCTTCCGTCCTGGAGTTTGACATCAATCTCGTCACCCAGACCCGGAGTACCTGTCAAGGCACGCCGTACTTCAAGCCTCATCCTCATCACCTCTCATGTACTTCGTTTGCGCAAATGCACCGATTTACCTATCAAACCATAGCTAGCCTGAAGCTCAAAGCATAACTGCGATTGTGTGACAAGGGAAAAGCCCAGCCAGAGCGAGCGGATTTATTCCGTCGCCCTGCGCGATAGGAAAAACCGTTGGTTTGTCCTATGAACGAGAGCTTTGCTCGAGTGCCTAATACTGATCGTACGTAACCATGAGCGCGCGAGAGTTGATCTGGCGCAGCGTTTCGAGACCGACCGAGACGACGATGAGTAGCCCGGTACCACCGATCGCGAGATTGGTCGCATTGATGCCGACTTGAGCAAAGATGTACTCGGCGATAAACGGCATGACGGCGATGAGACCGAGGGCGATCGCACCGAACAACGTCAAGCGGTTAACAGTGCGTGCCAAATATTTTTCAGTCTGGATACCTGGGCGAATATTCTCGATGAAGCCACCCTGTTTTTGCAGGTTCTCAGAGATTTCATTGCTATTAAAGACGATGCCGGTGTAGAAATAGGTAAACAGGACGACGAGCAAGAAATAGGTCACTGGATAGACAAATGTTTCAGGGCCACCGTAGCCAAAAGCCCCCGGTTGTGGCGTCTGGAACCAGGTGATCAGGTTATTCGCAAGCTCTGGAGCCTTGCCGGCTGATTTTAGCACCTGGCCAATGAACGCCGGAAGCGCGAGGAAAGCGACTGCGAAGATAACCGGGATGACACCTGCAGTAATGAGCTTGACCGGTAGGATGCTCTTGACACCACTGTAGGCACTGTTACCTTGGACACGCTTTGCATAGTTGATAGTTATGACACGCTGCGCTTCGTTGATCTTGACGAGTATGTACAGTATGAGTAGCGCCGCGATACTGACGGCTAACGTCACCCAGAACGCCACACCGTTGATCGGTATCATGAACCACCCAAAGACGTTGAGCTTGTCCGCATCACCTGAGACGGCCGTGAGCGATGACCAGACTGATCCGAGAATACTCGGTAGCTGTGAGATGATACCGGCAAAGATCAAGAGCGAGATACCATTACCGACGCCCTGTTCCGTAATCAGCTCACCGAGCCACATCATCAGGATGGCACCAGCCGACATCGCCGTGACAGCGAGAACCCACTGATAGATCGTCGTATCGGACAGCATAGCGGTGTTACCTGCCAGTACGGTTTGGCGAATGATAAAGATAAAGGCAATCGACTGCAGGATAGCCAGCGGAACCGTGAGCATACGTGTCCACTGGTTGATCTTGCGACGACCAGATTCACCGTCTTTGTGAAGCTCCTCAAGACGCGGTATCGCCTTGGTGAGCAGTTGCGTCACAACAGAGGCGGTAATGTATGGGCTGAGGCCCACGAGAACGATAGACAGACTAGCGAGTCCACCACCGGATAGTAGGTTCAGGAAACCACCGAGATCAGTCGCACCGATCGCGCTTTCAATAACTTGACGCAGTTCTGTCGGCTCAGCGAGCGGAACTGGTACTTGGGATAGAAAACGATAAACAACGACTATCAGCAGTACGACGAACAGTCGTTTTTGCATGTCGCGGCTTTTTAGTGATGCGAAGATATTGCGCCAATTCATAAGTCTGTTTCGAGTCTGTTCTTTCAGCTATTATAAGCCGCTGTCCTCCCAGCGGTCCGTTATTACTGCTTATTATACTATAGTTCTCCCTTGCAAAAGCAAAAACACCCGCTTGTAACGGGTGTTTTTCGTTAACCGTTAATGGAGTTACTTTTCAGCTTCTTTGGTGGCTTTCTTTTCGCGCTTATCGAGTTTCTTTGCACTCGTCGCCTCGGGTAGCGGTACAGGAACAGCTTCAAACTTGCCGCCAGCCTTCTCGATAGCAACGCGGACACTTTCACTGGCGTTTTGGACACGAACGGTCGCTTTACCGGTGTATTCACCGCGTGCAATCACTTTGACAGTGTGGTGAGGTGTCGCGATAAGGCCTGCCTCTGCTAGCGTAAAGTTATCGATAGTTGTGCCCTTGACGGCGTTCAGCGAATCAAGATAGATAACCTGTGCAGGAACGCGCTTGCTCTTAAAACCACGGGCTTTCGGGATACGCTGTACCAGCGGACCCTGACCACCCATGAAACCGTGACCGAGCTTCTTGCCGGTGCGAGCACCTTGTCCCTTGGTTCCGCGACCAGCGGTTTTACCCTGTCCGGCAGCAATACCACGACCGACGCGCTTGCGATCTTTGTGACTTTCTACTTGGAGTTCATGATACTTCACGGTTATTTCTCCTCTGCTACTACTTCAGCCTTTTTGGCTGGAGCCTTCTTTGCAGTCTTTTTATACGCACCGATCCACTCATCACGTGGCACGAGGCTCTTTAGTGCATCGATAGTTGCGTAGGCGATGTTGACCTTGTTGGTAGAGCCGAGACTCTTGGAAAGCAGGTTGTTGATACCGGTCACACCGATGATCTGACGAACAACTCCACCGGCAATAATACCGGTACCAGGTGCAGCGGGCTTGATGAGGACACGTGCGCCACTTACCTTGACCTCTGCATCGTGCGGGATAGTCGTGTTGACGACTGGCACGGTAATCATGTTCTTTTTCGCGACATCGGTTGCTTTTGCGATAGCGGTCTGGACATCCTGACCTTTGCTGACGCCAACACCAACACGAGTCTTTCGATCACCAACGACAACGAGCGCCTTGAAACGGAAGCGGCGTCCACCTTTCACGACACGTGAGACGCGGTCGATGTTGATAACCTGCTCCTCGAAGAGCTTTTCCTCACGAGGCATGTCGCGACGGTCGTTACGACGTGGTGGTCGTGAATCGCGGCGCTGTCCTTGACCCTGTGGACGGGTCTGAGTTTGCTGTTCTGCCATATTAGAACTCCAATCCTTCCTTGCGTGCTGCATCAGCGAGAGCGCTGAGGCGTCCTGCGTAGCGGCGACCGTTACGGTCAAATACAACGCTGTTAATCTTTGCTTTCTTTGCCTTCTTGGCGATATCAGTACCGACTGATGCGGCCTTTTCTGTCATGGTGCCTTTTAGCGTCTTTGAGCCAACGGTCGTGGCACTTGCGAGCGTCTTGCCAGTGACGTCATCAACGAGCTGAGCAGAGACATGAGTGTTGCTGATCGTAATGGTCAGACGAGGTCGTTCAGCTGTGCCAGAGACACGTGAACGGACGCGACCTTTTCGGAGGCTGCGGTTGAGTAGTTTCTTAGCGAGTGTGCTCATGACTATTTACCTGTCTTTCCTGCCTTACGGAGAATAACTTCGTCGGCATACTTGATACCTTTGCCCTTGTATGGCTCAGGTTTCTTGAGGGCGCGGATCTCCGCTGCGACTTGACCAACCTGCTGCTTGTCGTGACCTGCAACGGTGATTTCCATCTTGTTAACGGTCAGGTTGATACCTTCTGGCGCCTGATACTTGACCGGGTGAGAAAAGCCGAGGCTCATCTCGAGGTTTTGGCCACCGCCACCGACGCGGAAACCGACGCCGTTGACTTCGAGCTTCTTCTCGAAGCCGCTCTTCACACCGACGACCATGTTGTTGATGAGGGCGCGCATCAAGCCGTGCTGGCTCTTTGCACTCTTGCTGTCATCCTTGCGGCTGACAGTGATTGTTCCATCCTCAACTTTCACATCAACGTCTGGCGTGATGAACTGCTTGAGTTCGCCTTTTGGACCTTTGACGGTCACGTCGCCAGAGTCAACCGTGATTGTCACACCGGATGGAATCTGAATTGGTAGTTTTCCGATTCGACTCATAACTTACTTTCCTTATCTAATAACTTTTCTAGTAAACCCTACAGATTAACTCACCACCGAGTCGGGCTTTGCGTGCTTCGTTGTCGGTCATAACACCTTTGCTGGTGCTGATCAGAACGATACCACGACCTGATTTCACGCGAGGAATCTCGGTGACGCCAGCGTAGACACGGCGGCCAGGTTTGCTCAGGCGAACGATCTCGTTGATGGTTGTGTTACTGCCAGCCTCGTTGATCGTAACGACCAGTGTGTCACGTGGTGTACCTTTTTCGACCTTGACGTCGGTTAGGTAACCAGCTTTTTTCAGCTGCTCAGCAACGGTTTGCTTCATTTTGCTTGCAGGAACACGGATCTCGTTCTTTCCAGCCATGATGGCATTGCGGATACGGGTCAGGAGATCTGCGATTGGGTCAGTTGATTGTAGTGACATATGCTTTACTCCTTTCCTTTACCAACTTGCCTTTGTGACGCCTGGGATTTCACCCTTTGAGGCGTGTTCGCGGAATGCGATACGGTCGAGACCGAAGCGGCGCATGTAGGCGCGCGGTCGGCCACTTACCGAACTACGGTTCTTCCAGCGAGCTGGGCTGCTGTTACGAGGCAGTGCCTGGAGGCCCTCCTGGTCACCGGCTGCTTTGAGCTCGGCGCGCTTGGCAGCGTACTTCTGAATCATCTTTTGACGTTTTCGGTCACGAGCGACCATTGATTTCTTAGCCATTAGCGTCGATCTCCTTTCTCGAACGGCATTCCAAATTTTTCTAGCAGTGCGCGGCTATGCGCAGCATCCTCTGACTGCATAACGAACGTAACCTGCATACCGTGAAGTAGCTGGGTGTCCTCGAACGTAAGCTCTGGGAAAATAGACTGCTCGGTAATACCTAGGTTGTAGTTGCCCTGACGGTCGAAACCTTTTGCGCCGACGCCGTGAAAGTCACGGACGCGCGGTAGCGCCACGTTGATAAGTCGGTCGAGGAACTCATACATACGAGCACCACGAAGGGTCACGCTGACACCAACACGGTTCATACCGGCACGAATCTTGAAACTCGCGATGGATTTCTTAGCCATACGGTCGACTGGCTGTTGGCCAGTGATCTTACGGAGCGTACCGGCGACGAGCTCGTGATGTCGCTTATCATCTTTGTTCTTGCCGATACCGACAGAAACAACGATCTTTTCGAGCTTTGGAACCTGGTGGACGTTGCCGAGCTCAAGCTCCTTTTTCAGGTCGGTAACCAACTTGTCAGCGTACAGCGCCTTGAGGCGTGGCTGAGACGAAACAGTTTTGGTAGCCATTACTTGATCTCCTTTCCAGATGCTTTTGCGATACGTACTTTGTTACCTTTGGCGTCAGTCTTGTAGCCGACACGGGTAGTCTTGCCCTTTGCCTCGTCAGTCACGAGTGCGACTTTACCGAGTGGGAGGCCAACATGAATTTCCTTGGTACCACCACGAGGGTTGAGCTGGGTTGGTTTGATGTGTCGCTTCATAACGCCGATCTTTTCGACCTTGACGGTCTGGTTCTTAGCGTCAGTCGAGACGATGGTACCCATCTTGCCTTTGTGGCTACCAGCGATGACCTTCACGAGGTCACCTTTCTTGATACGAAGTGCCATATTAGAGTACCTCCGGTGCTAAGCTGATGATCTTTGCATAACCAGCCTCACGTAGTTCACGTGGGATAGGACCAAAGACACGGGTTGCACGTGGGTTCTTGTCGTCACCGATGATAACGGCCGCGTTCTCGTCGAAGCGGATCGTCGAACCATCTTTGCGACGGATCTGGTCAGTCGTACGAACGACGACAGCCTTGACGACACTCTTTTTCTTGACGTTACCTGATGGGTTAGCGTCCTTGACGGTAGCAACGATAATGTCACCAACGCGAGCGTAACGACGACGAGTACCACCGAGTACACGAATACAAAGGATTTCCTTTGCACCGCTGTTGTCAGCGACCTTGAGTCGTGATTCTTGCTGAATCATTACTTGTCATCCCCCTCTTTTTCAGCGACGAGTGCTGGCTCTTCTTTAAGCTCAATCTCACCATGACCAGTCTCAATGACACGGCTAAGGCTCCAGCTCTTGGTCTTGCTGATAGGGCGAACTTCAACGATCTCTACGCGGTCGCCTTTGTTTGCTTCATTTTTCTCATCATGTGCAGTGTACTTACGGGTTACCGTGTACTGTTTGCGATAGATCGGGTGAGTTTCACGGTATGTGACAGATACGGTGATAGTCTTGTCCCGGACGTCGGATGATACGACGCCAACGATTTTCTTAGCCATTTACGCCTCTCCTTTCGACGTTTCGGTTACTTTCTTCTCACTGATCAAAGTCTGGATGCGTGCGATCTCACGGCGGGTCTTGCCAACCACGCGTGGGTTTGGCAGTTCACCGGCAGCGAGTGCTCGCTTGTTTTCGAGCAGTGATGTGCGGGTCTCGACGAGCAACGTTTGTAGCTCGTCAACACTCTTGGCGCGTAGTTCAGAAGCTTTCATTCTATGCATCCTCCCTACGGATGAAACGAGTGCGGACAGGAAGTTTGTGAGCAGCAAGGCGCATTGCCTCACGAGCTACTTCTTCGCTGACACCCTTCATCTCGAACATAACAGTTCCGGCCTTGACCTTGGCGACAAAGAACTCTGGGTTACCTTTACCACTACCCATCTTGACATCCTGCGGTTTGCGGGTGACTGGGGTGTGTGGGAAAATACGGATCCATATCTTACCACCACGCTTGATGTAGCGTGTCATCGCCTGACGAGCGGACTCGATCTGACGGCTGGTGATACGTTCGTTTGTCGTACTCTGGAGCGCAAAGTCGCCAAATGCAATGTAGTTGCTTCGAGTCGCGACGCCGTCGTTCTTGCCCTTGCGAACCTTGCGGAACTTGGTTTTCTTTGGCAGTAACATTAGCGGTCACTCCTTTCACCCTTGTAGATCCAAACCTTCACGCCGATGATACCGGCAGCGGTCTTGGCACGAGCGAGCGAGTAGTCGATATCGGCGCGCAACGTGTGAAGCGGCACGGAACCGAGGATAACTTTTTCACGACGTGACATTTCAGCACCGTTCAAACGACCGGCAACCTCGATACGGATACCTTTGGCACCAGCGTTCATGGTGTTTTGCGCGCTCATCTTGGTCGCACGACGGAAGTTAATGCGGCGCTCGAGTTGGCGAGCGATGTTCTCAGCTACCAGTTTGGCAGCGAGCTCAGGACGCTTGACCTCTTCGATGTTGATACGAACCGGCATACCGACGATCTTTTCGACTTCGGCCTTCAGCTCGGTAACACCAGAACCACCACGGCCGATGACGACACCGGCTTTGCTGGTGTGGATACTAATCGTTGCGAGGTTTGCAGAACGCTCGATAACGATGTGGTTGATAACAGCACGCGTTTCAAACCGCTTCTCGATGGCTTTTCGTACCGCGATGTCCTCAGACAGCCACTGAACGTACTCCTTCTTAGAGGCGAACCACTTCGAACTCCAGTTCTTGTGGACCTGGAGACGCATGCTGATAGGGTTTACTTTTTGACCCATTACTTCGTCTCCTCTTTTGCTGCTGCTTTAGCGGCGGCAGGCTTCTTCTTAGGCTTCTCATCACCACGAACAACGACCGTGATGTGGCTGGTTTTCTTCTGGAATGGCAAGGCACGGCCCTGGGCGGCAGGCTTGTAACGTTTGAGACGTGGACCAGCAGTAACGGTCAGGGTCTCGATAACGAGATCCTTTTCCTGAATACCGTGGGTCGTTACCGCGTTAGCTTTCGCGCTGGCGATAACCTTTGCGATCGGACGAGCAGCACGCTTTGGAGTGTGCTCAAGGATAACGAGCGCGTCAGCGACGCTGCGACCACGAACGAGGCTAGCGACGAGGCTTACCTTGCGTGGAGCCAGGCGAACACCTTTGGCGACTGCGCGTGTAGTCTTTTCGGCCATTACTTCTTATCCTTTCCACCGTGCTTACGGAACTTGCGGGTTGGACTAAACTCACCGAGCTTGTGACCAACCATGTTTTCCGAAATGTATACAGGTACGTGCATACGGCCGTTATGAACCGCGATCGTACGACCAACCATTTCTGGTGTGATCGTGCTAGCACGTGCCCATGTCTTGATAACGGTACGATCGTCCGGACCAAGCGCCGCCACTTTCTTAGCGAGCTTGAAGTCGACGAATGGACCTTTTTTCAGTGATCGACTCATAGTCTACCTCTTCCTCTTCGCATCATGGCGACTTCTTACTATCATTCCGCTAACGTCCTTGCGACGTCGGGTGCGGTAACCCAGTGTCAATTGACCCCACGGAGTGCGAGGCGGCTTACCAGAACCGTGACGACCACCGTCACCACCACCATGTGGATGGTCTGCGGCGTTCATAACGACACCACGGACGGTTGGGCGGATACCCATGCGACGTTTGCGACCGGCTGAACCGATCTTTACGTTCTGGTGCTGCTCGTTACCAACAGTACCGATGCTAGCCATACACTCAATGCGGAAGCGGCGAACTTCGCCGGATGGCAGCTTGACCTGGGCGTAGTTGCCCTCTTTAGCCATCAGCTGTGCTTTAGTACCAGCACCACGAACCATCTGGCCACCCTTACCAGGCTGGATTTCGATGTTGTAGATCTGGGTACCGGTCGGAATATTTGAAAGTGGGAGACGGTTGCTCTGTTCAACGGCAGCGTCGTCACCGCTCACAATCTTTGTACCGACTTTCATATTGCGGTCAGCTATCACGTAGTGGTAGAGGCCGTGCTGGTCCTTAATACGAGCGATACGTGCACTACGGTTTGGATCGTATTCAATGTGCTCGACGACAGCGGTCGTACCAGCTGCGAGACGGTGGTTCATCAGACGGTAGTACTGCTTGACGCCACCACCGCGGTGACGGGTCGTGATGCGCCCGGTGTTGTTGCGACCTGCCGTGCTCTTCTTTGCTTTGATCAGGCTCTTGAGGGGCTTCTTTGTCGTGATGTCAGAGAAATCCTGGCTCGTCATGCCGCGACGGCCGTTGGTGGTTGGCTTGTACTGCTTGAGTGCCATGGTTATTTCTCCTCACCTTCGTTAAAGAGGTTCAAGCTCGCACCTTCGACTAGAGATACGTATGCTTTCTTCTTCTTGGTTCGCAGTGCTTCACCTGGTTGGGCACGCTTGCCGCGACTCGCACGAACAGGCTTGCCGTTTTGGATGACAAAACGAACGTCTTTTGCAGTCACATCGTACTGCTCTTTGAGGGCAGCGATGACGCCGGCTTTGTTGGCAGACATCGGGACGTTGAACACGTAGGTGCCGTCCTGGTGTGCAGCGTAGGCCTTTTCAGAGACGCGTGGGATAAGAGTCAACATTATTTTGTCTCCTTTCGCTCACCCCTCGAAACAGGGTTTCGTGGGGACCCTGCACCGAGCCAGTCGTTGATGATGGCAACAGCTTTTGGCGCAATAACGATCTTGTCGGCGTTCAGTATATGGTAAACACTCAGGTACTTGGCGCTAATGAGCTCGACACGCTCGATGTTTCGGGTTGCACGGATCAGCTCAGGCGTTTTGACGTCAACGACGATCAGAACACGGCGTTCCAGCTTGTTCTTAGTCAGGAAATCAGCGACTTCCTTGGTCTTGCCAGATGAGGTAACAGCAAGAACTTCAATCTTTTTAGCCTTGGTAGCCAGCGTTAAAGCTTGGCGCAGTGCCACGCGCTTGCTGGTCGTACTCAGACCAAGTTTGTAGTTCTCGTTACCGCGTGGACCAAAGACTACACCACCGCCACGCCAGATTGGGTTACGGGAGCTACCGAAACGAGCTCGGCCAGTGCCTTTTTGCTTCCATGGCTTCTTACCACCACCGCTGACTTCGCCGCGCTGTTTGGTAGTTGCGCTCGCTTTGCGGCGCCCCGCAAGGTAGGTGTCGTACGCAAGCTTGAGGAGTTGGTGGTTACCAACTTCGACGCCTGCAACATCCTTGCTCAGGGTTGGTTTGGTTGTACGAGTTGTCTCAGCCATTATGCCTTCCCTCCATTAGTGGTCCCCGCAAGCATTGCTTGTGGGGCGTGGATAGTTACGATTCCTTTTCGTGGGCCAGGGACTGCACCCTTGAGGCCGATGAGGCCGAGTTCGGCGTCGATATAGGCGACGACAAGGTTCTTGACCGTTACTTGGTCGTGACCCATGCGGCCAGCCATGCGCTTGCCCTTGAAGACTTTCTGCGGATACATGGATCCGATAGAACCAGGCTTACGGACATTTCCGTTACCACCGTGTGTCTTCTTGGATGTATTAAAGTTGTGTCGTTTGACCGTACCAGCAAATCCTTTACCTTTGCTGACACCCGTGACGTCGACTTGCTCGCCAACGGCAAAAACAGTGACATCAAATGCGTCACCGACTTTGTGTTCTCCCAGTTCGTCAACACGTACTTCGCGAATGACTTTAGGGGTTACCTTCGCGGCCTTAACGTGGCCGCTCACGGCATTGCTCAGGTTCTTACCCTCACCATATCCCAGCTGGACAGCATTGTAGCCATCGCGCTCAACGGTCTTCACCTGAGTGACCGTCACTGGGCCAGCTTTGACGAGCGTGACAGGAACTGCCGCGCCATCTTCGCCGATGATTTGGGTCATACCAATCTTGGTACCGAGTAGGGTTTTCATACATCCCTCTTCCCACTTAAAATTCTCGGCTGCTGGCAGTATCTGTATGAGGTCAGACTTGCCAATTCGCTCGAGAAAACTAATATTTTCGTAAAAGTTACCATACAATCCTAACAAAATTCGCCCCTGTTGTCAAGGGGTTAGATGCGGTCGGGAATGATGCGTGCTCATGGACTATTGACATTTATGATGATTTTTGCTATAATAGTACTATTGGCTTTCGTGGAATTTCCACGTCAAATCACTCTGGAAGGAGCCGCCATGAACAGCACCGCAAGCAAGGGTGTCGAGACCGGGCTCGCGAACGTCAACGTCTCGTGCAACGCCTGGTACGACCCCGCTCAGCCGGTCATCGGTGACCCGGAGCACTTCACGGTGCGCGGTACCGTCGAGATCGGCCTGGTGCAGATCCCTGTCACCTTCCTGTGGAGCTACCTCCGCAGGAACATGAGCCGGGAGCGGGAGCGCACCACTGCGTCACTGGTCGTGGGCGAGAACAGCACGCTCGTACTCACCCACCTCACGGTCGACGGCTACCTCACCGAGGTCATGCCCACGAGCTGACACATCCCGCATCTCGCGGGGCTCCCTGGCACTTTCTCCAGGTTGAGCCCCGCACGAGATGCGGGCTCTTTTATTTCAGCGTATCGTAGGCGGCAGTGACTTTGGCTTGTGAGTCTGCAATGACCTTTTCGAACGCGCCGCTGGTTGCGCGAACCGCTTCATAGCCTTTCGTCAGGGCTTCTTCGGCTGCTTCGAAACCAGCAGCGTCTTGATCGTTGTTCGCTATACCGAGCTTTGACCATGCGTCAGCGACAGCTGCAGTATGTGTGACGAGCGCGTTATGTGACTCTCTCATGCGATCAGTTGGTGACAGCTTCTTAATACCGTCGGATACCGTCTTCCAGGCAGCTAGTTGCGCATCGAGTACTGCATATTCGTCAGTAATAGGTGTGGCAACCGGCTTGATGATTGCATCAACCTTTTCCAAGTAGCGCGCGTCTGCCTCGAGTGCATACAAACTTGACGCAAGTGCTGCGTACTGACTCTGCTCCTCACGACAGTCACCGAGAGCGTCGTTTGCACGGGGATATAAACCTGCCGCATTATCGAGCAGACCACCACGACACATTTCAGCCACGATACCATTCACCTCATTCGCAATGTTCCGCAACTGGTCGGCGCTGATGGCTTCTTTCTTTTGCGCCGGCAATACCGTCTTTTCTACCAGGACCTTCAGGTCATACTCGGCGTTTGTCACGCCGGTCTTATACTGTGCGACCACAAACTCGGCAAATGCTAGCGGAAGCATGAGGATAAGAACGACGACTACCAGGATGATCGTCTTTTTTCGCGACCAGCCTCGTTTAGGCTTCGGTGTCTTTACCTCTTGTTTCTTTGGTTGCTTCTCGGAATTCTTGGCAACTTTTTTGTCAGTTTTTGCCTCAATAGGCGCCGGTGACTCGCTTGACTCGATATCGATACCGCTCATATCGAGTTCGTGCATACCGACTTTGCGGCCACGTCTGGTTACAAAAAACTCAGTCTTATCATCTTTCGTGCTCATGAGCGTATCCCCAGTTTAGGCGCATAGAGCTCGTGTGCGAGTGGCCATGGGTTAGGTGCGCAGCCCTGCATATTGATAGTCTGTTGTTGCATCACAGATGCTGGTTGACCCGCGCCAGAGCAGTACTCGTGACCATGACCGAGCCAGTGACCGGTCTCGTGGTTGACGACCATGTGTCGGTAGTTACGGAGGCTACCGCCCGCTCCGTTCCATGCATCTGAGCCATTGAGCCAGCGGGTTTCATTGATAATGACATTGTTTCCGACCGTACAGCTAACAACCGCATCGCAACCGCTCGGAGAAAAGCTCGGTACTTGCGAGGCTTCACTGAGCCAGACAGTAAATTGCCCGCCAGACTCAACACGCACGAATCTGACACCGAGCCGTGACCAGCCCTCGGGACTGTTCAACGTTTCGTTGACCTGAGTCTTGAACTCGTTGAAGTTCGCTGACACGTTACCCTTTGTGGCCGCGACATACGTAACCTCACGTCCACCACTCTGCGTTGAACCACCGGCCGCGCTCAACCAAGCCGGTGTTGCGATACGTGGTTGCGAGACCGCGTCAAGTCGGTCAGTCGTGGACGTTAACTGTGGTTGAAAGCAAAATGGATCGGTCGTCTTGCACGTTTCGACCGTCTGGCCAAATGCCATACCGCAGACCGCAACACCTACCCCAAGCAGTGATACGGCGTATAGTGCAACTTTGCGTATACGACTCATATGTAGGTTCATTGTATCTTGTCGCTTTGGCGGATTCAATAAAGCTTTTGCTATCATAGACAAGTATGCGAACGGAGAAAAATACAAATCAAAGTTCAGTTTGGTTTCTGCGCCTGCTCATGCTCATTCTCATCGGCGTGACTGTCTACGGGCTAGGCGTCCTCAATAAAACAGAAGAAATCTATGCTGGCGTCTCAGACGACATCGACAAGACTCCATCGGTCATCGCAACCGCGACCATCGGCGACAAAACGCTCAAGATACCAAGCTACGACATGTTCAAACTTGGCAACCTATGGCTGCTTGTCTCAAAGAAACAACCACTCGAAGGAGAGGCTGGCTACAAACTCATCGACATCCCTGTCCCGCACGGTGATGAGGGCGCACCAATGAAGATTGCGGTCGATATGTCGGATGAGTTGCAACAGCTGGTTAACGCCGCCGAAGCAGACGAGGAACCGTTGATGATTTCGAGCGCTTATCGCTCCTTGGCCGAGCAGCAAGCCATCTATGACGAGTTCGTCGAGGAAAATGGTGTCGCGATTGCTAACCAATACGTTTCTCCAGTTGGCGCGAGCGAGCATCACACTGGTCTCAGCGTGGACTTCTCGAGCGAATCGGATGAATGTGCCGAAGACAGCGACAGCTGTTCGCTTAGCCAGAGTGGTGCTGCCTGGCTCGCTGACAATGCATACAAGTATGGTTTTATCCAGCGATATCCCCAAGGCAAGCAAGCCATCACCGGTGTCGCATTCGAACCATGGCACTTCCGTTTCGTTGGTAAACCGATGGCGCTTGCGATGAACGGGACTAACCTCACGTTCGACGAGGTAATCCAACAAATTGCTCCTGGGTACGGAGCAAAGAATGAGTGAGCCAATTTTGTGGCCGCAGACATTCATCGCAGGGTTCGGGCAATGTTTTTTGGCTGAGCTAAGCCTGGCCTTTTTTGCATTCTATTTGCTCATTACAACCATTTTCCTACTGATGTGTATCGTTCTATTCCGTGGGTTTAGGAAATCAAATGGCAAAGCTCAACATGTTTGGTGGGGCGTATTACTATTTGTCCAAACGCTACTGTTTTTGACTTTTCTCGAGCAGGTACTGACAGTTGGAGCGCATATATTTCAAGGTAGTTGCACAAGCCCGGGTATCCTTGCCGTCTTTATCGCAGGGATAGGTCTGGTCTTTGTGCTGCTCATCGTCTTGTTAAACAAACGCCTACTTGCACCTAAAAGACCTCTCAACATAACGCACATGCGTGTAGTAGTGCTAGTAACGGCAATCGTCTCTATATTTTTGTACTCACCATTTGACAACGGCAAGAGTTGGCACAAATACCCAGTGTGGTACAGGTGCACAGTACTCCCAGTTCAATATCAGTTCGATAAGACAAAAGGTGTAACCGAAGAGCCCATTTTAGACAGTGACGGCAAGCCAAGTGGTGTCAGATACCACTACGATAATGACTACCCAATTTACCGCGATGCACGCGACGGCAAATTTGCTAACTACTGCTTGGGTTTGTCGGTAAATTAGTCCTCGAGCCTACAAGAAAATACCCGTGTAGGGGATAATGAAGCTAACCATAGCGACTATCACCAGAATCGCGTACTCTATCTTTCGGTCAACCTGAAAATGATCATGGCTCGCAAAGATAAGTCCGAGTACGAGACCGATCGGAAGCCCAAATAGCTGAAACTCGCCGATCTGGATTGGAGTCGTGAACTTTATCCATAGCGAGCCTAGCACAATGTAGAGAACAATCTTCAGGAAATAGGCGCTGTCAGATTCGGCTGTTGGTTTTTTCTTTTTTGCTGGCATATGCCCTCAGTTTAGCACGTAAAAAGCCGGCTTTTTACAAGGATCACAGTATAACTACTCTTTGCTGCCCATGCGCTTTTTCGTTGAGTCAACGACTGAAGCGCCGGTGCGCTTCGCGTCATCGGCAATCCGGGCTGCGCGAACCTTGGCCTCATCGGCGAGATCACCAAGCTCTTTTGCGGAACGCTTCGCGACGCCTTCGACTTCTTTCGCACCGTCTTTGGCGGCTTCTTTGGCTTCTTTTGCCTTCTGGGCGCCAGATTTTTTGACATCTTTAGCCTTGTTCTTGATATCTTCACGGGTTTCTTTACCGCTCTTTGGCGCGAACAACACGCCAGCAGCAGCTCCGACGAGTCCTGCGAGTACAGCGAGTGAGAGTTTACGTGACATCAGTATCCTCCTGGATAGTTACTTGTGGTATGCCCTCAGTATACCCCTGAGAAAACGAGATGTAAAAAGAAGGTACTAAATTGTGTGAAATAAATCACGCCGCTTCGGAAAGTTCAATCTCCTGCATGGCACAAAAGACAGCCAGCCCACCCATTTCTACCAGTTCAGGGGACTGATAGTCTACGCGTACCTCCGAGGCATGCCTGGCCTGTTCCACCCGATATTTTTGTTTGATAGGATCCGATTCTGACATTGTTAATACTTCAAAAGTCGTGAGTTCGATGCCCATATTTTTCCTTTTTAGACTATATCTCTCACTATACGCTTTTGGTTTTTCTGGTAAAGACCAAAAAAAGCCGTCTCATTCGAGACGGCTTTGCGACTTCAGGAAGGAGAAGCCGGCCTGAGCGGATTTACTCCGCTCGTCCGCGCAGTTCGTCTTTAGACGGGAGCAGAGCTCCTGAGGGAACCTATCCCGGTTCCCTCGATTGTCATTACATTCGGATTTCTGCGTCACAGCCAGCTGGTAGGCTGAGGTTCTGCAGCGAGTCGATCGTCTTTGGGGTTGCGCCGATGATGTCGATAAGGCGTTTGTGAACACGCATTTCGAACGCTTCACCACCCTTTTTGTAGACGTGCGGTGATTTCACGACCGTGAACGTGCTACGACGGGTTGGTAGTGGCACAGGACCAGCGATAGTAGCGCCGGTACGAAGTGCTGTGTCGATGATTTGTTTTGCTGACTGATCGATGACCTTGTGGTCATACGCCTTTAGGCGGATACGAATCCGTGGTACTGCTGATTCTGCCACGTGTTTACTCCTGTCCATAACGCAGGACTGCGGTTCCGTAACCTCTGCTCGCATCATATCTTCTCATGGCTGGCCGAGTTCTCGGAACGATTAATTTACTGAGGTAGTGTAGCAAATTTCAAGCGGGTTGTAAATTGACTCAGTCAAAAAAGTATTTTAGTATAGCCAGACCGTTGCCAACGCGGGAAGTGAGGGGTTCACATGGCCCAGGAACGCAAGAGTCCCAGCAAGACGAGCAAGGACGACGAGCAGACCCAGGAGACGCCGCAAGGCGCCGAGAAGACCGAAGGCATCGACGAGGATGTTGACGACATCCTCGCTGAGATCGACGACGTCCTCGAGACGAACGCCGAAGACTTCGTCAAGAGCTACATCCAGAAGGGCGGCGAGTAACACCTCGAAAACCCGACAGCAGCCAGCTGTCGGGTTAACTATTTGCATTATGTTGTTTTTTAGTTTCTAAGATAGTATAATGTGTCTACATCATCTCGGTCTCATCAAGCCGCTGCACCGAGGAGGTAGCACACCAACATGGCGTCCACCAAAGGAAGAGAAGCTAGTTACAAACGGCACGAGATCGCGGTGCGAGTAATGTCGCGGCGCAGCACTTCTCGCAGCACAACCCGCAGGCAAGACGCAGAACAGCGCCGCCAAGCGAGTGCTATGCCAAAGCCCCTGAACCAGGTCGAAGCAGATCTACGTGAATACCTCGTCGAGACTCTCGCCGATCCAGCCTTTGGCCAATCACGTGTCTTCGCCATCGAGTGGGACGATGGATTCACGTGGGCACCAGGCCCCAGCATCACGCCGCACGCCCAAATCTTTGACCGTTTCGTCAAAGGTGTATGGAGTGTCCAAGTCGACACCAACATCAACAACAATGGTGTTACGGGCTGGGTCTTCACCCGGCTCTAACCCGCCCCGCATCCTGTCGAGCAACTAGCCTTGCTCCGGGAATTGCGGGGCTATTTGCTTTTTTAGGCTGTGATACGATAAACCCATGAACAAGCCTGAAACCCCAGTAAAGAAAGTCATCGAACTCGAGGAGCACGTCGTCAAGAAACTTGCACGAGAACGCAACCACGCCGTGGCCAAGTTTCCCCTCCTCTTTACCCTTCTGACAGCCTTTGGTATCGTTGCGACGTTTTACGGGTTCGAACACCTCATCGATCAAGTTCCACTACTGTCTGAGAATCCGTTCATATTGCTCGCAGTTGGTATCGGCACCCTTATCCTCACCGGTACCCTCTATAAAAAACTCGGCTAGGCGTCTATTGACATTTATGCTTATTATTATCATAATTAGCATATGACAGCTGAGCAATCAGGAGCAGAAATCCGCGGGTTAACACTCACGTTGGACGGTGAAGACCTGCATGCCAATGAACACAGTCCTCGTGACCTAGCCAATGTTCTCGGTGCTGTCGGCCGTGAGGCGATCATTCACGCCGTAGAGGCCAACTATGCTCATATTGCTACACATAATCCGGGCGCAGCAAACATGCGTCCTTCACTTCAAGCGATAACACTCGGTTCGCGTCGTGACTCAATACTGACCCCATACGGCCAACGCAACAGGACATCGATCGGCCGTTCCATCGTTGAGTTGCAAACCCCTTACCAAGACTACTGGCGCACAATAGTAGCTCACGACTTCACACCTGAGATACGACGGTTTAGTACTTCCGCTCACAGTGAGTCTCTCGCTCTCTTGCTCCGAAACCCCGAGACTGACCCACAACCCGTCACTCCGCTCGAGCATTTACCACTGGCGCTCGGCTTTTTAGAGCCTGCTGCGACCCGAGTCATCAAGCCTCAACTTAAAGCAGCAATGGAACACAACGATGCAAAAGCTTACCACGCTCTGTGGCAAATACTCGAAGCTGAAAACGAGGCTGCTGTCGATAGGCACGTAGAAAGTTTTGATGAAAGCGTCTTGCCTGCCGCTCAGATCGGACTTATGATCGGCATGGCTAATCTGAGGATGTCACTACGTGGCGATGCCTACCTGCTGGATCCAGATGGCTACCTTGCAGATCTCACTGATGCCGAAGAAGGGGCGTACCAATACGGCTTGGACGACGTATCAGATGTGTTAAAGACCGAAATATCACGAGTCAAACTGCGGCATACCGGCTAGTCCGTGAAAACGAAAAAACATAGCTACGGGTTGTCATGTTTTCACGCCTACCTCTGACGGTGCCATAAAAATACCTCCCTGGTCGGGAGGTATTTTTGTAATCGCAAGTGTGATTACTTGGTGATCTTCGTAACGACACCTGCACCAACGGTGCGGCCACCTTCGCGGATAGCGAAGTTCAGACCCTGCTCCATAGCGATCGGAGCGAGAAGCTTGACGTTAAAGGTGATCGTGTCACCAGGCATGACCATTTCTTTGTCAGCTGGCAACTCAACTTCACCGGTGACGTCAGTCGTGCGGAAGTAGAACTGTGGCTTGTAACCCTTGAAGAATGGCGTGTGACGACCACCCTCTTCTTTGGTGAGGATGTAGACCTCAGCCTCGAATTCGGTGTGTGGAGTGATACTGCCTGGCTTGGCAATAACCTGACCACGTTCGATGTCATCGCGCTCAATACCGCGGAGGAGGAGGCCAGCGTTGTCACCAGCCTGACCTTGGTCGAGGTTCTTCTTGAAGGCTTCGATGCCGGTCACGACAGTCTTTGTAGCCTTTTCCTTGATACCGACGATTTCAACTTCGTCGTTGATCTTGACGATACCGAGTTCGATACGACCAGTTGCGACCGTACCACGACCCTTGATCGAGAAGACGTCTTCGATAGGCATCAGGAATGGTTTATCGAGGTCGCGAGTAGGCTCGTCGATGTAGTCGTCCATAGCCTTAACGAGTTCCATGACAGCGTCTTCGTACTTTGCGTCACCTTCAAGGGCCTTGAGGGCTGAACCCTTGATGACAGGAACGTTGTCGCCGTCGTAACCGTTCTTGGTGAGAAGCTCACGAACGTCCATTTCAACCAGTTCGACAAGCTCTTCGTCAGCCATGTCCATCTTGTTGAGGAAGACAACGATCTTTGGCACACCAACCTGGCGAGCAAGCAGAACGTGTTCGCGGGTCTGAGGCATAGGACCGTCAGCAGCTGACACAACGAGAACAGCACCGTCAACCTGAGCGGCACCGGTGATCATGTTCTTGACGTAGTCGGCGTGACCAGGCATGTCAACGTGTGCGTAGTGACGAGTCTCTGACTCGTATTCCTGGTGAGAGGTAGCGATGGTGATACCACGAGCCTTCTCTTCAGGTGCGTTGTCGATCTGGTCGTACGCAATAGGTTTGTTAACGTCGCTTGGAAGCTTCTTTGCCAGAACAGCGGTGATAGCTGCTGTCAAAGTGGTCTTTCCGTGGTCAACGTGACCCATAGTACCAACGTTGACATGAGGCTTGCTTCGGTCAAAATCTGCCATGTAGTTCTCCTACTTAGTTATTTTTAGCGCACAAGAAGAAATCTCGCAGCACGTATGGGGTCGATTATAGAGGTTTGACGCGCAAAAGTAAAGTGAGAACTAACCAATATTAAGGTTGAGACAGGATAACGTCCGCCGAAGCAGAAATATAGCGTTTTGTTGCCTCCATATCAAGTGAGCCGTCGCTTGTTTGATGGAGCCGACCCTCTGCGTCCCAGCTGACGTACGGAAAATCTCTGAGTATTTTAGGAAGGTGTTTTTCAACGCCCTCTGCATCGAGCCCTCCGGCAATACCGATCCCAACATGATCAAGTTCAGAATCATCGTGAGCCGCTTCAATGAAACGCTTGAGCGCATCGACATCCATTTCCTTGCCTGTTCCATGTGACGCGTCAAAGAGTATCCAGTTTATTTCATCAGGTGATAGTCGCTTGAGTTTTTCGAGCGCCACCCTTGGACCTTCGGCCATAGCAGGAGCATGGCACTGAACGATAACATTGTACTCATCGTCCCTGACGTCTTCGCGCTTCGCTTCGTGTATGAGATAGCTAAACGCTTCGGGAGCATCCTGGTAACGCAGCATATCGAATTGGATGGTATTCAACCACGCGGCGCCGCGACGCTTGATGCGTCGTATGAACTGACGACCATAGTCGGGATTGGCTGCGAGCACCTCAGGGTCAAGGTACATCTGAGCGACGCTATCGACACCAGACCCTGAAAGCGCGCCACTGAAAGCGCTTTCGCCTATAGGATACCACTCCGGTCCGTATTTATTCTCAACATCTAGCCACTGTGTTTTGTGGACCGCTTTGACTCCAAGCATGAGGAGCGTATCGGTCTCTCTGAACGCCTCGGCTGCAAAAGCGGTCAGCTCCTGTTGCTGTTCCGGGTTGACGATACCACTGACACCAACATAGGGTGATGATCTATAGATTGACATGACTTTGAGTATCGACCAGAACGCTCCTTGCAGCAAGCAGAAGCGGTTAACATTTTATGCTTTGCGGTCTTGCAATGAGGCGGCAATTTGGCGGATAAAGACGATCAACCACGTAAAGACGACGCCGAACGCGATGAGCTCAAAGGCAGTCAAATTGAGATAGTGGAACCGGCCATTGAATAACCAGAATGAGAACAACAGACCACCGAGGAGCGCGTATGAAAATATCGTGAACGCGCGTGCAAACACCGGCGCGATACGCGGCATGAGAACGACCAGTACCGCAAATATGAACGCCATCGCCCCTGCGGACGAGTTATGCAACCACACGTTGTCGTCGTATTTGAAGATACCGACGAAGGCCAGGAACAGTCCCATCAGTGTCAGGAGTGTTCGGATCAAGCGCCTGTTCACAACGACATAGCGCTTGTCAGCGCTCTGCAGCTTTCCAAAATCGTTCGAGATGTAGTCGGCCAAGCTCATGATGACCAGACCACCGACGATTAGAGTGAGGTTAAACGCGACTGACGAGAATGTTCCATCGGCGCCGAGCGAGCTGAAGTGTAACTGCCACCAGTACGGGTCTTGGGCGGTAATCATGCTGGTCAGCGCACCGCTAACGATAAAAATCGCAAGAATAGCCGACAAACGAAGTGTATTCATCGCCGTCGCGCTAAGGTAAAAGATGTAGCCGAGCGCCGCAACATAACCCGCGGTCATCACCGAAGCGGTCATCCAGTCGAACGACAACCCGATAAAGGCGTCGTGCAGGATGAAAAAGATACCGGTCGTGAGCAAAAAGCCGACGGCCGCATGCACGAATGCAAGTGAACCGGTCCAAACGATACGCCGGAGTACGCCACGAGTCGTGCGCTCGTCCTTTGTAGCATCACGCATAAACTCGACGATGTAGAATGCGACGATGGCGGCTAACATCGCGATAACCGAAGCAGTCGTACCGATCGACGGGCTGCCAAAGAGTTGGATGGTTTGGTTATAGAAGAACAGGCCGCTGGGCAGTAGCGTGGCACCCGCCGTCGCGAACGTGAAGTACAGAGCTCTCGCCTCTGAAACTTTATTTTGGTTAGGAGCAACAGAACGCTTCGCCATAGTCACACTCCGTTTAGTTAAGGCCAGTGTATACCCTTGCCCGCCACTGAGGCAAGAAAATACCGCCTGGTTCGGCGGTATTTACGTTTTTATGAGGCGCTACTTTTTGGCGCGTTTCTCAATAATGTCCTGCGCAACGTTTGGCGGGACTTCTTCGTACTGGCTGAGCTCCATGGTGCTCGCCGCACGACCTTGGCTCATCGAACGTAGGTCGCTGGTGTAGCCGAACATGCTCATCAGCGGCACGAAAGCCTTCACCAGCTTGGCGCCACCTTGGAGGTCCTCCATGGCGTCAATACGTCCACGGCGAGAGTTGAGGTCTCCGATGACATCGCCCATGAACTCTTCTGGCGTCGTGACTTCGACACGCATGACCGGCTCGAGCAGTACTGGACGCGCCTTTGGAATACCTTCTTTGACGGCGAGAACACCGGCAAGGTTAAAGGCGAGTTCGCTCGAGTCAACGTCGTGGTAGCTACCGTCGTAGAGCGTCGCTTTGACACCAATAACTGGATAACCGGCGAGAACACCGCTTTCAAGCGTGTCATGGATACCCTTTTCAACAGGCTTGCGATATTCCTGAGGAACGACACCACCCTTGATCTCATCGACGAATTCGAAGCCTTCGCCAGACTCGGTCGGCTCGAAGCGGATCCAGACGTCACCGTACTGACCGCGACCACCAGACTGCTTGGCGTGCTTACCTTGTGCCTCGGCGGTACCGCGAATCGTTTCACGGAATGCAACCTGAGGTTCGCCGATGTTTGCTTCGACTTTGAACTCTCGCTTCATGCGGTCGATCAGGATGTCGAGGTGGAGCTCACCCATACCTGACATGATGGTCTGGCCAGTCTCTTCGTCAGTGTGAACGCGGAAGGTTGGGTCTTCCTCAGCGAGTCGCTGGAGGGCAATACCCATCTTTTCCTGGTCGGCTTTCGTTTTTGGCTCAACCGCAATCGCAACCGGTGGATCTGGGAAAGTGATGCTCTCGAGAGCAATCGGGTGCGCGACGTCACAGAGCGTGTGTCCGGTAAAGGTGCTCTTGAGACCAACAACTGCAGCGATGTCGCCTGCGCCAACTTCATCGATCTCTTCACGCTTGTCGGCGTGCATACGAACGATACGGCCAACGCGCTCTTTTTCACCAGTCGTGGTGTTGAGGACATAAGAACCTGCCTTGAGAACGCCAGAGTAGACACGCACAAAGATCAGCTTGCCGACGAATGGGTCGGTGGCAATCTTGAATGCCAGGCCAGCCATTGGTTCGGTTGGTGATGGTTTGCGATCAGCTTTGTCACCGGTCTTTGGGTTCGTGCCCCAAATTGCATCAACGTCGAGAGGGCTTGGCAGATAGTCAGCCATGATGTCGAGAAGCTTCTCGACGATCACACCACGACCATCACCACCACTCACGAGGAAGAAGTCACCAGCAAGAACTCTTTTGCGAAGTGCTGCTTTTAGCTCTGGCACGGTGATAGAGTCTTCGCCCTTGTCGAGGAATCGCTCGAACAGCTCGTCGTCTGCTTCGACAGCTGCTTCGACGAGAAGTGAGCGTGCGTTCTTGGCTTTCTCGAGCATATCTGCAGGAATCTCACCTTGAACAAGTGCCTTGTCGGTGTAGTCGGAGTAGGTGTAGGCCTTCATGTCAACGAGATCAACGACACCGTTGATGTCCTTTTCAAAGCCGATAGGTAGGTGAACTGGCAGCGCGTGCTTTGAAAGGCGGTTGTGGATCGAGTCGAGTGACTTATAAAAGTCACCACCGGTTTGGTTAATCTTGTTGATGAAGCAGATACGAGGCACGCCGTACTTGTTGGCTTGACGCCAGACAGTCTCGGACTGAGCTTCCACACCCATCTTGCCGTCAAAGATCGTCACTGCACCGTCGAGCACTCGAAGTGAACGCTCTACCTCAGCGGTAAAGTCGATGTGACCAGGTGTGTCGATGATGTTGATCTTGTGATCTTTCCAGAAACAGGTGACGGCAGCAGAGGTGATAGTGATACCACGCTCCTTTTCCTGCGCCATCCAGTCAGTCGTTGCACTGTCACCGTCAGCACCACGAACCTCACCAATCTTGTGATTAATACCGGTACGGTACAAAATACCTTCGGTCGTCGTGGTCTTTCCAGCGTCGATGTGCGCAATGATACCGATGTTACGGTAGCGGTCTAGTGGTACGTTTTTTGGTGTAGCCATTACTTATTTCTCTCCTGCGTCGTTAGTTTCATATTTCCTATTGAGTTCAAATACTGCGTTGCAGAGCTTCATACCGATGAGCGAACTTGGTTGGGTGCACGCCTGAAACGCTGCTTTTATTTCCCCGCTTCCGAGAGCCTGCACCGGCACAATGTACCGTGCGACTCTTCTCTGCTCCTCATCAAGAACCTCTATCTGCGCGCTACTTTCCGTTATCTTGTAGACGTGACGGAATAGGCGACGTTGAAGTTGTGAAAGTTGTGGACGGATAAATGCTGGTTCGTTATCGGCGAACTTGCCTTTTCGTCCCGGACAGTCAGCGCAAATATCAACGCCGTACATCGGGTGTTAGCCTCTTGCGAAGTGGGCGAAGGCTCGGTTAGCTTCTGCCATCTTGTGGGTGTCTTCCTTTTTCTTGAAGGCGGCACCAGCCTCGTTGTGAGCGTCGACGATCTCAGCGGCGAGGCGCTGATCGTACGGCATGCCGCGGCGAGCGCGGGCAGCCTGGACGAGCCACATGTAGGCGAAGTGATTCTGACGGTGACCCTGGATCGGGAACGGAATCTGGTAGTTCGCACCACCGACACGGCGAGATTTAACCTCAAAGTTTGGCTGAATGTTCTTGAGAGCCTTTTCAAAGACCTCGAGTGGGTCTTCTGATTTTAGCTTCTTGGCAGCGATTTCGAGCGCGCTATAAACGGCGCGTTCTGCGAGAAGCTTTTTGCCATCGAGCATAGACTTGTTGATCAGGCGCTGAACTAGGATGCTTTGGTACTTGCGGTCTGGGTTCAAACGACGCTGCAGTGATTTGGTAACTTTACGAGGCATTACTTGTCCTCCTTCTTGGCACCGTACTTACTACGACCCTGTTTGCGCTTTGAAACGCCCTGGAGGTCGAGGGTACCGCGAACGATGTGGTAGCGAACACCCGGGAGGTCAGGCACACGACCACCACGAACGAGCACAACAGCGTGCTCCTGGAGGTTGTGACCTTCGCCACCGATATAAGCCCAGACTTCCTGACCGTTGGTCAGACGAACACGGGCAACTTTACGGAGCGCCGAGTTAGGCTTTTTAGGTGTCTTTGTGGTGACCTTGATACAAACACCGCGCTTGAGTGGGGCGTTCTGGTCGTAGTAGCGAGACTTCAGCGCGTTGTGGATACGTCCGAGCGCTGGAGACTTGCTCTTTTTCGCAGCCGTTTTGCGCGGCTTGCGGACGAGCTGGTTGATAGTCGGCATAAAAAATGCTCTCCTAACTTAGGTTATTGTGAGCGAGATAACAGCGGTGATAAGACGCAATCTCTCGGATAATGCTAGCCGGGCAGCAAACCCGCTAGGCATGTCCCTTGAACGTTATGGAAGTGTACACGTGTTCCGTAACTTCAAGAGAGGAAACTCGCTGACTATCATAGCAAAAAATACCTCTGTTGTCCAGACATGAAGAAAGCCCTCCGAAGAGGGCTCGAGCTGACCGGGTCGTAACCCGGACAGCGAACTTTCTTCGAAGGGCCCGTCGTGATGCTCAGGCGGCGTTGTTGTGGTACGAGCTGCAGGCGTCGAGGACGGGCTGCTTCTCGGAAGAACCGTGGTACTCACGGAACGTGATGGTGACACGGACACGGTTGGGGCCGGCGACCGGCACCAACGTGACGCTGCTGACGCAGGAGAAGGACTCGAGCCGCCGCTTGATCTCGTCGTGAGGTGTGACGGTGGTCATGATGTCCGACACTTGGTCGGGGATGATCTCCTGCTTCTGCTTTCTGGGCATCTGGATCTCCTGAAATGTACTCGTATTCGGATACGTCTTCTCGCATTATAGCACTTATGTATAACCTTGTCAATACCCTATTTTTAGCATGAAGAAAGCCCTCCGGATGGGCTCAAGCTGAGTAGGACTAAAGCCTACCCGGCAAGCTTTCTTCGAAGGGCTAGAACGTTTCGACGAGCGCGATAGAGGAGATACACTCCTTGCTCGCCTCAAGGGCAATCATTGCCTGCATCTGGCGGATCGCCTGGAGCTGGAGCTCGTCGGGCAGATTGCGCTTAAAGTAGTAGAGGAATCCGTCGTCGTATTCCACCGGTGGCCTGCGACACTGCATTCCTTCCACGTCGAGCGCCATCCTTGTGATGCGCTCACGAAGCCGTGCGGTCGCTGCGTGGTGGTCGGTGAAACGGAGCTTGATGCCCACCAGTGGTTCGACTACTTGCTGCCTTGAGCCAAAGAGTCCCATGTTTCTCCTAGGTCCGAAACGATGTACGTTCTGTATATATTTATACTACTTATTTTTATATTAGTCAATATTACTACTGTCATGAAGAGAGCCCGCCGAAGGAGGCTCTACCGGAGGCAATACCTCAACGGCGGACTCTCTTCTGGCGGGCTCTAGGATGCCGTCCGCTGAGCACGCATCGCGGTGACCACGGCTGAGACGGCCGAAGCCTTGATGCGACCGACGGTCTCAGTATCTGCGAAGTACTGCTCGCTCACGATGACATTGATCTTGTCGTAGTCGAGAGAGGTGGTAAGTCTCGAAACGCGGTACATTCGATCGACAGCGTAGCGGATGTCAGGATCGTCCCTGAACATCTGCAGCGCCTCCTGACTAACCCGAACCGGCAGCGAATTGCGTGATGGCGCATCCGGGAGGCAGCCAGCGAGGTTGATGGTGATCGTACGAGCGCGTTCGTTGTCGCGGGATCGTGCAGCTTGAGTTGGCATGTGCAACACTTCCTTTCGGATCTGTTATTGATATTAAAACATCATATATAAAATAAAACAACCCCTGCGTAACACAGGGGCTGTTTCTTGGACCAAAGCGCTAATTCTAGGCTTCGGTGAGTTCGGCTTCTGGTTCCGCCACCTGGACCCCGGTTCCAACAGGAATCTTGCGTCCGATGATGACGTTCTCCTTGAGACCGTAGAGGTTGTCGACGCGACCAGAGACTGCGGCGTTGATCAGTACACGGGTCGTGTCCTGGAACGATGCGGCACTCAGGAAGCTGTCCGACCAGATAGAGACCTTGGTGATACCGAGCAGCAGCTGGGTGAACTGCGCAGGTGTCTTGCCGTCCTCTGTCAATTGGCGGTTCTGTTCCACGACCGCAGCTTTTGAAACGATGTCGCCAGTGACAAATGGTGTGTCACCTGGGTCTTCGATTTGAACGCGGCTGAACATCTGGCGCACGACGATTTCGAGGTGCTTGGCTGAGACGTTCTCACCTTGGGCAGCGTAGATGCGCAGGATCTGGTTGACTATGTAGCGCTGCGTTGCTTCGACACCCTTGAGACGCATCAGGTCCTGCAGGTTAATCGAACCAGACGTCAGGCGGTCACCAGCTTCGACACTGTCACCTTCGGCAACGAGTAGTTGCTTGAAACCTGGGACTTCATAACGAGCTGGGGCGTTGCTACCACTCGTGATAACCAGTTCTTTCTTGGTTGCTTCAACTTTGCCGTCAAACGGAGCGATGATCGGTAGTGACTCGTCGTCGTTGCTCGCGAGCACGTCGCCAGCGACAACGTCAGTACCGCTCTTGACGCGGACGATCTGACCTTCGAGCTTGATGCGCTCGACCTTGCCAGTTTCAGGCGTGACTTGGACCACGTACTTGTCACCGTCTTCCCAAACCTGGACCGTTCCGGTCGTTTCGGTTAGGTATGCCTGACCCTTCGGGTTACGAGCTTCGAAGAGCTCATCGACACGCGGCAGACCCTGGGTAATGTCGTCACCCGCCTCACCACCGGAGTGGAAGGTATTAAGCGTCAACTGCGTACCAGGCTCACCGACAGACTGCGCGGCGATGACACCAACTGGCTGCGCATCAGCGATAAGTTGGCCAGTTGCCATGTCAAGACCATATGACTTGCGTGGAATACCACGGAGGTTAGCAGCTGAGAGCGCGCTCATGATGTTAGCTTCGACTACCTTTTCATCAGCGTCGATAGCATCAGCCACGTCGCGAGTAATCAGCTCACCAGCCTTAACATGACCAGGGATTGCTGATGCGGCGTAACGTCCGTAGAGACGATCACCGAAAGCGATCATAGTCTCTGCAGTTTCAGATCGGTAGATCATGAAGCCTGGGTCGCTAGGCTCTTCGTCAACGGTAAAGATGTCCTGTGAGACGTCTACCAGACGACGGGTCAGGTAACCTGAGTCGGCTGTCTTGAGCGCGGTGTCGATAAGACCCTTACGTGTACCACGGGTTGCAACGAAGGCTTCGAGTGGGCTCAGGCCCTTCTTGAAGCTGCTTCGAATCGGCAGCTCAATCTCGTTACCGGTCGCGTCCACGACGACACCGATCATACCGGTCGCCCATTTGATGTTGCTGAGCGTACCACGAGCACCAGAGTCAACCATGACGGCGATACTGGTGTCTTCTTTACCGACACGGCTCTCTAGCACGCCTGAAAGCTTCTTGTCGATCTCACGCCAGGTTTCAACGGTGAGGTTGTAGCGTTCTTCATCAGTGATCAGACCATTTTCGTATTGGTCGGAAATCTGGGCCGAACGCTCGTCACCGCCATCGATGATGTCCTGCATCTCAGGAATATCGAAGTAGTCGTTCATACCGGTCGAGACAGCTGCGCGGGTTGCGTACTCAAGACTTAGATCTTTGATGTCATCAGCAGTCTGGGCGGTTTGCTCTTGGCCGTAGTGGTTAAAGATGCGAGCAAGAACGCGGTTGAGGTTCTTTTTGTTCATAACGTCTTCGATGTACGGGAAATCAGCAGGCAGCACTTCGTTGAAGAAGACGCGACCGAGGGTCGTTTCACGCATCTCACCCTTTACAAAGATACGGATTGGGCTCTGGAGCATGATGGCATCGTGTTCAAAGCCCATGACGGCTTCAGCGATCGAGCTGTAGGCCCGAACCTTGCTAGTCTGCGCAGCTGGCTTCGGGTAAGTCAGATAGTAACAGCCAAGGATGATGTCCTGGGCGATGTTAAGCACTGGCGAACCATCCGCAGGCTTTAACAGGTTGTTAGTTGCAGACATCAAGTCACGTGCTTCTGCCTGGGCATCGTCGCTCAGTGGCAAGTGAACTGCCATCTGGTCACCATCGAAGTCAGCGTTGAAACCTTTACAGACGAGTGGGTGTAGCTGGATAGCCTTACCTTCGATCAGCTTTGGCTGGAACGACTGGATAGATAGACGGTGAAGTGACGGTGCACGGTTCAGAAGAACGTATTTGCCCTTAATCACCTCGTCGAGAGCATCCCAGACGATGCTGTCGCCAGACTCGATGAGACGAGTCGCAGAACGGATGTTGTGAGCGTACTCACCACGGAGCAGCCAGCTGATGACAAACGGTTTGAAGAGTTCAAGGGCCATTTGCTTTGGCAGACCACACTGGTGAATCTTGAGCTCTGGACCAGCCACGATAACGGAACGACCAGAGTAGTCGACGCGCTTACCGAGGAGGTTCTGGCGGAAACGACCCTGCTTACCTTTGAGCATATCGCTCAGGGATTTCAGACGGCGTCGGCCCCCGGTTGCACTCACTGCACGGCCACCACGAGCAGCTGAGTTGTCGATCAGCGCGTCAACAGCCTCTTGGAGCATACGCATCTCATTGCGACGGATAACTTCCGGCGCGTTGAGGTCCTGGAGCTTCTTGAGACGGTTGTTACGGTTGATGACACGGCGATAGAGGTCGTTGAGGTCGCTAGTCGCAAAACGGCCACCGGTCAGCTGTACCATCGGGCGAAGGTCCGGTGGGATAACCGGAAGGATCGAGACACAGGTGCTCTCTGGCTTGACGCCAGCACGCTGCATGCCCTCGAGGACCTTGAGGCGCTTCATGATTTTCTTCATGCGCTGACCTTTTGCGGTCGCGACCTCGTCGGTCAATTCCTGGATGAGCTGGTCAAGATTGATTTCCTTGAGCAGCCTTTGCAGGGCTTCGCCACCCATGCCAACTTCTACGATTTCCTCGTACGCTTCTGGCAGGTTGCGGTAGTCGTTCTCAGTGATGAGTGCAGCCTTCACGAGGCTCTCGAGCTGGGTCTTCTTGACCAGGTAGGCCTCGTTAAGGTCGTCAAGCTCACGAGTCTGTTCGGCGGCAAGCGCCTTCACGTCAGCCGATTCGTCTTCGGCGGCTTTTTCAAAACGGATCTTGATAGCCGTGCGGCCAGCTTCGAGCTCAGCCTCGGCGTCAGCCAGCATCTGGTCGCGCTTTTCTTCGTCAACTTTCAGGATGACATAGCTAGCAAAGTACGCCACGCGCTCGAGAGCACGGACAGGTATACCAAGCAGTAGACTCATCGCAGATGGTGCGCCACGCATAAACCAGATGTGCGCAACTGGTGCGGCCAACTGGATGTGTCCCATGCGCTCACGTCGAACGATGCTGCGCGTGACAAGCTCGCCGTTCTTGTCGACGGCAGCTTCACGGCTTCGTACGCCCTTGAGTTTGGCGTCGTGCGGATTGATGTCCTTGACTGGACCGAAGATTCGCTCACAGAACAAGCCGTCTCGCTCAGGCTTTTGAGTACGGTAGTTGATAGTTTCAGGCTTTGTAACCTCGCCGTAACTCCATTTGAGGATGTCATCAGCGCTAGCTACAGCCAGGCGCACCGCGTCAAAGTCGGCGATGCTGGTGTCGGTAACGATACGACTCATACTAGAGCTCCTCCTTTACAGTTTCTTCTTTGAATTCATCAGCGGTTTCGATGCTCATACCTTCTCCGAGGTCGATATCACCGAATTCGTCGGCTTCGTCACCAACGGAACCATCTTCGTCATCAGCCGTTGCGCTGGTGTCAGCCGGCTGGCTGCCGCCATCGGCGTCAACCCCAACCAAGACTTCCTCGGCGTCAACGATGGCGTCCTCAGACTCGTCAACGAGGTCGACACGTAGACCGAGACCTTGGAGTTCTTTCACGAGAACGTTGAAGCTCTCTGGAATCTTTGGACCGAGAATCGGTTCATTCTTGATGATTGATTCGTAGGCTTTGGCACGACCGTAGACGTCGTCAGACTTGATGGTGAGCATTTCCTGAAGTGTACTTGCAGCACCGTATGCTTCAAGTGCCCACACCTCCATCTCACCGAAGCGCTGACCACCATTTTGAGCCTTACCACCGAGTGGCTGCTGGGTAACCATGGTGTATGGACCAATCGAACGTGCGTGGATCTTGTCAGCGATCATGTGGTGCAGCTTGATCATGTACATCGAACCGACCGTCGTGCGTTCTTTGAACGTTTCACCGGTGCGGCCGTCAAAGAGCTGAACCTTGCCGTCTTCTGGCAGGCCGGCTTTCTTGAGCTCGGCAACGATCTCGTCGTTTGTCACACCGTTAAATGGTGGGGTTGCGACCTTGTAGCCAAGAGCACGTGCCGCCATACCGAGGTGAGTTTCGAACAACTGTCCGAGGTTCATACGGCTCGGGACACCGAGAGGGTTCAGGATAACGTCAACTGGCGTTCCGTCTTCCATGAATGGCATGTCAGCTTCAGGCAGGATACGAGCAACGACACCCTTGTTACCGTGACGACCAGCCAGCTTGTCACCGACTGATACCTTGCGGAGCTGGGCGACAAAGATCTGAACCTGCATCAGGACGCCAGCCTTGAGCTCGTGACCGTGTTCGCGGCTAAAGATCTTTACCCCAACAACCTTACCGGTGTTGCTGTGACCCATACGCTGTGAGGTGTCACGGACGTCTTTGGCTTTCTCGCCGAAAATGGCGCGGAGAAGTCGCTCTTCTGAGCTAAGCTCCTGCTCACCTTTTGGCGTAATCTTTCCAACCAGGACATCGCCAGCCTTCACTTCGGCACCGACACGGACAATACCGTTCTCGTCGAGGTGACGGAGTGATTCTTCGCTCACATTTGGAATGTCGCGGGTGACGATCTCTGGACCAAGCTTGGTTTCACGGACTTCAACCATGTAGTCCTTGATGTTGATACTTGTCAGTTCATCATCGCGAACCAAGCGGTCACTGAGAATGATTGAGTCATCCATGTTGTAGCCGCCCCATGGCATAAAGGCAACGAGGAGGTCACGGCCGAGCGCGAGCTCACCGTCAGCAACTGAGGCACCTTCGATGAGAATGTCGCCTTTCTTGACCTTGTCGCCGCGCGAGACGACGGTGCGCTGGTTGATTGAACGGTCGTCGTTAGACTGCTGGAAGTGAACCAGTTCGTAGGTGCGAACGTCTTTTGGACCGTATTTGACTTCGATAGCGTCACCATCAGCACGGATAACTTCACCGTCGGCTTCAGCGACGACGAGCTGGCTCGTGTTTCGGGCGATATCGCCTTCGACACCGGTACCAACAATTGGACTGGTCGTCTTGACGAGTGGAACTGCTTGACGTTGCATATTTGAACCGGTAAGGTTTCGGTCGATACGGTTCTTTTCAACGAATGGGACAAGCGCAGCTGTCGTACCGATGACATGCATACGAGATGCGTCCATGAACGTGACTTCGCCAGCCTCGACTTCACCAGGTGCGAGATGTTTACGAGCGCTAACGCGATCTTCGGCAAAGGCACCTTTGGCGTCGAGCTTGTTGCTTGCATCGGCGATAACTTCTTTGGCTTCTGCGGCAGCGTCGAGATAGACGATCTCGCCGGTTACCTTTTTATTCTTAACCTGAACATATGGTGCTTCTAGGAAACCATACTCGTTGACACGAGCATAACTGGCCATATTGAGCACAAGACCGATGTTGGCACCTTCTGGGGTCTCAATGATGTCGACGCGACCGTAGTGAGTTGGGTGAGCATCACGAACCTCGAGTCCAGCACGCTCACGGCTGAGTCCACCAGGACCCATCGAACTGAGGCGACGTTTGTGAGAGAGTTCAGACAGCGGGTTGGTTTGGTCCATGAATTGTGAGAGCTGCGAGCTCGCGAAGAACTCGCGAACAGCTGCAACGACTGGACGGGCGTTGATGAGCTGACCTGGCGTGACATTTTCGATGTCACTGACACTCATGCGGTCTTTGGCATTACGGTCCATGCGGAGCATACCGATCCTAAACTGACGAGCGACGAGCTCACCGACCAGCTTGATGCGACGGTTGCTCAGTGCATCGATGTCATCGGGTGCATCCTGCGTGTTGTTGAGACGGATAATCTCGCTGATGATGGCCGTGAGGTCTTCGAGGCGCATAACGCGGTTCTCGGTTGTATTAGCGACGTCCATGCCAAGTCGTTGGTTCATCTTGTAGCGACCGACGCGAGAGAGGTCGAAGCGCTTAAAGTCAAAGAACATACGCTCAATCATCTGCTTGGCGTTATCCACGGTTGCGAGGTCACCTGGACGAAGTCGGCGGTACACTTCGATGAGGGCTTCGTTTGTACCCTTGGCTGGGTCTTTTTCGAACGTCGCGTCGAGGAAGTTGACGTCACCGGTATCGACGTCTTTAAAGAGCTCCTTGATGCTAGAGTTGCTTGGGTAGCCAAGCGCACGGAGTAATGTCGTAACCGCGATCTTGCGACGGCGGTCGATCTTGACGTAAATAGCGCCACTGGCAGCAGTCTCAAACTCGAGCCATGCACCACGACCTGGGATGAGTTTGGCTCCGTAATGGTTGCGACCACCATGATTGTCAGCGGTAAAGAAAATACCTGAACTACGAATCAGCTGCGAAACGACGACGCGCTCTGCGCCGTTGATTACGAACGTACCGCGTTCCGTCATCCATGGGTAGTCACCGAGGTAAATTTCTTGTTCTTTGACTTCGCCGGTGACTTTGTTGGTCAGCTCGACGACAGCTTTAAGAGGTGCATCGAAACTTATATTGTTTTCGCGGGCGTCAGCTTCGGAAACTTTTGGGTTCTCGAAGTGGTAATCCTTGAAACGAAGTTCGAGCTTTTGCCCGGTGTAGTCTTCGATTGGGTTAATCTCGGCAAAAATCTCACCAAGACCAGTCTCGACGAACTCTTTCCAAGAGTCGAGCTGGTGTGAAATAAGGTTTGGAAGCTCAAGCGCAGCCTTCTCGTCGCTAAAGTAGACGCGCTTTTGCTTTGTAGTCGCAGTTTTGGCCATAAAACTGTACTCCTCGCAGATTATTGTGATAGTGGTCAGCGCCGAAGTCACTCTAGCCTAGGTCCTCAACACGCAAAAACGCCCGCCAAACAGCGTGCGTGCATAACCGACCCAGTTTATACGATCTTCATTACATACTAGTATGCGCCTCATCGTGCGCGACGTCAAGCCTGAAACTGTGCGATGACGGTTCGATACTAAGTCTCCCTAGTATCACCCCGACACACCCTGTCGCACGTCAGGCCTTACTGGCTTTGTCGGCAAGCGTGTGGCTCCGAAGCATCAGCGATGCAACCAACGCTAGCACAAGGTACTCGATGAATATCGGTATTGCTCGTGAGACCCCAAGACTGGGAAAGAATCCGAACAACAGGTAAAGCCCGAATGTTGGCACGGGTACCAGTATCCAGAGCACTCCCGAGACTGCTACGTACAGGTTGACCCGCTGGGCCGACCATGACTGTTTCCACTCACACTTGATACAGAGCTTTCTACCAATCCATAGGATCCAGATACCGAACGGAACAACGAGGTAGATCGCGAGGAACGCCATCGCATCGACGTTCATGTTCCCACTTCCTCTCACGTGTGGACGGACGGATCAAGGATAATTGTCGGCGTCTACGGGTGCTTTGTCAACACGGTATCAGCGATACCATATGCAACAGCTTCGCTGGCATCCATCCAGTAGTCGCGATCGGCGTCTTTTTCAATCTTGGCGAGCTTTTGACCGGTATTTTTGGCGAGAATCTCGTTGAGAAGTTTTTTGAGACGGATACTTTCACGGAGCGTAATCTCCATGTCAGTTACCTTACCCTGTGTACCGGCACTTGGCTGGTGGATCATGACACGGCTGCTCGGAAGTAAGTGGCGCTTGCCTTTGGCACCACTGCTGAGTAAAAACGCGCCCATACTTGCTTGCAGGCCGATGCCGTAGGTGGCTACGTCAGGTTTGATGAACTGCATTGTGTCATAGATGGCCATACCGTCGTAGACACTACCGCCGGGACTATTGATATAAAGAGAAATATCTTTGTTTGGATCTTCGTACGCAAGATGTAATAGCTGAGCAACGACGATGTTCGCTGTGTGTTCGTTGACGTCTTCGCCAAGGAAAATGATGCGTTCCTTGAGCAGGCGTGAATAGATGTCATAGGCGCGCTCACCATCGTAGCTCTTTTCGACGACGGTTGGGACAAGATAACTTTTTGGCTTAGTCATAGTACCAGTCTAAAAAACAAATTAGCACTCGTCAAGTGAGAGTGCTAGAAAATTCGTAGTGATACTCCGTGCGCAGAATATCACGAGATGGAAGGTGGCTTACGAAACCAAAAGGCCCGGGCCGCCAGGACGACGAGCATGATGCAGACGAATCCACCCTGAACCAGCACCGCCCAGTCAAGACTCAGCTGCTTAGTAAGGGCGATCGCGAGCGGTATCAGCAGACCACCGATAGCGAAGACCGTAGCCCACGAGATCATGAACAGTTGTACCGAGTGACGGCGTGAACTCACGCTACTCACCTGCTTGGGTAGACAATGCGAATGGCAGCACCAGATACCTGACACTCACCGAGAGTACGGCCGCAATCGTTGCCCAGAGCGCGAGACCGATTGCAATCGTCTCCTCGCCAAAGACTCCCCAGATAAAGACTGCGAACAGGAACAGGGTGACCGAGCCGAGAGCAACTACGAGTAGTATCCGCCTGGATCGTTCGCAGGATTGATGTGGCATGTACACTCCTCACATCTGCGCACGGAGCAAGGTGACTATACCATTTAACTCAACGATTTAAAAGGCTGGTGACGAAGTAGATTTTCGTCACCAGCCGGCTACAGTCCGAGGCGGTCAGATTCGGCTGCGCTGCGCCACTCATAGTATTAACCTAGGATTTTTACGTATCGCGCTCGAACTCTGCACGCGGGTTTAACGGACGTCGAGTTACTCCCACCGCACGAGGCCTCATGCGGGCAAGACTATCGACATCGGAAGCCTCATTTCACCGCTGACCAGACGGCATAGAGGTGCCACCTTCCTCCCGGACTCACTATAGCGAACGCCCATTTCTGTTCGTTCCGACTCAGTGACGTACTAAAAGTATAGATGTGTTAGCTGTTCAGCTCAACTAGACGATCGACTGTCTTTTCAGTGATGACGCGGTTTGCGAGGTCGCGACGAGCGTCTGGTGAGTCGAGCTGATCTTTCATCGTTGGGTATTGTTCGAGCATGAGCGCGTGACGTTGGTCAAGTTCTTCCTTGCTGACATCGATATTCTCGATTTTACTGAGCTCTGCGAGAGCGAGACCAGCTTGGACACGGCGCTCAGCGGCTACTTTGAATTCTTTTTCGTGCCACTCGTCGTGATCCTTGTATCCCTGTTGTTGCAGGTACTGGTCAGGACTCATGCCTCGGTACATCAAATTCTGTAGTGCATCCTGTTCGATCTGTTTTGCCTGGTCATCGACGAGAACCTGTGGCACAGGTACTTTACTGATCTCAACGAGTTCGGCGACGAGATCGTCCTTGTACTGGTCTTCGACCGTTTTTTCCTTTTGCTGCAGGAGTTCAGAACGAATGTCTTCGCGCATGCCTTCAACGGTCTTGAACGGCCCGACTTTTTCCGCAAATTTGTCGTCAACTTCAGGGAGGACTACCTCTTTTACCTCGTTCAACGTGACTTCGAAAACGACCTCTGCACCTTTCAGATGATCAGCGTGATAATCCTTGGGGAATGCTAATGGAACATCAAACTTTTCACCTGTTTTGTGTCCAATAATGGCTTCCTCGAAGCCAGGGATAAAGCTGTTGCTGCCAAGTACGAGGTCGTAGCCGTTTGCGGTACCGCCATCAAATGGTTTATCGTCTTGTTTACCGATAAAGTCGATGTTTACCTCGTCACCGCTGCTCGCCTCGCGTTTGACGGCTTTTTTTTCAGCAAGTTGCGAGCGCATACGTTCGACTACTTCCTCGACTTCGGCATCGGTAACCTCAACTTTGGCTTTTTTTGCCTTCAGTTTTTTGTAGTCACCGAGTGTGATGTCGGGTACGATATCGATCGTCGCTTCAAATGACAGAGAGTCATACGGTTTGAAATCCTTCAGATCAACTTGTGGGCGGTCGAGGACACGCAGGTCTTCTGCGACCGCGACGTCGTTGAGTGCGATGTTCATGGCGTGCTCGGTCGTGTGGTTCGCGAGCTCTAGTGGGTCAGCATGCTTTTCGGCTACGTTGGCTGGGACTTTGCCCGCGCGGAAGCCAGGGACTTTGAGATTCTTAGAAATATGTTGAAGCGCAACACGTTTTGCGGTTGCGAGGTCGGTCTTGTCGAGGTCAATCGTAACGATAACCTGCGTCTCGGAAGATTTCTTGAGGGTATGTTTCATAACGCCCTATTTTAACAGATTAGAAGATCGAGTGCGAACTGGTACTTAGAGTTCGTCTTTGTTCTTGCCGCGGTAGTCTTCGACAGTCGTGACGATGCGCTCAAGCGAAAGCTCGTACTCTTTCTCATGTTTGACGTCCTTGAGCCGATACACCTCGGTCTCAAGCTCTTTTTCACCGACAAAGAGTAAGTACGGGATCTGCATCTTGACGGCAGCTTTGATCTGACGATCGAGTTTTCGTCCAGTAATATCAACGGCGACGTTCACACCTTCCTCGCGTAGATTGCGTGCAAGTTTCTGGGCACCACGTGCAGCATTACCGAGCACGATCATATAGACATCGGTGGTTGAGCTGAACTCAGGCAGGAGCCCATGAGAGCGCAGGAATACTTCCATCGTCGTACCACCAGGTGCGAACCCGACCGTCGGTACCGGCTCACCACCAAACAACGAAACGAGACCGTCGTAGCGTCCGCCGCCAAACATGGCGCGGTTGTTATCTGGGTGGTTATCAAAAACCTCAAAGACCATGCCGGTATAGTAGTCAAAACCGCGCATCAGCGTAATGTCAAAGACAGCGTTTCGCACACCGCCAGCATGAACGGAGTGGAATAGTTCATGAAGACGTTTAACCGGTTCGAGCTCGGCTAGTTCGGACGGAAGACGCTCCATGTCGTTGCTGCTAATAATCTTGGCTATCTTTTTGAGACCATCTGGCGCTTTCTCGGCACCGAATATCTCAATCGCCTGATCGCGGAACGTTTCGTGCGGTATCTTGCCTTTGCGGTCGAATAGCTTGATCATCATCTCAGACTGAACAGTTGAGAGTCCGAGATAGTCGCGCATCATCGCCTCGATCAGCTCCCGGTCATTGATACGGATAGTGTACATCGCTTCTTTAGCGCCAAAGGCCTTCATCAGCGAGTGTGCCATCAGAATCGTTTCGGCGTCGGCCTCGACCCCGCTCGCACCAAAGATATCTGCGTTCAGCTGCCAAAACTCACGTTCACGACCGCGCTGAGGTCGCTCGTAGCGCATAAAGTTCGCGATACTATACCATCTCGCCGGGTAGCCAGTCTCTTGCTGCCTGGCAGCGATCATCCGAGCGACGCTTGGTGTCATCTCAGGGCGGATCGCCACGGTTCGACCGCCACGATCAGTAAAGCTGTACGTTTGTTCGTTGACGATCTCCTGACCGGTCTTTGCGGCATATAGCTCGAGTGGTTCAAGCATTGGCGTGCCGTACTCTTCGTAGCCAAAACTCTCGGAAACTTTGCGCCAGGTAGAAAAGATGTAGTTCTGAACCCGCTTGTCAGCCGGATAGTAGTCGCGAGTGCCCTTATACGCGGACGCTGTCAGATGTGCCATATTGCTTAGAAGTATATCAGATGGGGCCAACCTGAGCGATCATATACCCTCCTACCCAGAAAAGACCGAGCAGGATAGAAAACAAGATAAGGATTGATGGGATAAGCCGTTTTGACCAGCCGATGCGGGGTGATTTACCACGATAGAGCGGTGAATTGTACCCAAGCATATATATGATATGCAGCAAAAAGAAGACGATGAGCAACATCGCGATGACAAGCAACGAGTATCGGAGGCTGTGGTATAGAACTCGGAATTCCTGGTATTGCCACAGGTCTCGGAAAACTTCGATGTAGTTTTCAGGCATACCTTTAGTGTAACGCGACCTGGCGCGACCACTCGTACATTGCGATCGCCGCCGCGGCGGCGACATTGAGCGAGCGCGTTGAGCCGAGCTGGTCTATACATATGACGTGGTCGGCGACCGCCAAGAGCTCCGAGGAGATGCCTGGGCCCTCTTGGCCAAAGAGCAACACGGCGGACGGGGAAAAAGTAGTCTCCAGAATAGACTGTGAGCCCTTACTGTTCTCAAGAGCGTATACAACCCTCCGCTGCTCCTTCATTGCAGCAGCAAATTCAGCCGGTGTCGAGTAGTAAGCAACAGTGAGGTAGGCATCGGTCTTCATCGCGCCGCGCTTGTTCCACTGCTTTCGACCTATGACGTTGATTCTTCGAACTCCAAACGCGTTCGCGGTCCTGACGATCGAACCCATGTTAAAGTCGCGCATCGTGTTTTCGATAGCTATCTCGAGGCTCACGCCGCGTTCGTCAAGGTGTTGCACGATCTCGTCATGCTCCATACCTTTGAACTCATCGAGAACATTTCTGGTGTCGGTCATAGTATGTATTGTAGCGGACGGGTGTGAGGTGTATGCTGAAACGAAAGAAGCATAAGTGGGATGGAAATACATAATCATTTAACATCCGTCACGCGGCTTGAGAGAGCTCGTCTAGCACTGCGCCAACATCTTACCATCGAGACTATTTTGCTAGAAGAGTGCAGTATGCTGCCAGAAGGCACCGATACCTGCGATGAACGATATGCGCTTCAACTTGGCGCAGGCCATGCTCACGACCAACAATCTGAGGATGTCGAATATGGCGGCGTGCAAGTAGCTAGCAATGCCATAGAGTTAGATAACGAGACGCTCGAACGGCTTGCACCAGTGTTTCTAGGTACTCGACCGTACAATCGCTACACTCAGGAGCATTATTTCGACGAGAAAGAGTGGTTAGCGTTTGTTCGAGGCTATGGTTTGGTTGTTGCCGTCGTCGCCCCAACTCAAAAACCTGTCCCAATGACCGGTTCATGAAAGCACTTGGTGGAGCGAAGGGAAAAAGTTTTGAACCTTAACGCTCGACAAGCTCGCGAAAGGTTCAAATCTGTCACCTACCATTCCAAAAACCGGTCATAGAGACCGGCTTTCAAAATGGTGCGGATGAAAGGACTTGAACCTTCACGCCTTGCGGCACATGCTCCTAAGGCATGCGTGTCTACCAATTCCACCACATCCGCGTATCCTACCGCCACGCATGCGTGTCTACGAAACTTGCGTTTCACGCAGCCACCCTATCCGTGTGATTAGTAACTGGAATTTAGCCTAGCCTATTGTAACAGACTAGACTGTGATCTCAGCAGTTCGCTTGAGATAGTAGTGACGGGCAGCAATCGTCGCGAGTGTCACGGCGCTCATCGCTGCGCAGATGCGACCAATGCCGCCGAGTCCGACAAACAACAATACCGTACCACTTGCAATCGTCAGGACAAACGAACCAATCATCGGCCGATAGGCCCTGGTCTGTCTACGCTGCCATGCCGCGGCAAAAACCGCTGAGGTCATTAGAACGAGAATACTCGCAATTACTATGTGGATAAGAAGGATAACCATATGCATAGTGTTAGTATAGCGCAGCTTTATAGAATACGTACCGGACTTGAACCTAGACTGCCCGCGTACGTATCCCACAAACCTGGATCGTCTTTCGGCTTTGGCCAATCATTCAGTGGCAAGCGTAAACCACGCAAGTGTTCAAACGCTGCACCACGAATAACCATCCATTGCTCCGGCTCCTCACGCTGCATACGTCCAAGTGCCTGTGCAAGCCGTAGCGAATCACCGATCTGATTAGGACTCGTGGTCACAAGTGACCGAAACTCAACTCCAGCCATATCTTGACCTAGCAGCTCGTGATGATACCGCTGGCGCATACCACCGCTCCCCTTTCGGGACCAGCCAACTGCCGAGGTTAGCCGCCGTGGAGTACTGCCGCCCATTTGCTCCAGCATATAGAGCATGGCATGAGCGTCGGAATTATTCAGTCTTCCGGCGAGCGTAAGGTGCGTTGCATACTGATAGCCATCGTGTAGTATCCCAGCTTGGTAGAGCATCTCGACTTCAGCGACCAGTATCTCGACATGCTTTGACGGCCGGAACGAGAACTCCCAATAGGCATCACGACCTATGCGAGGGATGAAGGCTTCAAGTTGCTTGAGCTTTGGTAGTAGTCGTCGTTCGTTCCGATCATAGGCTTCGCAGAACGCTCTGTATTCCGCACTATCTTTTGCGAGATCTTTTGGACGAACATCCGCCCTGTCCCAGGGGGCCATATCCGGGAATGCTTGTGGCCACGTCATTTCTATCTCAATGCCCACCGTATCGCCCGCCTGACCCGACACCACTTCAGTCGGTTCCAGCCCAAATAGCTTCCTCGTCTTATTGAGCTGTCCTATGCGGTAAGTCGTATCAAATGCATGTCGCTCAGCCGAAAACTCCTCATATGCCATAGTTCAGATTCTACTTGACATATAACGCGATACAAAACGCTGCTACGCGGAGAGCATTAATGCCCTATCTGCCATCAGCCGATTCCGCAGCTCGCTTACAACTGCCATCCGCTCCTCTCGCGCCTCAGGTGACAGATCCCGAGCGCTTCCTCTTGCAAGCCAGAGCTCATAGTACATGCGATTTATCTCTTCAAGCGACGTATTTTCGGGCAAAAAAATAGACCCATCCGGGTCACTTGCAGTTTCGATACCATTTTGCTGGGCAGTCATAGCAACTACTCCTTGTTTTTTATACTTTTGGTTACTCAACTAGGCGGTAGAACGCCAGCGCCGCGTCTCCGTAACTACGATTGTCCACCACAACAACTCCATTAACGGTCGGCGCTGACTCCCTACCTGGATGTGATAATATCATAAGCCCTTTCGGTTGCAAATAGTCCACCAGACGTGAAACTGTGGATAACTGTAGGTCGTGATACGGCGGATCGACGAGTATTAGATCGTAACTCAGCTCACCTGCTGTCTCAGTCCAGCTTGCAACCGGAGCTTTTACGAGAGTGGCCCGATCAGCAACACGTAACGACTCGATGTTTTTCGTGATAACCTTTTGTGCAATCCTATCACGCTCAACAAATGTCGTATGGGCTGCACCACGACTTAATGCCTCAAGCCCAAGTGCGCCGGTACCGGCAAACGCATCGAGCACTTTGAAGTTACTTACATCTCCAAGCATATTGAAAAGAGCACTGCGCATGCGCTCACCCATCGGATGCGTACGTGAGGTATCAGGGGCATCGAGAAAACGCCCGCCAAACTCACCAGCTATCAGTCTAATTCTCATAGCCGTTCACCTTTGCGTCGTTTTTCAGCACGAAGACTGGCAATGTACCATGCAAGCGTAACCATACGAACGATATCCGGGGCTAGTTCCTGCCTTGTCTGACGCGCGAGCGAGCTCGTCCAACCCTTTTTCTGAAACGTCTCGTACATCTTGAGTGCATGAACACGGTGCATGTGCTCGAGAAAGATCGGTCGTAAACCTTCCTGTTTGACGCGAATAAGTTCATTTTTAGTCGGCAACGCCTTTTCGAGCTTGAGTGACGCAATCGTTGTCGCAAAACCCCACTCGAAGAGACCGTGCGTCGTCATCACGCCGCCAGCACCCCAAAATGCCCAGTTATTCTTTATCTGATGTCGCCTGGTTTGGCCAGGCAGAACCAACTTAGTCTTCAGTGTATTGCGTGTCTCTAGACTCTCACCGCCACGCAGCTCCTCAAGTTTTGATTCGAACGGATAATGATGTGCTGGCGTCAAGCCATCGACGATAGCATGAGCCAACCAAGCAGCCTCGAACGACGCTCGTACACTATCTCGCTTGAAAAGCGCTCGTTCAAGGTTAAAGAGGTGGTCATCAATTTGATCAAGCAAACCTGTGTCGGTTGTATCATCGGGATCAATAAAATGCCAAGGTTCATCACGACCGGGACTCTTGCGCTTTAGCCCGTCAGGACCATCCCGCCCTTCGAACTTTAGGATCTCACGAATCGTCGGAAAGTACGCACGACGCGGCATCACGCGCCTGAGATGGCGCTTTGCGATGCGGTCAATGCGCTGATGAGCGCCCATGACCTTACCGGAAGCCGTGCGAAGCGTGGTACCTGCGTACATAATGTCGGCTGCGCCTTATAGGACAAACCTACGGTTTTTCCTATCGCGCAGTGCGACGGAATAAATCCGCTCGCTCTGGCTGGGCTTTTCCCTTCGTAGTTGCATATTATTAGTTTAGCGTTGTGAGGCGACGATAGCGATCCACCTCGGTTTTTAACTGTTCATATTGTAACAGGTCACCCCCGCTATCCAACCAGTGTGCCGCAGCGGTTTGGGCGCGTTTGAGTAGTTTCGTGTCGGCGATATTGGCAATCGCGAGGTTCAACGCACCCGACTGGGCACGACCGTAGATTTCGCCAGGTCCACGAATCTCGAGATCACGTTCCGCGAGATAAAAGCCGTCATTACTTCGTTCCAGCTCACGAAGCCGTTCTGATGGCTTCAAGCTGGTTGATGGCACGAGGTAACAGTAACTCTGCAGCTCACTGCGTCCAACGCGTCCTCTGAGCTGATGGAGCTGCGCCAACCCAAACCGATCGGCACCCTCGATGATAATTGCTGTCGCGTTTGGCACGTCAACACCAACCTCTACGACCGTTGTACTCACCAGAATATCGAGGTCACCACTCGCAAAGCGCCGCATCACGTCATCTTTCGCCTCTGCTGAGAGCTTTCCGTGTAACAAACCGATACGTCGATGCTTGAACACACTGCGCTGGAGTCGTTTCTGCTCTTCTTCGACACTTGCCTGCTCATCGTCACCAGCCTCGATCCGTGGACAGATAACATACGCTTGTCGACCCATTGCCAGCTGCACTTCAATCGCATCATACATAGCGTCGCGTGAGTTTGGCGAGATGATATGGGTCTCGATGTCTTTTCGAGCAGCTGGCTTCTGATTCAAGATAGAGATGTCCAATTCCCCATAGACTGTCAGTTGTAAACTTCGTGGAATCGGTGTCGCGGTCATCGCGAGCAGATGAGGCATTTTGTGACCTTTCGCAAGCAATTTCTGACGCTGTTCAACCCCGAACCGATGCTGCTCGTCAATCACAACGAACCCAAGCCTGTGAAAGCTGACTTTGTCCTGAAATAAGGCGTGCGTACCGACGACGATGTCACATTGCCCGTTTGCGACCGCCTCGACGAGTGGCTTGCGTTGCTTGGTCGATAACGAGCCGATGAGTAAACCGACGCGCAGGCCGAATGGCTCTAGCAATCGCGATAACGTTGAGGCATGTTGCGTCGCGAGCAGTTCTGTTGGTGCCATAAAGGCGGTTTGAAAGCCGGCTTTCGCAGCTATATAGGCTACGAGTCCAGCGACAACCGTTTTACCCGAGCCTACGTCTCCTTGGAGCATTCGATTCATCGGCTCACCCTTTTCTAAACTCTGAATACTTTCCCAAGCCGCGACTCGCTGGGCGTCTGTCAGTAAAAACGGTAAAGCTGCCACGAACTCCTTGGCTTCATCAGGATTGAAAGTAATCGTGTGACTTTCAAGCGCAGCATTATCTTGTCGATTCAGCTGACTTGCGACCATCAATGCAAATACTTCCTCGAAACCAAGCCTGTCCCGGGCACGCTCCAGCTGCTCGTTCGAGTCAGGAAAATGCATCGCAAGCACTGCATCAGCCCTCGACATCAAATCTTCACGTGTAATCACTGTTTCCGGCAATGTCTCGACAAGCCCCATGATTGCAGGGCGCAGCTCGATCAGTATCTTGCGAACGAGCTGTGATTTGAGACCTTTTATTGCCGGATAGACCGGTACGATACGTCCACCACTCACCGCGATGTCCTTGGCCAACTCGACGCTCGGATTGACAATCTGGTAGCGTTGTCGTTGCAAACCAAACTCACCCGAAACCAGAAACTCTTTGCCTGTCTCAAGTTGCGCAGCACGGTAGCTCTGGTTGAACCAAACGACGGGTACTTTCGCGGTGCCGTCGTCCAGAACAGCCTGCGTCACGGTCATACCGCGACGCACCCGCTTGGTCTGTACGCCCGAGAAAGAACCGCGAACGGAAACATTGCCGGGCTGTATGTGTGCAATCGACTGGACACGAGAAAAATCTTCATGTTTACGCGGCAAGAACAGTATGAGATCGCGCACAGTCCGTAGCCCAGCTGCCGAAAGCTGTTCAGCTGACTTAGGCCCAACACCCTTTATATGGCTCAACGGGGCATCCAGTAGGTTCATTACCGCACCAGGATAAAGTTGTTTTTACCCTTTTTGATAAGACTTGGGACGGTGAGGTCGTGATCATCAGTCACCTTCGCGCCATTTACACTAACTGCTCTTGCGGCGATTAAACGACGGGCTTCTCCGTTACTTGCAACGACGCCGCTTGTGACGAGCGCGTTAACAAGCCGCGAGCTGGTCGTAGTCGGAATTTCGCGGGCTAGCATATCGAGCTCTTCGGCAAGCAGCTGCTTGAATGGAGTATCGCCAAACAATACAGCTGTGACGTTCCGCGCCTGTTCTGCCCGAGCCTCCCCGTGCACGAGTTTGGTAATTTCATGTGCCAACACTTGCTGTGCCTCGCGCTCGGCCGGCCTTTCTTTTACCGAGCCTTCAAGACGTCCAATTTCTTCTTTATCAAGCAAAGTATAAATCTTTAAGTAATCAATCACGCCTTCATCGTCGGCGTTGAGCCAGAACTGGTAGAACTTGAATGGACTCGTCTTGTTCGGGTCGAGCCAGATGGCGCCTTCCTCACTCTTGCCAAATTTTTTACCAGTTGCCTTGTTTACTACAAGTGGCGTTGAGTAGACATGAGCTTCACCTCCATCTAGTTTCCTGATCAGGCTGGCACCGGTGATACTGTTACCCCACTGATCGGCGCCACATACCTGAAGCGTTGCGCCCTTTTCCCGGTATAAGTGCAGGAAGTCATAACCCTGGATGAGTGAATAACTGAACTCAGCGTAACTGATTCCAGCTCCACCTTCACCGATGCGACTCTGGACGAACTCACGATCAAGCATCTGTGTCATTGACATGTGCTTGCCGACATCACGTAAAAAATCGAGGTAGTTCATATCCTTGAACCAATCGTAGTTATCTACCAACGAAAATGCCTGGCCATCAAATACTGTCGCGTACTGGCCTGCAATGGCTTTTTTGTTAGCCGCAATCTGCTCGACGGTTAGCAGATCTCGCTCTTGTTTCTTGCCGTCAGGGTCGCCAATCATACCGGTCGCACCACCAACCAGCAGGATGGCTTTGTAACCGTGATCGATGAAATGACGCACCATCATAGCGGCGGCTAGATTACCAATGGTCATTGAGTCGGCACTTGGGTCAACCCCCCAATACAACGTACGAGGCTCGTTGACATCGGTAATGTCAGCGAAGGTCATTTGATTAACGAACCCGCGCCAGGTCAGTTCTTCGGCTAAAGTCATTGGTTTCTCAGCTTTCCGCGTTTCTTATGCTATCTCTGTTGCTACTAGTATAGCGCAAAGTATATGTCGAGTAGGGTCCGAGGTGCTATAATCATGCATAAGTTTATATGGACTCTAAAGGGAGCTATCAGAGAAAGACCTATGCCGTCAAAAAAACGCAGCAATAAGGCGCTTAATGTTTACGCGAATTTGAATAACCGTCGACGTCAGAACAAGGACTATAAAGCTCGTCGCAAGGCCGAGTACCTCGCGACACTGCCGAAGCACCCGGTCAAACGGCTCGCTTATCGCCTTCACCCACGACGATTCTTTACGTACTGGTTCAGCCGTGAGGGTGGCATCATGGCCCTCAAAGTCGCTGGGGTCGGTATCCTTCTCATGGTGCTTATGGTAGGAGCCCTCTTTGCGTACTACCGCCGTGAGCTCGACGCCATCCGACCAGCTGAGCTCAGCAAGCGTGTCCAAACGACGGTCACGAAGTACTACGACCGTAACGGTGAATTGCTATGGGAAGACAAGGGTGATGGCGACTACAAGCTGGTCGTCAAATCCGAGGAAATTGCCGAGGATATGAAAAATGCGACCATCGCGATCGAGGATAAAGACTTTAAGAAGCATATAGGTTTCAGTTTTAGCGGCATCATGCGCGCGGCTATCTCAAACGCAAAAGGTGAGGGCGCAACCCAAGGGGGTTCGACCCTTACCCAGCAGCTCGTAAAGCAAGTTTTCTTTGCCGACGAGGCTAGCGATCGTGGCCTTGGCGGGGTGCCTCGCAAGATCAAAGAAGTCATTCTGTCTGTCGAGGTTGAGCGTATGTATAACAAGGACCAAATCCTAACACTCTACCTCAACGAATCACCATACGGTGGACGCCGTAACGGCGTCGAGTCGGCTGCCCAGACCTACTTTGGCAAGTCTGCAAAAAACCTGACGCTCGCTGAATCGGCACTCCTTGCAAGCATTCCACAACTTCCTGGTCTTTACGATCCATACAATCCCGACGGTCACGACGCGCTAATCGCCCGCCAACATACCACACTGGACTACATGGTTGAACAAGGTTTCATCAAACGCGATGCTGCTGAGGCCGCGAAAAAGGTTGATGTCCTTGCAACCATCCTGCCTGAGACCGATCAGTTCAAGGGTATCAAGGCACCGCACTTCGTCCAGATGGTCAAATCAGAACTCGAAGCAAAGCTCGGTAAAAAGATCGTGGGCGCCGGAGGGCTGTCGGTAAAGACCTCGCTCGATTTACGCGCCCAGGAGATCGTCGATACTGCCATGGATAAACTCTTTGCTAGCAGCTTGCCGCGCTCAGCAAACTTTGACAATGGTGCGGCAACCATGGTCGATAACCAAACTGGTCAGATCCTTGCACTTCGTGGCTCCCGTGATTACAACTACCCCGACTACGGTGCCGTGAACGCCAGTACATCCTTTATCCAACCTGGCTCGAGCATCAAACCGTTCGTCTATGCTGCGCTGTTTAAGCAAAAAGAAGGCGTAAACTACGGTGCCGGATCAATCCTCGCTGATGACCCGCTCCCACAAAGCGTCTACCGTACCGATGACGGCAAATCGGTCGCTAACTTTGACAATCGATTCCGAGGTAATATTACTATCCGGTCTGGCCTCGCCGAATCTCGCAATATCCCCGCGATCAAGGCTATGTACATCGCTGGTCGTGACACAACCATTTCGACCATTCACTCACTGGGGGACAAGAGTTATTGTACGCAGGGTGTCGACAAGCAAGTCGGTCTCGCCGCCTCAATCGGTGGTTGTGGACTCAAGCAAACTGAACACGCTAATACCTTTGCGACGATCGCACGTATGGGCGTCTATAAACCAGTCACCGGCGTGATCGAGGTGAAGAATGCTCAAGGCCAAGTCATCCAGCAATGGAAAGATGAGGGCAAACAAGTCATCGACCCACAAATCACCTACATGCTTGCTGACATCCTGAGCGATGACTCGGCGCGCGCGCCATCGTTCGGCCGCGGAGCATCAGGTCTCAACGTTTCTGGCGTTAAGACTGGTACAAAGACTGGTACAAGTAACCTGGGAACCAAATCAAAGGACCTTTGGATGAACAGTTTTTCTAAGAAAGCCACGCTCAGCTTTTGGGTCGGCAACCACGACAACCGCTCGATGAGCAACGCACTCTCATCTATCGTTGGACCAACTGTCGGTACGATCATGCGTGACACACACATGAATATTTTCCAGCCTGATGGTAGCTGGAAGCAAGGCGACTGGTTCGATGTTCCTGACGGTCTCCAAAAGATACGTGTTAGCGGGCGAACTGACTGGTTTCCATCATGGTACAGCAAGGCCGCAAGTGCCGGGACTGCGATGCAGTTTGACCGCGTCTCAAAAAAGAAGGCGACAGAATGTACGCCTCCAAGTGCAACGATAACCCTCACCGTCTCTAAGGTAACCGATCCAATCACCAAAAAAACTCGCTATATCGCTCCGATTGGCTATGACGCCAGCGTGAGTGACGACTTCCACTCATGTGACGACATAGCACCGTTTGTGACAGGTATCAATTACAGTAACGGTAAGCTTTCTGCCACTGTCACCCAAGGCACACATCAACTGAGCAAAGTCGAGTTCAAGGTCGACGGTCAGATCATCGGTACGGTCGATGTCACTAGCAGTGGTGAAGTCAGTCTCGCGCACAACGCGAACGGTAAGAAGTCTGTCGTCGTGACCGTCACTGACGCCGGACTCCTCACGGGCAGTCAGACCAAAGAAGTAAATTTTCCAGACTAAGAAGGATCATGAGCAGATAATGGCGCCTCTATGGGCGCCATTATGCTTCCTAAACGTGTATTCGTTACTTGTTAGCAAGATCGACTAGTTTGTCTTCTGGGGTTGTCTTGCGCTTAGACGAACGACGGACGGCTTGCTTACGAGGTGCGTTTGTTGTTTGGGTAGGTGTCGTGCCAGTATTCTTGCGAGTGCTTTGAGGTTTGCTGTGTGTGTGGGATGACTTCTTGTTTGCGACAGTGCTAGCTCGTTCTTTATCGTCTTTCAATGATGCAAACATACTGCTGCGGGCTTCGCCTTTAGCGTAGGTTCGCTCGATTGATGGCTTCGCCGTCTTTCGAGCGAACATCATCCGGCCGGCAGCGGTTTGGAGCACTCGGGTAAGCTCTACGTCAACGGTTTTCCCTATTTGATCACGTGCGTCTTCAACGACGACCATGGTACCGTCATCCAGATACCCAACGCCTTGCTTCTTATCTTGTCCAGGCTGAACCAGCTCAATCGCAATCTTTTCACCAGGTAGATGCACTACCCGAAGCGCATGCGCAAGTTCGTTGATGTTGATAACCTCAACCGCTTGGACACGAGCCGCCTTGTTCAGATTGTAGTCGATAGTGCACAGTTTGGCGCCAGTACGCTGCGCAAGCACGATAAGCTGCTCATCGACACCATACTGACTCGTCGTACCATCATCAAGCACTGAAACGTCAAGGTTCGGCATTTGCTGAAGTTTCTCAATGATTTCAAGCCCAAATCGAGCCCTTTCACGCTTATCATGGTCGGCTTTATCGGCCATAAACTGTAGCTCACGAACAACCGAACGCGGCACAACCAGTCGAGCCGTTAGCAGCCCCGACCTGGCAAAGTCAATGATACGCCCATCAATCAGGACGCTCGTATCAAGTAGTATTTCCTCGCGTTTGCCACCACGACGTGTACGTGACAGATTGACCGCCACATAACTGACCTCTGCCAGTATCGCCAGCAATAACACGATGCTGAGTAGTTCCATATGCTCCTTTAGGGCTTAATTATTTTTTGTGAGGTGTAGGTTGAGTGCATCACGAAGATCACTGACCGGTGAGACAAATGTGCCCCCATCCTTGCTCATCGGTGCGATCGCATGCTTGAATCCAAGCTTTTTCGCCTCTTTTACGCGCAACTCTATGCTACCTACGCGGCGTACTTCGCCACCGAGACCCACCTCGCCAAATACGACGAGGTCATCAGCTAATGTGCGCTCGGCGGCTGCACTTGCAACAGCCATACAGACTGCAAGGTCAGCTGCAGGATCAACGAGCCTCAGACCGCCAACAACATTGATAAAGATATCTTTGTCCGATAAGTTCAGTTTGGTACGTTTTTCAAGCACCGCAATAAGAAGCGTTAGTCGGTTGAGGTCAAATCCCGAAGCTGTGCGCTTAGGATAACCGAAGTGAGTCGGATTGACAAGCGCCTGTATCTCGACGAGGAGCGGCCGATTCCCCTCCATCGTAGCCAGTACAACCGATCCGTCACTCTTGCCGCGCTCAGATAATAAGCTGGCGCTGGCGTTTTCAACCTCCTTAAGACCTTCGCCGTCCATCTCCAGAATCGCAACCTCGGCAGTCGAACCGTAACGGTTCTTGGCAGCGCGCAGTAGCTTGAAACCGCCATAGCGATCCCCCTCGAACTGCAGCACGACATCAACGAGATGCTCGAGCACCTTCGGACCAGCGATGCTACCTTCTTTCGTCACATGCCCAACCAGTACGACCGCGGTATTGCTCGCCTTGGCGGCACGAATAACGGTATTGGCAGAATTCGTAATCTGACTGACCGTACCTGGTGCCGAGGCGACTTCCGCCATCGCGACCGTCTGCATCGAGTCGACGATAACGAGCCGGTAAGTTCCGGTCGCAATGGTCGCGGCTATATCATCAGCGCTCGTCGTCGCGATTAACGTCACGTTTTCTGGTAGTGATTTACTCAAGCGCTCCGCTCGTAGCTTGACCTGTCCGGCCGACTCTTCACCGCTAACATAGAGAACCGGTTCGCTCGCCCCAACAAAGAGCACAAGTTGCAACAGCAACGTACTTTTGCCGATACCGGGCTGACCAGCTAACAGCGCGACACCGCCCGGCATCAGCCCGCCACCGAGCACTTCATCGAGTTGTGCGAATCCCGTCGCCAGCCGTGTGCCAAGCGCTTCGACATGGACATCGGCAATTTTTTCTCCGCTCAATACCTTACCGGACGAACGATCGACGACCGCCTTTTTTTCGAGCTGCTTCGCTTCCTCGACGAGACTGTTCCATGCGCCGCAGTTATCGCATTTACCGGCCCACTTTGAAAAGCTTGTGCCACACTGTTGGCACACATAGAGCGTCGTTCGCTTAGCCATCAAGTTCCTCCGTTTCTGGCGCTGGTGCCATTGCGCTGTTAATACTACGATTTAACGCGTTCGACTCGGAGTTTATAGTAGCAAGCTCTGTTCGTTTTTGCTCATAGGTTCGTATCTGGGCTTGGATATCACTGTAGTCTGAACGCAGTGCTTGCTGGCGAAGTTCCAGGGCCGCCCGCTCACGGTCATACTCCGCACGTGTCATCGTGCCGCTATTGGCGCGCTGATTGAACGCTCTTATATCAGCCTCGAGTACCTGCAAGTTTCGTCGATAGCGTGCACTGTCACTGTCTATACCATCTGCAAGCGCATTCAGCTCTGAGACGAGTGTGTCCTGCTGAGCTTCTAGCTGTTGGAAAACCGCCTGATAGGTCTCGGCCTGTGCAACGAGTGCCGGCCTGTCATCGAAATACTGCGCGTAATAGGCTTCGAGTTCCGGCGTCAAGTCACGTATCTCGCTACCGATGATCGAGTGAAGCTCGTTCATGCGCTCTCCCGGTTCAGTCTTTTCGTATTCAGCCATCAGCTCGCCAATGCGCGTCTCGTCATTACCGAGCGGCTGTTTTTCAAGTAGCGCATCAACCCGCGCCTTCTCACCAATCGACAACCTCTGATACACAGCATGCAGCATCTCATGGGCAGCTGTCACCTCTTTTACACCTTCCAACTTCTTGTTGTCGATGTCAAACAGATAGATTCGACTCATACTAAAGCAGCCAAGAATCGCCGTGTTTTCACTCGCGACCGAACGGCATACGTCGTTAAATGCATCACGTTCTAGCAACTCTGGTCGTGATGCATAAAAGAGAAACTTTCCCTGCTCTGATAACGCCGCCTTATTAGCAATCGCAACGATTTCAGACGATGGGGAAAAGCGCCATACAGTATATTGATCAAACAGCTGCTGGCGATTGAGAAAAACAAAGGTCGCCCCCGCCAGCAATACAAGGCTTATACTCAGTCGGACGAGATTGCTACTTCGCCGGGCTGGCGCTGACACTCGCGCTGTCCTCCTGAATAACTTCTAATTGGAGTGTGTCACGCTTGACGGTCACATCGATGATATCGCCCTTGTGATATTCATCTCCGAGCATACCGTCAGCGATCAAATGCTCGAGATCATTTTGAATAACGCGCCTGAGCGGACGAGCGCCGTTCTTGGCATCATACCCGCGATCGATGAACCATTTCTTGGCACTGCGACCAACCGTGATTCCCAGCCCTTTTCGTGCTAGTCGCTCACGAAGCTCCTCGATGAGGAGGTCAAATATCTTACCGACTTCATTTCTGGTCAGCGCACGGAACACGACGACAGCATCAAATCGGTTTATAAGCTCCGGTCGCATGATGCGGTCCAGCGCTTCCAGGGCTGCTTGCTTATTCTCTCCATGTAAGGCATCGACGTTCTCGATATCTGACTTTGTGCGGGCACTAAAGCCGAGTGCGGCTTCTTTTCGCATCTTATCAGCGCCAAGGTTACTCGTTAGGATAACGATTGTGTTACTAAAGTCAACCGAACGACCCTTTGCGTCCGTCAACTTACCGTCCTCGAGTAGTTGGAGCAGCAACTGGAAAACATCCGGGTGAGCTTTTTCGATCTCATCGAGCAGAACGACACTATACGGTTGACGACGAATCTTGTCTGTCAGCTGACCTCCGTCTTCGTATCCAACGTAACCTGCTGGCGCACCGACCAAACGTGACGTGGTGTGTCGTTCGCCGAACTCGCTCATATCGATTTTGATAAGCGCTTTTTCAGACCCGAACACTTCACGGGCAAGTACACGAGCTAGCTCAGTTTTACCGACGCCTGTTGGACCCATGAAGATGAATGAACCGATCGGGCGCTTCGAACTACCGACACCGCTACGGCTTCGGCGAACCGCTTTTGCGACCACCTCGATCGCTTCGTGCTGACCGATCAGATGTTTGCTGAGATGTTTCTCGAGACGACGTAACAGGTTTGCCTCGGAACGCTTGAGGTGCTGAACTGGCACGCCGCTCATAGTTGCGACAGCAGAGGCAATATCTTCGTAGGTTAATGTTGCCCAGGCATCGTTTGGCTTACTAAGTTCACCAAGCTTTTCCTTCAGGCGACTGATACGCATTTTGTAGAGTGCAGCTCGTTCATAGTCCTGGGCACTGACCGCTTCTTCCATTTTGTCCCCGAGCGCGCGTAGTTCGCGTTGGTATTCACGAGTCTTGCTCGGTGTCTTACCTCGCTTTACACGAACAAGTGAGGCGGCTTCATCAAGTACGTCGAGCGCCTTGTCAGGCATGAAACGTTCTGAAATGTAGCGGTCCGCAAGGTAAACGACATCTTCGATGAGCTCTTCGGCTACGTGCACGCCGTGGTGTTGCTCGTATTTGTCACGCATACCAAGCAGGATCGCTTCGGTATCCTTGATGCTCGGCTCATCGACGATGATTGGTTGCAGCCGTCGCTCGAAAGCTGCGTCCTTCTCGATATGACGCCGATATTCGTCGAGCGTTGTCGCACCGATCATACGCAACTTACCCCGAGCCAAGGCCGGTTTGAGCATATTCGCCGCGTCCATTGCACCCTCTGCCGCACCGGCACCTATCAGCAAATGAAGTTCATCGATAAAGACAATCGCGCTATCGTCCTCAGTCAGTTCGTCGACAACCTTCTTGAGTCGCTCTTCGAACTCACCACGATACTTAGTTCCGGCGATCATCGCCGCGAGATCAAGTTGGATCACATGCTTGTCGAGCAAGTGGTCAGGTACATCCTCGTTCGCAATTCGCTGTGCCAAGCCCTCGACGATAGCCGTCTTACCGACTCCAGGCTCACCAATCAGGATTGGGTTATTTTTGGTACGACGACTAAGGATCGTTACCATACGAGCGATCTGACGGTCGCGGCCAATCACAGGGTCGAGTTCGCCTTTGCGTGCCGCTGCCGTCAAATCGTTTCCGAAGGTGCGTAGTGCCTGGTGGCGAGAACGTGAACGCTTTGACTTGGTGCCAATACCGAGCTCTTCGAAGTCGCCAGCATCAGACTGTTGGCGGTTCAAATAACTTTCGATATCGCCGAGAAGTTCTTCGACACTGACATTCATGTCACGCAGCAAAACTGTTGCTCGGGCGTTCTTTTGGCTGAGGATAGAAAAGAGAATATGCTCGGTTCCGCAGTAGTCTTGGTGAAACTCTTGCGCAACGTCCCAGCTCATCCGCAGTGTCAATTTGGCAGTCTCGGACAGACCTTTTGCGCCGGTGCTCACGACGAGAGCTCTAGGGGTAAGGTTGAGCGCAACCCGGGCACGTTCAAGCGTGATACCAACATCTGCCAGCATCTTGGCACCTACCGATGTATCTTGGCTCAAAACACCAAGCAACAGATGTTCGGTACCTATATAAGCACTACCAAGCGAGCGAGCTATCATGTCTGCTTGCTCGAGACTGCCGCGTGCGTTGTCTGTTAGTCGATGAACGAAATCTTGCAAATTATCCATAGTTTGTCATGCCCCTCGCTCGGGAATTTATGATTCCCACTAAACCTAGTATATAGGAATTGGCACTCTACGTGCAAGAGTGCTAATCACATTAATGAGACAACCTTTCAGGTTTTCTCATCGCGCGGGCGCAGGAGTAAATCCTGACGCGCCGGCTGCTCTTTCCTGAAAGAGGGGTTTGTTACTTGTCGCCAGCTTCTTCAACGGCACTCAGTAGACTATCTTCGATGTTCTTTTTCGGCTTTGGCGCTGCGACCGGTTTAGCAACGGCGGTTTCAATATCGAGCTCATAACCAGTCAGTTTACTGGCAAGGCGGACGTTCTGGCCACCACGACCGATGGCGATTGACTGCTGATCTTCGTTGACGAATACCTTTGCGCGCTTGTCAGCCTCGTCGATCTCGATTGAGCTGATTTCAGCTGGTGAGAGTGCGTTGGCGATAAAGTTCTTAATGTCATCATCGTAGGTAACGATGTCAATCTTTTCCTGGTCGCCAATCTCATTCATGACGGCAGTGACACGTGTTCCGTGACCACCAACGAAGGTTCCAACCGGGTCAACGCCAGGCACTGTACTCGCAACAGCCAGTTTCGTACGCTTGCCTGCTTCACGAGCTAACGCCTTGATCTCAACAGCACCGGTTTCCATCTCAGGAACTTCCTGACGGAAGAGGTAGTCAACAAACGCTTCGTTGGCACGACTGAGAATAAGCTGTGGACCACGGTTTTCGCGTTCAACGTCCTTCAGGAACACTTTGATGCGAGAGCCGATAGAGTAGTACTCACCAGGAATCTGCTCGCTAGCTGGCAAAATACCGATGGCTTTGCCGAGCTCAACGCGGACGACACGCGGTTCGACACGCTGGACGGTTCCAGTGATGACGGTACCGATCTTGTCGGCGAACTCTTCGAGCACCACTTCACGCTCAGCTTCGCGAAGCTTTTGCAATACGACCTGTTTTGCGGTCTGAGCAGCGACACGACCAAAACTCGTGGCCTCGAAGTTTTCTTCGACAACATCACCGAGCTTGGCGCCCTTCTTGATTTTCTGCGCATCCTCAACCGTCAGTTCGGTTGCTGGGTTTTCAACTTCTTCGACGACTGTGTACATGACGAACACCTTGGCGGTGCCGTTGACGGTGTTTAGTTCAGCACGAACATCTTGTTCGCGATCACCATTGTCTCGGCGCCATGCGGCAGCGATTGCCTGCTGGACGACGTCCATGACTGTTTCTTCTGGAAGATTCTTTTCTTCAGCGATCGTGCCCATCACCTGGATGAGTTGTTTTACATTGAGCTCCTGCATGGGTTTTTCGTCTCCTTGCCTATATTACTTGCATGAAAAAGTCCGACCTGCTGGCCGGATCTGTACGTTCTTATTGTAGCGCCTTATCAGATGATACGCAATACTATTATTATAGTATCATTCTTTATTAAATTTGTCAATACCTTTACCTGTTACAATAGATGGTATGCAAACAGTACCCCGACTTTACGAACAGTTCCAGCCCACAAACTACAGACTGAGTCTCGATCTCACAAAACGCAAAGCCAGGACATTTAGCGGCGTTGTCGAAATCGATGGCGCGTACAGTGGGGGACCGCTCAGACTGCACGCCAAGGACCTCGAGATTTCGAATGCTAAGAGTAATGGATCGGACGTGATGTTTTCACTAGAGCGCGATCACCTGACGCTCGATGACACGGGTGAGGCCGGCGAACGCAACTTGATTATCACCTTTAGCGGAAAGATCACCGACGGCATGCACGGACTCTACCCATGCTATTTTGATGTCGATGGTCAGAAGAAAGAGTTGCTCGCCACCCAGTTTGAGTCACACCATGCACGTGAGGTATTTCCATGTATCGACGAACCTGAAGCAAAAGCTGTTTTCGATCTGACGCTCCAAACCGAATCCGATGTCACGGTACTGAGTAACATGCCCTCTACATCGACCAAGAACGTTGAGGCAGGTGCTGTCCACGTCTTTGATACGACGCCGCGCATGAGTACCTATTTACTGGCATTTGTTGTCGGTGAGCTGCAAAAGCAATCGGCACGTACAAACAATGGTGTCGAGGTTAATGTCTGGGCAACCAATGCCCAACCGGCTGCCAGTCTCGCCTTCCCGCTCGAAGTTGCCGTCAAATGTATTGAATTCTTTGATGAATACTTTGGGACCGCATACCCACTCCCGAAAGCTGACCATGTCGCCTTACCAGATTTCTCGTCAGGTGCGATGGAGAACTGGGGACTTATCACCTACCGTGAGGTCGCGCTACTCGTCGATGCATCATCCTCCGTCAGTATGCGCGAATATGTGGCAACGGTTATCGCCCACGAAACCAGTCACCAGTGGTTCGGCAACCTTGTGACGATGAAGTGGTGGGACGATCTATGGCTCAACGAAAGCTTTGCGACCATCATGGAATATGTCGCGGTTGACGCGCTCTACCCTGAGTGGCATGCATGGAACACATTCGCCTCTCAGGAAACGCTGTCCGCACTGCGACGTGACCAGCTAGCTGGCGTTCAATCCGTTAAGGTTGAGGTCAATCACCCCGACGAGATCAGTACGATTTTTGACCCATCCATCGTCTACGCCAAAGGTGGCCGCTTGCTCAAGATGCTCCGAAGCTACATAGGCGAAGAGGCATTTCGCGCTGGGCTACGAGCCTACTTCAAGGAGCACGCCTATGGCAATACGATCGGCTCTGATCTTTGGCGAGCGTTCAGTGCCAGTTCCAGCAAGGATATCGAAGGTTTCATGAGCGCCTGGCTCACACAACCCGGGCTACCACTCGTCGACATTAAGACGACCGATGATGGCTACGCCCTGTCTCAACAGCGCCTCGTTATCGGTGAGGAGCCTGGAGATGCACGTTGGCCTATTCCGCTCTTTGCCACGAACTCGGCATTCCCTGAGCTATTCGAAGAAAGTTCGACGACCGTCACCGCCGAACATACTCTGCCGCTCTTGAATCGTGAGAACGACGCACACTTTGTGTCGAAATATGACGAGCCTGCCTGGCAACTGCTGCATGCAGCTCTACAAGCCGGTGAGGTCGGGGATGTGCCGCGTCTTGCGCTCCTACATGAGACAAGCCTGCTGGCCCGTAGCGGTGATAGTAAAACCGCCGCTCTCGTACCACTACTCGGCGTATACGACCAGGAAGACAAGGAACCTGTCTGGAATATCATCAGCATGGTGATTGGCGATCTCAAACGATTCGTCGAGGAAAATGAAACCAGTGAACTTGCGCTTAAGCAACTAGTCACCCGTCTCGCAACGCCACAGTTTGAGCGACTTGGTTTCGAGCCTAGCGACACTGAAACCGAGCAAGACACCAAGCTGCGAGCGACCATTATCGGACTACTCGCGTATGCCGATCATCCTGCCATCGTCAAATGGGCACTGGATGTCTATCGTCAAGCAACTGACCTTGCGCTGCTCGCCCCAGAGACTCGCGCTATCACGTTTGCCATGGCTGCAAAGCATGGTGATGAGGATGATTTTGCCAGACTCGTCGAGACGCATAGTTCCACCGTTAACGCGGAGCTGCGTGATGATGTCGCCTCTGGCGTCTGTGCGGCTCGTGATGAAACGCGCATTTCACGGTTGCTCGCCAGGCTGACCGACGATTCACTTGTTCGACGTCAAGATGTCTTCCGCTGGTACATTTACCTACTCCGCAACCGTCATGCTCGGGACGCCACCTGGGCATGGATGACCGGCAACTGGAACTGGATCGTCACATCATTCAAGGGAGACAAGAGCTATGACGATTTTGCGCGCTACAGCGCCAATGTGTTCGGCACATATGAGTGGCTCGAGACTTACCGTGCATTCTTTGAACCAAAGAAGTCCGAGACTGCTCTCAAGCGTGCAATCGAAATTGGACTGGTTGAGATCGCTGGACGCGCTGAGTGGATTGAACGCGATCGAAGTGCGGTTACGGCGGCACTTGCTCAAGAAACTGCGTGACCTGATAGTCCTCACCAGATACCTCGATAACTGATAGTCGTGCGTCGACTTCACCATGTCGCTGCATCCAGATACGAGCCGCCTTGGACATCTGTTTTAGTTTTTTAGGTGTTATCACGGCCATACCTCCACCTTGGTCAGCTTTCTTTCGATATTTTACTTCGACAAAATAAACGATATCGTCTTTTGTGGCAACGATATCTATTTCACAGGCTTTCGTTTTCCAGTTGCGATCAGTGATCACGTATCCCTTTGACTTGAGATATTCTGAAGCGGTATCCTCGCCACGATTACCGATAGCTTTAGTTGTGATGGTTGAAGTCGGTGTAACTGATACGTTCTGCCCTAACAACGCCGCTATTGGCGCAAAACTCTTACGGTGTAGCTCCGTTACCCCATGCGTCTCAAGCGCTGACCTATGGGCTGCAGTTCCATATCCTGCATGCGAGGCAAAGGCGTAGCCAGAGTAAACACTATCTTGCTCGGCCATGTAGGCATCCCGGGCAACCTTCGCGACTATACTCGCCGCACTGACACTGGGGACTAGCAGGTCGGCTTTTGCCATGGTCGTCACATAGGGTCCTTTTCCGGTGTCTTTTAGGAGGTTTACGGTGCCGTCGAGAATGATTTGTTGATACGGCACCTTTATTTGCTCAAGAGCGCGCCGACAGCCAACACTCAGTGCCTGACTCATACCAATTTCATCGAGCTCGTTAGCACTCACCCACCCGAGGCCAACGGCTGCGGCTTTTTCGTGTATTTCGTAGGCCAGCATCTCACGACGCTTTTTCGTTAATTTCTTGCTATCGGTCAGTCCCTCTATATCGGCATCTCCGAGCACAACCGCCCCAAAGACAATCGGTCCCGCCCATGGGCCGCGCCCTACTTCGTCGATGCCAACAATCATAATGTGCAGTATACGTTATAAGCACAGATGAGATGATTGGATAACAGAGCGTACCGCAACGACGGCCCTTCTGCGAGAGAAAGGACACGATGTAGGAGGCTAAAAGCCTACATCGATGCATTCGGCATCAATACCACACTAGATTTTGTTAAAATTTAATAATAAATCTAGTTTAAAAATAGCCCGAGTTCGGGCTATTTTTATTTGAATTACAATAACTTAAGCGTTGTCACTGTGCGCTGCCTCGACGGCTGCGGCTTTCTTTTCCAGCTCAGCGTCTGCTTCAGCTTTCTTGGCTGCTTCAGCTTCTGCGGCTTTAGCGGTCTCTTCTTTGAGCTTGGCTTCTTCAGCTTCAGCGGCTTTGTCGTGAACGTCGTTCACAGCTTCGCGGTCAAAGTTGACTGCGCTGAGGCGTGCGCTCTTACCAGCGCGGCCACGGAGGTAGCTCAGGTAGTTGCGACGAACTTTTGAACGCTTGGTAACTTCAACCTTCAGAACGAGTGGACTGTGGAGCAAAAAGCTCTTTTCGACACCGACACCACTGGCAATCTTGCGCACCGTAATACGGCTCGTCAAACTGTTTTTACGGTCACAACGGATGACAACACCTTCGAAGACCTGGGTACGTTCCTTGTTACCTTCTTTGATTTTTTGGTGCACGCGAACCGTGTCGCCAGAACGGACGTCGACGACCTTTTGCTTCATGTGCTGCTCATTAACTTTTTGAATCAGTTCAAACATCACTCACTCACTTAGATTTACTAGTACAATCAACAAACGAATATAGCACAATTTCGAGGAAATTAAAAGGGGTATACTAGGGTCTATGGATTATGATCAACTCGCGCTCGATGCGCACACGCAACATAGAGGCAAGATCACGATGAAGCTCCGTGATGAAAGCGAGCTCACGAAAGAAAAACTCAGTACCTATTACACGCCAGGCGTAGCCGCAGTAAGCCGTGCTATAGCTGATGACCCTTCTCTATTACCGGTCTATACCTGGACGAATAATCTCGTTGCAGTTATCTCGGACGGGTCTGCCGTCCTGGGTCTTGGAAACATTGGTCCTCGCGGCTCTATGCCGGTTATGGAAGGTAAAGCCCTACTGTTCAAGCAGTTTGCGAACATCGACTCAGTGCCGATAACGCTCGATGTGCACTCTGCAGATGAGATCGTCTCCGTCGTCAAAGCGATCGCGCCGAGCTTTGGTGCCATCAACCTCGAAGACATCGCCGCACCAATCTGTTTTGAGGTCGAGGAACGACTCAAAGCCGAACTACCAATACCAGTCTTTCATGACGACCAACACGGTACGGCTGTCGTGGTTCTTGCTGGGCTCATCAACGCCATGAAGGTTACCGGCAAGTCCCTATCAGAATGCAAAATCGTTACGATCGGTGCCGGTGCGGCTGGCACTGCTATCATTAAGCTCCTTCACAAATACGGCGTCGGTTCGATCGCCGCCGTTGATAGTAAGGGTATCATCAGCGACACGAGAACTGATCTGAACGACGAGAAAAGACAGCTACTCGCCTACGTCGACGGGAGTACTGACGGTACGCTCGAGGACGCAATTCGCGGTGCCGATATCTTTATCGGCGTCAGCAAGCCCGGACTCCTCACGCCGGACATGGTACACACCATGAACACTGACCCGATTATCTTCGCGCTTGCCAATCCGACGCCAGAGATTATGCCCGATGAGGCCAGGGCAGCCGGTGCAGCAGTCGTTGCGACTGGCCGATCTGATTTCCCAAACCAAGTGAACAACGCGACTGCGTTCCCAGGCATATTCCGCGGAGCTCTGGATAACCGCGTCCGAATGATTACCGACGAACATAAGCTCGCTGCCGCCGAAGCAATCGCTTCACTGGTTCAAAATCCAAGCGCTGAGGAAATCATTCCAAGTGTTTTCGATGACCGGCTCGTGCCAACCATCGCCGCCGTCATCGTCTAGATAACCCTGTTGATCTCTTCGATCGTCGTCTCGCCTTTAAGGGCTTTGAGTAGGCCATCGTGGAGCATGGTCATCATGCCATCGTTTATGGCGGTCTGTTCAATCTTAGCGACATTTATGTCTTTCATTTCGCCGCGGATCAACGCCTGGATGCCGTCTGTGACCATAAGTTGCTCCATGATCATCATGCGTCCTTTGTAACCGAACGGGGCGTCGTCGCTACTACCTGGCTTGTAAAGCGTAATAGTATCGAGATTCGGTCGTTCAATGCCCTCTGGCAGATTAGCTAAACTCTCACGAATCCACGTTTTAGTGGCTTCATCCGGCTCATAGGCAGTCTTCGAGGCATCATCAAGCCGGCGGACAAGGCGCTGTGATAAGACCATCTGAATAGCATTGGCAAAGATTGGGTTTTGGCCGATCATGTCGATAATCCGTGAGAATGCCGCGGCGGCCGAGCTCGCATGAAAGGTCGAGAGTACGAGGTGACCGGTAATCGAGGCCTGGATGGCTGTTTTGGCGGTGTCGTTATCGCGAATCTCACCGACCATGACAATATCAGGATCGAGACGAAGCACGGCCCGGAGATTGTCGGCAAAGCTCGCGCCTTGTCCAGTATCAACCGGAATCTGGACCACACCAGGAACGGTTATTTCAACTGGATCCTCGAGCGTCAAGATCTTGCGTGAAGGTTCGTTTAGGGCATTGATAATCGAAAATAGTGTCGTTGATTTTCCTGAGCCAGTCGGACCAACTACAAGAACTAATCCGTGTGGGTGTTTGATAACGTGCTCGATACGCTCACGTGATTTTTCGGTCAGCCCAAGCTTGTCGAGCATTAACATACTCTCGTCAAAGTTAAACAAACGGATGACGGCATCCATACCGTAGGAGGTAGGAACGGTCTCGATACGCATATTGAGGAGCCGACCGGGCTGCATTACCGATTCACGCTGCATATGACCGGTTTGCGGCTCAGTAGCGGCAGTTGAGATATTCGAACGTGATGCCAACGAACCCTGCAAGATTCGATATTTGTCGTGACTAATCGTTGCTACAGGATGAAGCGCGCCGTCGACACGGAGCCGAACACGGACATTCTCGCGTTGATTTTCTATATGAATGTCGCTCGCATTCAGGCGGTCAGCTTGATCAATCAAATAATCCAATATTTTGTCAGTGCTGACAGACTCCAGTGTATCGGAAACCGCCTGCAACGTCTCATTATCACCGTCTTTGGCGATCTTGACGTCGTCATAGTGGACCTCTTTCGGCGGGTCGTAGCGTAGCATGAAATCACGAAACCCAAGATTACTGATGAGAAGAAAGTCGACTGCTTTGCCGTTGTCGTTATAGGCTTGTTTGGTAGCCTTGATAACCGATTGCGGAGTAGTTGATGTCACAGCGAATACATACGGCTGGTCATCGCCGCCATCCTGGAGTGGAACCATCTTACCTTGGTACATCTCCTGTAACGTGAGCACGTCAGGAATCAACGGCGCCGTTTTGGCCGTCGACCGCGTATCGAGGTATTTGAGGCCAAGCAAGCTTGCACGCTGCTGTGTGTTTCGCTCTTCTTGTTCCCGGTATTTTTCAGCTTGTTCGTCTGGCATATATCTTCATGATTGTACCAGATAAGCATGAACTTTTTGAGGCGTTACAATGGATGAAATGCCCGAGATCATCGTTATAGCCCATAATATCCGCTCAACCCATAACGTCGGGGCACTCTTTCGTACCTGCGAAGGTTTTGGAGTTACTAAACTCATTTTGAGCGGCTACACCCCTTATCCAACGACAGAATCTGATGAGCGGTTGCCACATTTGAGTGCCAAGATCACGGCGCAGATTAGCAAATCCGCTCTCGGCGCCGAGACAATGGTTCCGTTTATTCATGTTGACGAGCCGCCGATTGATGACCTAAAGGGTCAAGGATACGCAGTCGTTGGGCTTGAGCAAGACGATCGTTCGATACCCCTTCCCAGCTACATACCACCCGAATGTATAGCCCTACTCATTGGCGAAGAGGTCACGGGCATCTCGCAGGCTCACCGCGACCAATGCGACGATCTGGTTGAAATTCCGATGAAAGGCCGGAAGGAATCCTTTAATGTTTCCGTAGCAACAGGGATTGCTCTCTATGGACTAACGCACAAATCCTGATATAGTAATCATTAGCACTATGAAACAAACACGACGAAATCTTGCGTTTCATTTTAGGAGATTCACTCTCTTCTCGATACTACTGCTCGCATTCTTTATCGTGCGTTTCGATGCTGCTGCCTCACCGACGACAGACCCTGGACGTGGCACTGTCCTCGCCTATGCCACCGAGATGAGCCGTGAAGGCTTGCTGGCTGGCACGAACGCAGCTCGTGCGGCCAACGGGCTAGGAGCCCTCTCGCTTCAGAGCCAGCTCAACAACTCCGCTCAGGCGAAGGCACAGCATATGGCCGACCATGACTACTGGGCGCATGTGGCACCAGACGGGACTCAACCATGGTATTTCTTCAGTCAGGCCGGCTACGTCTATATTCGGGCGGGCGAAAACCTGGCCTACGGCTTTGGAACCAGCCAGGGCGCCATCGATGGTTGGATGAACAGCCCATCGCACCGCGCCAATATCCTCGGTAACTATGCCGACGTCGGTTTCGGTATCGTCAATATGCCCAACTATCAAGGTAATGGCCAACAGACTATCGTCGTCGCACACTATGGCACAAAGAGTACCCCACCACCTGCTCCTACACCTGCCGCACCGACCGCTCCTGCTGCGCCAGCAGCACCACAAACACCTGCACCAGCGGCTGAAACGCCAGCGGAAACCACAGCGCCTCCCGAGGAAGTAGCTGAGCCAGAAGTAGCAACACCTGTGAAAGAAGAGGAGCCGGAGACCAAACCGCAAGATGAGATAGAAACGACTGCAAGCCCCGTCAGTACCGCTGAACCGACGACAATATCGGTACTTAGCATGCTTTCGGCGAGAAACCTGCCGTTCGCCGCACTCACCAGTTTACTACTCGTCGGTTTTGCTGCTGTCGGCTACGTCCTCACTCACCGCAGTGCGTTCCATCATGCAGTGCATGCTGGCGAACATTTCGTTGTCGCACACCCTGGAGTAGATACGGCAGTTATCGCCGCAGTCACCGCACTCATCGTACTCACCACGTACGGTAATATCGGCTAACGATTACTTGACGACGACGTGCTCTGCGCCATAAAGCGCACCAATTGCTGACTGTAGATCCGGTTGAGGATCGATCTTGAACGGCAAACGCATCGCAGATGATTTATCAGACCCAAGTACAAGGATAATTTCACTCTCACCCACAAAATCATTGAGGATTTTTTTCAGCTCATGCAGCTTATTGTGATCACCAGGATCAGTTACACGTACATACAATTTTGGTGGCTCACGATCATCTACCGGTTGATACGTGAACTTTTCTTCGGATACGGCAGTCTGTTTCGGTGCCGTAGTACTCTTTTTACGCGGTTTTAGTTCCTTCATCTTTTTACCCGTTGCGCGGTAGTTATCGAGTTCTTCACCGCTCACAAAGATGAATGTATCGGCTATTATTTTGGCTTCGCCAAGTGAGTTACCTTGACGGTCAGTACTGCTGATTTTGCCTTCAACACGAACGACTTCGTCCTGCAATAGGCGTGACCCAATCTCTTCGAAGAGGCTTGGAAAGACAACGACCTCGCCTTCTCCCGATTTATCCTCGAGGGCAACAAATGCCATCTTGGCGCCGCTCTTGGTTAGTATCTGACGTACTGAGCCGATAACCCCGCCAACAACAACCGCCTTTTTGTCGTGCTCAGGCTTGAGACTCGCGAGCGGCACGGTCTGCTCCTCGAAATAGGTATCGTACTTGTCGAGTGGGTGAGCACTGAGGTACAACCCGAGCAGCTCACGCTCCCACTGAAGGCGCTCCTTTTCGCTATGGGGTTGTGGTGCCACCTCGAGCTTAATCTCTGGTGCCTCAACGACTTCTGCTAAGCCACCGAACAAATCAGCCTGATTCGTCGCACGCTCACGTTGCAACTTCGAGGCGTAGGCGAGGATCGTATCGAGATTAAATAGGATGTCCGAACGGTCGCCGAGTCGATCGAACGCACCTGCCTTGACGAGTGACTCCCAGGCTTTGCGGTTGACACTCCTTGTGCTAACTCGCTGCGCGAAATCCGCCACACTCTCGAACGGACCATCCTCACGCGCGCGAAGTATCTCCTCGACCGCACCAGTGCCTACGCCTTTGACAGCGGCCATACCGAAACGAATCTGGTTTTGCCCACCGACAACACCAAACTCAACGAAACTTTCATTGACATCTGGCGACAGTACCGTAAGCCCCATGTGCTTGCACTCGCTGATTTCAATCGCAAGTCGCTCCGTGTCATCGAGGTCGCTCGTCATCACCGCAGCCATGAAGGCATCAGGATAATGAGCCTTCAGATATGCTGTCCAGTATGCAATCAGGCCGTAACATGCGGAGTGTGACTTGTTAAAGGCATAGTCAGCAAAGCCAAGAATGTCTTTCCAGATCTTCTCAACCACATGCTGCGGAACGCCATTTTTGACTGCACCATCGATAAACTGCTTGCCCATTTTAGCCATTACCTCGGGAATCTTCTTACCGATACCCTTTCGGAGCGTGTCGGCCTCGCCGCCCGTGAAGCCCGACATTTCCTTGCTCATCTGCATCACCTGCTCCTGGTAGACGATGACACCGTAGGTCGACTCCAGCGCGTTTTTTGTGAGCTCATGTTCGTAGGTAATCTTTTCCAAGCCGTTCTTTCGCTTTACGAACGAATCGGTCAGCCCTGCTCCTAGTGGTCCAGGCCGGTACAATGCGCACATCGCGATGATGTCCTCAAATTCTGTCGGTTTCAAGTCCTTCAGGTAGCGCTTCATACCAGATGATTCAAGCTGGAATACGCCCGTTGTCTCACCGCGTTGTAAGAGCTCGAATGTCTTTAGGTCATCGAGTGGAATATTACTGAGTGCAATCTCTGTTTTATAAACCTTGCGAATAATACGCAGTGCGTTATTGATGATACTGAGGTTTGATAGACCGAGAAAGTCCATCTTAAGCAGACCAAGATCCTCGATCGGCCCCATTGGGAACTGCGTTGCCACGACGCCTTTTTGTGCCATCTCAAGAGGTGCAAACTTGACGATATCGTCCGGTGCAATCACCACGCCAGCTGCATGTACACCGTGGCTTCGAATCGTTCCCTCGAGCCGAATCGCAAAGTCAATCACCTGCTTTGCGGTCGGGTTTGCTTCGTACTCTTTTTTGAGATCAAGGTCTTCTGCCACACTGACCTTGAGTGGAATGTGCCGACCTTGGACTGGTGCAGGAATCAGCTTGGCGAGACGGTCGGCGTCGCCGTATGGAACCTGAAGTACCCGAGCAACATCTCGTACTGCTGCACGCGCAGCCATCTTGCCGAACGTCGTGATGTTTGCGACGCGCTCTTTACCGTACTTTTCAACACAGTACTGGATCACCTCATCACGACGGGTGTCTTGGATATCGATATCGACGTCAGGCATGCTGATACGATCTGGATTGAGGAAACGCTCAAAGAGCAAATCGTATTTAATCGGATCAAGCTCGGTAATATTCAATGCATAGGCAATGATGGAACCAGCTGCCGAGCCACGGCCTGGCCCAAAGATGATGCCGCGATCCTTTCCCCAATTGATAAAGTCGTGGATGATCAAAAAGTAGCCGTTAAAGCCCATGTTTTCGATAACGCTCAGCTCAAAGTCAGCACGAGTCGTGATATCATCCTCGAGCAGCTTTCGTGTATCCTCAATAGACAGTTCGTGCATTTTCGCATGCTCAACACCGCCGTAACGCCACGCTAACCCCTGCCAGACCAGCTTGTCGAGATATGTTTTTTCCGTGTCACCCTCAGGAACCGGAAAAGTCGGAATCAAGATTTTGCCAAACTCAAGGCTGACGTTACAGCGATCAGCGATTTGTTTGGTATTAGTAATGATCGACGGGTGCTCGTTACCCCAACGATCGATAATGTCTTCTGGGTCAGTAACATGAAGGTGAAAGTCTTTGAGACTCATCCTATCCTCGTCGCTCAGATATGAGCCTGTGCCAACACAAAGTAAGATCTCGTGAGATTGCTGGTCAGCCTCGCTCAGATAGTGCGCATCACTGGTCACGACACACTGAATGCCGAGTTCCTTGCCAATCTTCAGAACACCCTCGTTTATGGTCTGCTGCACATCCCACTCATTGTGATCCTGAATCTCGAGATAATAACGATCGCCAAACACACCCTGGTACCACGCGGCAATTCGCTTCGCCTCATCATAGTTTCCACTCTTTAGGTTTTCGCCAATCTCACCACCTGCGCAGGCGCTGAGGGCGATCAGACCCTCGTTATACTGCTCAAGTAGGTTATGGTCGATACGCGGTTTATAGTAGACACCCTCGAGATTAGCGATTGAGCTCAGCTGCATCAGGTTTTGATAGCCTGTATTGTCCATTGCCAGCAGAATGAGATGATAGCGAGCCTTGTCCTTGGCCGGATCGCGATCATGAATAGTGCGCGCCGCCACATACGTTTCAATACCGATAATTGGCTTGATGTCCTGATCTTTGCAGGCTTTATAGAACTCGATAGCACCCGAGAGTGTGCCATGATCAGTCATCGCCACCGCACTCATGCCTAAATATTTAACACGATCAACCAGTTCCTCGACTTTCGTGAGACCGTCGAGCAAACTGTGGTGAGTATGATTGTGGAGATGAACGTAGTCAGAGGCAACGAGCCTCACTGCGGCCACCTTGTTTCCCCCGCTTGCCATATCCATCTAGTATAGCAGCCGGAAGACTCTATTGATCGGTATTGTCGGTGGTTTCCTCGATAGAGTTTTGAGTAGTTTCGAATAGTTCACCGAGAACTGGGACGTTCACAAATAGTGATAACGTCCAAACAATAAGCGCCACGATGACCGTTCCGCCGATAACACTCCCAAGTCCAAAAAAGATACCTCGTACGAAATTAACTTTGTAGATGCGTTTACGATCACTGTAGATGTCGTGAAATAACTCGTCGAGCGTATCACGTTTAGCCTTCATATCCTTCGTGGACGTACGACGTTGTTCACGCTTTGCGAAGAAAGCTTTGATTCGCTGCATCATCATACCCATCCAGCTAAGCTACTTACGAAACTTTTTTAGCTGATCCATCACAAGTTTCGTGATGATGGCCGGAGAGGTAACTTTGCCAACACTTGTCGCAATTGAATTGATTTGGTCAGCGGCTGACTGCGCCGTTGAAGTGACATTCTGGATTTGCTTCGTCACGCGTATCAGCAGTATCACCAGAATGATGGCAAGTAACAGAAAGAGAGCGAGAAATGATGAGAGGATGATAACGAGAATTTCCATTGCGTCCATAAGGGCTCCTTTGTAGTTTCGTGACGTTCGGCTGTTATGTTTTTATTATACCAGCCCCGTTAAGTCATTTGATACGTTCATTGATGAGTTTCGTCGCTAGACCCGGATTTGCCTGACCATGCGACTGCTTCATAACCTGGCCGACCAGATAACCAATTGCCTTTTCATTGCCGGCTTTGATATCTTCAACCGCTTTTTGCGACGATGGGTCGGCAAGTACTGTTTCTACGATAGCAATGATTGCACCGACATCACTGACCTGAATCAAGTTATGTTCAGAAGCATAGTGACGTGCGCTAACACTTGGTGTATCGACAATAGCTAGGAACACTTTCTTTGCATTTGTACTCGACAAGTCTCCGGCTTCAACCATGTTTGCCAGTTCGATAAGGCCTGGTCGATTAAAGTTCATATCCATACCAGCCAAGCTTTCTTCGTCATTGGGGCGTACCGTACTCGAAAACCAATTCGCAACCTTGGTAGCGTGTACGTCACCAGCTTCAGCCTGAATGGCTGCGACTTCAGCGGCAATCGGTTGGGTCGCCAGTAGTGAATTAATAACGGAAGAGTCAAGGCCTAGGTTAGCCCATGATGCGCGATAGTCGCCAGGTAATTTTGGCAAATCCCTTTTTATTGCTTCTACTCGCTTTGTATCCAATCGCACCGGCGGAATATCAGGATCCGGGAAGTATCGATAATCATGCGCATCTTCTTTGCTACGCTGGCTAAATGTCTTTTGCTTGTCCTCGTTCCAGCCGCGAGTTTCTTGGACGACCTTCTCGCCCCTATCCAGAACCTCGGCTTGCCGTATAGCCTCAAACTCGGCCGCCTTTTCAACCGCGCGAAATGAGTTAAGGTTCTTGATCTCGGTGCGTGTGCCTAACTCAGCCTGACCAACTGGCGCTAACGAAATATTAACGTCAAAGCGCATATTGCCGTGATACAAATCACCGTGAGTTACTCCCGCAAATGTCATCAATCGGTAGAGCTCTTGCACATAGGCACGCGCCTCGGCCGGGCTGTGGATGTCGGCTTCAGAAACAATCTCAATCAGTGGTGTCCCAGCACGGTTAAGGTCAACGAGGCTCTCGTTACCACTCACAGGGTGGGTTAGCTTACCGGCATCTTCTTCCAGGTGGGCATGGTGGATACGCACCTTGCGTGTTGAACCGTCAAGTTGCGGAGCATCGACGTAGCCACCGACAATGACCGGTTCGGCCAACTGTGTGATCTGGTAGCCTTTTGGTAAATCTGGATAGAAGTAATGCTTGCGCTCGAACCGACTAATTTCTGGTAATTCAGCATTAAGGGCTAGTCCAGCACGTACAGCTAATGTGAGCGCCTCGTCATTCAAAACTGGTAGCACGCCAGGAAACCCAAAACAGATCGGACTCACCGTCGTATTTGGCGCTTTGTCGCGGGCATCATTATCTGCGCCGCTAAAGAGCTTCGTTTTCGTCTTCAGCTGAACATGACACTCGATACCAATGGTTGGTTGGTAGCGTTCTGTAATAGACTTTAGATTCATTACAGCGCCCCCAAATCAATCAAGGCTTGTTTAAAAATCTTAAGTGCTTCGTTAGCTTGTCGCTTCGTGACCGTCACACCATCATCGTGGGCGATACGGTTGCGTAGCTTATGAGCACGCCAAACGTTATCAATATTGCGTATGTGTGGCCCCGCATTCTTGAGACGCTCTCCCATCGTCGCACCAGACACGCCACGCTCTTTCAATGCAGAATCGAGGAGTTTGTCTGCACTCATGATGGCAAACTGCCAACTCTCAGGTGTGGCGTTGGAGCCCTGGGTAATAGCGAGCCAGCGGGACCGGTACTTTTCCGGGTCAAGCGGGCGACCACTGCGGCGGGTCAGTGAAATAAATATCAACAGTGCGATACCGATAACGACTACAAAAATGAACATCGTCAAAACGAGACCGTTCACACCGAAGCTCCTTCGATAACACTGGCAAATGCCATCACGGTCGTGTCGCTGCCGCGCGCACCGATGATTTGAAAACCAACCGGTAACCCGTCCGATTCAACCGGAACACTCACAGCTGGCATACCAGTCAAACTAGCTGAAACGGTCATCTGATCAGCGAGATACATACTCAGTGGATCGCGTGTGTTTTCACCAAGCTTGAACGCGACGGTCGGGACGGTTGGACCGACCAGAACATCGTATGTTTCAAGGGCTTCGTTCATCGCATTCGTCAGTAACGTACGCACTTTGGCTGCCTGACGGAAATACGCATCGTAGTAACCACTTGATAGAACGTAGTTACCAATCAAAATACGGCGTTTGTTTTCAGGCATGAAACCATGATTGCGTGTCTCAGAATATACCGATGCGAGATCGGTTGTAGTGCCTGGCCTCACCCCATATCGTATGCCGTCATAACGAGCAAGATTGGATGCCACTTCCGCTGGAACGATAATATAGTAGACAGCAAGCGCGTATTGCAGAATCGGGAGAGAAACCTCATCGACTTCATAACCATCAGATTTGAGAGTATCAAGTGTCCGCAAGATACTCGACCTCACATCGTCAGCGACGCCGTCACTCAGCCACTCTTTGATAACGCCGACTTTTTTAACTTCAGTCGCGCTAACGTCGTAAGGATTCTCAATCGTCGTACTATCCTTGGTATCTTTACCGGCAATCACGTCCATCACCAGCTTGGCGTCCTCAACTGTATGCGTAAGCGGCCCAATAACATCCGTGCTACTGGCCATCGCCACTACGCCATACCGACTAACCGCGCCATACGTTGGTTTGAGACCGACAACGCCCGTGAAACTAGCTGGCTCGCGAATCGAACCACCGGTATCAGTGCCGAGCGCGAACGGCACAATGTCCAGCGCAACCGCCGCAGCCGATCCCCCCGAGCTACCGCCAGCAACACGTGTACTATCATGAGGATTAGTTGTTGGTCCAAATGCGGAGTTCTCTGTACTTCCACCATGCGCAAAAGCATCAAGATTTGCCTTTGCTATGCAGATGGCGCCTGCGGCTTCAAGGCGCTCGATCGCCTCAGACTGAAATGGCGCTTCAAAGTTTTCAAGGATTTTCGCTGCAGCCGTTGTATGGCTACCGAATGTCAGGAAGTTGTCTTTGGCTATGAACGGCACGCCAGCGAGCGAACCAGCATCAATACCGTTATTTAGTTTTTCATCAATCTCACCAGCACGAATCAGTGCCCGTTCTTCCATCAGCTCCAGCAACGCGTGTGCCCTGTCAGCTTTGGCGCGTTCTATCGCTGCTTTCACGACTTCTAGTGCGGAGCTGGATGAGACTATCGCTTTTACTTCGTTAATTGTCATTCGATTACCCTCGGCACTACTAGCGAGCCGTCCGCTTGTTCCGGAGCATTCTTCAAAAGCTCAACCTGACTGACACCATAATCAATTACTGCATCTTGACGCACGACAGTCTCGAGGTCGTGAGGCTGGTAGGTCGGTTCAATGTCAGCAGTATCAACATCTCGTAACTGTTCAACGTAACCTAAGATCTGCGTCAAATCGGTTTGCATAGATGCCACCTCTTCATCGGTGAGCGTCAAAGCGGAAAGCGCCGCCAATTTTTGGACATCAGAAGGAGAAATTTTGGTCATTACAGTCCAGTATACCAGAGGCAGGCCGGCTTATTTCATGGTTTGTTTAATATCGGTAATTGTATCTCGCAGCTCAGCGGCCCGCTCGAACTCGAGGTTCGCGCTAGCGAGCTCCATCTGTGCCGTAAGCTCACGCACAAGCGCTGGATACTCATCCTTTGGAATTTTCTTGAGATTCAACTTGTCTTTCTTTTTGTCGTCATCTTTTTGCGGAATAATCGCACGCAGCCCTTCGTCAATAGCCTTATCGACACCTCGCGGTGTAATATCGTGCTGCTTATTATAATCACTCTGTTTTTCACGACGCCGGTTCGTTTCATCAATCGCAATCTTCATGCTATTCGTCATATTGTCAGCATACATAACCACCCGACCCTGTTCGTGACGAGCAGCCCGACCAATCGTCTGGATGAGCGCACTTGCACTCCGCAAGAAGCCTTCCTTGTCAGCGTCCATGATCGCCACTAAACTGACCTCGGGCAAATCAAGCCCTTCACGCAGTAGGTTAATCCCTACCAGCACATCATAGACGCCGAGTCGTAGGTCACGTAGGATATCGCCGCGTTCGAGCGTATCAATATCACTGTGGATGTACGCTGTTTTGATATTGAGCTCGAGAAGGTAGGTGCTGAGGTCTTCAGCCATTCGTTTCGTAAGAGTCGTCACGAGTACGCGCTGCTGTTTGTCAACGCGATTTCTAATCTCATTTATGAGATCATCGATCTGCCCGTCAATCGGTCTGACTTCGATGACCGGGTCGAGCAAGCCAGTCGGACGGATAACCTGTTCAGCTGGCTTCGGCGAACGTGATAGTTCATACTCTGCAGGCGTTGCGGACACATAAACGGTTTGATTGATATGCTTCTCAAACTCCGTAAAAGTTAGTGGTCGGTTATCCAGCGCGCTCGGCAAACGAAAACCATGTTCAACTAGCACTTCTTTTCGAGCACGGTCGCCGTTATACATTCCTCGCACTTGAGGAATCGTCATATGGGATTCATCAACCAATAGTAAAAAGTCATCTGGAAAATAATCCAGGAGTGTTGCCGGTTGTTCACCCGGTTCTCTGTTCGTCAGATAGCGGCTGTAATTTTCAATACCTTTAACGAAACCGGTCTCCTCAAGCAACTCTACATCATAGCGGGTTCGTTGCTCGAGACGTTGGGCTTCAAGTAACTTATCATGCGACCGAAAATAGTCTAACCTCTCAGCCAACTCGTTTTTAATATTTACGATTGCGCCAGCCAATTTTTCCTGGGGAGTCACGTAATGAGAGCTTGGGAAAATCTTCGCCTCGCTCGGCTCACGGATAATCTCACCGGTAAGTGGATTGATTTCAGTGATGCGTTCAACCTCATCACCAAAGAACTCTATCCTGAGCGCCGATTCACTACCAGCCGGAAAAACATCGACGACATCACCTCGCACGCGGAAAGTTGCTCGTGCAAAATCAATATCATTACGGTGGTATTGGATATCGGTCAGGTGTCGTAAAAATTTGTCACGCGAGCGTCGCTCACCCTTTTTAACTTGGACCGCCATGCCACCGTAGTCTTCGACCGAACCAATACCATAGATGCAACTAACACTGGCAACGATGATGACATCACGGCGAGACAGGAGAGCTGCCGTAGCAGCGTGACGAAGTCGATCAATCTCTTCGTTGATCTTGCTATCCTTCTCAATATAGGTATCGCTTGCCACCATGTAAGCTTCGGGTTGGTAGTAATCAAAATAGCTCACGAAATAGTGAACATCATTGTCAGGAAAGAATGCTTTGAACTCTGAGAATAACTGCGCGGCGAGGGTCTTATTATGCGCAAGCACAAGTGTTGGAACATCGCGCTCAGCAATCAGGTTCGCCATCGTAAATGTCTTGCCTGAACCCGTTACGCCAAGCAGCGTTTGCTCGCGCTCACCTTTTTTTAGGCCATCAAGCAGCTGAGCGATCGCACTAGGCTGATCCCCCATCGGTTGATACTCACTTTTGAGACGAAACGCCATCTCTCTACTATATCAGTTTTAGCCTTGTCGATTCTTCGTAACCGTCTGGTAGTCTGATGGGACATCGTCGCCGTAATCATCGTGCTCGTACTTTTTATCAAGCGCGGCGATGACCTGCTTCACAAGCCGCTCCGGATCAGTGTCATAGATGATGTCGTCAGCCCCAGGCGTAGGAATATTTTGAACCAGTGTTGGTATAAAATCCGCCAGCCCACCACTACCAAGCAACACGCCGCAGACTTTTTTGCTTTCGGTTGCAGTCGAGAACTCGTGAAGACTCCCCATCCTACCGCCTACGGTAATCACTGCATCGCTCGATCGGACCAGGTGGACATCACGACCGACATAAGCCATACCCGTAAAGTTGATGTAGTCAAATTCTTTCGTTGGCAGCCTATAAGCTTTGACATGCTCGCGGTGTGAACTAGCCGGGCTAAAACCGATACTAAGACCTTTTTCGCTATGCGCTCCAAGCGCAGCATAGTGCGGCAACCCGACTGTCGCACCAGTGAGGAGCGTGTGACCAGTTTTGGCGATTGCCTGTCCTAACCTGAAGGCAAGCTGGTGTGAGGCTTCGACGGTTTCACCAGCTGCGGCACCGGAGACACAGATTTGATATTGATTCTTTTTCATAGCTTGTCTACTTTCAAGTCTTCAGGAGCGATCATGTCGTTATCGAGTTGTTTCAAGATTTGGTCCTCCAAGTTTTTATGCCCCATATAGCGCATGAAGATCTCATTCCAGAGGCTCTCCCGAAAATGATAGACGTAGCGCGACTCATAGGGCTCATTGTTGCTGTATGACAAACTGACATCCATCAAGTTAAAGGTGATCGGCAAGCCATCCTCTGCCATCTCGCCAACGTAATCCATATCAGTCCAGTACTTCATCTCAGGATCGAGTAGAACGAGCATCTCTTCGGCACGACGCCAGTGCAAATCCTCTGGGTGGACATGCGGCTGAAACGCTTCGGGATGATTCTCATCTCGCATCTTGCCAAAATAGCGCTGAATCACCCGCCAGTGAACATATTGACCGGCCATCTGGGCTGCATTGCCCGGATCGGCAATGAGTGTTTGGACGACCGTCTCACCAAAGTTTTTCTCAACCTGCTTTAGCTTGAAAAACGCACTATAGAGTCGAATCTCGTTGATGTAATGAAAGATGAGCGGCAAGCTCTTGAGTGTAATGCCTTTCATTCGACTTGCATGCATCGGCACGACGACAATTACGCCCATCTCCTTGGTATGCGTGATGTTGTGCAGCTTCTTTTCGACGAAGTGTTCGGCGAGATCAACGTACTTTTTGTGATCCATGATGACAATACTGATATCACGCGTTTCGAAATCACTCGGTTTAACAGTTTTAAATAATTCATTATATTTGTTGAGCCATTCACCACCCTCCGAGAAACGAAGTGCAGTATAAACCTCGTCGATATTCTCATGCTTGAGCATACTATCCACCGAACGGTATCCAAGGTGATCCATCAGCCTTTTCGGCGGCATTGTTTTGAGCAGTCGTTTTGCGACCGAACGCTTGAGCACCCAACAGCTGCGATCAATCTTCATCGACTCAATCGACGCAATGATCTTAGGTACCATCTCGGTTACATCATCAGGATCAGACCCACCTATCAGCTGCGTAACCCGATCGTTGTCATCCTTGACTCGTGATAGGAGAGCGCCGTAGAGCTCTTTGTCTGTCGTATCCGAAGAATCAAGCCCAAGCGCCCTCTTACCTTGGTGTACCTTCTCGGCAATCTCACCAATCAAACGCGCATCAGTACCGCGTTGTCCGCTAGCCCGTTCAAGCTGTTGGAGGCCGAGCGAAAAGATAGGTTCTTCCGCGTCCAGTAAATCTCGTAAAACTTTTGCCATCCCACCCTGCGTTTCTACGATGTGAGCTCGGTTACCTTATAGTCGGCTGGTGCTGCACTAAGGTGGGATGTAACCGCTGCCTTATCAAGCAAGCCAGCCTGAGCCCCTAGTTTCTGGACAACACTCATGCTGTTGATTGGCGCCCAGGTGAGGGCAGTTTCCATCGTTTCACCTTGCGCTAACGCCGTAACGATCGTTGATGCAAACGCGTCACCAGCGCCAGTTCGGTCAAGTGGAGGTGCTGGATCCGGGTAGTTAGGAATCGTCACGACTTTGTTATCGAATGAAGCATATGAACCTTTCGGTCCGTCGGTGATAACTGCAATCTTTGGTCCGAGTGCATGTAGCCCAGCCGCGAGCTCCGGAACGGACTCGAGCGACTTGCCTGTCACGTCTGCGGCTTCTTCACGGTTCATGATCACGATATGCGAGTGTGCATACAACGGCGCAAGTTTTTCTACGCCCCACTGAAAGTGAAATGTTCCTGGCTGAAACGCCAACTTAACACTAGGGTTCCGCGACAGATATTCAACAAGTTTTTCATGAAGCGGCCATGAGTCTTCACCGATATAGGCAAGGTATACCCAGTCTGGAACGACTGCCGGATCTTGCCACTCATACTTGTATTTCTCGCTTTTTACGAGCATCGTGCGATCCGCGCCGTAGCGGAGCACGTACCAATAGCTCGTCTTGTTACCAACCTCGGTAATCATCGTCTCGGTACCGACCTGCTCGCTCTTGAGATGATCGATCGCTTCGACGCCAGTGGCATCGTCACCAACCCACGCCATGAGCGTTGCCTTGAGGCCGAGACGCGACATCGAGACCGCAGCGTTCGGGCTCGGACCTACCGAGCGAACGATATCGACGTGATCATAGGGCGGCTTTTGCCCAAAAGGCAGCGCAAGCCACTCACGTCCATCATCCTCTTTGATGATTTTCGCCGAACCTTCCGGAAGCTGGATGAATGCATCGGTAAAAATATCCCCGATGACGAGTGCGGTCGGTTGACCTACCGGTATTACCTCAGGCTCAGTTGCAGCGAGGGGCTGCTCAGATACATGGTTTGGCTCTGTAGAAACGGCAGGGGCAGGGTCCGATACACTAGGCGCATCGGTTACAGGTTGAACGGGTGCTGACACTTCTGCTGGATCGGCAACCGGAGCTACAGACTCAGTTGACTGCGCGGGTTGGTCTTTTTGTCCTCTTAATTTGTCCCAGAATCCGGCCATATGTCCCCTCTCTAAATTTCTTTTTCTTCTATCGGCATATCATGTAACGCAGTATGCTCGTGTAATATGCCCGGCTTCGCTCCGATAATACCCACGACTGACGTCGAATTTGCACTCGCAAAGATGATTGATTCCTTGAGACTCTTGCCCTTCGCCCATTGGCTCAGAAAGCCCGAGGCGAACGCGTCGCCTGCGCCTGTTCGGTCAACCACCGGAACGTCTTCGTACATTCCGGCACTTACGATTGTCTTGCCGTCACTTGCGCAGACACCGTTCGGACCATCAGAGACGATAACGACATTACAATAAGTGCTGCCATGCCGCACCAACTCTTCGAGTGTATCGCCTTCAACGAGTAGCTGCATTTCTTCTTTATTGAGGCACAGGACATCAATATCGTGTAACATCGCCTTCAGCCGTTTTGGGTCTACTAGCTCACTTCCAGCAGGATTTAGCATAATCTTGCTGCCGCGCTTTTTGGCTTCGTGTATGACCTTCTCGAGTGTTTCATAGTCCCCAAGTGCCGTTGGGTAGACCCAACTTACTCCGTCAAAAGCATCTTCTTGCGACAAAACATCCTTGGTCTTTGGCACGACACCGTGAAAGTTTAGTATCGTTCGTTCACCAGTCATCGCCAGCAGAATCGTGGAAAAGCTTGCCTTGACTTCAGGCCGTTGCTGCACAAAGCGCGTATCGACAGATTCGCTATCGAGCTCATCGAGTACCGCTTTCGACACAGGGTCTTCGCTACCGAGCACCCATAAGTAGCGACTATGGAGTCCTTGACGAGCAAACGTGACTGCGACATTTGTGGCATTTCCCCCAGTCGTAAAGTGCGCTTCTTCGATATCGAGCTTAGCACCAAGCGGTAGATGCGTATAAAGAACTTTGCCTTCTTTATGAGGATCAAACTCGTCGTCGCGCAAAAAAACATCCTGCGTTGCCTTGCCGATGCAAAGAATAGTGGGTGTATTTGTTTGCGCGCCCATCTACTTTAGAGTATACCACTTACGCTTGTTTATACGGTTCTCAATAGGTATATTAGAACAATCTCATGACCGAACGCTCACCTCTCTTACAGCTCGCATTCACAAAACAGTGGGTGCCTAAATTCGAAGCCCTCAATGAGGCGAAGAATGTTTATACCGAATTTGGCTACAACTGGGACTGCGCCGAAGATACAGCAAAGCTATCAGCTATCCTTCGATCCAGACACCCTGAACATGTTGCTAGAGAGTTGCTAGATGACGATCTTATCGACCGGCTAGTAAAACGAAGCTACTTAGTGAGCCGCTTAGGCGTTGTTGCAAATATTAGCCAGCAGATAACGCTTAAATCACAAGTTGCATTCAATATGGTCGTTCCAGATATCGAAGATGGCACCATTTCAGGCCATCTGGTAGAGCCGTTTGTGGGTCGAGAAATATTTCCCGAACTTCATCAAGACTACCTACAGACTATAAGGACTAGGCGTGAAAAAGACCTGAAAGATAAAGGACTCGTTACTTGACGGCTTTGTCCGCAGAACCGAAAGCATCGATCTTTTCTTCGATGACTTTTTGGACAGCTTCATAGACTTCTGGCATCAGTTTGACGACAGCATACTCATCTGGGTGATCGGCCAAAACCTTTTCGAGTGTCTTACGGAATACGTAGCGCATATCACTGTTGATGTTAATTTTGCTCACGCCGATGCGCGCTGCCTCTTCGAAGTAGTGTGATGGCGTGCCTGAGCCGCCATGGAGTGATATCTGGCACGGGATGGCTTCGCGAATACTCTTTAGTAGCTCGAGGTCAAGCTCTTTCGGCACTGGGTATTTACCGTGCAGGTTTCCGATAGCCGCAGCAAACGTATCGATGCCAGTCGCTTCAACGAAGTTTTTGGCACCCTCTGGGGTACTAAAGGTTTTTTTGATTTCTTCGTAGTCGATGTCTTCGGTGTGAACGTTGCTGCTACCTCCGAAATAGTGCGGCTCAGACTCAACAAGAGCCCCAGTAAACTTGGCGTACTCGACGACTTCTTTGGTTTTGGCGACAATTTCTTCCTCGGTTGCGTCGTGGTTTGCCTGGCTGATATCAATGTGAATGAACTCGTAGCCGGCATCGATCGCACGCTTACAGTCTTCAACGCTCGGGCTGTGGTCAAGGTTGAGATAAATCTCGATACCGTACTCGGCTTTGTAGTTGTCAACCATATCTCGGATGTTCTCGAGCCCAATCGCCTTGACCTCACCATCACTGACCTCAACAAGTACCGGGGCATTTTTGGACTGTGCCGCCCGACAAACTGCGATGAGAGTCTCTTGGTTATCCACATTAAAGGCACCGACAGCAAAATGCTGGTCACGGCTGCGGCGCATCAAGTGGCGAGCCTTTACACAGTTATTCCTGATTTCCTGTATCGTCAGTCCCATCGTTAGCCCCTTGTTTGATTTACGTTTCTAATGCGTTCTTAGCTTCAGCGGCAATGTGCGACCCGGTCAGCTTGAAATGTTCAAGTAGTTCATTCGGGGCACCTGACTCACCGAATCGATCATGCATACCGAGCCGTCGAAGCTTTGTCGGATGCTCTCGGCCGAACAACTCTGCCAGCGCTCCACCGAAACCGCCAGCAACTTGAGCCTCCTCGACACTAACCGCACGACCAGTCTTTCGCACGCTTGCCAGTACCGTCGCTTCGTCAAGCGGCTTGATGGTTGGTACGTGTATCACTTCAGCCTCAATGCCATCTTTGGCGAGCAAATCCGCGGCAATAAGACATTCGTAGGTCATGATACCGGTTCCGAACAGTGTGATATCTTTTCCTTCACGAAGCACGTAGGCCTTGCCGATCTCAAACGGAGTTTGCTCGGTCGTAAATATCGGGCTGGCCTCACGCGCCAGGCGCAAGTAACTTGGTTGACCATTTTCAGCGATCGCACGGGTTGCTTTTTCGGCTTCGACTGAATCACCCGGTACGACCACAACCATGTGTGGCAGTACGCGCATCAGGGCGATGTCTTCGAGCATTTGGTGCGTCGCACCATCAGGCCCAACAGATACGCCTGCATGGCTACCAACGATTTTTACTGGTTGCTCATTGAGACATATTGTCGTTCGGATTTGCTCCCAGTTTCGTCCAGGACTGAAGGCGGCATAACTACTAGTAAAAGGTATCTTGCCCATCGCAGCCATACCACTAGCGACCGTCACGAGGTTCTGTTCAGCTACACCTATTTCAACGAATCGTTCCGGATGAGCTTCTTTGAACAATGACATTTGGGTTGAGTCCGTCAGGTCTGCGCAAAGTGCTACCACTTGCTCATTCGCGTCGCCAGCAGCTTTCAGTCCTCGACCAAAGCCTTTTCGGGTCGGCTCCTTGTCAACATCATCGGTTCCAATCTTTGGCGATAAGTGCAGCTGGCTCATTCATGTTCTCCTTTGATCTTGCCATCAAGTGTACGGAGTTTCTTGAGCGCTTCTTTGGCTTGCTCACTATTTGGTGGCATACCGTGCCAGTGATAATCGTATTCCATGAACGGCACACCCTTGCCAGGAACGGTGTGAGCAATGATGACACTCGGCTTTTCAACGATCGCGCGCGCCATCGAGCAGGCGTCGATGATACTCTCGATGTTATTGCCATCGATCTCCTGAACATGCCAGCCAAAGCTCTCCCATTTTCCACGCAAATCTTCCAGCGGCATGACATCCTCAGTATTGCCGTCAATCTGGATGTTGTTGCGGTCGATGATTCCGATGAGGTTATGGAGCTTATTCTTGCCGGCAAACATAGCCGCTTCCCAGATATTGCCTTCATTGAGCTCGCCATCGCCCATCACCGTATACACCCATCGGTGTGGCTGTTTATCAATGAACTTTAAGACATAGGCCATGCCGCTTGCTTGCGACAGACCTGAACCGAGTGGTCCACTCGTATTCTCCATACCCGGCAACCTGGTTCGCTCAGGATGACCTTGCAACCGCGAACCGAGTTTGCGCAACGTCTTGAGCTCTTCGACTGGAAAATAGCCGGCTTCAGCCATCGCAGCATAGCGAACCGGCGCACAGTGACCGTTACTGAGCACCATAATATCCCTGTCTGCCCAGTCAGGATTCTTGGGGTCATGTTGCATGACGTTGAAGTAAAGGGCGGTAAAGATGTCAGCAAGACCGAGCGGACCAGCACTGTGCCCTGAACCGGCATGCTCGAGCATCCGGATAATATCCTCACGCACGGTGACAGCTTTATGTTCAAGTTGTGGTATCGTCAATTGCCCGCTCATTCTCGTTCATCATACCATAAGCAATTTAGCGCTGTCAGGATTCAATCAGCCTGACAAGCTCACGGTAGGCGTTCTCTGGTCGGTTGGCTTTTTGGATCGCTCCACCCACGTTCAATACATCAACACCACCATCGCGGAGCTGACGAGCATTGGTGGCATTCGCACCGCCATCCCAGCCAATTTCGATATCAGGCTTGATGGCACGGATTTCAGCAACCTTACGGAGCAGAGCAAGATCGGCTTTGCCGCCAAAACTACCGAGTGACCCGCTAAAAATCAGGACATGCTCGGCTTTCTTGATAAGCTGCTCCGCCGTGCTTACCTCGGTCGCTTGAAGCAGTGCGATACCAACCGCAATCCCATGATCGTGGAGATGGTTGATTGCAGTCTCGAGATACTCATCCGTTTCGGCATGAAGTATGACCATACTTGGTTGCAATGCAATGAGTTTTGGTAGAGCGTCACTTACCCGACTATACATCAGATGAATATCGGCAGTGATCGACGACGGCCAGTGAACATCATCAAGCGCAAGTGTTGCCGTCGTAAATTGCCCATCACCAAGGTCAATCTGAATACGCTCCGCAAATGATTCGATGGCTGCTAATTGATCGTCATAGTCTTCGAGTGTAGCGGCAAGCACCGTTGGACAGATGACGCTCATCTCGCATGCTTACCGTACAAGATTCCTACCAACATACGGAGGCCAAGCACGATGATCGGTACAAACATGATGAAAATCAGAGGGTCGGTCCGAAGCGTAATGCCTGAGTCAACGAGCAGTTTTGGAACAATATAAAGCATTGCCAGAACGGCATCTGCTAGTGCGAGCACTAGCATATCTCTCCGTTTCGCGAGTGCATACGTTTTTGCGACGAGTACGTACCCAAAATCAAGCAGCAGGAAGCTACTGATAACATAAATAAAGACCATCACTTCGTTATCAACGGCTGCAGCTGTGGTAGTTTCGGAAAGTGCGGCCAGAAAGACAGCGACGGCCAAGAACCCGAACAATAGTGTTCTCGTCGCTGTTCCCCAAAAGGAAAGTGCGCCGAGCAGCCCGTGGAGCGTGAGTGGTTGTTTTTTGACTGATTTTTTCTTCATGTGGTCTACTATAACGCTCGTGTTAAAACTCAGGCAAGTTCATCAAGCTCGCGGTTGCGGCGTTTGTAGCGATCGGCAGCTGCAAACGGTGTCGTGAGCCATGTATCTAGGATCGCCTGCCATCCATCATTATTTTCGAATAACCTCGATGGTAAGCACAGTACGTTACTGTCATTGTCATTTCTTGTCATCTTAGCCTCATATTCGTCCCAGATGACACTGGCCCGTATCCCTCGAAAACGGTTCGCCGCCATACACATGCCTTGCCCGCCACCACATAGCAGAATGGCACGCGCGTCCTCTTCGCCAAGTACCTTGATAGCTGCTCGTTGGGCAAAGATCGGAAAATCGTCCTCCGGGTTAAGCTCTTTGTCACCGACATCCTCGACGTCGTACTCACGTTTACTTAAGTACGCGAGTACTTTCTCCTTCATATGGAACCCGTTATGGTCGGCACCAATAAATATCTTCATAGTTAAACAGTCTTAGCGATATCCACTGTTAACTCAACGAGACGGTTGCTGTAGCCCCACTCATTGTCATACCACGCAACCACCTTGAGCATATTGCCACCAATGACTGCCGTGAGTGGTAGGTCAACGATACAGCTATGGCTGTTACCCTTGAAGTCTGAGCTGACAAGCTCTTCTTCGCTGACATCTAGGATGCCTTGGTAGAACGGTTGGCTAGCCGCCTTTTTAAAGACTTCGTTAACTTCATCGACCGTAACGTCACGTTTCAGCACGACAACAAAGTCACTCATGCTTACGACTGGAGTTGGGACACGTACACTGAGCCCACCGAAGCGGTTTTCGAGCGCTGGCAGCGCCTTGGCTGCGGCAATACTAGCACCGGTCGTAGTTGGAACGATATTCTCAGCGGCGGCACGTGCTTCGCGGAGATCTTTCGCCGGTGCATCCTGAAGCCGTTGGCTAGCCGTGTAGCTGTGAACGGTCGTCATCATAGCCTTGTCGATACCAAAGTTACTCTCAAGCACAGCCATGACCGGTGTAATACAGTTGGTCGTACAGCTGGCGTTACTGACAACATCAGTCACACCTTCTTTTAACTTATCCTCGTTGACACCAAGCACGATCGTGTCGGCACCTTCACCCTTAGCTGGTGCGCTGATAACGACTTTCTTGGCGCCAGCTGGGTCAATGTGAGCTTTGGCTTTTGCAGGATCAACGAAAAATCCGGTTGATTCGATAACTACATCCACATTCAGATCACCCCATGGCAACTTAGCAGGATCGGTTTCGGCAAATGTCTGGATTTGCTTGCCGTCGACCACGATGTGGTTCTCATCGGCACTAACCTCGTGTTCATACTCACCGTAACTTGAGTCGTGTTTGAGTAGATGTGCGAGTGTTTTTGTGTCGGTCAGGTCATTGATGGCGACGACTTCTACATCAGTCCGGTCAAAGGCTATCTTGAAGGCGTTCCGGCCGATGCGGCCAAACCCATTGATTGCAATACGTTTTGTCATTGGTGCTCCTTAATGTTTCCTAAGCATTAGCATATACTCGGTGCTGATTATATACACTCGATATCTCTCTGTAAAATATCCTATACTGGGGTTATGAGAAAACGTGAGCTTATGCTGCTGGCTTCACGGTCGTACACCGACGAAGAACAAACTGAGCTTATCAGTGCTATTAATTTTGCAATCGAAAAACACAAAGGACAAAAGCGAAAAAGTGGCGAGGCGTTCGTAACCCACCCGCTCGCTGTCGCAAGTATCCTGATAGACTGGGGACTCGATATTGATACGGTTCTTGCCGGTGTACTGCACGATACGGTCGAAGACACTGAGACATCACTCCCTACTATCGAGAACTTGTTTGGGCGTGATGTCGCATTCTTGGTTGACGGTGTAACCAAAGTTTCGCAGGCTCGCAGTGGTATGCGTGACCTTTCTAGCTACTTGCCTGCCACAAAAGATAATTTGACGAAACTACTCATCGCCGTCGGTCAGGATGTCCGCGTCATTATCATCAAACTGGCCGACCGACTACATAATATGCAAACGCTACAGCACCTTAGCCGTGAGAAGCAGCTGAAGATCGCGCGCGAAACCCTCGAGGTTTTTGCGCCTCTGGCTGACCGTCTTAACATGGGGCGTGTCCGCGTACAGCTCGAGGAGCTAGCATTTTCCTATCTCGAACCAAAAGAGTTTAAACGCTTACAGCGTGTCATGAAAGACAGACTCGGCAAGAGCCACCGCAAACTTGCTCGCGTTCGACATGATGTCGACAAAAAATTAACAGAGGAATCAATCGACCACCAAATGGATGGCCGTATCAAGAGTGTGTATAGCCTCTATAAAAAACTCCAAAAAGTCGACTCGATCGATGACATCTACGACCTCATTGCCCTTCGGATCATTGTCGAGGACGCAGAGACGTGTTATCGGGTTCTCGGGATTATCCATGCCATGTACCGCCCAATGGTTAACCGCATAAAGGACTACATCGCCAGGCCAAAACCGAATGGTTACCAGAGTCTCCACACCACCATTATCACCGAGAACGAGCAAATCGTTGAGTTCCAGATCAGAACCGCCACGATGCATGATTACGCCGAGCGAGGGCTCGCAGCCAGCTTCCACTACAATGAGCAAAAACTGACGGACGCCTACCGTAAAGGCCATATCGCCGCTATGCCAGCGGATTTGGCGTGGATAAGTCAGTTGCAAGAGGTCGCCGCACAAGTCAGCGAGGGAAAAGATGCTGATCTCGAACGACTTAAAGTCGATCTGTTTGGCAACCGCATCTTTGTCTACTCACCAAAAGGTGACCTCTACGACATGCCGGATGGGGCATTTCCGCTTGACTACGCCTACCGCATTCACAGCGACATTGGTCGACAAGCAGCAGGATTTAGGGTAAATGGCAAGATGGTCGCGTTCGATCGCACCCTACAGCATGGTGATGTCATCGAGGTTATCACTAAGCGCAACGCGCAACCTCGCCCAGATTGGCTTGAGCTTGTCATCACGAGACATGCTCGAGATAAACTGCGCGCTCAACTCAAACGAACCTAGGACTGAGGTCCGGCTGGTGGCGTTTTTGGTGCAGCAGGTGCTGGTGAATATTTGAGGTCCTTTGAATTACCCACAACGATGAAGTACACGAACGGAAAGAGAACCGCGAGAATTACATGGCCAATATCCTTGCCGTATCGCTCTAGGAACTTGTAAAGGACATAGATAGACACTCCTAGCGTGACAAAACCAACGCCCGGTATCCACGTAACCAGGATGCTCGCGAGCAAGATCCAGAACCAGTACATCGGGATGCCTGCAATTTCCACCATCACGTAGTAGTTATGGATAGGCACCCAAGCTGCCCAGCCAGGTTTGTTAGCTTTTTTGAAGAATTGCATAAGACCGAGCGAAGTCAAGACATAGGTCAGTACTACGAACAGAAATACGAAACCGGCAAATGCGCCGAGAAATGCTAGTGTACCTGCGTCGGTTGTTGGAGTCGTCGTGTAGTAGAGCGTGCTGTCGTCCATAAATCCCCCTTACTTATAGATAGTGAGGTCAGTATACGCCGCTCTCAGCTAATTCTCAATAATCGAACTATTTGGCGCGCTCGATACTATCGAGGATAACAGCTCTCGCTGCCGCTGCGTCCCCCCAGCCATCAAACGATACTGGGCTACCCTGCCAATCTTTCTTCCAGTCTTTGTAGTGGCTGTAAAAATGCTCAACAATACGAGTAAATTCTGGGCCGAGGTCAGTCAACTCTTTGACGTGTGACTTGGTAACATCGTCCTTGGCCACAAAGATGACTTTTTCGTCACCCTCGCCGTCATCAATCATCCTCAAAACGCCGATCGGACGCGCCGGAACGACGACACCGTGTGGGACACTTTCGTCAATTACGAGCAAGCCATCGAGTGGGTCACCGTCTTCGCAGAGCGTGCCCGGCACGTACCCGTAATCGGTCGGATAACCCAACATCGTTGCGTTAACACGATCAAGCACGAGTACGCCAGATGTTTTGTCGAGTTCGTATTTATTTCGCTCGCCTTTTTTGATTTCGATAACGAGGTTCACTGATTCGGGTGCTTTGTCACCGTAGCTGATGGCCATGAGGTCTCCTTAGTCACTAATTGCTTAACTTACAGTTTATCAGTTTTTCTCTACAGCAGGCTATAATGACAGATGTTATGCAACCCGTCCCAAAGCTCATCCTGCCCCAAGACTACATCAAGCAAGCAACCGAGCAGATCAAAAAAGCCACCAATCGAGTCAGTATCTTAACGATGGTACTGGAACATGACTCTGCGACCGATACGCTAATTGATGCCCTCTGCGATGCAGCGGAGCGCGGCGTCACCGTTAGTGTGGCAGCCGACACCTTTACATACACGGAGTTCCAGGGTTCCTACATCCCGACGACCTACCGAAACAAACGAGTCCGTGATGCAATGACGCTCCAAAAGCGTTTCGAAAAAGCTGGGGTTCATTTCCAGTGGCTGGGTCGCCTCAGTATGATCGCGTTTACGGGGCGCACTCATATCAAGTGGTGTGTTGTTGATGACACGGTCTACAGCTTTGGTGGCGTCAATATCAACCTACAAAGTGTTAACAACACGGATTACATGTTTAGCGTTGAGAATGAGGCGCTCGCCTCTCGTATCGTCGCTGAACAAGAGCGGATTCTTCGAGCTGACAAGTCAGGGCACGCTTACCGTTCCCACCGATTTGGTGACGACGACAATATGGTGCTACTCGATGGTGGCTTTCTGGGGGACTCAATCATCTACCGGCGAGCATGCTACTGGGCTGAGCGCTCAAAGCACGTGCTGCTCGTTTCGCAGTACTGTCCAACAGGTAAGCTCAGTCGGCTGCTCAAGAAAGTCGATAACGATCTGTACTTTAACCACTGGACACATGCCGCAGACAAGAATCCTGGGGTATTCAATCGCTTAGTCATCCAAGTCGGAATGCTCACAAGTCGCCATAAGACTTCGTATGACCGTAGCGCCTATTTGCATGCAAAGTTCATTATTTTTACGTTACAAGACGGCTCAAAGGTTGCCATCACTGGTTCGCACAATTTTGTACATGCCGGCGTTTTCTTGGGAACCCGAGAAGTCGCACTCGAGTCAACGAATAAAAAAATAATCTCTCAACTCGAGCACTTTTTCAAAAAACACGTCAAATAGTTTAGTGAGCTTCTAAGAATTCACGCATCTTGAGCGCGACGGTCGCACCTTCACCGACCGCGCTGGCGATCTGCATGGTTGCGCCACTGCGAACGTCGCCACTGACGAAAACGCCACGTACAGTCGTCTGTAGAGCACTATCAGACTTGATGAACCCCTGGTCATCGAGCGCGACGCCGGTGTTCTTTAAAAATCCAGTATTAGGCAATAACCCGACGAAGACAAAGACGCCATCGACTTTATATTCAACCTGCTCACCAGCCTTACTCGCTTTGACCGAGTCAACGTTTTTCCCGTCGGAGGCAATGATCTCAAGTGGGGTGGTGTCCAGGTGAACGGTAATTTTGCCTTCTTTAACAAACTTCTCGAGATCGCGCTGCAAAACTTCACTGGCCTTAATGGTTGAACGTACCAATAGATCAATATGTGTCGTAAATCTCGTCAGGAAGATCGCCTCCTGCACGGCGGAGTTTCCGCCACCGACCACAACGAGTCGCTTCTCGCGATAAAACGCACCGTCACAGGTCGCGCAGTAGTGTACGCCTCGGCCATAGTATTCGGCCTCGCCCGGCACGCCGATCTTTTTGTAGTCGCTTCCAGTTGCGATCAAGACGGCTTTTGCCTTCAGCTCACTATCTGTTGTGTGGATAATCTTGTGGTCGCCTTTATCAGTAAGTCCGGTGACTTCACCGTAACGGATATCAGCACCAAAGCGTTCTGCTTGACCCTGCAGTTGCTCGGCAAGCTTCATGCCTTCGATACCGTTCGTAAAACCGGGGTAGTTATCGACCCAGTCGGTAATAGCCGCCAGCCCACCGATAACGCCCTTCTCAACGAGCACCGTGTCGATTTCTTCGCGTGTCGTATAGACCGCCGCGGCCAATGCGCTCGGCCCGGCGCCAATCATAATGACGTCGTGAAGTTTTGTGTCGGGTTCCATATGGTCTCGCTTAGGCGACGGCAGACAGCAGTGCGCCTGGGTTCCAGCCAATACTTGCTACTTGCTCGTCACCAGCGTCGTCGGTAACCGTTACGACTGGAACAGTACGAGCACCACTCTTGGCGATGATTGCCGCTTCGGCGGCTAAGTCTTCGTCGAGGTTGATGACATCGTAGGTTTTGCCCTTCATGTCGAGCAATCGTTTGACCTGAACGCAGTAGCTACAGGTCGTGCGGGTGTAAATAGTGATTTTTTTGGCCATTGTTGCTTTCTTCCTCTCCTCTAGATACCCATTATATAGCGCTTATGTCGAGTTTCAAGACGCTATATGTTGTATTTTTATTCAACATTCGTGACTTCGACGATAAACACCAGTGGTCCGACTGGACGTCCACTTCCGTCGTCGGTACTACCATAGGCTTTGTCAGCCGGAATAGTCAGTTTATAGACACCACCCGTCTTCGCACCGGTCAGGCCTTCAGTCCACCCTGGAATCACCTGATCAAGACCAAATGGCACCGGAGTGGCAGTCCCGCCTTTTTTCGAACTATCAAAGATCTGACCATCGCTCGTCCAGCCAAAGTAGTTAGCAGTCACCGTCGAGGTAGGCGTTGCAGCCGTCTCGCCGCTTGGTTCTTTTAGGGTTTCTACTTTCAATTCCGTCACTGCGTTCGCATCAAACGACTCCGCGCTGTAGCCATCAAGTGGCTCGGCTGCTTGTGTCTGTTGCTGCTCCAGCTGTTCTTGTAGCGCTTGAAGCTCTTCGGCTTCTTTGTTCGCATTGTCATTCATTAAAATTGGCAAGAAAAATGCTCCCAGCGTTCCGAATAACATCACCCCAGCAATAATCCATATGCCAACGCGTTGGCCTGTTCGTGTCGCCACAACTCTCCTCCTCTTTTCAACTCGTACTAGTATACACGTATTATTCGTGCAGCTCAGCTGGTGAGGACGGGACATTTCCAACGGCGAGTTGCTTAATGAGTTCGTAGTAGTGTCCATAGTAAAGGAGTTTTTCTTGGGTTAAAGAGTCAATATCGACCCACTCAACCTCAAACTGATTTTTCTCGGACATGACGGCTGCTTCTTCAGAATCAAGTTGCAGAGTCGGTTCACCGTCAATAATCTCACCTAGATAAACGATATGCTCATAGTAACGACTTCTACTAGTCGCAACGAGACTAATGAGTCGAACCTCTACCCCCATCTCTTCCCGGAGTTCACGTACCGCTGCGACCTCTGGCGTCTCGCCTCGATCGATGCCTCCACCCGGAATACTGTAATACTCAACCCAACTATTCGTTGAAGCGTCGAGTCGTTTCCGATGGAACACTAGGAGCTTATTTTCACGAATAATGATTACCCGGGCGCTTTTCCGTCGCAGCTTTGGCCATAATTTCATATGGTCATTAGTATACACTACCCCTGTTATAATTACTGGTTATTTCAAGCTTGCAAAGGCTGACGGACGAGCATATGATACGAGTACACCTCGGAGTAAACAAATACATGCGCATCCTCCCAGATTTGAGCCAAAATCCGCTCTACCAGGCATATGAGTCGTACAACAACCCACGGCTTGAAAACGACGGCGCCGAGTTTCTGACCGCAGAACATATCGCTGAGCTCAAACGTGAAAGCGAGATCGTACTTTGGGATGAGTATGCGAAACCCAAAGTCGCCCCTGGGGTTGGAACGCTCCGTCGCATCGGTATCCGCACAGCCCAAGGTTATACCTATGACACGCTCGTCGGCATTCCAGAACAACCGGAATGCGCCATTCCTGTCATTGGAACAAGCGCTTGGACGACGAGTCTCCGCGGCCACAACGAGCACGTCGTGCGCAATCTCGTCCGAGCCGGAAACTACGTGTTATTTGTTGGCTCGGAGGGAAGTTATGTCGCTGACCAAGAAGTCAAAGCAGCTTCGCCGATATCACTCGCGAACTCTGCGGCAACTGTGCTCAACTTTTCCTATCATATGATCGCGGAACTTCGCTCAGCTGGTCATGATGTTGACGAAGAAAAACGATTTGTGGTCGGTGAGTCTCGTGGTGGTATGGTCGGCGAGGGTATCGACGCGCTCGCCGAAGAATTTGCACAAGATGTGCTGTTTTCTGACCAAGTAGCGCCTTGTCTACCAGAACGACTGCAATCAATTACCGACATCGTTCGCCTCACGGAACAAATTGCCAAGGAGCCTGGGGAGATGGCAAAATTGCTCGGAAGCTTGACACTGTCTCGTCTCAGATACTACCCACACACCATCGACATTCGCCTCGATTGTCTCAAGCACCAAGCCGCCATAGGCGGAGCACTATTTAGCGGTGAGACAGGCCACCTCTCACTTAGAACACCTGGGACGACCCTGAAACATCTGACCGTCTTTGATAACGATTTTGCCAGTAATCGAAGTTGGTGGGAGACACGCTACATGGATAACCCGCTCGTCCGCACGACACCTCTGCCCGGTGGCCACATGACGATAGCTGACCTCGAGACGCTTCGCTATGTACTGGCGCGTAATAAGACCGCTCAGCAATTCATCAACAGCGGTTCTGAGCTGACGGCGAACGTCTTTGATTTGTCACATGAACTCGCACTCAGACAGTTCCCTATCACCGCCGCCGTCATGAACAGCTACCCAAAAACCGCATAAGGGTGTCATGCTCATGCTTGCCTTTTACCTCTGAAGAAGGTATAACGACAGGCATAAGTTGTCGCACACGCGACGGCTTCCGCACCCTCAATCAGGAGTTCACCATGAGCGACAACAATGGTTGCGCCGAGCTCGAAGATACGATGGAGCAAGAGCCGATCATAGCAAACGACGACTCCATCACTACGGACGACGACAATTCGTGGGTTCGAAAAAAGCCCGTGTTCAAGAAGCAAGAGCTAGTCGTTGGGAAGGATGGGCAAAGCTACCTTGTCATTCGTTCTCTTGAGCGAAGGCGGTTTTACGTTGACGCTAACAACAAGCTTCTGCGGCGATCCCGTGATACCGACAAGCAAACTCTGCGACGCCATTATCGGGTTGTGGTGAAAAGTCTTCTGCTGGTCGAGAACGAGCTCGTTAACCCCAAGCTTGCGTTGCGAATCAGTGAGTTCAGCCCTGGAGACACGGAGACAGAAATCCACGGCCTGTACCGCAAGAGTATGTGGAGTTTCTTGGCTGCACCAGTTGCCGGTTTGGTGGCTTGGCTCGTAGGCCTCGTCTTCTATTGGTTCTATGTCGTCGACCCTGCTGTCCTGCTATCCATACAGCTCACGCTGGTCTTCTTCATTGTGTTGTCGGTAATCGGAGGGCTACACGCCTGGCTCCGCTGGGCACCCTACTTCTACCTCATCACGAACGAGCGACTTACGCTCCAGTACAAGCCACCATTGCTGCTACCAGGATACGTCAAGCCAGTACTTCTGCGAGATGTGACATCCGGATTCACCGCACGAGACGAGAGCTGGGTAGTTAACTGGCTTGGTGAGTGGAGCTTCGGAAATGTCGAATCAGATACCGCAGCGGATGTGGGCGATGAGTGGATGAACAAGATGCGATTCATTCGATACCACGACTTGGTCGCTGACCTTCTGAACAATCTACGCACGAGATGACTCTAATTGAGGAGGTAAATGATGCCCGGCTACAACTAGCCGGGCATTCTCTTTGCCTATCAACTACCGGTTACGAGGCGATACCTTAGAAAGAGTACGTACAGTATCGTCACGGCATGTCCAGGCATCTTGAGATCACGCGATGTGACACTTTTGAGTAGCGTATGCTGTGGGCGAACTGTTTGATCGAAAGATGAGTAGAGGGTTAGAATCTTAGATCTCTCCTGTTCACTTAGTGTTGCAACGACATCATCCACTTCACGCATCGCGTCGCGAAATGCCGGATTTTTATCATAGAGACGACCGCTGACGTTTGCTGCACCTTGGTTCATTCCACATACTGTAACAACCTGATCAATATCCGTCGCAAATCGTCTCAGCGCACAAAGCGCGACCGCTCCTCCAGCGCTTTCGCCAACGAGGATAGTTTGCATGCCCGGATATCTCGTGAGTTCTTCCTTGAGGCGCCTGAGTTTCTGTTCAAAAGTCTCACTCGGGTCCGACCAATGCATCGGCATATGGGTCGCCTTGACGCCACGTCGTCGCCAAAATCTCAAACCAAACCGACGTACTCTATCGTATTTATCACCAAGTCCCGAGATATAAATGATATGTTGGCGGGTCATCTAAACCTGCACAGCACCATGGGACTTAGCAGCCGCTTTCGCGACACGCTCGAGTACGCCACTCATCTCTGCATCAGTGAGCGTACTCGTATTACTCGTGGCTGTGAGTCGGAACGTGAACGTTCTATGTGCGTCGTCGCCAGCATAGATAGATAGCGGCAAATAGCTAACCTTAATGTCACTCGTCTCTTGCAGCGCCTTGTCGAGCGTGACGCGCAGGTCACTAAACCGCACCGTAGCGCTCACTTTCAGTGACAGATCTTGGCTGACGCTTGGGTATCGCGAGAGAGGTTGGTACGAAGAGGTGGTTGTTGCCGTAACCGTCTCAAGTGCTTCTATATCCAGTGTCACTGCAGCGGAGTAGTCCGGCAGCTTGAAGTGCTTCCTGACGCTCATTCTCAGCTCACCTACAACACCGAGCACTGTGCCATCAGTCGTTTTAATGAATGCTGAACGTGACAGCTCAAACGGTGCGATACCAGCATAGTCGAACTGCTTTTCGATCGGTACGAGACTGGCATCGATTGACAGATCATCGAGCAGCTTTTGGAGTACGCGCTGTGCTTTATAGTATGCTGCGCCAGGTTGTGGTCGTTTGGCAGTGTAGATCATTTCGACCAGCTCAGTTTCAACCGGAAGATTATATTTATCCATGTTTTGCTTGTGATGACCTTTGCCGATTTCAAACAGCGCGAATTCGTCAAAGCCGTTCTTGACGTTGGCGTGTACTTTGTCGAGTAGGCTCGGAAGTAGGCTGAGTCGGTAGTACTGCAGATCAGGACTGAGAGCATTCGCGATCCTAAACGCATCAGCCGGGTTCTGCCCAGCACCCTTTAGGACGCGTTCATGCACAAAGCTATAGGTCAGTACTTCGTTGGCGCCACTCACTGAAAGTGATCGCCTGATCTTGTCCTTTAGCTGTATGCGGGCAGATCGCGACATTGGCGACATCGTCCGCTTTGGTAATTCGCGAGGCAGTCGGTCATAGCCGTAAAGACGACCTATCTCCTCGACGACGTCCTCAGGAAGTTCTATGTCAGTTCGCCAAAACGGTGCCGAAACAGTTAGATTGGTTTGCTTTGAAACGTCAACGACGAACTCAACGTTTTCCAATAGTGTGCGTACTTCTTTCGCTGAAAGGCCGAGACCTAGACGATCGTTAATAAACGATGTATTGACCGTGACTGAGCGTGGCGCCTGGATTGATTTTGCACCGTGCGCATCAAATACCTGTGAAGCGAGTTCACCGCCTGCAACATCACCGATTAGTTGGATCGCTAATGCGAGGACATAGTCGTTTTGTAAGGGAGACTGACCCTTATTAAAACGGGTGACCGCATCAGTAAACAGACCATGGCGCATACTCATCTTGCGGATCGCATACATGTCAAAATTAGCACACTCCAAAACGACATTTTTGGTGAGATTGCTTACCTCGCTAGCTGCACCACCCATGACGCCGCCGAGACCGACCAGTCCGTCGCCATCAACGATAACGATATCGTCGGTTGTGAGTGTATAGGATTTGCCGTTTAGTAGGTCGACCGTTTCGCCTTCTTTAGCAATACGAGCGCCAAGCTTTTTACCGCGCAGCTGGTCATAGTCATAGGCATGTAGTGGCTGCCCCGTTAGCAGCATGACGTAGTTCGTAACATCAACGACGTTATTGATCGGCTTGCCGCCAAGCCGCACCAGCTCAGCTTGCAGCCACACCGGACTAGGTTTCACGACGACGTCTTTTATAACCGCGGCCATAAAACGTGGTACGACCATGGGGGCTTCGTTCTTGACCGTCAGTTCCAGACCGTCTCCGCTCTCGAAACTCGGAAGGTTTCTGTACCAGTCAGGTGATCGGAATGCTTGATGTTGAATACCAGCGATCTCCCTGGCCACGCCAAGCACACCAAAACAATCCGGACGGTGCGTGAACATCTTGTTTTCGATAGTGATGATAGTGTCATCTAGACAATAAGTCGTCGCAAACTGTGCACCCGGTTTGATCACACTACTAACTTGTGTTTGTTCATCTGGGTCGAGCTCGAGGATACCTTCGTGACTATCACCAAGCCCAAGTTCTTTTGGACTCGCCAACATTCCGTTACTCATGACACCGCGCAGCTCACGACTTCCGAGCACAAACGGTTCAGAGTCCCCAAAACTCGCCGGCACGGTACTACCTGGCCTTAGCCATACGACATACATACCTACCCTAACGTTCGGTGCACCACACACGACCTGAACCGGTTTCGCCTCTCCGGCGTCAATTTCACAAACAGATAGCTTATCAGCATTCGGGTGTTTCTTGCATGTCAGAACCTTGGCAATGACTGCACCTTCATAGCGCTCACCAAGATTTGTTATCTCTTCGACACCACCCAGTTGTCCATTGATTTTGGCTACAAGCTCATCGATAGGTAGGTCAACCTTGGTAAATTGCTTGACGGTATTCAGACTGACTTTCATATTCAAAACTGCCTCAAGAAATCTAATTTGGCGGAATGAAAATGACGTACATCTTCGATGCCGTATTTCATCATGACAAGTCGATCGACGCCACCACCCCAGGCAAAGCCGGTATAGACCGCTGGATCAATGCCGGCAGCTTTGAGGACGTTGGGGTGAATCATGCCGCAACCAAGCAACTCAATCCAGCCCTCGTGGCTACAAACCCGACAACCCTTTTTATCGCAAAACGGACACGACAGCGCAAACTCGAAACTTGGCTCTGTAAACGGGAAATAGAACGGGTTAACACGCACTTCGAGTTCTTTCTGGTAATACTCCTGTAGGAACTGTTGCAAGGTCGCGACGAGCATACCGGCATGCACACCTTTACTGACATAAATGCCTTCAAATTGATAAAATGTATGCTCATGCCGTGCATCGAGATCTTCGTTACGAAACACTCTGTCAGGTACGACAACGGCGATTGCTTCGTCGTTCTTTAGGCCGGCACGGTATTTTTTTAGCATACGGTTCTGCATCGTGCTGGTGTGTGCAGGCGCTATAAACTGATCACCATCTCTATCGGTCTCGATAGTCATGAACGTGTCGTAGTCGTCACGTGCCGGATGGCCTTTAGGAAAGTTCAACGTCTCAAACATATGCTCTTGGTCGTCAATCTCACGCGACTCTTCTATCCGAAAACCCATACGCTCAAAGATGTTAGAAAGTTTGTCGATCTCTTGTCGCAGCGGATGCATGCTGCCATCCTCGCTCGGTAGCAAGCGTGGCAGTTCACTGTTGACATCAAACGGTGCCGTGACATCGATCGGCGCAAGTGACTCCTCTTGCTCGCTATACGATGCGACCTTCTCACGAAGTTCGTTTCCCAGCTCGTTTACCGCTTGACCGAACGCCGCCCGCTGACTTGGTTCGACGTCGCGAATCGCACCATACAATTGCTTGAGCTCGGGCGCCTTCAATATATCACTCTTTGTATCAAGTTTTTCGAGGCGGGCGAGTAGTGTGTCTCGGACCGTGGCAATATCAGCAAGTTTCGTCATAACGTTACGACAAGTATACCTGTTTCAAAGGGGTTTAGGAAAGCTGGAGCGCGAATACGACGACCGCGATACATAGCAGTACGATGAGTGCCGCGATGATGACGCCCGCTGGTCGGGTCTGATGCTGGTTTTCGAGAAATGCCGGATCAACCTCAGGCTGATCGATCGAAGACTGCCGCATGCGTTCCTGTAGTTCGGTTGCGACGCGTTTCTGAACTTCAGAGCGCTGCTCGTCCTGTCTAAGAAAAAGTCCCATAGTTCTATGATACCAGCCTAGTGTTCGTGCTCATGCTGCGAATGCGCTGCCTCTTGGGCATGCATAAAGTTATGTGCGAATGTCGTCGTGAGCCCAACGAACAGCACGCCGAGTAATAGGATGATCGTCTGGTAATTTGCGACCCGCACACTTGGCTCCTCGTGAATGGTCGGTACCAGGTCAGATGCGGCGATATAGACGAACATGCCGGCCGCGATAGATAGGAGGACTGGCTCCAGACCATCGAGAGACGAACCAAGCCCAAATACAGTGACGGCTGCTAGAACGGTGACGATCGCAGACAGCACGTTTACGAGCAGTACTTTCTTTCGGCTCATGCCGCGAGCAAGTAGCACTCCAAAGTCACCTATCTCCTGTGGAATCTCGTGAGCGGCAATAGCGATCGTCGTCACGATTCCCACCAGTGGGTCGGCGAGAAACGCTGCACCAATAACCATACCGTCGAGTGCATTGTGGAAGGTATCGCCGATCACGATCAACGGCACGGTTGCACGTTGTCGCCCCACCTGCTCACTTTCTCCATGCTGATGGTGATGATGGAACCACCCGAGGAACCGTTCGAGCACAAAAAAGATAATAAAGCCTGTCAGTAGCAGCGCCGCCACTCCTTGAGGCTCACCGCCATGTTCCAAGGCTTCTGGTAACAAATCCAAAAACGCGGCGGCAAGCAACGCTCCAGCTGCGAACGGAACGGCAAGTAACTGTACTTTGCGGACCGATATACGTTTCGAGAGTAACAAAATACCACCCACGAGCGAGAACAAGCTACCTATCAAGCTCGCCGCGATCAATAACAGCCATTCATTCATTTTTTAGATACCCCTCGTCTCATTTGCAAATTTCTACCTTTATTCTGTTCGTGCTATACTTCGCATTATACCTAACTTTCAGGAGGAGTAGTCATGGCTCAGAAGGCCAAAACATCAACGAAAACTAAAACGACGCGTACCGCCGCGACAAAAACCGCATCAAAGCGGGCAGCAGCGAGCAAAGTAGTTGCAAAAGCAAAAGCGTCAGAAACGCCGGTCCGTCGCTTTGGAACGGTCACGCCGCAATCACTGGTCGCTGAAGCGATCGGTACCTTCGGTCTTGCACTGGCTGCGCTGACCGCACCAACTGACCAGCCTTTGCTGGTTGGTCTCGCACTCGTCGTGCTGTTGATCGGTATGATCAGCATTTCAGGCGGCCACTTCAACCCAGCTGTCACCTTCGGTCTCTGGGCAATGAACAAGCTCGAAGCAGTCAAAGTACCATTTTACTGGCTCGCTCAGTTCATTGGTGCCCTTGGTGCCTTCATGGTTGTTGGTGTCTACAACGGCAACGGCTCGAATCTTGATCTCAGCAGCTTCGGTGTCTGGGACTGGCGTATCTTCTGGGTCGAGTTGCTCGGTACCGCTCTTCTCCTCTTCGGCCTGGTCGCAACGCTCAAGAACGTCGGCAGCGTCATCGGCCGTGCTGCCGGTATCGGCGTATCGCTCACAGTCGGTCTGGTAGTTGCAGGTGGACTACTGACTCTGAACGCAACCCGCGAGCAAACTGCTGTCCAGGGTGGTGAAGCAACGACCGTTTCGCAGACCTTCGGCGCACAGGGTGCAGCGCTAAATCCTGCAGTCGCCCTCGCACAAACCGAGCGTGACGTTGATGCAATCAACCAAAGTATTAGCGGCAATAGCGCAGGTACGACCGAGCAAAAAACACCAAGCCACTTCACAGTCTCAGTCATACTTGGAACGCTCGTTGGTGCAGCACTAGGCACAAACCTTTACCTGCTCCTCACTGGTCTTTCTTGGAAGAGCCGTACTCTCTAGAGCACTGTTTCAATAAAATAAAAACTCCGCTGGTCCGCGGAGTTTTTATTTTCGGTCAGTCAGCCTGTGGCTTATCGACCAGTAACGGTTCAACACCTGGACTTGTATCGGCAATCTTTACGATGTCTTTATCCACCTTGCCAAGCTCTTTGTGTGCGGTGTTGAAATGATTAACCGTTGTCCCGAGGCTAGCGCCGAGCTTCTGCATATATGTTTCATGAGCACTGAGATGCCGTCCCAGGTCACCAACCCGCTTTTGAATCTCTTTGGCCTGGTCTTCGATTTGAAGGCTCTTAAGCCCTTGCATAACCGTCTGCAGGTACGCGAGAAGCGTTGTGGGACTCACGATGATGACCTTTTTATCAACAAAGGCATACTCAATCAAATCACGTGAACTTGCTCCAGATGCTCCTACATTGTTGACGAGCAAGTCATAGTAAATCGCCTCGCTTGGTATGAACATGAACGCATAATCGAGTGTGTTTTCATCAGGACGGATATATTTGCTGGTTTCATCAATCCTGGTTTTGAGGTCTGATTTGAATATCCGGACCAACGCCTCACGCGCAGTTTTGTTCTTTTCCTCTATGAGCCGGTTGTAGTTCTCGAGCGAAAATTTGCTATCGATTGGTAAGATACGTTTTTTATCCAGCTTGATGATTGCGTCAACGATCTTGCCATCTTTGAACGAGTACTGTGTCTCGTAGATGTGTGGTGGCAAGACATTGGCGAGTACGGTATCGAGATAATATTCCCCGAGACCTCCACGCTGCTTTGGGTTTTGCAGAATGTTCTGTAGGGTCTTTAACTCATCAGCAACGTCAACCACCCGTCGATTCGTTTCATCCAGCTTCGTCAGCCGTGTCGTCACATCTGCAATCATTTTCGCGCTCTCGCTCAGCTGCTTTGTGAGCGTGTCACGCATCATCGCCTGATTTTTATCAAGCCGATCACCGACGGTCTGTTGTAGATTGTCTTTGAGCGCAGTGACGTTTCGGTTGAGCTCGATCATATCCTGCTTGAGCAGTGAGTTTGCACCGTCATCGGTTTTAAACCTACTTAACTTTGAATTGAGTAGCCACAACATCAAACCAAAACCAAGCACCACGATGACGACGAGAGTAAGTAAGACAATATCCATATGCCTATTTAGTATACCTTGCGGCTCAGGAAAGCATCAGCACAATCCTCGAGAGGACTGCGACGATCAGCGTGAGAATGAGCGCGAGTAAAAAGCTAGGCAATCGTGCGATCCACCCAAAGACGGCGAACGCAGCACCGAACAAGACAGCCTGCCATACCAAACCAACGTACCACTCCATACCCCCAAGCCAACCATGTGCGCCCCAGAGCGTCACAAGTGTCGCGAGCACCACGAGCAGGGGTCGGTACACCGCGAGGCGTGCTAGAACGGCCGTAGCTGCAGCGAGCACGATAACATGAGCGCCAATCCAAGCGATCGTACCACCGCTCCGGCACACGCTATAAGTTTCGGCTGAACGACAAAACACGGGATCAATAAAGAAGTTAGCTATACCAAGATACAGTAGCCAACCGACAGCTCCTGTGATAACGCCGATCAATACAAGTCTGACGATAGCTAGGACGTCTAGTGGATACGGGTCATAGGCGGGTGCGGTCTGTTTAGCCACTTCACTCATAGATATATGATGATTATTTCGTGCTAATTTGTCAATTTTCTGTACCAAACTGCTCCGATGAGTCCGGCAAATACGCCACCGATCACATCGAACGGCGTATGCACGAGTGCGACGACTCGTGCGACGCACATGATAACGAGCAGGACCGCGAGAAGTACTGTCAGCCACTTCTTTTTCGTCACAGCATAGACGGCCACAACCATGACCGTCGCAAGCAGTGCGTGGTCAGACGGAAAACCCGGGTTGTCAATATAGGCAGCGCCTGGAGCCATGCCTTGTTCCAAAAATGGTCTCGCTACTTCGGGCTGATACATAAGACTCAAAATCTTGCCAGCAAGCAGTGACGTCAACGCAGCCATAACGATAACGGCGGCCATCTTCCAGAACGCACTTCGTATCGAGAGCAGGACGGTGACTACGGAGATGAATACTATGACGATCAGCAGACCATCGGCAGCTAGCCTAACGACGAGATCCACGAGACTGCTCCTGGCGTTGTTTCAAAACTGAGCTAGAGATTGCAGCCGCGATGATAATAACCCCCAGGATGCCGGCGACAAATTCAGAAACGTGCCAAAAGATACCGAGTAGCAGAACAGCTGCGAGCATTCCGATCGTATAGTGTGCACCGTGCTCGATATAGCGATACGCCCCTAACACATGCCGCCGCACCATAAAGATCGTCAATGACCGAACCCAAATCGCGCCAACCCCCAAACCAATAGCAATCAAAACCACGTCCTTCGTGACCGCAAACGCACCGATGACACTATCGAGACTAAAGCTTGCATCGAGCACTTCAAGATACAAGAACGCCGTAAAACCAGCGAGACCCGTCCGTGCTGCTACCTTTGCGGTGCTCGTGTCATCCTCTTTTCGGCTGAACAATTCAGCCAGCCCATGAACAAACAAGTACGTCACGATACCACAAAGACCGGCGACAAAGGTTTCGAGTTTGTGGTCATTCATTGGCAAGACAGAGAGGATGACGAGCACCGCAAAACTTGTGAATCCATACGCCCACCAACGACCGATTCGCTGCAGCGGCTTCTCGATGATATCGATCCAGCGGACTTTTCTAGATGCATCGAAAAAGAAATGGAGGCATAACATCAGCAGGAACATGCCACCGAATGCTGCAATGCTGACGTGCGCATCGCCTAGCTCGGCAGCATATCGCTCAGGATCATTCAGAGCGAGATTGACGACCTCATCCCATGGCAAACCTGCAGTCAGCATGACGACCAATATCGGAAAGACGAGGCGCATACCGAACACCGCGATAAGAACACCTATCGTCAAGAACATCTGCTGCCAGAACCGACTCATCGTCATCAGCACCCTTGCATTGACGATGGCGTTATCAAAACTGAACGTCACCTCGACGATGATGAGTACAAGTGTCACGAAGGCTGCCTGTGGACCAAGGTAGTAAAAAACAGCAATCAGTGAGAGTAGTGTCAGTATGCCCGAGACGGCGAAGATACGAACGGGGTGATGTGCCTGGAGCATGCTACGCATGCAGGCTATTATACGCTAAGTACGAGCGGACGAGACACGGCATTTGTCAGGCGTGCGAGACGCTTCTGAAAGTGCTCGTCGATCTTGCGCTCACTCCAGCCTCGACGTCGTAATTCCTCTTTGAGTTTGCCGGTCACCGCTGTATAGAATGATAGTTTATCCCTAAAGCCATGCTTTTTCACGACCGTACTCAGTGATTTCACTTTCAACTGCTCACGAAGCTCGTCAGCGCTGATGCCAAGGACGCTGGCACGAAGCTCGTGTTTGCGATCGTGGTGTTGATAAACCCGCTCCAGGCGTTTGAGTCGTTGCTTGTCATCTGTCTTGTGATCCGCAAGTACGGCAACGTTGAGTGACGCAAGACTCATCATGCCCACCAGTACCAGCGTTGCAAGCGTGTTGGTTGCGATTTTTTTCATAGGACTATCCCCCTTGTTTACGTGTTATGTTTTATCGGAGATGGTGGTACTTTCAGTATAAACCCATGAAAATCGTGAAAAGAAAGTGCTTTTGGCAACATGGCAGCAACGGTATGATAGCTACATGGGCAGGAAAAGAAAAAGGTTCAAACCAACTCGTGTCGACTACATCGCGGCATGTCTATCACTCCTGACTATCCTGGGTGCATTTTTTACGATCGTACCAGTGTGGACCGCATTGACCGCAGGACTTGCCGGACTCAGCGTGGTCATATTTGTAATAGCCCTCATATTGCTCGCTGTCATATTCTCACGAGCTAACAAGCCTCTCCGGCCTATATTGGTTGCTGCTCTCTGCGCTGGAGCTCTCGGTCTTATCGTGCCCCAAGCTGCATATATCCGAACCGCCATGCACACAGGTGCGCGGCTCAGCTTCAATATGATTGACTACGTCGAATTTTCAGGTTCGACCGATCTGCCAGCTACAAGAGAATACGTCTATAAAAGTCTTCCCGACCGATCGCTGATGCTTGCCTTTTACGAATCTAAGACGCCAGGCAATCGTCCGCTCGTCGTACTTCTTCATGGTGGTGCGTGGCGCTATGGGAATCACCATGAGACAGGTCAGTGGCCAACGGTACTCACGGATGCTGGATACGATGTCGCAAGTGTTGAGTACCGACTCTCGAACGACGAGTATCATACTTGGCAGGACGCCCCGGCTGACGTCCATGACGCAATCTCCTATCTTCGAGCTCACGCCGAAGAGCTATCGGTCGATGCAGACGCTATCCACCTGTTCGGTCAATCGGCCGGCGGCCACCTCGCATTGCTCGAGGCGTATCGGTTCCATACCGTCAGATCGGTTACAGCGCTCTATGCCCCTATCGATCTCACGCTTGATTACGAGACGAGTCGGGACAAATCGGCTGAACTAGACTTCATCGGCGGCACGCCAGCTGAGTTTTCGGCACGCTACCGCGCAGTTTCACCGATAGCATATGTCGATAATAAATCACCACGCTCACTCCTGATCCAGGGTAAGAGCGATGACCTCGTACACTACGAGAATACACGTCGACTCGGTAAAGCCTTGGACTCTCATGGCGTAAATAACCGAACCGTGTTCATCCCTTTGACCGGACACTCGTTTGAGAATCAACGGGGCGGATTCGCGACACAGATAGCAACACACCAGGTCTTAGATTTCCTCAATCAAAAAGAATAATGTGTTAGAAATATCACATACAAACCTTACGTAAGCGCTTACGATACCCTTAGATAGTCAATGAGGAGGGGTAATTATGAGCACAAATCTAAGTAATTCAAGTAGTAACGATCACGGTCTACCGGTACCAGGTACGGTGTACACGATTCCAGCCGACACACACGCAGACTTGGATCTCCAAGACGACAAAGAGCAGATTTTCTACAGGCGAGGAAGTCAAAGAAACTTCTACACCTACTTCCGCAAGCGTCGATAGATTATCCTAGCGCGTTCTTGGCTGTCACACCGTATAATAACGGGTGATGACATGGGGATTCGATAGACTCGGACCGGTGGGCGTCAAACAGCGGATTCAGTGGTATGCATATATACGGCTATTGTTTCTGTTGACGATCGCGGTACCGGGACTCATCACGCTTTATGTATTCGAGGGCTGGAGTGTCAGCGTGCGAGCTGACGTTGCTGTGGTTGTCATGGCGGTCGCGAGTAACTTGTTATTTTATGGTCTAACCAACATCGGTAGTAACGAACGCTATTTGAAGCTGCTCGCTGCAGGCTGGATCAGCGTCGACATTATGCTGATCGCACTTTTTATCCTGCTCAACGGCGGTATCGAGAGTCGTAGCTCAATCCTCTTCACTGTCCCAATCCTTATATCCGCTGCGCTTTTCGGACGGCGGGGTCTTTATATCACGGCTATTTTCAGCGCCACTCTGTATGCGACGCTGATCACTGGTGGGTACTTCGGTATCGTGACTGCAATGGGAGGGTACGATCCATCGCTCCAAACAAATTTGCAATATGTCATCAACACTGTCAGCTTCGTACCCGCCATCATTCTGGTCGTTGCGCTGGCGGTTGATTTCATCACCACGCTGTTGGCAGAAAAACAAACGCAGCTCACCGACACGATCCGTGCTCTCGAGAATGCCCAGGAGACCGCCAAACTTGGTAGCTGGGAATGGGACATCAAACGAGATGAAATCACGTGGTCGCGCGAGCTGTACCGAATCTACGACATCGAGCCGAGCAACACGAAACTGACCTTTGCACGCTACCTAAAGATGCAAAACAGCGACGATGTCGATTCACACAAAACGGTCATTTTAAACGCGATGAAACAAAAGACCGCTTTCAAGGTCGATCACGAGATAACGCTGTCTGACGGCACCATCCGCTACCTGCACGGCGAGGGACGACCTGTCAAGGATAAGGGCGGTAAAGTGATTAAGATGATTGGGACAGCTCAGGACGTCACTGATATCTACCACCTCGACGTCGCAAAGCGTGAGTTCGTCTCGCTCGCTTCCCACCAGTTGCGGACACCTGCGAGCGGCGTAAAAGCATTCCTTTCACTGCTACTTGATGGACACGGCGGCACACTCGACCGGTCACAACGCAACTTTATCCGTCAGGCATACGACGCCAACAACCGGCAGCTTGAGATTATCGATAACCTGCTCAGTCTCGCAGCCATCGAGTCGGGCAAATTGACCGTGCGTCAAGAGTCGCTCGACCTCAAAATGCTCGTCAAACAGAACCTCCCAACTTATAAGGCCCACGCTAAAGCCCGACGACAACGCTTCACGTTCAAACAACCTCGTGGCAAGATCCTAGTGAATGCTGACTCTGGGGCCCTCCTGATGGCACTCGACAACCTTGTGTCCAACGCATCGAAATATACCCCAGAGACCGGACGGATAACCGTCCAGATCCATACCAGCAAAACCAACGCGTACATTGACGTTACAGATACCGGTATCGGTATCAACCGCGCCGATATGCCGCAACTTTTTCAAAAATTCACCAGACTGAGCGATCCAGCCAGTAAAACAGTAGGTGGCAGCGGCGTCGGCCTTTATATGGCAAAGTATATCGTCGAACTTCATGATGGCCGCATCATGGTGCGTTCAAAACACGGTACTGGCACTACCTTTACGATAAAGCTGCCGCTTTTGCATCGAAAAGCGGTAAAATAGCTATAAAGACCAGCGAAGGAGTTCCAGGTGGCTACTATACTCATTATCGAAGACGATGCCCCTCTACAAGAAGCTTACAGCTTTATCCTGAAGACTGCCGGTCACGAAGTAGTGTCAGCCTATAACGGCAGAGAAGGGCTTGAGCAGGCAAAAAAGACCGTGTTTGATATCATTTTGCTTGATATCCATATGCCGATTATGAATGGTTGGGAATTCCTCGAAAAATTCCAAACCAAAAAACCGCCAACGACGAAAATCATCGTCTTTAGTAACATGGTCGAGCCAGATATCCAGAAGCAAGCCGACACACTTGGCGCCTTCCGTTCTGTGCTGAAATCATCCATGACACCGTCCGAGATGCTTCGTCTCGTTTCCGGCACGCTGGACGCTGAGACTTGACATAAGCCGCTATCTTGGTTATGCTTGATCTTGCGTGTTTTTGGACGGCAGGCACCACAAAGGCCGTCACTTACCTCTGTTATCCACCCTTTATCAACTAAGTAAATCGCATGGATAACGCTGGGGAGCATGCAAGGAGGATACAACTATAATGCGACTCGTCGCACTATTGTTTGCCGCCGCTTTGAGCATTTCGCTCGTTGGCGCCGGCAGCAACGTAGCATCAGCTGCACCTGAAAAAGAAATCACTAAAAAGGCGACCACGATCAAGATCCAACCTGGAGACAGCTTGAGCAAAATCGCCACCGAACATGAATCGACAATCCAACGGCTGTTCGATGCAAACCCAGCTATTGAAAACCCTGATCTGATTTTTCCCGGCCACGACCTCAAGATTCCGACAGCAGACGAACAGTTGACCACACGACCTATGCCCAGTAGCTCTGTCACATCCTATTCGGCTGCGGCAAGCACTCCTACTAACGCAAGCCGGACAGCGTCGGCTACACCAGCTGCAAGCGGTAGCGTTTGGGACCGTCTCGCTCAATGTGAGTCAGGTGGTAACTGGGCTATCAACAACGGCAATGGCTACTACGGAGGGTTGCAGTTCAGCCTTTCTAGCTGGCAAGCCGTGGGGGGTAGCGGCCTCCCGAGCAACTCGAGCCGTGATGAACAAATCATGCGAGCTCAAATGCTCCAAGCCCGACAGGGATGGGGCGCCTGGCCTGCCTGTACCGCCAAACTCGGTATTCGCTAGTAGGTTATATAACTAGTATTTCAAAACCCCACGGCTGTTGGAGCCGTGGGGTTTTTATGACCCCTGTCAAACGTTGCCCTTCACGGTTGCTTTTGATAAGCTCGAGCTATATGACTCGGGTGAGTAAAAAAGGAGCACGAGACTGATGGCGCGGTTGCCAACACCAGGCGCTGATAACGGCGTATGGGGTGATGTCCTGAATAGTTATCTCAGCGTGTCTCTCAACCCCGATGGCTCTATCAAAGCCGGTGCCGTCAGTACGAGTCACCTGGCAGCAGATAGTGTCACGACACACCAGATTGCTACCGGCAATGCGCCGACAAACGGCCAAGTCCTTAGCTACGACGGGACATCGCTCGTATGGATAACGCCGTCAGGGGGGCCTACCCTAGACGCAACAACTACCTCAAAGGGTATCGTGCAACTCGCGGGTGATCTTGGTGGCACTGCGACCAACCCGACCGTTCCCGGACTTGCCGGCAAAGAAAACGCCATCAGCCCTGGCACCTCAGTCCAATACTTACGGGGGGATAAGACATGGCAATCGCTTGACAAAGCCGCAGTGGGACTCGGTAGCGTCGATAACACCCCAGACAGCGCAAAGCCGATATCCGCTGCAACCCAAACTGCTCTCGATAGTAAAGTCAACGGGTACGGCATAAACGACATCACCGTCTCATCAACCGCCCCCTCTACTCCAGCGATTGGTGATATTTGGCTCGACACGAGCGGAACCTAAGGGGAAGAGGCGCACTACGTGTACAGCTTCAAAAACTCAGGTATTGATGGGGCAGGATTTCAAAACGTCATCGCGCTCGATCCGTTCAATGCTAATAACCTGCTTATCGGTTGCGATGTCGCAGGATTTCACTTCTCAAGGGCGCGTGGCGGCGCGTGGCGGACGGGCAACCGTGGCCTCAGTACCCTCCCGCTTTGCAAAGTAGCAACGATTCTCTACTCGCCGACGGTTCAAAATAAGATTTATGCTGGCGTGGGTAACAAGGGTGCAAACGGCGGCCTTGTCGTGTCAATCGACGGCGGTATGTCTTGGGAGGTTCGATCCACGAGTCCGCAGTTCTCTGGTGGCAACACTGGTTCCGGCTATCCACTCCCATCTCCACACCCGCGTTCGACCGGTAACTTACTCGCTCTTGATACGGCAAACGATCACCTCTACGCTGGGACATTTTCCCAAGGCATCATGCGCTCAGATGATGACGGTGCAACCTGGCCGGTGACGATCAGCCTGGGCGTCGGTACGAAATACGTTCGGTCAATCGCTCTCGATCCAGCCGACCCGTCAAGACTATTCGTCGCGACCGCCGGTGACCGCGCTTGGCTCATCACCAACGCGGGTAGCGGCAGCCCAAGCGCCACGCAGCTCACGAACGCACCGACTATTGTGGAAGAATTTAAGTTCATCGGCTCAAACCTATACGCTGTCTGTGGCGCGAGCGGTATCTTTCATGTCAGTAGCAATGGTGCAACCTGGACCGCCCTCAACAATGGCGTCGATCTCGTGACGTCGAAATGGATGAGTATCGATGGCTACCAAAACGGTGGACAGGATGTTTTGGTCGTTGGTTGCGCTTTTCCGGAGAAATTTCCTCAAGGGGGAGGTATTGCATACGCGAAAGCACTGCTTCGCTCCACTGACAGTGGCGCGACGTGGACGGCGATTAGCTTTGACTCATCGGGCGTTCATACCAACTACATCGGGGCGAATGGTAGTCCTGGCACCAAACAGTGGTGGCTCCCTCAAACAAACACATCGATTCTAATACATCGCAACACTTTTATCGCCTCGAGTATTGTCATTGATCCCGCGAACACCCAGCGAATCTACGTAGCGGGTCGTTCTGGCGCCTGGCGAACAGACGACGGTGGTACCAACTGGTATCCATTAGTTCAGGGATTAGCTGCGACAATAAACCGTGCTGTTGCGGCCGATCCAAATGACCCCGCGAAACTATGGGTCGGAAACACCGACTGGGTCGTCGTGAAGTCACAAAACAGAGGTACAGACGTTATCCAAGACAAACCAGGGCCAAATACCGGCTACGACCTGATGGTTGATAGCGTATCATCGCGGATTTATGCCGCATTTGGCCATCGCGACCTCAACCAAAACGGCAAAATATATTCGAAACTCTATAATGCGAATAAATGGGATGATGAACTCATCGATGCACCGCCTGGAGTTCCGATCCTCAGTGACAATTTTGATCGTACCGTCAGCGGCGGTTGGGGCACACCGGACTACGGCCCAAGCTATACGGTCAGTCAAGCTGCACAGTTTTCCGTTGATACGATCAGCGGCAATATCGCACTCGATGGCGCTAACCGCAATTATCGAGCCGACGCCGTCCTTGGTCTTCAAGATGTTACAGCCTTTTGCGATGTTTCATGGAGTGCACTGGCAGCTGGCGGCGCCTCCCAGGCAGAACTGACGATCCGACAGACCGCCTCAAACACATTCTATGGCTGTCGTCTCCGCAATACGACGGATGGCAACGTCACGCTTGTGATCCGAAAAAATGTCAGCGGTACTTCGACGACGATCGCTAACAAGGTCGCTCTGATCGAGGGATATATACCCGGCGAGCGCATCTACTTACGCTTTAACTGCGCAGGGGTCAGTCCTACCGTACTCCAGGCACGCGCCTGGAGAGATGGCGAGGAAGAGCCTGAGAACTGGAACCTCGACACCACAGATAGCGAGGTTTCGCTACAAACTTCGGGAAATGTATCGGTGCGTGGTATCTCAGACGCAAGCTACACCTCCAATGCGACGTACTCATACTACGCCGCTGAGTTCATGCAGCTCGGTACCAGCGCAACCGGTGGTAAGCGCCCTATCGGCATCGCTGTTGGGCGTGATGGGAGTAACGAGCTCGTTATCCTAGCCGCAGTGGAAGCGTCAGGGATTTGGCGAAAACACTCTGGAACGTGGACACAGGTCGGCTCACCATACATGAACGGAACCCAAAGCACGAAAGCCGCACCATTCAGTTGGGTAGCGGGGTCGCCCTATGTCTTTCTATACGATCGTAGCACGGGTATCTACCGCTCAAGTGATTATGGCTCGACATGGTCGCTCATTTGGGCACAGACAAGTGACAGTGAGATGACCGGCTTCGTCGCAGCAGTACCTGGTGACACGAGCACACTCTGGGTCTCTAGCCAGAACGTGCTCTATCGTCTCGACAATGCTGACACGGGCACATCGGTCGGATCAGGTATTACATCGACACAGATAACCGCGGTCCCCCGTACCGGTAGCGTCGCGGTCAGCCATGACGGGAGTACCGTCTTTTGCGTCAGCAAGATTGGCACCGGCCTAGCACTCGGTGAAGATGCTGGCTTGTTCGTCAGCCAAGACAGCGGCGCGAACTGGCAAGACGTATCCGACGCAACCTACCGTGGTGTTGCCGCCTACCCCTTTAAGCTCACCACCGGCCCAGACGGCACGCTTTATGTTGCTCTTAACGGTAATGGCGTTCTGGTGGGTTCACCGCTTTCATCACGTCTCAAGGCGTGGAACGGAACGAGCTGGCAACAATATCCATTCAGACGCTGGAATGGTACCGACTGGGAAACTATCCCTGCCCGACAATGGGATGGTAGTCAATGGCAACAATAGCAAGTGACTGAGGCGGTAACGTAATTTACCTATCCTTCGGTCGGCTGACCATCATTAAAGTCTAGTGTGCGATACGGCGCGAATGAACAGTAGTCACTCGTCAGATGAAACGGTTTGTTCGTATTGGAGTTGTTGCGATCCTTTGCCATCGCTTCTGCCGCAGCAGCGTCCGAGGTCGGTAGGAGCGTCACCCAGCAGATACCGTGATAATCCTGGGCTGAGAAGGTCTTATGGAGTTGAGCCCAAGTGGGGTTATTGCTGATTTCGTTACGCTGACGTCGATCATACATACCAAAGTCAAAACCGTAGTTCTGGGCACTCGGGAAACCGACAGCCGTCGCGATCACTGTTCCTGCTTTTATCGGGACACTGATGTATTCAGATTCTGAGTCACGTCGGGTGTCGTTTTTCTTTGGCGGGGGTGACTTTTCAGCGACAGCCTGTAGCTCGGGTGACAAAGTAAAGAGGTGATCGAATCGAAACGCTATACCGCAATCATTCTCGAAGTCGGCAAGGTATTGTAGCTCATAGGGATTGCCGGGCGTAGATTCATAATACCTACTGACACTACGAAGGTTCGCGTCCATCGGCAATCGGACATCGACCTTACCTGCAGTCTTGTCGGCCATACGGAACCCACCATGAGCCTTATAGTTAAAGCCACGGTAAGCACCAGGGAGGCCAACAGCCACGACCTCTGACATGTTCACAGGGCTTATCTCTAGTCTTAGCGGTTCATTGCAAGCCGGCGCAACACCACTTTTCACAGACCAATTTAAACTACCCTGATCGTACTCCCAAACAACTTGCTGGCTACTCACCGGTCTGATTAGCGCAGTATAGCCCCAAAATGCCAAAAATCCACCGAGGCCCAAAGCTAGCAGACCGCCCATTACAAATAACCAAGGTTTGTAGTGTCGTTGCTTGCGAACTTTCGGTCTCATATTTCGGTCGTTAGGTAGTGTTACCGCCAGAGCGTCAGAACGGCAGAATTGATAGTCATGACGACGAAGAAGTAACTGCTATTAATCCACCAGAACTTCCAGCCGAGCCGCTGGTATAGCGTCACACCAACGGTTGTTGTTGCCGTTAGTCCTAGCCAAAGGACGAGGCCCACCATGAGACCATCCATGAGTTGTGCAACACCGAGAGAATTCAAGATCACAGCGAGAGTGAGTGCTTGGAAGATTGCAGATAGCGCCACGTAGCCGATTATCTTCGTTGCCTCTTGTTCCGGTATCTTCATATGATTAACCCCGGAGAGCCTAGCCCATTGCTTCCCAAAACCAGCCGGTGAATACCAGTAGGTACCGACGACAACATTCACAAGCCACGCGGCGGCTACTGCAAAGTAGTTTATGCCCTCAACTTCTAACATATAGATACTCCTTTACGGGATATTTTACTGGGTAGGGTGTGTACCTGACGTCTTCCAGCCAGACTTTGGATTGTTCTGCCATGATGCAGGAAGCGTACCACCATTGAATCGATCATATTGTTTCCAGTTTTGCCACGCCTCTCGGGTCGTTGGATTGAGACCTGTTTGCTCATCGCTGAGGATGTTCTGGGGCGAAGAAGCATCAACCTGCTGATCCCACCAGCATGCAAATGGCATCTCTAAGTCGTATTGCACTGCTAGACGATAGACTGCGTGCGCTAATCCATAGACGGCGTAGTACGGACGCGTTGTCCCGTCACCTGGATCGTTGCCAATACCTATTTCACCCATGGAGATCAGAAGCGGATGCCCAGCATGTGTCTCTGCTTGCTTGGTTCGATAGAAGGTCCTCAGGAGAAACCCTTCAGTCGAATCCATTTGTGACTCGTTGTACGTCGGCCAGTTAAAGGTTGGATCGTCCGTAGTCTTGTCGCGCCCTGGAGGATACATCGACCACATTACAAAGTCGTGATACTCAGCCGAGGCATGCAACCAATCCTCGACGAGGCCATTTTTCTCTGCAAAGTGTGTTGGGTTTGAGCCTGCGAAGGCATCAGGAAAGCGACGTTGTCCAGTGTTTGGATCGATGTAGTGCACGGCGTCGTAAAGGGCCCGCTGGCTGGTCGTGTATGCCGCTATCTTTGCTGTGGTGTGGGGCTCAGTCAATGCACCCTTATCGTGATTTTCGTTTCCGTTCGACCAGTAAAGCTGAATACCCCAGCGAGCTGTGTGAGTTTGTCCAGTCGCATTCGTGTAATAAAACGAGTTGAGTTTATCAAGAACGTGGTTGTAGACCGTATTGTAGTTTGGGTTAGCACCACCAAGGTTAGCCCCTTCTTCGGAGTAGGCAAGCGCTTTTGGACGTGTTGCACCCGTACGATTCGCAAGTGTCAGCATAGGACCTTCGCGATAGACACGCCACGCATCCCAGTCTTCGGTACCGCCGTGATTATTCGGTGAATCTGAGACACACATCATCATCTCTTGCGTAGAAGTTGGCGGAGTCACCAAACCAAACCGGATTGCAGCTCCATTGGAAGCGGAAGCGTCATTAACTTGTATAACGCTGCCGCTCTTTGTACTATTCTCAGCTTCAAACGACGTCACGGGCACCGCGGCACGACTGTCGAGCTGCAGGTATATACCTACGCTTACTACAATCAGCGCAGACGCAACCCCAGCCAGTACGGGCACTCGGTTTGTATTACCTCGCTTAAACGGACCGTACAACTTACTGAGTTTAGTTTTTATATTCACCTCGTCTCCATACTATTGGGTAGGATGCGTGCCTGAAGTCTTCCAGCCTGATTTTGGATTGTTCTGCCATGAAGACGGTAGTGTTCCTCCGTTAAAGCGGTCATATTGCTTCCAGTTTTGCCATGCCTGACGTGTCGACGGATTGAGGCCGGTTGGCTCTTCACTCAGCTGATACTTGACCGCACCAGCTTCATTGACCTCGGAGTCCCACCAACAAGCATATGGCACTTCGAGATCATATTGCTTGGCGAGTCGTGCGATTGCATGTGCGAAGCCATAGACAGCGTAGTACGGTCGTGTCGTGCCATCGTCAGGATCGGCTGCAATACCAATCTCCCCGGTCGCAATCATAAGGGGGTGACCCGCGTGCGCCTCAGCTTGTTTCGTGCGATAGAACGTACGAATCATGAAGCCTTCGGTTGAGCCCATTTGAGACTCGTTATAGGTTGGCCAGTTGAATGTTGGGTCAGTCGCTGTCGAGTCGCGCCCCGGTGGGTACATGGACCACATGACGAAGTCGTGGTACTGAGCCGATGCGTGTAGCCAATCTTCAACGAGACCTTGTTTTTCAGCAAAGTGAGTTGGGTTCGAACCGGCGAAAGCGTCAGGGAAGCGAGGTTGGCCGGTACTTGGATCGATGTAGTGCACCGCATCATACAACGCCTTCTGACTCGTAGTATACGCAGCGATCTTTGCTGTGGTGTGGGGCTCTGTTAGTGCACCCTTGTCAAAGTTCTCGTTACCGTTTGACCAGTACAGCTTTATACCCCACCTAGAAGAGTGGGTCTGTCCGCTCGCTGAGGTGTAGTAGAACGAGTTTAACTTGCTGAGTACATGGCTGTAGACGGTATTGTAGTTCGGGTTCGCACCACCAAGGTTCTCGCCTGCCTCAGAGTATGCAAGCGCTTTTGGCCGTTGGCTACCCGTTCGGTTGGCATATTCAAGCAGTTTGTTTTCACGATAAACACGCCATGCATCCCATACCTCGGTGCCTCCATGGTCAAAATCTGAAGCCGATGAACACATCAACATCTCTGATGCGGTCGGTGGCTGCACTGCTGAGCCAAATTTGATTGCTACCCCTGCCGATGCGGTTGCGTCATTTACGGTGGTAGTCCCGCCTGACCTTGTGCTATTTTCTGCTTCAAAAGATGTTACCGGAACCGCAGCACGACTATCAAGCTGCATATAAATGCCAACGGAAACAATTATCAGCGCGGTTGCGATACCGCCCGCCAAGGAAATCTTTGTGGTTTTGCTCATATGGTTATTCTTGAATAGGTTTCGGATTTTCGTTTTCACCCTCATCGTATACCTAGCATTCCCCGGTTGTCCCTCTTTACGAGAGTCGGCATATTTTGTTTATCACCCTCACCTCTACCCTAAAGATAGTAAGCTTAAATGCTATTGTATACTGTTTTTCACATATTTACATCAAGTTTGTGATTTTTGCTAGAACGCCCCTGTTCACATTCCCGATTACAGCTACGAAAATACTCCGAGACCACGACAGTCTCGGAGTATTTTCATGGCTGAGCAGGTGGGTCTAGTACTAAAATCAGCATATGAGACTTTGTGATTTAAGTCCTAATGAAGTATTTGACTGTTGAGCTCAATGATATCTCTCAATTTTTGTTCGCTTGTTTCTGAACGAATGCCGTCTGCAACAAGTTTCGATAGCGCAGGTAACAGCTCCGATCTCATCATCTGGTGATGAAAATAGACTATTTGTATATTTTGACCCTCGAGTTCGAGTGGAGGAAGTACGGCAGCAGCTTTGTATGTATGATATTTATCCCAATCGTCTGTTACAGCACTTGACCATGAGTTAACATCGAAGCTAACGTTCGTATCAAGTCCCTTGTATTTTTCATAGGAATGAAATGTGTTGGCCTGACCCACATGGGCAAAAGGGTGACGGCCAGATTTCCAAAAAAGTCTTGCTAAATCTTCATCCCAACCCCAGGCGTCTTTTAGCACGCTTGCAACTTGGTCTGCTTTTGGGAAGGTTTTGCGCTCGTAAAAGCACACTAGCCACTCAACATATGCGAAGGTGCTTGCCCAGAGCGATGCAACTTTTAGAAGATAGAAGCTGCTGACGCCCTCTTTATGTATTTCGCCAGCTAATTCTTCTAGGTATTGAACCCAGTTGGCAGACTTTGCCTCGATTGCCGCTGCTTGAGAGTTATTTACACTTGGTATCACTATCGGGATTATAACAAAAAGAGACCATCTAGGTCTCTTTTCAAACTGCTGCATCTGGCTGGGGATGAGGGATTCGAACCCCCGATCACGGGACCAGAACCCGTTGCCTTACCACTTGGCCAATCCCCATTAGGTTCGCCAGAACAGATGTAGATTGTACCAGAGGTCGGCTATTTTCTCAAGAAATTCGATGGCCGCGTCTGGTCATAGCCAAGCGTGTAGAGCGTGTAGTAACTGAATATCACCCACACCACATTTACTCCTACCACAGCCCACGACGCTGGGACAACGAGGAATTCACCGAGTTGTCCTGTGTTTTCTGCCAGACCAATCGCCATGATATCGATAACAACCCACCAGAGTGGCGCAAAAACAAGTAGCGCACCGCTCAGGATATTTGCAAGCGGGCTCAGCCTCATGCGCAGTGCAAACGGTATCGCGAACACTTCACTAAAGATGATGACAAGCGCCACAAACGTTGCAAAGCCACTACCGCTAGGCAGGGCCGCGTCGATGATAGGAATGAAGGTATCGATCCGAAACAGATGGATGAGCGCCATACCTGCCAGCACGACTGCTGCGATACGACCTAGCCAAACGCCATACGGCTTTACAAGCTTGGGAGGTTTGACTGCTGTCGGGAATCCTATCATGATAGTGCCGAGTATAGCGCTTTTCTTGACGGCGCCATAATGTCGGCTGTCGGTACTCTCATCAGGGTTATCACCGACCAGATAGTACCTGCCACGCTCAATCTTTTCGACACGCTTTACCACCTGTCGCCCTTCGATATCAGCGAGCGCCATCTGACCGGCTCTCGGTAATCGACGACTGACCATAACAATGTCGTTCGGTACCAGCGTCGGCAGCATACTTTTACCCGAAACTCGTCGAAAAAATATCACTGTTTACTGTCGGCGAACAGATGCGCGACATCATGGACCATGTCGGCTAGCTTTTTTGCCTCTTCCATACTTACTGTTTGCTTTACCTGACTAGCCTGTTTGGCGGTCTTCCAGAGTTTGTCGTGGAGGTCAGGATACTTCTCGAGATGCTCCGGTTTAAAATAGTCGCTCCAGAGAACATACACTTGGTGCTTCACTTTGTCGGCGTGTTTTTCCTTATTTACGACGCAGCGGACAAAGGTATTGTGCTTCTCAACATTATCAAGCTCTCCAAGCCCTTCGATCTTCTCGATCATTTTAATACACGTATCAGTGTCGTGAAGCATTGAGTCAGTCTCGTAGATGCCACACGGGATGTCACAGTGGGCGTAGGCGGTCTTTAGTAGTTTCATGTGTCTTTCCTCCATTTACTCACCATTTATTGTAGCAATTTGACAAACTTGTTGTATTTTTACATAAACCACTTGTGCTTTTCACACGAAGGCGGTAGAGTGCTTGTAAGCGATAACGAAAACAAAAACATTTCAAAAAACGAAATCCAAAAATTCGGCTATCGCCTGTTTGTCTCCACCACAACGCTCAATGCCCGAACCCCTGTTCGGGCATTAACGGTTTGTTCTGATTTTTCTTCACCCATAGGCTCACTAGTCCGCACTAACACCTGATTTACCTATAGTACTAGCAAAATCGTACACGTATACGATTTTGCTATTAGAGGTGACTTATTAACGGTGGGCTAGGATTCTTTATTCTGTGATTTTTTGGGATTGTTCAGTGCGCCACTTTTCGATCTCGCCGTGGTTGCCGCTCAGCAAAACATCCGGTACTTTCATACCTTCGAACTCGACAGGACGTGTGTACTGCGGGAATTCAAGAGTCACTCCATCAGAGAAACTCTCTATCTCAGCACTTGCTGAACCACCAAGGACACCAGGCATGAGCCTGACGATACTATCAATGATCGTCATAGCCGGCAGTTCCCCTCCGGTCAGGACGTAGTCGCCGACACTAACTTCTTCGTCAACAAGTTTCAAGATGCGCTCATCATAGCCTTCGTAGCGTCCACAGATAAAGATATAGCCGTGGGTAGTGTCGGCGTATTCCTTAGCTCTAGCCTGCTTCCAGCGCTGGCCACGAGGTGTCATGAGTAAAACTTTGGCTGTTGGGTCGTTCTCTTTGGCCTGTTGTACCGCTTTCCAAATGGGCTCGATCATCAGCAACATGCCGTCACCACCACCATATGGAGTGTCATCGACGGTACGGCGTGGGCCGAGGCCAAATTTGCGCAGATCGATCGTTGATAGCTCGACTTTCGATTCTTTCTGCGCCTTCCACATCATGCTCGAGCCGAACACTCCGGTGAACATATCGGGGAATAACGTGATTACTTGGAACTTTTTCATCTGTTACAGCATACCATAAATATTGACTAATTTAAATATATATGTTATCATAAAATATAGTCTCACTCGAGATGAACTTTAGCGACCCAGGAGAGCTTGTGACTAACAGATTAGGCCCAGTACAGAGAAACCACGACAAGATGACCGGATCGATTGCGATGCTCGTGGTCTTCCTACCTTTACTGGCCATTAACGCCTTTTTCTTCCGGCGTGCCCTGACCATGGACCCCAACGTCGATGGTATGGTGGTTCTAACGCTACTCCTCTCATCGATGGTTGGTGTCGTCGCGGGTCTCTATCTCGTCAGCAAGGCGATGATCAGTCTCGTCACGACGCGACGCAAGAAAAAGTTCTTCCGGTCCCACTACCTGTTCCGTACCGGTACGAGAGCACCGTGGTAATCCACAAGCTCTCTGAAGAAAGCTCGCTGTTGAGTTATAAGACTCCAGCTTGTAGCTCTTCAGGGGGCTTTCTTCATTTGAAACCTAAAATCCCCACGAATTTCGCAGGGATTTTAGACACATACAAGGCTCTCAAACCTTATGGTTTGCTCGCGTAGAGCTTTTTGATTTTTTGATTCCGAGGAGTGGCCCTTTGGGCGACTGCTCGTTATTCTCGCAGTTCAGTTTGTATGTTTGAACTGAGGCAATTATATATCGAGGTCGTCGAGTTCAGCAAGCTCTTTCCGAGTGTTTTTCACGCGGTCCGAACTGTTATCCACAGTTTCAGTGTCGGAATTATCCACAGCCTCGTCTTCCGGAGTGCTTGATGGGCTCGCTGTGGTGTCTTCGTCATCGTCATCGGAAGCACTTTTACTAGGTGCTGGTGCACCTCGTTCACCCTCAGGTCGATCAACATCAACGATTTTTAGGTTGTAGCGCGCGTCGTTCTTGGTACCAAGAGCTCTGAGGAGTGAGCGCAAGCTCTGCGCGGTAGAACCACGCTTGCCGATAACACGTCCTAGATCCTCTGGATCCACGGTCAACTCAAGCAGCACACCCTTTTCGTCGATGGTACGTTCAACTTTTACGGCGTCAGGATTTCCAACCAATGATTTGACGATATACTCAATAAATTGTTGGTCAATACTCGACATTTCAGCCTCTCCAAGTTACGTATCTGTCACTAAATATTGTATCACGCATCAAAAAAGACCGCTCGTGTAGAAGCGGTCTTTTTGTAGGGAAATCTATTCGTTCGTAGCTTCTTCAGCCGGTGCTTCAGCTTCAGTCTCAGCCGGTGCCTCGGTGGGCTCGACAGCTTCTTCTGCTGGCTCCTCGGCTGGTGCTTCGTCGGCAGGACGGTTCTTGCGCAGCTTTTCAGGGTTACGCAGCTTGCCTTCCTTGCTAGCTGGCTGCTTGACCCATGCAGGTAGGTCGACTTTTTGCTCGCTCAGGATACGGACGACACGTGGAGTTGGCTGTGCGCCATTACCGAGGTAGAACGCGACCTTTTCGGTGTCGATCCGAGTTTCCTTGGTGTGTGGGTTGTAGCTACCGACGTAGGCAACAACGCGACCACTTGACGGGTGACGTTGTGACTCCTGGACTGCCAGGCGGTAGATTGGCAGCGCTTTACGGCCGAGGCGTTGCAAACGAATTGCGAGCATGTACTTTCCTAATGTCCTCTCTGAACTTAACGATTTTTATAACAATACCGACGGATTACGATCGGTATCACAATCAGTGAACAAATATACCTGAAAAACGCCTTTGTGTCAATCTGTTAGTGCGCACTATCGCTCGGCAATGGGAACTGGCGAGCGAAATCGGTAACTTCTTGGCGTAACTCAGCCAGACGTCCCGCGTCGTCACGAGCATTGACAGCTTGTTTCATCCAGCGTGCAATTTGCGGCATATGTTCTTCAGTCAATCCACGAGTCGTCAGCGCCGGCGTACCGAGGCGAATGCCACTCGGACGAAACGGTGGCAATGGATCATCAGGAATCGCGTTCTTGTTTAGTGTCAGCCCGACAGCGTCACAGGCAACTTCAGCAACGTTACCATCGATCCCGAAACTACTCTGGACATCAACGAGAATAAGATGGTTGCTCGTCCCGCCCGTGATGAGTGTAAAGCCTTCGCCTTTGAGCGCTTCAGCCAGTGCGGCGGCATTATTGACCACTTGCTCGGCATACGTTCTGAACTCAGGTTTGAGCGCCTCACCGAACGCGACGGCTTTGGCAGCGATCACATGCATATGCGGCCCGCCCTGCATGCCGGGGAAAACAGCGCGGTCAATCAGTGTCGGGATATTTTCAATGTTTTTTTCAGGCGCTTTCAGTGGATTACTAACCGTCCCACGGCTCAGTATCAGTCCACCGCGCGGTCCGCGAAGAGTCTTGTGAGTCGTCGTGGTGATGACGTGAAAGCCATCATCGAACGGATTACGGCTGACACCTGCGACGATCAACCCAGCGATATGCGCCATATCAGCCATGAGCAGCGCACCGACTTCATTGCCGATGCTCTCAAACTTGGCATAGTTGAGCTCACGCGGATAGCCAGAGAAACCAGCCAGGATGATTTTCGGCTTGTGCTCGAGTGCAAGCGCACGGAGTTCGTCATAGTCGATCTCACCAGTCGTCACATCCTTCATCTTGTAACGAACAAAGTTGTAAAGCTTGGCGCTTCGTGTCACTGGTGCACCGTGGGTCAGGTGACCGCCGTGGCTAAGATCCATCGCGAGTACCGTGTCACCTGGTTCTAACCAGGCACTATAGACAGCTTCGTTTGCCGGCGCTCCACTGTGTGGCTGGACATTGGCGTGATCAGCGCCAAACAGCTGTTTGGCGCGGTCGATGGCAAGTCGTTCCAGTTGGTCGGTAAACTCTTGACCTCCGTAGTAACGCTTGCCTGGATAGCCCTCGGAGTATTTGTTGGTAAACACACTGCCAAGCGCAGTTAAAACGTCAGCGCTCACATAGTTTTCGCTCGGAATCAGTTCGAGCCCGTCACGTTGGCGAGCTTCTTCTTGGTGTATCAGTGTTTGGATCGCATCATCATTCATAGTTAAAACTCACTCGTACCAGTATACATCGCTAACGAAAAGAGCCACCGGCTCGGCTACAAGCGAGTAGCTCTTTCCGATGGCGCCTGCCACGTGAGGGCACTACGCCGGCTTCAGCGTGGTGCCATAAGGGAAGATGTAAAACGATCCGATCATGTAGATGCTGATGTGGACCGTGCCGTCAGTCTTGATACGACAGCTTCCCATGCTCATCGAGCCGCCCGCAACCTTGTGTCCGGTGTAGTCGAAGATCTCGAAGCCGTCGCGTTGATCGACAACCACCTCGCCCATCGTGCCGTAAATCTCATCACCAGCTTCTTCGCGGTGAAAAGGTCGACCACAAAGGTCGAGCTGCGAAACCTGTTCCCAGGTCGTCTCCTGAACCTCTTGTACCTCTTGCATGAGCACACCCTTTCCAATGGAAGTATCGTGCAGGATGCTTATTATTATAAACTAAATATCTAGTATTGTCTATTTTGATTTGCTGCGCTTTTTATACGCTTCCAAGGCAGCAGTGGCGGCCTGCTGCTGTGCTATCTGCTTACTGTGGCCAGTGCCGGTACCCATCAGCTCGTTGCCGACATAGACACCGAGGGTAAAGACCTTTTCGTGATCAGGCCCGATCTCTTCGATAACGCGATATTGCGGCGTCATGCCATCGACGCTCTGTGAAACCTCTTGTAGATGACTCTTTGGGTCGCGCCAGCTTTCGGTTTCGAGAATGCCGTCAAGCTTGCTCAAGATGTTATCAACGATGAATTTTTCAGCAACTTCGTAACCCTTTTCTAGGTAGATAGCACCTATGAGCGCCTCAAAAGCGTTGGCAAGTATCTGTTGGCGCGCCCTATCGCTACCTCGTTTTTCACCACGGCTGAGACGTAGGAGTGGTTCATAACCGAGCGCGGCACCGGCTGCACCGATACTTTCGGTACGAACGAGTGCTGATCGCCAGCTCGTCAGGATGCCTTCTGGTTCATCGTGTTCGCGATAAAGGTGGTCCGTAACGACCAGCTCGAGTACGGCGTCACCGAGAAACTCGAGTCGCTCGTTATGAACCCGGGCGCTCTTTTTATGTTCGTTCATGTAGCTGCGGTGCGTGAACGCATCGATGAGCAGTGAGATATCGTCAAACTCAAAGCCGAGCTTTTCTTTGGCGAACTCTTGATACGGAACGGTATCGACGTGATGAATCATGATTTTATAGTCCTTGTTGACGGATTTTCTTCATGGCGAGCAACATCAGCTTGCCGATGTCTTCGTACTCGATAGCTTCGAGCGCATCGTGGAACTTGAACCACTTGATGCCATTCATCCATTCCTCTTTCTTGATGTTATCGGTGTCACCAAGTGCCTTCACGAGATAAATCTGCGTGGTCATGAGCACGAGCGTACTCACACGACGGTAACGGAAGTGGATCTTACCAAGCCAACAGACGGCTTCGGCTTCAGTGATACCGGCTTCTTCGCCGATCTCACGGAGCGCCGTCTCCTGTGCGGTCTCACCTTCTTCGATGTGGCCCTTCGGTATCGTCCAGCGGTCTTTGGCGTCTTGGATCAGCAATATTTCGACGTCGCCCTTTTTATTGCGGCGAAATACGATACCACCGGCGGTCGGCTCACGTACGACTTCGTCGATAGATTGTTTCTTACGGGAAAAATACTTCTTGAACTTGTCGATTTGTCCGTCAAACTTTGGCTTTTGCATCGGCATCTTTGTCTCCTACCAGCGTCCGGTAAGCGGTGCCGAGAACACCGTTGACGAACTTGCTGGAGTTATCAGAACCGAATGCTTTGGCGAGCTCGACAGCTTCGTTGATCGCGACCTTTGGTGGCACAACGTCACCAGACTCCTTGAGTTCAAAAACGGCCATACGGAGGATGGTGCGGTCAACACGAGCGATTTGCTCGATTGGCCACTCAGGTGCGATAGGCTGGAGCAATGCGTCAATATCCTTGGTGTTCTTCATCACACCATGAACGAGGCGTTCGATGAACTCTGTGTCTTCGACAGTGTCCTTGTAGCGCTCGATATTGCGAGCAAGGATGTCGTCGATCGACACGGTTGGGTCTTCACACTGCGTGCGAAACTCACACTCATACAAGCTCTGTAATGCAATGATTCGGCCGAGGTGTCGATTTGATGCCATATCGGTTCTTTTTTAACGTTAAATTACTAAAAACTATACACTAGTTATTTGGCTTTGCCAGTTTCGCGCTTGGTGGTGCGAACTTTGACCGGTGATTTGCCGTTGACAGTACGTGCCAGTTTCAGCACGAGGTGTGAACGACGCAACCCGGTTTTACGAGGGCTGGTTTGCTTCTTAGGTTTACCCATGTCAAAAGTACTCCTTTTCGGTTGATGTTAAACTTGAGGCTTATTGTACCAGTAACAGCGGTGATACACAAGGGCTTTCAGGGGTGATATTTGACAGATTATTGTAGTTATGGTAATATGAAAAGACTGGCACTTCGGTACCAGCGAACCCTTCCCCGCCCGAAAGGCTATGTCATGAGCTCGTTCATGTTCTCTTCGTTCGTCGGCATCATCGCCGTTCTCGTCACCCCTGCGGTGATGACGGTGATTTACGCCGTCACCGAGCAGCACACTCGACGACGTGACAGGCTGCGCGCCTGGCAGGTGACCGTGCTAGCCACGACCACCGGCCTCGGTGCCTGGACCTACTTCTGGGTCCTGCCCTATGGTGAGTCGCTGCTGATTGCCAAGCAGCCCTTGTGGCTCTCGGTCATCGCTGGCATCGTCCTGAGTTTCGTGCTCGAAGCGATTGTGCGCCACACCGACCATCGCCAGCGCCAGCTGGAGGCGCGAATCATCGAGGCAGTACTTCGGCCCTGACAGGCCCCGCGAGAAGGGTTGGCCCCGTCTGTAAAGGACGGGGCCTTCTCCTATTTAGACGACTATATTAACCAAGCGGCCCGGCACGACGATGACACGCTTTGGTGCGTTATCAGCGAGCAATCCAACAATCTTAGGCTCGGCCAGTGCGGCTGCTTCCAAATCTTCGTTGGACGCATCCTTGCTGACGGATACTTCGGCCCTTACCTTGCCGTTTACCTGTACGGCGACTGTAATCATATCGTCTACGGTCAATGTGTCATCCCACTTTGGCCAGCTATCACGTTGTACGGACGTTTCGTTACCCAGGTCATGCCACAGTTCATCGGCTGCGTGCGGTGCAAACGGTGCGGTGCAGGCGACTAGTGTTTCAAGCGCCTCGAACCATACCGGGTCAAGTACGAGGTGGTCTACCTTTAGTTTGTACAGCTCGTTCACACGCCCCATAGCTGTAGCGATCGCAGTGTTATAGCGGTTTTCTTCGATATCAATAGTCATTTTCTTGATAGTTTGGTGCGTGCCGATTCGGATTTTGCGTTTCGTTGCGTCGTCGAGCTCACCAGCTGGCGCCTCGATGTACTCCTGCACTAGGTTCCAAAGGCGGCTGAGGAAACGGTGCGTACCTGGAACACCTTGCGGATCCCATTTCGCCCAAAGTTCAAGTGGCGCGGCAAACATCAAGTAGGTGCGGAGCGCATCGGCACCGTAACCTTGGTTGACGATCTCAAGCGGATCAACACCGTTACCTTTACTCTTACTGAACATGGTGCCATCACTCGCGGTTACCTTGCCATTGAACAAGAAATGCTTGAACGGTTCAGGGTTGTTGAGCAAACCTATCTTGTGGAAGAAACGGGTGACGAATCGGGCGTAGAGCATGTGTGCCGTGGCGTGGTCACCACCGTTATAAAAGTCAATCGGGGCCCATTTGTTAGCGATAGTACTGTCAAAGATCTTGTCCGAGTTTTTCGGGTCAAAATAGCGGAACATGTACCAACTGCTACAGATATAGGTATCAAGTGTATCGGTTTCACGCTCAGCTGGGCCACCACAAGTCGGACATGTAACGTTGAGCCAATCGGTCGCACGAGCCAAAGCGCTGCGGCCATCACCGGATGGTTGAAAATCTGTCAGTTCCGGCAATATAACCGGCAGCTGTTTGTCTGGAACGAGGACGGCTCCGTCACGTTCACAATGTACGATCGGAATTGGTGCACCCCAGTAACGTTGGCGACTAACGCTCCAGTCACGCATCTTGTAGTTCACCTTTTCGATCGCTTTGCCTTCACGTTCGAGATATGTGACGATGGCCTCGCGCGCTTCCGCGGATGAAACGCCATCAAAGGCACCTGAGTTTATCAACTCACCTTCGTCGCTAGTGCATTCGTCATCTCCGGCATCGTTCTTGATGACGCGGACTATTGGTAGCTCGTATTTTTTCGCGAATTCGTTGTCGCGCTCGTCGTGTGCCGGAACCGCCATGATGGCGCCAGTACCGTAGCCAGTCAGCACATAGTCGGCGATCCAGACCGGAATCTTTTCACTGTTGATTGGGTTTACGGCATAAGCCCCAGTAAAGACGCCTGTTTTTTCCTTGCTGGCTTGGCGTTCGAGCTCGGTCTTTTTCTGTGTTGCTTTGACGTACTCGTCAACTGCCCCGCGCTGCTCATCGGTTGTGATCGCCTGCACGAGATTGTGCTCAGGAGCCAGCACCAAAAAGGTTGCGCCATACAGTGTGTCTGGACGGGTCGTAAAGACCGTGACCGATTCGTCGTGACCGTCGAGCTCAAAGACGATCTCAGCACCGACACTTTTGCCGATCCAGTTCTTTTGCGCCAGCTTGACGCTCTCGGTCCAGTCGAGCACATCGGTCGCCTCGAGCAATTCGTCGGCGTACTCCGTTATCTTAAAGAACCACTGTTTGACCTCGCGCTGCTCAACGAGGGGGTCGTCCGCGCCATCATGACGCCAACATTTACCATCGATAACCTGCTCGTTTGAGAGTACTGTCTTGTCAATATCGCACCACCACTGCATGCGGGCGTCTTGGTACGCCAGGCCCTGGCGGAACATTTCAGAGAATATCCACTGTGTCCACTTGTAATACTCGGGTTCATGCGTAGCGATCTCTTTTGACCAATCGTTGCTCCATCCCATCGCTTTGTACTGCGTATGATAACTCGGGATGATTTTCGCCATGCTAGCCTGTGGAGAAATACCCGACTTGATCGCGAAGTTTTCGGCGGGCAGTCCGAATGCGTCCCAACCGACTGGGTGGTAGCTTTCATAACCCTGCTGCCGTTTGAAACGTGCCTTCACATCGCTGATCGTGTAATTCATGGCGTGGCCAATGTGAATACCAGAACCGCTCGGGTAGTTGAACATGCTCATGGCGATGTATTTGGGCTTGTCGCTAGCTAGGTCAGCTTGGTACACCTGCTGCTCGTCCCAAATTTTTTGCCATTTGGGCTCAATATCATTCGGACTGAAGCGTTTCATATCAGGGGTATTATAGCAGAAAGCACTCTGGTATACTGGCTCCATCTTCAACCGAAGAGTACCGAGACAACTGGAGGCAGCATGAGTACTGCACCCGCACAAACTGCTACAATCCGTGCCGTCCATTGCGTGCACGGTCGACACCGGTCGTATCTCGAGATCGTTCCTGAACGTGACCGCGTCCGTGTCCAGCGGACTGAACTCGGCAAACGAGCTCTCAATCGCTTTTGGATCATGTGGCTGCGGAAGCTACTACTCGAGCAGGCTCCCGCGCACCGTGGCTACGGTGTCGAGGTGCGGAACAACTGCGTCGTCGTCAGCTCCGAGGCAACCATGGATGCATTGATGGGCACAGTTCATCAGATCGCCGCCGAGATTCGACCGCTCCACGAACCGCCTATGATTTTCGAATACGACTTCGGGAAGCGAGAGCGGCGTTATGGGCTGAAGTTCGGCTCACGCACCATCGACTGGGAAGGTATCGTCGACAGTATCGTGATGCCACGAGGTGTCCGTCTGGAGCTTTCGCTCTGGCCCGCGGCAATGAACTTTCCTGCCGAGGGGCGTATCTGCCTTGTGCGACCGATCGATCACCAACTCAGCCTCAGCCAACTCAGCATGCTCCTGGAGATGGAAATCGCATTGGCATGCCACCAATGATCCGAGTACGGCGGCCGTTTCACTTTTGGACGGCCGCCATTTACTTTCTGGTTTATTTTATTCACCTAAAATCGGAACGTGTCGCGTAGAGCGTCTAGTAACTGTATGCGCTGCGTGCTAACCCCAAGTTCTTGAGGCATATCATCGTCATACTCAAAGCTGTCAGAGTATCCAGGATAGAGTTGCTGTTGCAACTTCTCGATCTCAGTCTTTAGGTCTTGTATGGTCACTGTCGCTTCAGGTTCAGCGATTTTCACCGCTTTCGTGAAGTCGAACGTTACTTGCGCTGTCACACGGCTATCCTTAGGTTCGGACTCATTAGACTTGACCTGAATCTTTCGCAGGGTACGCGATGATTTATCGACCCAGAGATCGATACTTGGTTGCTCGCTCGCGTCGGCCGTCTCTTCGTCAATATCCTCAACGATATCTTCCGCTGACGCATCACCCACATCTTCTTTGACGCACTCATGTGCCGCTTTGTATACCGAAGTGCTCTCTAACGCCTTGGCGAATGACTTTGCTTTTGCATCATCGAACGTAACGCTCAGGTGATATGCATTTCGCGAATCAATCACTTCGTCTTTTTGCTTGGTAACGACTATGAACGTGTTCTTTTTGTACGTATCGTAGACTTCACGCTGCTGGTTCTTGTCGCTCTGGAAGTTCGTCATAACCGTCTCGAGGCACTGGGCACGCTTTTCGTCATCGGCATCTTTCTCGATGCCAAAGTATTCCTCGAGATCACTTTCAGTTATTACGATCCATTTCCCATCAATCTTTGTGATGAGGTTGTCGTATGGTGACGTTTCACCACCCAGGTACCCACTCGCGATTTCCTTGATGCCATCAGCTTTTAGGTAGAATTTGTCACTCGTGGTTACGACATGCGCCGAGAGATGGAGCTCACTAGTCACCGCGCTCGCCGGAACATCCAAATTCACGTCGGCACTAGCCATATCTTTCGTCCAACCACCAGCGAGAGTGATCTTTCCAGTGTCCTCACTTCCCTCAACAGTCGCCTTGTAGCTACCCTCTTCTTTCTTCACAGTGTTGAAAAAGGCGTCTTGCAAGATTTTTTCTGGAGTGTTGTTTATAACGGTGTATGCTGCCACCGAACCACCCAACAGTAGAGTCACACCGACGCCTACGATGATCGCGATCAGTTTCTTCTTTTTACCACCAGTCGGTGCATCGGGAGCAGGAGGCATCACACTACCATCAGCAACTGTTGCTGGTGAACCGTTTGGAGCTGGTGCTGCACCAAACGGATTGAACGGAGTCTCCGGGGTAGAGTCTGAGCCACTAACAGAAGACGGGGTCGGACCTAAGCCAATCGCATCAGGCGGCGGGGTGCGCATCGGTTCAAAAGGAGCCGGTGTAGTTGTATGACTAGGGCTGCTGGGTGCAGGTGTGGTCGTGAACGGAGTATGTGTGGGGTCGGGCACGTCAGTAGCCCTGAGGGTAGCCGGCGCACTAACTGGCGGCGATGTTTCGTCAGATTTTACTACTGAGTCAGCCGAAGAAGTCGGCGCTGGGGATACGCCTTGTCCTAGTGGATTAAACGGTGCTTCTGGCTCGTTATCTAGAGCAGGTTGAGTGGGCTCAGACGGAACATTCTGAGAATCTTGCCGAGAGAACGGGTCCATGAGTGATATGTTGCCTTTGATGTGATTTTTTAATGATACTTGTGCTTATAGTACCAGGTTTAGGTTTTGTTCGCCTAACTCGGGTGGTGATCTTTACTCGTTCTGAACATCAAGCGACAAGTTTAGCTCCGCATTACCGGCAGCTTCAAGCGCAGCAATGATCTCGCCCGTGCCGGGCGTGAGATTCAAACTATCCGTCGTGTCATGCCATTCAAACTGAAATTTTGCCGTATCTTTTGGAGTCACATCGTCATCATGTTCGCCGCTGTAGAGCCGCGCGACCAGATGTGTCACGAGAACATCACCATGCGTCAGCCGAACCTCGGCCATGCCTCGGTAGCTAAGATTCGTGGTCAATCCGAGCAGCTCGGCTGTTTCACGTTTCGCGTGCTCGAGCGTTGATTCACCAAAGTGCTGCTTGCCACTCGGTAACATGAGCGTGTCTATCGTCGGCTGCATCAGCCGTCGTGCAAGCAAGTATTGCCCTTTGGAATTTTTGAGAAAGAAAATAGCTATCAACTTGGGTTGTTTGCGTGGCAAAGCATTTTCCAACGACAGCCCATCGACGTACGTTAGCCCGAGCGGCGTGAGCGTATATGACTTGTCGTGACTCTGCAGCACATATCCCGCTGACATGACCTGTCTCAGATGATACATAAAACTATTGCTCTCGAGCCCATCGGGTTTTAACTCGGAGAATCTCAGCGTCTTCGCTTGCATCAGACGCCGCAAAATATCTTTCTGAATGTGGTGGTCTATCACAAAGTTCATGATATCACCTCACTTGTAGACTGCGAGCGCCGAGGCTGCGCGCTAGTTTCTCAGCGCCGAGCGTTGCGAACTCAAAGTCAGTCATCCTCTCATGCACCCCTCTGGCTTCCTGCTCGCTCTCAACGTCAGTCTCGACATTCCATTCCGGCAAACGACGGTCAAAGTAGCGATCGAGTGCCCAGGCACGTTTTTTCGAACCACCGTCAGGCAGAAGGACAGTACTGCGCTCTTTTACAAGCGTCTCTCCTACCCGCTGGCACTGGGAAAGCTGCTGGAACGTCGCTATGTCGATGGATCGCTGGATCTCACGTCGATGGATGCCTTTACCGTGCTTGACCGTAAATGTATGCAGTACGCCACCTAGCTTGGTCGCGGTTCGGCGCAAACGAAAAACGGTACCCTCCAGCTCGTAATACGTTTGCTCAATAAGTGCGACCGACACGGTGTCGGCGGTTCCAAAATAACGCTCAACCGCGTCAGGACGCTCTAGGCGTGGTTTTAACTTTACCTCACTTTCGTTCTCTGGATAGAGGATGCTTTCCGTCAGCTGGGCGATCGTCGTGTCGAACTCCCCACCCCACGCGACATGCAGCTCAGGATGGTTACCGACGACCGCAAGTGTTCGCTCGCAAACAGCAGCCGCCTTTTCGACCGACTCCAACCGTGCTGGGTTATTGGTACTGATTTGCTCGTATAGCGGCGCATCGATGCGGGCCAATGACGGCAAATAGTACACTTGGTCCACGTGCGTGAGAATCGGCGGAACGTCTAGGCCAAGTTCTCTGAGCAACCCACCATATTCGTCCGCAGTCACGTAAGCACCGATATCGGCACGGTCGGTCACGATGACAGCGTCAGTTCCAGCGTACACTTCGCGCGCAGTCTCAAGATTTTTAACGATGCTACCGAGCACATCTTTCTCAAACGCAAGCCACGCGCCACGATCATTCTGTTCGATATCCGCTATATCGACACCTTTACTCTGCAGCCGAAGAATGTATTCTGTCGCAGCCTCAGGTAGACACACGACCTGTCGGTTGCCCGCACTGCGCTGCAGCTGTTCGATGAGCGTCGTCTTGCCGCTACATGGACCACCCTCTATCGCGATGATTGTTGGGCGTGGTTTTAGCAGTTCAGCAACGATTTCTCGCTGCGCTTGGTGTTCGGGGGATGATGCATGTTCTCTCATACCTCAAAGTATGGAAACCGATGAACGATCCGTCAGTGAGTATGGTTTGAGTCAAAAGATATTGACTAGAATCACTCCTGGTCGAGAACTACGCTGAGTGTGTAAACGGAGGAGCCTTATGGAACAAGGACAGCGTGGACCCGGCTACCACCTACAGCCGATCGCCAAAGGAGAACTAGGCGAAATATCAAAGATCGAAGAAGAAGTCGCAGAGCTTCGTGACGCCGAGGAACAAGAGTGCATCATCATGGCGCTGGTTGAGCTATCCGATTTGGTCGGAGCAATTCGTCTCTACCTCGACAAACACCACCCGGACGTTACCATCAAAGACCTTATAACGATGTCAGATATAACCACACGCGCATTTGAGAACGGACACCGACAATGAGTGAAACACGACTATCTATCGACGCGAATTTGTTAGCGAAGGCTCAAGCCTTCTACGCGTCACACGGTTTCATCGACACGCCGACACCATGGCTCGTCGGACCAGAGGCCTACGCCGCCACCTGCCCCCCAGAAGTTGCCGCCTCGGCACACGAGTGGCATGCACCGCCCGGGGGTTATCACGTGGCATCGGCGGAGCAAGGTTTTATTCAGTTGCTCCAAGACGGAACAGCGTTTTCTGAAAAAGCTCAGAGTACGACACCATGTTTCCGCTGGGAGGCCGAGTTCGATACCTACCATCTACCGTTCTTTTACAAACTGGAGCTCTACGATGCCACTGCCGATTCCACCGCCATGTTCGCCATGATCAGCCTCGCCAAACAACTCTTCTCACGACTTGGTGTTGATGCGCACGTCGAGCCATTATCAGATGGCAGCATCGATCTGGTCGATACTCGTGGTGTCGAGCTCGGCTCCTATGGCATCCGCCACGTTAACTCGTTCAGCTGGGTATACGGTACTGGCATCGCCCTACCTCGGTTTTCTCAATGCCGTGACGGTCTCTAGTCTTCAGGAACGGGACGATCGAACTGATCGTCCTTTTTCTGTAGCCAATATTCTGATTGGCGCACCAGCTTTTCCTCATCTTCGGTGCTATGCAGCAACACCTTGACCGCTTCTTCGGCAAAGACACCGTTTTGTGAGCCTTTCGCGAGAACGACCGCGCCTGTTTTTATGACTTTATGTACAAAACCACCCGCCTCATATGGACTCTTGAATGATTTGACCTGGCAGCCTTTCTTCGTTGCAGCTGGTGCGAGATATCGCTCTGCCTCATCACCGATCGTCACAACCCACTCTATCTTGGTAGGATCACATAACAACCCGATCATTTCGTGCGCCTGTGCTGAAGTCTTGCCGAGCTCATTCATCGAACCAAGTATCGCGATCCGCTGTGGCGCCTCTATGTTCATGAGGGTTTGGAGCGCTGCTGTGACCGCGAGCGGACTGGCATTATATGTGTCATCAATGATGGTTGATTGCATTTGCCCACGCAGCACCTGCATACGGCCTGGAACTGGCTTTATCTTGCTGATACCGTTCGCTATGTGTTGCGACGTCAAGCCAAGTTTTGCACCGACGCACGCAGCAGCAACTGCCGCTTTCAGACTATGGTCACCAACCAACTGTAGCGTGACCGTGAGTTCTCCCCACTCTGGTGTTACGAGACGACCGATGCGTCCGTCGATCGGGCTGGCTGGCTCAGGTATCAGTCGGTACTCGGCCTTTTCACCTAGGCCATAGGTATCGATCGTGTGCGTATCAGCGTATTTTGCGTAGTTCTCATCGATGTCATCACGATTCACGATAGTCAGTTTCGCAAACTTTGCGATGCTCAGCTCTTCCTGGGCGACAGCGTCCATCGTCTCAAAAAACTCCATGTGCTCTTCACTCACTGCTGTCACGACCGCGACATCCGCCGTCAGATATCTACCAAACTGCGCGATATCACCCGGTGTGTCTGTACCGAGTTCCTGGATGATGACGTCAACGTCTTTTTCCTCTTTGATACGTAGGCTCATTGCCCTTAGGACTGCGCGCCACTCACTGAACGAACGTGGATTGCTCGGATACTCAACGCCCATGATGGCCGTCGGCACACTAAAGTGCGTGTTATGGTTGCCATCATGCGCGCGTACGCGATACTTTTCGTTCAGGACCGTTGCGATCGCTTGCTTGGTGCTGGTCTTGCCGACGCTACCGGTTATGAGAACGAGTAATGGTTTGTGTTTTTTTAGGTACTTGCGGACTTTACGCTCGAGCGCCGCTCGGATAAATGATTTCATCATGGTTACGGCTTAGTATACGCGAGAATCACCGGATGCCATACACTGCTATGGTGTGTCGGTTCCCTTTGCCTGGACGATGACACGTCCTTCGTACTGATTTTCGGCACGGTTAAATGATCCTCCACAAGTCATGAGCACGAGGTGCTCCCCGTACGCATCTGGGCTGACCAGGAGACTATTCATATCTACTTTGTCCTCGGGGACGAGCTTGACCGAGGTTACGACGTAGCGAAACTTTATTCCATCTCCCCGCTCGATACCGATCTTGTCACCATTTTTCAATGAACCGATCTGCTTGAAAACACCAGGCTGCGTTGGACCGGAGACATGACCGTCAAGAAACATCACCCCTGCTTGTCCAGGTTTAGCACTGCCCCTGTACCATCCGACATCATGGATTGACTTCGGGGCGCCTATGGTGCGATCGGCTGAAGCTCCGACACTCAGTACCCTAGCGCGGACATCAAACTTGTCGATCGTGAGGTACCGAGGCTGATTCGGTGCGACCTTGTGTGCCGTACGCTGACTGGCACTTACAGGCGTCTCGACCGCCTCGTCAACGACAGGAGCCGTGACGTTGAGCTGCGAAATACCTGGTTCGCTTGTCTGTGTCGCAGGTAGTAAATATGCGATACAAAGCGCAAGGATAACAATGGCAGCTGTCAACAACACTGCTTTCTTCGTGTTTTTGTATGTCTTTTTTACCACTTTCTGGCGGCCTACCTATTGCATGTTTTCATTTTGAGTATATTCTAAAGGTAGACATAAGTAATTTACAAACATATGGAAAAATATCACATCAACCCACCCCTCCTGTTTGCAGATACCTACAGTTGTGGTGCCTACGGTGCTGGCAACTTTGATGAGAACTCGTGTACCGGTGTCGGTACGCCAGACACAGGTTATGCTCAGAACGGCCTGATGGGCGTCAGCTGGGACCTCGTCGTTATCGGCGGGCTCGCCGTGATCGTCCTCGCGGCAAGCGCGTTCAGCCTGCTCCGCCGCAAGAAGAAAAACGCCTAAATCTAGGCGTTTTTAAATTCCTCTTGGTGGAGCATATCGGATTCGAACCGATGACCTCTTCCATGCCATGGAAGCGCGCTAGCCAACTGCGCCAATGCCCCGCGAACCCGACCATCGTATCACAAAAACCGCCTCTGTTAAAGAGGCGGGAATTGGTGTGAGCTGCTGCGCGCCCACCCGGGTCTTTTTGTTTCTTTGAGGTCGTGTTTGTTTCGGTTGATACGCAAAGGCCCGTGCGCACCAGCTAACGTAGCTATCATGTCATAGCATAAGTTTTTTTGCAAGCACCTCTCGCCTTTCTGAGCTTTATATGTTTAACTAGTGTTGTTCAGGGTTTTAGCGATAGGACAGATGTCTCACCACACGTAATGCCTTCGCAGGTCGAACTGAAAGTAAGTAACGAAGGATAGAATACGTGAAGAAATTGTTTGTAGGTAGCCTCGCTTGGGCTACGACTGACGACACACTCAACGCTCACTTCGCGAGCGCTGGTACCGTTGCATCTGCAAAGGTTATCACCGATCGTGAATCAGGCCGCAGCCGCGGTTTTGGTTTCGTCGAGTTTGAAGATGACGCCGAAGGTCAGAAGGCCATCGACACGCTCAACAACTCAGAGCTTGACGGTCGCACCATCACGGTCAGCGAAGCTCGCCCACGCGAGTAAATCGTTTACCACTCAGAAAAAGAACCGCTTAGAGCGGTTCTTTTTCATTTCAGAAGATCAAGTAGTGCTCGTTCGTCGATAATCTTTGTGCCATAACTCTCAGCCTTCTTCAGCTTGCTAGCGCCGACTTTGCCGCCCGCGACCAGGTAAGTCGTGTCTTTTGCAACTGAAGACTGGAATATGCCCCCGAGTGCTCGTATCTTTTCCGCCGCTTCATCGCGACCCATCGACTCGAGCGTGCCGGTCACGACAAAGCTCTGACCGGTCAGTTTGCCCGACTTCTTCTCAAACTGAGGCCTGACGCCAAGTTCAGTGAATTTCTCAAGTAGCCGCTGGTTATCCTGATCGGCGAACCAGGCCGTGATGCTCTCAGCGACAACCTTGCCTACTCCTTCGACACTCTCGAGCTCCTCCAGCGTGGCTGACGCCAACGCATCGAGTGATCCAAAGTGGTTCACGAGATCGATCGCTGTCTGGATACCGACATGACGGATACCAAGTCCGTAGACAAATCGCTCGAGCGGTGGTTGCCGTTTCTCGCTGATTGCGTCGATGAGTTTCCTGGCAGATATTTCGGCAAATCTATCGAGCTTGAGCAAATCTTCTTTCGTGAGCGCATAGATATCAGCCAGATCTTTCACGTATCCAGCATCAACGAGAGCAACGACATTCTTTTCACCAAGCGTATCGATATCGAGCGCACCTTTGCTCGCAAAATGCTGTAAGGCTCGTTTTAGCAGTAGCGGCCCGGTAGCACCTTTCACTCTGTAAACTGCTTCACCGGTCGCCCTTACGAATTCAAGTTCTGGATATTGCCGAGCTAGTTCTGATGGATAATCAAATGGTTGCGTGCCCTTTGGCCGCAGCTCCGTGAGTACCTTTTCAACTTGCGGGATGATGTCACCGGCCTTGAAGATAACAACCGTATCGCCAACTCGAACATCTTTGCGCTCGATCTCATCAGCGTTGTGAAGACTAGCATGCTGAACGGTAGTGCCTGCCACGTCAACCGGATCAAAAACAGCAACAGGCGTAGCTGCGCCAGTCCGTCCAATACTGATAACGATATCCTTGACGATCGTCGTTGCTTGCTCTGCAGCATATTTGTACGCAACTGCCGCCCGCGGATTCTTGCCGACGACGCCGAGTTTTTCATAAGCACCACGATCATTCACCTTCACGACGAGTCCATCTGTGTTATACGGCAAATCATGACGGGCTTCGTCCCAGTAATCAACATATGCCATGACCTCGTCAAGCGAGGTGAATACCGCTGCTTCTGGAGACGCATTGATACCGAGTTTTCGGAGGGTTTCGTAGGCAAACATGTTCGTTGGTACCTCGGACGCGTCATCGCGCAGTAGATCATAACCGATAAATGTCAGTGGCCGCTCGGCAACCAGTTTAGGATCAAGCTGTCGAATCGTACCAGCTGCTAGATTCCTCGGGTTTTTAAACGGTGGGAGGTTTGCCGCCACACGCTGTTTGTTGAGGCGCTCGAAGTCATCCTTTAGCATGACGATCTCGCCACGAATCTCGGTTCGTCCACTCAAAAAACCGGCTGTATCACTGTCGCGACGTAGCTGCAGCGGTACGCTCTTTATCGTCCTCACGTTTGCTGTCACATCTTCACCAACACGACTATCGCCTCGGGTTACCGCCTGCATGAGTACGCCGTCTTGGTATATGAGCGCGCATGCGAGACCGTCTTTTTTGATATCGCAAAAAAACTCATGGGTCGTTCCGGGCAAAAGCTTGTCTATGCGCCGTACCCACGCCTCGACTTCATCACGTGAGAACACGTCGTTGAGCGATATCATCGGTTTTTGATGTGCTACCTTTTTGAACTTTTCGAGCGGCTTGGCAGCAACGCGTTGCGTGGGGCTGTTGGGATTGATCGAGTCTGGATTGGCGTTCTCAAATGACTTCACCTCGGCCATAAGACTGTCATAGACCGCGTCATCAACGCTCGGCTCATCGAGCACGTAGTATTCATACGCGTAGGTTTGGAGGAGTTTTAGCAGCTCGTCGTAACGCTTATTAGTCGGTACGCTCATCGATAATCCCCCGGTAGAGCAGATAGAGATAGCTCGACGAATATACGAACATCGCGACGGCCCAGACCGTGATGAGTAGCACGACTGGTAACGTCAGCGCATACCCGAGCAGCGCATCAAACAGGATAAACGGCACGAGAACGAGTGAAGCAACGAGAACTACGAGCCCGAGCCAGAGTACTCGACGCAGGACGAGCATACGATAGCCAGCTATCAGCTCTCTTGCCGTCCGGAGTGCAACCACCGGATACGTACCTGGTATGGTCGCGACATTGAGTGCGAACAGCGTCGCCGACAGCCAGTACAGTGTCAGAACGAACACCGCTATGGAGATTAGGGCACCGATGATTGCAAATATCCCAGTCAGAATGCTCGCTCCGCTCAGTGCGGCTATGAGAGCAACCAGTAACGCAAACGGCAGTAACTGCAGCACGCCGAAAAGTAAGACGAGGACAGTTGTCAGTAGTGGCGCAGCCGCACTATAGAGTGCGTCTCTCAGCTTCACGCTCGAACCGATGAGTTGTTGCCTCAGTAACCAAACGACGACTAGCCACAGCATGAGGTATGTCAGTCCGATGTACGTCTGCTGTGCCTCTGATACTGAACCGTTAAGGCTCCCAGTTATGACCGAAAGATATAGCGCAATGACTTCAACGAGGGTTTTGAAGAATCCACCACTGAGCTGCCCGCTGACCTCTTCTGTCGTTTGCGATAGGTCGGAGTAGACGCCGTAGCTGTTAACACCGGTGATGAATACTAGAACACCAACTGCAAGTAGCAACAGACGCCCAAATATACCCCGGTGTGTTAGTAACTGCCTGAGCACTGATCGGCTAAATGCGATGTAGCCAGGTAAATTTACTGCGTGTCGCGCTGTATCCCGCTTGCTTTTAGATGTCTTTTTGGACGCTGTGTTTTTCGGCTGCTTCGGCATACTACGCGGTCCGTACCTTAAAACTTCGTTCCCATGCTGCGTAGGCGCTCGACGCGCTGCTCGATTGGTGGGTGGGTACTGAACGCATTCAAAAATGTCGAACCTTTGAGAGGGTTTGCAAAGAACAGGTGTGCGGTCGAAGGGTTTTGCTTTTTCAGTGCCGAGCCTGCAGCGCCAAGTTTTTCCAGCGCGGTTGCCAGTGCTTCTGGATCACGCGTTGTCATCGCGCCCGTCGCATCGGCGAGATATTCACGCTGACGTGAAACGGCGGCTTGGATCAACACTGCGACCACTGGTGCGAGCAGTGCGGCAACGATGCCAATGACGATAAAGATCGGGTTGCTCGGGCGATTGTCATCGCCGCTGAACAAGAACATCCTACTCAGTACGTCCGCGAGCAGGCCGATAGCGCTGACCAGCCCAAAGACGATCATCATGACACGGATATCGTAGTTCTGAACGTGACCCATCTCATGCGCCATCACAGCTTCCAGTTCACGGTCGTCCATGAGATCGAGTATCCCGGACGTTGCCGCCACATGAGCATGTTTCGGGTCACGTCCAGTCGCGAACGCGTTCGGCGCTGGGTCGTTTACGATATATACCTTTGGCATCGGCATACCGTTGGTAATCGCGAGGTTCTCAACGATGCGATAGAGCCGTGGGTTGTCTCGTTTCTGGATCTCTTTTGCGCCGTTGAGCGATAGAGCTAGCTTTGCCGCGGCGAAGTACTGGATCAGCGCATAGATAGTCGCACCGACGAGTGTCCACCAAAAGATTCCTGTGCTACCGTAAATGGCACTAAACGCCCAGCCCAGGCCCGCAATCAGGGCGATGAACAGCAATATGATGAAAACGGTATTCCGCTTATTCGCAGCGATGGCGCTATACATTGGTTAACTCCTAAAACTTGACGTCGACAGGCTTTTCGATGCTTGCCATGTCTTCGACTTCAAAGAACTCTTTGTTCTTGAAGCCGAACATACCTGCAACAACATTGCTCGGGAACTGCTGAATCTTGGTGTTCAGATCGCGGACCCCACCGTTATAGAAGCGGCGTGAAGCCTGGATCTTATCTTCGGTGTCGACCAGCTCGGTCTGCAGCTGCTGGAAGTTCTCACTGGCACGTAGTTGCGGATAAGCCTCAGAGACGGCGAACAGGCTCTTGAGCGCTTGTTCGAACTGGTTTTCGGCCTTGGCGGTTGCCTCTGGGCCCTGTTGTGTGGCGTTCAGAACGTTAGCACGAGCTTCAGTGACATCTTGAAAGACCTGCTTTTCGTGCGCCGCGTAGCCCTTGACCGCCTCGATCAGATTCGGGATCAGATCGGCGCGACGCTTGAGCTGTACGGTGATATCGCTCCAGGCCTCCTGAACGCGAACATTGAGTTTGACGAGGCCGTTGTAAGTCGCCCAGAGAAAAATACCGACGATGACAACGACAGCCACAATGATGATAAGTGCAATATCCATGAATTCTCCCTCTAGTTATTCTGATTTTAGTATAGCGCTTTCACCCCATAAATAACAGTGCTATTTGTCAACAATATTTGTATTTCTTATCAATCATTGTTTAAATTAGAATATCGGACTTCCACTCTGAGTAGAAGGTAGGTGCACATATCCATGTTCGACTGGGTTTCAAGCATTGGCCCCAACACCTGGGCGTTCATTGTCCTTTTGCTCTTCATGGGGGCAGTGGCAGTGTTCGTCATGACCAAGGGCGTCACCGGATACATCATCGGAGGCGTTCTCTACGTTGGTGCACTCGGTGCACTCGTACACCTCGTGGCATTCCGCGGCTCAAGCGTGCCGGTACTCGAGACGCCGTGGGGCATCACTGCAGCGATGGTGGGTGTGCTTCTGATTGGTATCAATCTGATTTCGAGCCGCAAGGAACTCCAAGCACGGGGTGGCGGAGGTGGCAACTTCCGTGACCAAGTGCCTTCGCTGAACACCAAAGCCATCCTGATCGTGACGGTTGCGATCGTCATGATCGGGGTCGCGCTCACGTTCTTCGCAGACAACCTCAATCTCGAGCTCGGCGGTTCCGACCGCGGCGTCACGATCGCCCAGAACCAGACCGGACCCGTCTACGAGAACATGTTCCGAAGCTTCGAGGAGTTCCTCGCACGATGAACTAGAACTACGTCCGATTCCCTCCAAGTGTGCGAGCTTGGAGGGAATTTCATTTTAAGAAATTGCGAAGAGGGACTTGCTTTATCCACCATTTCAAAAACCGGCCCCTAAGGACCGGCTTTCGAAATGGTGGGCGAGGAGGGACTTGAACCCTCAAGGTTGTTTAGACCAGCGGATTTTAAGTCCACCGCGTATACCGATTCCGCCACTCGCCCTGGAGGCACGTACGGGAGTCGAACCCGTCTAAAAGGTTTTGCAGACCTCTACGTAACCGCTCCGTCAACGCGCCATAACCCCGCTAGTATAGCAAATTATCCCCGTTATGAGATTGCTCATGTATAAAAACTATTTGCTTTTTTGTCAGTAAAGTGATAAAATGATACTAATATTACCGTATGAAAGGGTTTTTGCGCATGAAACGCTCCCATTCGCTTCGGCTTCTCGCCACCGCATGGGTTGTAGTTCTCTCAGGAGTTACTACACTCACTCCGTACTTCTCTACCAATGCTAATGCCGCTGTCAGTAACGGTGTTATCGCATTCGCATCACAGCGAGGCGTCACCAACCCAACAACGAGTACACCGGCTGACATCTACGTCATCAACGAAGATGGTACTGGTCTCACAAACCTTACTAACAACTCTGGTGATGACATCTTGCCTGCTTGGTCTCCAGATGGCACGAAACTCGCCTTCACCAGTAAGCGTGATGGTGACTACGAAATCTTCGTCGGTGACTACAACAGCGCCACCCGTTCACTCTCGAACCTCGTACAACTGACAAAGAACACGACGCCTGACCGCTTCCCTACCTGGACGCCAGATGGCAAGACTATGATCATCATGTCGCAGCGTGCCAACAACGGTAACTTTGAGCTCTACAAGTTAGACCTGACCGCAGCCAACCCTGACAGCACCGCTGAACGGCTTACTTTTACGGCTGGTATCGAAGACTGTTGCTCTAGCGTCAGCCCAGATGGAACACGTTTCGTATTCGCCAGCCTGGCCAGTGGCGACTTTGAGCTCTACACGATGAGCTTGACGGACCCGACACACACTGCTGTGAACCTCAGCAACCGTCCATCGACGACCGGTACACCATTCCATGGCTACGATGGTACTCCAACCTGGTCATCTGACGGCAAGATTCTCTACCGCTCGCTACGCGCTGACAACAGCTATACGAGTGACATCTACGAGATCGATCCAACGACTGGTGTTTCAACCAAGGTCACGAACAAAGCCAACGCCAAGCAACCAGCGGCTTCACCTGACAGCAAAAAGGTCGTCTACTCGGCCGGCGCCGACAACCAGGAAGACATCTGGGTACTCGACCGCGCAACCGGCACACGAACCAAGGTTTTCGGCGCTAACGGTCGTGACGCCGACGGTGATTGGCAGCCAATCGTCACGACGACGCCTGACCCAACACCAGACCCAGATCCTGACCCAGATCCGACGCCTGATCCAGATCCAGTCCCAACCACTCCTGGTCCTGATCTCATCGTTGAGAGCGTGACGATGAGCCCTGCGTCACCAGTCAGTGGTGATAAAGTTAGCTTTACTGTGACGATCAAGAACATCGGTGACCAGCCAACACCAGTCGGCAAACACCACGGTATGCTCCTCACTATTGGCAGCTTCAGTGTCTGGACGAGTTGGAACACGACCGCTCTCGCACCAGGTGCAACCCGCCAACTGGTCGGCAATACAGGTAACAACGGTGTCACGACTTGGACCGCTACCAACGGTACCCACAATCTCAAGGTTGAGGTAGACAAACAAAACTACATTACCGAGGCAAATGAAACCAACAATGTCTACACGACAACCGTTACCGTTCCAAACATTCCTGCACTCACCCAAGGTCAGTAAAAAAGTTCGTATAACAAAAACTCCCCGCACTATGGGGAGTTTTTGTTTGATGTTTCGTGGGCAATCATGCCCACAGAGCAAGTAGGTCTTGGCTAAGCCTGAGAGGCTGGCGCGATAGGACTCCTGGCTGTTGATTAATTTTAAGAGGCCAGGAGTTAGGAAATCACAAATCATACCAACGTAAAAACCACCGCGATGGGTGGCTTTTACGTTGGTGCGGGTTAGGAGACTCTAACTCCTGGCCTCTTCCATGGCAAGGAAGCGCTCTAACAACTGAGCTAAACCCGCATAGGATTTAACAGTGTCTAATTGTATCTAATCAAGCAGTTATTTTCAAGGTGTTATCCCCTGTTAGATAATGCTTCCTACCGCTTCTTCTTCATGATTTATATCATATAATTGATTATTTTCTATTATTATTCTATAATATTATGACAAAGCCCTAGCTTGTACATTCCCAGAAAGAGAGATGAGAAGTGAGAAATCGCGTACTCAACGCTGCTGCAGCGCTCGTTTGCACTGCCGTCATGCTCTGTGCCACCGCGACCACCAACGCCAACGCGCTGGAGAGTCCGCTGGTAGTCGATCGGGCGACCGAAGCCGGGATCAACCTTGGCCCCACACCGACCTGGGACATCTGCAAGGGTGACTGGAACGGTGACGGCTCGGACGATGTGGCGATCACTCGCCACATGCTGTACGAGGGTGCACTGTTCACGCAGAACAGCACCGGAGCCTTCAACAGGACCCTGACCGGCACCATCATGCCGAAGGTGGTTCGCAAGACCGCTCCCAAGCACACCGGCGTCGACAGACACGCGTGTGTCATGGCCGACTTCGACCGCAACGGACGGATGGATCTGTACACGACCGCTGGCCGTTACGCGTCGAACCGCCTGAAGCACGCTGAGATCGACAACGAGCTCTGGATGCAGCAGACGGACGGCACGGTCGTCGACATGGCCATCGCGGCAGGTGTCAACGAGCCGTGTCACCGCAGCCGGTACGCCGTGACTACCGATTGGAACGGTGACGGCTGGACCGACCTGTTCGTCGGCGCACAAGTGGAACGGGCCGACACGGCTGATGTCTGCAACACAATGACTGGCTACCCGTACCTTGAGCAGTCACATGTCTACCTGAACAAGGGTGACAGCGGCGATGGGGTGTGGGACGGCTTCCGTGAGGCACCTGAGTTCAATGTGTCCACCAAGAACGTTGGCTCGGCCATGGCCATCGAGTGGGACCAGAACCGTGACGGTCGCCCCGACCTGCTCTCACTGAGCTTCTCCGACACGAAGCCTTTGCTGTTCCGCAATAACGCCTACAGCAGCTTCACGGAGGTCAGCCAGACCGCCGGCATCAAGCTGCCTAAGATGAACTACGCTGCCATCGGTGATGTCACCGGTGACGGTCGTGACGACCTGGTCTACACCGACAACACTGGGCTCTACTACCGCGCCAGCACTGCATCGGGCATCAGCACCGTCGTTGTCCGGATCAGCACCCTGGCGAGCAACGCCGACGGCAAGCATGTTGCACTCGGTGACGTGGACGGTGACGGTGATGTCGATGTCTACGGACAGACCAGCGGCACGACGGGCAATCCCGACGACGTGCTGTACCTCAACAACGGTGCCAACGCAACCGCTGCGAGCTTCATGGCTCTGCCAGTACCCTCGGCGGTCGGTGCCTCCAACGACGTCGCTGCTATCACGATCAATGGACTGACTCAGTTCGTTGTGACGAACGGCGGCAACGAAGAGAAGGAGGAGTTCGGCCCGGTCCAGCTCATCGCTCTCACGTCTGACACCGGCGGCAGCTGAAACTAGCTGCTGCCACAATGGGGCGGAGGCACACGATGTGTGTCTCCGCCCCTTCTTCATTTCCAAAAGAAAATACCCGATCACAAAGATCGGGTATTTTCTTGGTGGCTCCTCCCAGACTTGAACTGGGGACACAAGGCTCTTCAGGCCTCTGCT